>Ga0310690_10000106_pt1 | contig 184462 bp, 169 predicted proteins | sample AusTroGonzalo_MG_2_FD_207661 | JGI IMG/M metagenome (GOLD analysis project Ga0310690, IMG submission 207661) | Bovine rumen microbial communities from tropical cattle in Woodstock, Queensland, Australia - Gonzalo_04 (v2) (version 2) | ecosystem: Host-associated > Mammals > Digestive system >... | reverse complement strand
TAAGCGCGAAGCTGGCTCCAAGATTAGATTTCCATTGAGGGTCGTCGTAGACTACGACGTTGATAGGCTGCAGGTGTACAATGGTGACATAAAGCCGAGCAGTACTAATTGCCCGAAATCTTTTTCTTAAAGAAGGTTTCTTTGATGACTTCGATATGTCGATATCTCGATTTCTCGATATATCGCATATCCATCGCAGAATACCAATCGTAATCACTTCTAATTCAATACGTCAACACTAAAGTTGATAACACGCAGTCATTAACACGAAGTAATAAACACGCAGTTATAAACGCGAAGCTATCAACTTATGAAATATTTAGGTGGTTATAGCGCTGAGGTCCCACCCCTTCCCATTCCGAACAGGGTCGTTAAGCTCAGCAACGCCGATGGTACTGCGCATTGTGGGAGAGTAGGTAGCCGCCATTTTCAGAACCCTTGAGGAACTAATCCTTGAGGGTTCTTTGTTTTGTCACGCCTTGTCTTACGTTGGTTTCGTCTTGTTTACGTAGATCACGTCTTGTTACGTTGTTTCCGTCTTGTATTACGTTGTTCACCCTCCCTCCCGCCCGTAGGATACCCGCCCACCCACCCACAATGGGCAATACAATGGTTTAAGTCCTCTACCTCCGGTGGCAGTGATCATTATTGTCATTTAGGTAGTAGTGCGCTGTAGAGTAGGGTGTTATGTGCTCGGTATCTGTGATGCCGAGTTTGTTATTTTTGTTATGTGCTCGCGATTTCATGAGCGAGTCTATTTTGTCCATTCCCCCTGCATGCCATGCAGGTTTCCATCATATACTTCGTCCATTACGTGCGGATTATATCCGCACATCGGCTCCCCAGAGCCGCCGGTATAGTGCATTTTGCGCTCATAATTGAGCGCAGTAGATTCTTGGAGTTGTTCCGATTACTAATCGGCGTCTGTTTGTCTATTGCGTTCAAATTGTATTTGAACAAAGGCGGCTCACAGAGCCGCCCTCGCATCGTGCATGAATATGGTACCTTGTTAATCCAAATGAAACATCTCCGGCAGTGGAATGCTGACGGGAGAATTGTCGGGATTGGTGACCATGATGTCCGCCATGTATGCCCACCATCGTTGGCAGACATCGGTAGTTCCTAAGTCTTGGCTACCTCCATCTCCTTCCAACTCTTGATAGGCGAAGAGAGTGTTTGTATCCTCGTCCAGATAAATACTATAGTTACGCACACCGCTCTCGCTGAGCAATTGTCTGAGTTCAGGAAACAAATTTGCGTGTCGGCGTTTGTACTCCTCTTTCTTGCCTGGTAGCAAGAACATTTTGAAGGCTTCTCTTTTCATGGCTCTGCGATTTTATATACCTCAGATGCACAAAGCAGGAAACACCCTACGCCATAGTCATCGAAGTCCGGTAGTTTATCGTAGAGAACCGGTTGCGAGTCTTTGGGCTCCTTGCCTGTTCCTTGTTGCCACCCGAGCATACCGTCTTTGTGTACGCACTCCCTTACCATAGCTTGCCATGTGTTGATAACTAGCGGCCGGTATTGCTCAAATCCTTTCACGTTATGGTTGATGCACCACGTTATGCCATAAATGAACAATGATGTGCCGGTCACTTCCTTTCCCCCGAAATCCTCTGGGTCAGCCAGCGAGCAGTTCCAGAACAGGTCTTCGCGTTGCAGAGGAATCAGGCTTTCCAGTAGTGTAGTCAGGTCAAAAACGTACTCTTTGTAATGCGGGTCGGTCGGTTGCATCTCGTCCAGTACACGGCACAATGCAGCTACTACCCATCCGTCGCCACGACTCCAATAGCACTCTTTGCCATTTGGGGTCTTATACGGCGGATTGAAATCCCGGTCTCTCCACCATAAGCCGTTCACGGGATTACGCAAACCGCCATCTTGATGGTTGCGCGTATATTCGTACATAAGCCATGCCTTGTTTGCGTACTTTTGATCGCCTGTGATGCGCGACAGTTTATAGAGCGCGGGCATGCCCATCTGGATGGCATCTATCCACCACCAATCATCGTTCTCCTGAAGTTTAACTAGCATCTTCGCATGTTCAATAACCGGACTTATATCCGCCAGACCTGCGCCTTTCTTGAGCTCCTGTTTTTTCTGCAGGCGGTACATGTCCAGATATGTCTGACAACAACAGTAGTCATCCGCATCGCGCGTTGTTACTCCGTTGCGCGGTGTCCATCGATGGTGGTTGCACCAGGTGAGAGTATAGTCATAATAGCGTTGCTGCGAATCTATTGCGTAGAGAGCCATCAAGCCTTCGTAATATACGCTTCGCGTCCATAGATGCGACGGACGCATCTTCCCGCCCACGTGTGTGTCGGCAGTGGGATCAGGCCATTTGGCCATGAACCAATCATTCACCCGCGTAGCTGTATTCAGCACCTGTGCGCGCTGTAACTCTTGTGCGGATGCTATGCCGAGTGTCCACACGCAAATCAAAAGAGCGAAGATTCGTTTCATACTTACTTGCGGTAAACGCGGATGTCGTACAGCATCCAGCCCAAGTCGAATTGGAATACCTGTTGGCCGGATTTATGACACTGGTAGAGAAACTCCGTATATGTGAAGGTGCGGTGTTTGTTGCCATAAACAAAGTCTTGGCTGGTAGCTTGTGCTTGCAGCATCTTTCGTACGCAAGTCGTTTTGCTCGCCAACAGAGGCTCGTCGCTGCAGCCGATGACAATCAGGTCGCCTTCTTGCAGATGGTCGATACCAACCATGTTATCTCCATCGTTACGCGTGAAACGCAGACCGATGAATGTGTTCTCTGCTCCGTTGAAATAGTGATAGAACGATAATTCTTTGTTTGGCCAGAATGTCAAGTCAGCCGGCACTTCGCCGATGGTCGTGGCATGATAGAACTGCCGTCCACCTTCCTTGGTTGAGTACTTGGGGGCATCAGCGGCATCGAAGTCCGCCTTCTCCAGACGCTTCATCGAATTGGTAGCTCCGGGCAGGTTGTTGATGGCGTAGTCCACAAAATTCTTTTGCCAAACCAGACTATACCCCTCGGGGATGTTCACTTGTGCAGAAAGGCTGAGCGTTAGCATCAGAGCCATTGCCATAAAAATTGTACGTTTCATAATGCGTTTTTCATTTTTTGTGCAAAGGTACACTATTTAACGCATATAAACGATATATATTTGTTCAATTTATGGTTCATTTTGTTCATCGTCCGCCGTATTATCCCCTGATTTGCTTCCTTGCTGGTATTTTTTGGGTGTTATACCATACTGTTTACGGAACAACTTTATAAAGTAATGCGGGTCGTCTATTCCCACTCGGAAGCTGACCTCCGACACGTTCAGTTTCTCCTCGTTGGTGTTCGCCAACAGTTCGGCTGCCTGCCTCATACGTGTGCGTCGGATGTAATCAGCGGGAGTCTCTCCAGTGAGTGATTTGACTTGCCTAAAGAACATGGTACGTCCCAGGTGCAGCTTCTCAGCCAGCATCTCAACGGAAAGGTTGGGGTTGGTCAGATTGGCGATGATGAGTCGGTCGAGTTGCTCAATGAACTTCCTGTTGCGTTCCTCAATCATGATAACAGGCAATGCCTCTCGTTTCTCAACCACCTCACCTGCGTATGACTGCTTTAGTTGGTCATGGCGCAGTAGCAGGTTCTGGCATCGTGTGAGCAGTTCGTGGGTGTGGAAGGGCTTTGTCAGATATGCATCGGCTCCCATCTTCAGGGCGTAGATGCGCTTGCTGTCTGATGTTAGAGCCGAAAGCAGAATGATGGGAATCGACTTTGTTCGTTCGTTTTGTCGGATGCGTTTGGTCAGCTCGAAGCCGTCGAGCGTGGACATCATCACATCGGAGATGATGAGGTCTATCGGCTCATTTTCGGCAATCTGCAAGGCATCTACTCCGTCCTCTGCGATGCGAGTGCGGAAGATAGGGCGTAACAGGTTGTCCAGATACGTACGCAGTTCCTCGTCATCATCTGCGATTAGCACCGTTCGGTCGTTCATGGGTTGAATGTCCGTGCTTACTTGTGCCTGTCCCAGTTCTGATTCGGACTTGTTGTCATCTTCACTCACTTCCGCCATCAGTTGGTCCATTTGCCGCTGGCTCTCGTTCAGTCGTTCGTTTTCGCTATAAGCATCCTGTGCTATCGGCAATGTCACTTGGAAGATTGAACCGTTGGGCTCGTTGGGTGTATATGTGATGGTGCCATGGTGTAGTTCCACAATTTGTCGCGTGAAATGCAGCCCTATTCCCATCGAGTTACTGGAGCGGAAGGCGGTATGCATGTAATTGTCGAACACCTGCTCGCGCTGTTCTGCCGGCAGACCGATACCCGTGTCCTGCACGCTGAAGATGAGTTGGTCGTCCTCTATCCGCACGCGCACGATGACCTTTCCGTTCGAAGGCGTATATTTGATGGCATTGGATATGAGGTTGTACGCAATCTTGTCCATGTACTGCCTGTCAAGCGGCATATGGAACGCGTGATGCGTCATCTTGAATTCGTAATCAATGTTCTTTCGTTCCGCCAGTGAATAGAAGTTGCTGTAAATCTCGCGTAGGAAGCCCACCACTTCGGTGTCCTCGACATGCAGTTTGAGATTGCCCTGCTGCGCTGTGCGGAAGTCGAGCAACTGGTTGATCAGACGTAGCATGCGCTGGGTACTGAACTGCAGCGAGGCGATAGGTTCTTTCAGCTCCTTGGGCAGGTATCCGACACTCGATATGCGCTCTATACTGCTGCGTATGATGGTTAGCGGCGTACGGAACTCATGGCTGATGTTAGTGAAAAACAACATCTTGTATTCCGACAACTCTTGCTCTAACTTGAGGCGCTGTCGCAATGCCAAAAGCGTACGCAAGTAATGCGCTGTCATATAACCAATGCCTGCTATTAGCAATACATACAGGCAGATTGCCCACCAAGTTGCCCACCACGGTTTTTCAATGTGTATGGATAATACATACTCATCACCATGTACTGCATTGTTGACTTTTACATGCAAAGTATAGTCTCCGGGCGGAAGATCCCGATACGTAGCAAAACTAACCGGTGTCGGACCATTCCACGCTTTGTCGTATCCCTCCATATAGTACGAATAGAAGGTGCTGCCTAATGCGGGATAGTTAAACGCCGAGAAACGAAAACTCAGGTTGTCCTGCTTGTGCGATAAGCGCAACGGTTCGGGTCTGTTCTGCTCCCATCCCTTTAGTGCAACACCATTCACATATAGTTCTGTTATACGAACAGGATGAATAGGGTGCAGCTGCAACGGCTCATGCTCGATAACCGCTATTCCGTTATAACTGCCCAAAAGCACTCTGCCGTCCGATAGGGTGATAGCCGTATTGTCTGTATAAATATTATTTAGCGCATTATGTGGCTCATGCAGGTGCGCAACCACACCCTGATCCGTCATCATTGTTATGCCACGCTGCGTAGCGATATACACCGTATCCGAATGCAAGGCAATAGAATGCACATCATCGGAGATCAACCCTTCACGCGTGCCGAAATGACGATACGCATTGCGCGACGGATCATCCAACCTATACACACCGCTACCCAAAGTGCTGATCCATATACGACCTTGCGTGTCCTCGTGTATATCGCTGATGTCGGTATACTGCGTATCTTCGTCGCCTAATACCAACCGATACTGCGTTGAGTCCGCCATCAATGCATCCGGACGGAAACACCATACACTTCCGCGTCCGCCTGCCCACATGTACCCGCGCGAATCCGTATATAGTATGCGGAAACCTTTCGACTCAGGGATGAAATGACGAAATATCAGTGAATCGCCATTTGGTGTTACACAATCCAGCGCACCGCGGAAATTAGCCAACCATAACCGATCATGCTCGTCGAAGAGCATGTGGATGATATGATTCGTTGACGGACTATTCGTATTTGTTGCCTCATGGCTATGCCATTGTCCGGATGGCGCACGCAGACCATGTTTGCGTGAACCGACCCACAACTGATTCGACCGATCCGCTGCTATACAATGCACATCTGTATTCGCTAGCGACTTCATCGGCTGGGGCATCAAACTGCTGTCAGCATAAAACACATCACCGAGTGTGTTAATGATCAGCAAACTATCCGCTCCCCATCGCGTAAGACCTGTAATACGGTTATCCAAGATGTCGCCTGCCGGATCATGCAGCAATATATGCGGCAGCATGTCGCGCGGACGACTCAAACACGTGATGCCGAATTCCTCATTAGCTACGTACACATTATCCTCCTCGTCCATAAGCATATCCACCAGGTAATTCGTGGCTATATACCCCGTTTCGTGAGTGATGGCGTATGTCTTGCCGCTCGTATGACTGTATAGCGTCAGACCGCATCCGTTCGTACTCACCCAGGTCAATGTCCCGTCATGCGTCGTTGCTACCACGTACTTTCGCCTATCCGTCCGCTGACTCATAGCCTCGTCATACACCTTAATCTTTACCCGTTTTCCGGTCTTACCTTCTATCCACCATAGCGTACCGTCTTTGAGTACTACGCACGGATTACCCTGATTGTCATAGATGATGTTATCCGCCTGCAATGTGCTGCTTAAGCGCTCAGCCACGCGGTAACCTGTGCTCTCGCCCCTGCTTAGCGGCACATCCGCACTGTTGCAGACCGTGTATTGCGTATGGTGTGCCTGATCCCATGTATAGCATACCGCTGCGCCGTCATCGTTCCATAACCACAGGCTGTCAGCTTGCGCGTTGTAATGCCGGAATAGTGGAGGCTGACCGCCGATGGTGATATCAACGAACTGCTCCTGCTGCGTGTCATAGAGTGAATACAGCGCTTCCTGCTGACGGATAAGCAGCATACCGTTGTTCATAGCCAACAAGGCGTTGATGTGATTGTTCACCAAGCCCAATGGCACATTGTCGTCGTGGCGGAAGGTGTTGTAGAAATACCCGTCGAACCGGTACAGACCATTGGGAGTGCCAAGCCATAGATAACCCTTTTGATCCATTGCAAGACAGCGTACGTTGTTGTCCGGCAAACCGTTGTCAACGGTGATATGATGGGATTGTATGCACAATGAGGATACAGCATACATCGTAGCTGTCGTGAAAAGAATGCAGATGAGTAAAGTCGTACGTTTTTTCATGGTAGTAGGGCAAAATTGTGCACAAAATTACAACTTTTTTTTGATATTTCCAAATTTTGTGTACATTTTTTACACTTTTTGTACGTATATGTGCATTTTTTGTAAAATATTATGTGTAATTTTGCTAAAAATTTATCGAGACATGAAAAAACGCACACTTATCTTCGCACTTTGGTTGGCTATTGCTGCTAATGCAGCAGGTTGGCATGTGCAAATCGATGAGGCTCTCCAAACTACCATGACAGGCGAGGAGCTGACCCTGCAGATTGACAGTCGGGGGCGGGTGAAGAGTTGTGTCGTTGATGGCGTTGAATTAGTGGCTCCCAAATGTACCTGGTACTTCTCGTATAATGCAAACGGTTATCACGAACTCGGTCCTACAAAGGCATTCATTAAGACGCAAACCGATTCACTGATTGAGGTGGTGTATGCTCAGGAGCATTCTGAAGGCATCCGCTGGACCCAAGGTTATGTGATGCGCCGTGGCGTAAATGGAGTTTATACATATCTCGTAGCGGAAGGTACTGAACATGAAGAGGGCTTGGGAGAAGCACGTATGGTTTATCGTTTGGACGACGACCGTTTTAATTACTATTATATTGCGGATGATCGACAGGATACGATGCCTCGTCATGCGTTGATGCAAGCAATAGAGAAAAGCGTAGTACAGGATGCCACATTCTATATGCCGGATAGTACAATCTATACCAAATATAACTATTGCGATTATTTGGATAACGATCATTTTCACGGTATTATGTCCGACTCTATCGGCGTATGGGCGATGGGGGTAAGTCGCGAGTATGTAAGCGGTGGACCGCTCAAGCAAGATATACTGCTGCATAGCACATCCAAATCAACGTTGCTGTTGCAGATGTTGCATAGCGGGCATTTCGGGACTGCTGCCCCGTTCTACAAACATGGACTGCAAAAGTTGTACGGCCCGTTCCTGTTGTATGTGAATAAAGGAACACGCACTCACATGATTGCGGATGCGAGACGAGAGACCAAAGTACAGGAAGCAGCATGGCCGTTCAGTTGGTTTAATAATGAACTCTATCCAATTGATCGAGCAGAGGTAAGTGGTACCATCCGGATTACAAATAATATGCCTATGTCGCCTATGCAAGTTGTGCTCGCAGATACAGGTAATGTATATAATCAAGGAACGGGCTATATCTATTGGGCGCAGACCGACAAGAAGGGGCGGTTCACGATCAAGAATGTGCGTCCGGGAACCTATGCGTTTCATGCTTATGCGCTTGGGGGAGAAAATACCGACAATCTTGAAGTGCCAAATATAGTCGTTCCTGAAAAGAATGTGAACATAGGTACGATTGACTGGGCTCCGGAGAAACATGGGAAGTTAATATGGCAGATAGGTGAAGCCGACAGGAAAACAGACGGTTTCGGCGGTTCGGATCTGCCGCGGGATTATTCGAACGCTAAGCGATCACCGCTCAACCTCACCTATACGATCGGTAAGAGCAAACCTGCCGATTGGTACTATGTGCAAGGCCCCAAAAGCAGTTGGGATATACATTTCACGCTTAAGCAGGTGAAAGGTGATAGCGTCTATCTCACTGCTCCCTTGGCAGCAATGTCCTATTTGCCCGTCATCAAGATTGTGGTAAATGGCACGGAAGTGGGAGAGTGGGTGCGTTGGGAATGCCATGCCGATCCGTCCGTCTATCGCAGTGCCAACCGTAGCGGCTATTACCAGCGCATGCAATGTGTGTTCCCGGCATCGCTGCTGCACAAAGGCGAGAACATCCTCTCGCTCAAAATGCCCAAGCTCCGCCGGCGCGGATATGGAGGCATCCTGTGGGATTGCATCAAATTGGAAATGGAGTAAATGGAAGTTAAAAGAAATTCTATGAATAGAAAAATTGTAATCAAGTCTGTACTATGTACGTTGTGCTCTGTACTCTTATTGAGTTGTGAGAACAATGGTATGATAGCCGGCGATCCGAATTACTGGACAACGAGCCGTGGACAGTTCACGGTGGATGTGCCGCAAGGTGATCATACCGTAACGATGTTCTTTCTCAATAACGGTGACGGAACGGCAACGGTAACGTTTGACGGTTCGAACCCACTTCATTGGGCCGGTAGTTCGAATGCAACGGTCAGCGTGCTCACGTATAAGGATACCATCGTTATCCCCGAATCTGTAACGCATGCCGGTCAGACCTTGCGTGTTACGGCCATAGGAAAAGAGGCGTTCATGGGTTGCAGAGAACTGATAAAGGTGGAGATTCCGGCTTCGGTAACATCGTTCGGCGAAGGCGCTTTCGCTATCTGTACGTCCCTCAAATCGTTGAACATCCCATCCGCCATCGACACCATCCCGTCTGCTTGTTTCGGACAATGCCAGAGTCTGGATTCAATAGCTGTTCCCTCCTCGGTTCGATATATAGGAAAGAAAGCTTTCTACGGATGCAAGCATCTGCAACAGATACGACTTCTGGAAGGCGTAGAGACAATCGACGACATGGCTTTCTATGCATGTTCGTCGGAAAAACTGATGGACATCACCATCCCGTCATCGGTAAAGCGGATAGGAGCTGATGTGTTCGGCGGTTTTGAAGACACCTATTGCCATATCGTATCGTACACGATAGCATGTGCTACTCCACCGGTTTTGTCGGGCGCGCTTTACTATCGCCCGGATGGCTTGACGGAAGATCCGGTGGTGTATGTGCCTGCCGGAACGAAGGCTGCTTATCAGGCTGCCGAGAACTGGAATAAACTGATTATACGCGAACAATTCTAATCCGCTGAACGATGAAAAAAATAGTATTTCTTTGTACAATGTTGTTGCTGATAGGTCAATTAGCCTATGCGCAACAGACCGTTCGCGGAACGATATTGGATATCAACGGCGAACCGCTGATAGGTGCGAACGTGCGTGTCGTGGACGCCTCTATCGGTACCATCACAGATATAGATGGTAAATATGAGATTGCTACCGATGAGCCCATTCACCAGGTGGAGATCAGTTATATGGGTTATAAAACCCAAGTGGTGAATGTAAAGAACGGCGTGGCGGATGCGCGTCTGGCGGAAGACGTGAATGTACTCAATGAAGTGGTAGCGATAGGTTACGGTTCGGTCAAACGCGGAGATGTGACAAATGCTGTGGCGCAGGTGAAGGGCGATGAACTCAGTGAACGTCCGTTGGCAAATATTGGTGAAGCCCTCCAGGGAGAGTTGGCGGGTGTGGAAATCACATCCACCAGTGGCGCACCGGGTTCGGATGTCACCATCAAAGTGCGTGGCGCCACATCCATCAACGAAGATGCGAACAGCAATCCGTTGTTTGTGGTCGATGGTGTACCGATGGACGAGGGCTTCAATATGTCGAACCTCAATCCGCAAGATGTGGAATCGATCGAAGTGCTCAAAGATGCCAGCTCATCGGCTATCTATGGTTCGCGTGGTGCGAACGGTGTTGTTCTTATCACTAGTAAGAAAGGAAAAGACGATAGCAAACTGAGCGTTAAGTTCAGTACCAATCTGTCGCTCTCCACGCCGGAGCGCTATATCCCTGTGATGAGTGCAGAGCAATGGATGGCATGGCGCTCTGCTATCAATACGCAGAACTATCTCTCTTCTTACGGCAACAAAGGTGCGCAATCAGGTGACAACTATGCCGAACAGGTGGTCGTTACGGGTGGTAGTGCAGGCACAAGCGCTGTCAGCGATCCGCGATGGAGCATGGCCGGGTATGGCGGACTCAACCTGATCGATTGGCAGGAAGCAATGTTCCGTACTGCCTTCGCGCAGAACTATAATCTCTCGCTTACCCAAGGCGGAAAGAATAGTAATTTCCGTGCATCGGTGGGGTATGTGCATCAAGACGGTATAGTCATCAACACAGGCTATCAACGATTAACCGGTAAGGTATCCGGTTCGGTGTTATTGGCGGACAAAGTGCGTATCACAGCGGATGTCTCCCCGCAGTTCAGCCTTACGCAAGGCGGTAATGTCGACGGTAAAGACAATACGGCAATGCAGGCGCTGACCTTAGTGCCCGTCACAGAGAATGCAGCCGGGCTATATACCGCGGCAGAACCGTACGGACGGTATATATACGCCGGTTCGACCGTTTCACCGGTTGCGGTAATGGAACAGCGGACGTACCGCGATGAACAGATTCGTATAGCCTCCAATCTAAAGATCGAATATGAGATCATCAAAGGCCTCAAAGCAGAGTTATTAGGATCATGGATTTTCAGCAATCGCGACCGTAAGATTTTCACGCCCTCATCAGCCAATCGGTCGTGGTCATCCGGCGAAGGTTATGAGACTACCTCTTCATGGCAGGGCAGCCGAAGTCATAAATGGTTAGCACAGGCGTTACTCACGTATGACCATACATGGGATACACATCATCTGAATGTGGTGGGCGGATGGTCGTTGGAGGCCACTAACTTAGGCTCATCGTACCGGATGGATGCCAAGCAATTCCCGAATAACAGCATCGAAGGGTGGACCATCAATGATGTGACTGCTACCGCTTTTACGGCAACCTATACGACTAAGGATCGTTTGATGAGTGCTTTCGCACGCGCGGAATATAGTTTTGACAATAGATATCTGATTAATGCCTCAGTCCGCGGAGATGGCTCTTCTCGTTTCGGGGCAAAAAACAAATGGGGTATCTTCCCGGCTGTGAGTGCCGCATGGCGCATCTCGGAGGAACATTTCTGGGGCAGTAGCTGGGCTGTCAACCAACTCAAGCTGCGTGCATCCTATGGCTCCAACGGCTCGAATGCCATACCTTTAGGCGCTGCAGACGGGCTGCTTACCGCGTCCTATTACTATGGCGAGACAGGATATATACCTGCCAGCACACAGAATCCGGATCTGTCATGGCAGAAGACCTATTCATGGAACGTAGGTGTGGATTTCGGAATGTTCAAGAATCGTGTCTCTCTCGCCGCTGACTACTATCAAAAGACAATCCAAGATATGCTCTACCAGGTCACCATGCCTTCCGTAATGGGCTATGCCAAAGGATGGTCGAACATTGGTAATGTACTCACGCGTGGCGTGGAGATGGAACTTAAGACCGAGAACCTGACCGGTAAAGTGAAATGGACCACCAAGTTCACCGCGGCATATAGTAATAACACGGTGATTGACCTGGGGGACAACTCTGCTATCTTTACGGGGTATGACAACAAGACACAAATCATCGAAGTAGGCCATCCCGTAGGAGAGTATTACCTCTACATTGCTGACGGTGTGTATCAGACGGAAGAGGATCTGGCCAAATACCCTACGCAGACCACATCGGGTATAGGCGGTGTGCGCTATCGGGATGTCAATGGTGACGGCGTAATCACAGAGGATGACCGTACCTATTGCGGCAAACCACAACCCTCTTGGACCTTCGGCTTGAACAACACCATCCGATGGAAAGATCTGGATGTGAGCATCCTCTGTACAGCACAAGAAGGTGGGCGTATATGGCAAGGCCTGGGACGTGCTATCGACATGATGAACCAGGGTATAAACATCAACCGTCTGGATCGTTGGCAGAATATGTGGATGTCCACTACTGCTGTCGGCGATGGTACAGTGCCTGCCGCTACGGGTGCCAACGGTACGGAAGAGTTCTCAACCAGATGGCTCTACTCAACGGATTATTTCAAGATTAAAAACATCACCGTCGGTTATCGTTTTGGTTTCGGCAAGACGGCATTCGTCAAATCCTTGCGTTTGTCACTCTCGTGCGAGAATGTATGGATGTGGGATCAATACCGTAACGGCTATTCCCCCGAATCGAATAACTCCTCTTCGTCCGTCAAAGTATGGGATTACGGAGCATACCCGGCTGCCCGTACCTATGCGTTCGGTTTACAAGTTCAACTCTAAGGAAAGGATAGCAATATGAAAATTCATACATCATACATAATACATCATACATTCGCAATCATCGTAACAATGATTGCGCTGACAAGTTGCAACGACTTCCTCACGGTTGAACCCGAGAGTCAGTTAGCGACGGAAAATTTTTACAAAACTCCGGCGAATATTGATCAGGCGCTGATAGGTGTGTACGGTACGCTCAAGCCGTTCTCCAAGTATTGGTATGTGATGGCTGAACTGCGTTCGGATAACCTATTCGAGATCAAAGAGGCAAAGCAATACGATGCTGCTGATTGTGCGCAGTTCAATGCAACGGGTTTGCTCAATGACAATATCGTAGCCAACTGTTGGTTTGACCATTACAGACTCATTGCGGCGGCAAATGTGCTGCTGGATAAACTGCCACATGTTGATTTTCCTGACACTGTCTATAGACAGCAATACGAAGCCGAAACCCGTTTCTTGCGTGCCCTGTCCTACTTCGACCTTGTACGCTTCTACGGTCGTGTTCCTGTCTCGTTGCACGAACTGACAATTGCAGATGCGTTTGCCTTGGGGCAAAGTGAACCTATCGATGTGTACCGTCAAGCGATTGTGCCCGATCTGCAATATGCTGTGGCACATCTGCAAGAAGTGGCCGTAGATTACAAGGGGCGTACACATGTGGAACGCGCGTCGCAGATAGCTGCTCAGGCGCTTCTGGGCAAGGTTTATCTGCAGATGGCGGGTTATCCGCTCTATGTCGACACCAAAGATTCGGCTACTATATGCTTTAAGCATGTACTGGACTATGCACAGTCTACCGGCAAATACTGGGTGGACGATATGGCAACATGGGATCGTATGTGGATTCATGAAAATGAGAATACACATTTTATCTTTGAGATCCAGTACGAATGTGCAGCATCGCAAGGTAATCCGGTTGCTCCGTTGGCAAAATTGTCCAATACCGCTGCCGATGAGTATTGCAACGCCTACCTCACCAACGGAAACCATTTCTATGTAGAGCGTGAACTGCAACAGCATTTTCTGGAGCAGAAAGAATCACCGGCCGCCAATGAGTATGTTTATAAGGACCTCCGAGGACAATGGACCATCGCTTTCGGCGGATCCTCCGTGGATGAAGAGACCGGGGAGGTGCAAATACCGAACAACGATCGCAACAATTTCATGTTCAAGCATTTTGAACATAAACTCAAACGTGCCGGGTTAGGGTACAGCGACATGGATAAGGAAATCATAACCTATACCTATTGGCCGCTGAACTTCCCTGTTCTGCGTATCGAAGATATAGCCCTGCTCTATGCCGAGTGCGTGGGACAGGCTGAGGGATTACCTTATCTCAATCGTGTACGCACAAAAGCCGGACTGGATGCTTTCAACGCTTCGGGCGAAACAGCCTTCCAAGATGCTGTCAAACAAGAACGGCGCTATGAATTGTTAGGCGAAGGACATCGATGGTTTGACCAGGTACGACAGAATACGTTTGTGGATGATAGTAAACAAAAGTTTATTACCTATCGCGATAAATATGACGCAGCGCATTCAAATGATTATACGGTGTACGCATCCCGCGTCTCCAAAAACTCAGCGTTATATCCCATCCCCTTGTCACAAATACAAGTACGCGACGGATTATATCAACAGAATCCGGGATACTGAAAAATATGAAACTTGAAACTTGAAATTTGAAATTATGAAACACCACATAGCATTATCGGTCAGTATTCTATGTTTTGTGCTCCTGCTCGCAGCATGCAACCAGGCAGACTATCTCGGAGGACATTACACCACGGACGGACAGGGAGTGCAGGCACGCATCCATGCCGTCTCTGCTACCGAGCATACGAACCCTATCGTGTGGACGGAGGGTAGTCAAGTAGCAGTTACGGCTTCCTATCCCGATGCCGGTTCCCTCAATCGCTTCTACGACTGTATGGCGGACGGCAAGTCGTTCTCGGTACATGCGGGTTTTCCGATGTATATCAAGGGGCAAGGCTCCTTTGTGGCTTATGCTCCTGTACAAGGCCGTGACGGTGAAGAGACGGCGATTGAACTCAATACCGCCAATCAGGGTCAAATCGTTGATTATGTATATGCAGTCGAACCTGTCTCGCGCGACAGGGAAGAGGTGACATTCCGCTTCAGGCACTTCTACAGCAATCTGCATACGACTGTCAAGACAGCCTCGACAGAGCATATCCGAAAAGTAATCCTATCCGGCTTCAGCCATGCTGCAACCGTGAACCCCTATACATGGGAGATCAGTGCGCTGGATGCCCCGTCTGACTATACGCTTGCGTCGGAATCGGATATCACAGCCTTCGACCTGACGCTTATTCCGCAAACGATTGACTCTGCGTCCGTGATGCCGGTGCAGTTGACGATGATTGGTACCAACCGCTCCTATGAACTCACACTCAATACTTTCACCCTGCAGTCGGATAAACAGCTGACGATGGCGGTTGATATTTCAGAGCCCGAACCCACCGTATCTTTCTCGCTCGATGGCGTGACATGGGCGAATTATGAGGACAAACTCAAAAACGGCCTGAGTTTCGAATCCGATTCGGTCGTTTGGACGATTACGGATAAAGGCGGAGATGTGACGTCGAATGAATAAATTAACGAATATGATAATGACCAAAAATATGAAAACCCGTTTATTTTACCTGGCATGCGCAGTGATGATACTGTTCGGCTGCCAATCTAACGATCCCGAACAAGCCTCACGCAAAGTGCTGTCTTTTGAGGTTTTTGAGCAAGCATCAGCTGCTCATGCTCACCGTCGTGTTCAGACCGACGGACGAACCATGACCACCACGTTCTCGGCCGGTGATAAGGCTGGTGTGTTCGCTGTGCGGAACGGTAAAGTGTTGGCTGATGTCGATAACCTGTGCCTTACGCTGAACACGAGCGGTGTGTGGGTTCCGGCACGCGTAGTACCCTATACCGACGAATATGCACAGGCACAGTTCTATGCCTATTTCCCGTATGCCGATTCGGTGAGCATCGATCCGAGTGCTGCCGAGCCTTTCGCTCAGATGCAACTGAACTACGTGATCCCTGCCGACCAATCAACTGCGGACAAATATGCCTCTGCGGATCTCATGACATCTGCGGCGTGTACGATGAATGAGTTGCGGGCTGTCAAACTGCCGTTAGCGCATAGCATGGCTTTGGTTTCGGTGGAATTACCTAACCGTTCCTATGTTTTCACAAACGCGGACATCGATCCGTATGTCATTGTGGCTCCGACTAACATACTGTTCACATTGGGCACAAATGAGGTAAAACCCTATTTGGACGAGGCAACCCAATCGTACAGACTCATCGTCCGACCGGAAACCGACCAACACCTGGCTATCTCATATGACAATGCCGGACAAACCCATACAGCCGAGATAAACACTTTGGCAAATATTTGGTCAGGCGAGTATGCGCACTTCACCATCGATGGCGGAGCGGACGTGCAGACCCATACGCTGCAGGTCGGCGATTATGTGCTATCGGACGGAGGATTGCTCAGCAAAGATGCAGAGAGTAATGCGATAGAAGCCGCCAAGCCGAACATCATTGGTGTGGTATGCCAACTCCAAACGACTGCAGCCATCCAAGCCGATTACCCGCAGTGCAAGCATGCCCTCGTCTTGTCTGTCAAGGAAGCCAAAGCCAAATGGAGCACCAAAGGTTCCACTTCTGCCGAAGAGAATGCTGCCGGCTGGAAGACCTGGTGGACTGCCTATGGATTGGCGGATTTAAATACGACCAAAGCCGAGGATATCGACCAGACAGCACTCATGCCTACCGGTTATGAATATACCAAAGCCTGGCTCGCCGTTCCTTCCAATCTTACCTTAGGCGGTTATACCGTTCCTGTTAAGGACGGATTTGAGGCGTATTATTCGGCTTATACAGCAGCAAACGCTACGCCCGATGTAGCTACCGATTGGTTCGTCCCCTCGCTGCGTGAATGGCTCACCGTCAAAGCCTCTGAAACGGATATTGCCGCTTCATTGGCACGCATCGACGCAGATCCCTTCGCATGGACGGAAAGTGCAACGGTGTATTATTGGTCTTCTAACCTGCGTGCTGCAACATCCATGTGGACCTTCACCGGCAAAGACTCATCCTCTTCCGCCGACCTCTTCCATGCCGACTCTAAAGATTCACGTATCTATCGTCTCACCTTCGCATTCTAAATGCCTATGAAACGACTTGTAAGCATACTGTTCACTATTCACTGTTCACTGTTCACCGTGAGTGCAACAAACTATTTCGTTGCTACGAACGGCAGTGATGCCAACGCCGGTACAATCAATGCTCCCTTCGCCACGCTCAATGCTGCCTATGCATTGGTGCAACCGGGTGACACGGCGTATTTTCGAGGAGGAACATACCTGCTCACCGAAGAGCAGATCATGTCACCCGCTTCCACTGCCGGCACGGGCGTCTATACCTATGTCTTTGACCTCATCAAATCCGGTAATGCCAGCGCAGGGCGTATCGTCTTTGCCGGTTATCCGGGCGAACGACCTGTGTTTGACTTTAGTCAGATACTTCCGCAGACACGTATATCCGGATTCTATCTCCATGGCTCCTATATCCATCTCAAGAACTTCGAAATCGTGGGCATCACCGCAACGATGCACGGGCATTACCAATGCGAGTGCATCTCTGCTCGCAACGGGTCATGCTGCATCGTGGAGAACATAGCCATGCACGATAATATGGCTATCGGTTATTATGCTATCAAAGGACACCATAACCTCGTGCTCAACTGCGATGCGTACAATAACTTTGATGATTACTCCGCTTTCAAAAACGATTCGCTCTACAACATCTATAAGACAACAGGCACAGTGCCCTCCAAGAGTACTACTGAAACTCTCGGCGGGAACTGTGACGGTTTTGGTTTTCATGCCACACGCGAGATAGATACGGCGAACGTCTTCATCGGTTGCCGTGCCTGGTGGAACTCCGATGACGGATTCGATTGTATCAACTCCAAAACTGCCGTCACATGGGATAGTTGCTGGGCGTTCTATAACGGCTTCAAACCCGGTACGAACTCCCAAGTCGGAGATGGAAACGGATTCAAAGCAGGAGGCTTTGGTATGTCCACACCTTGTACCGGAACGCCTGCCGAAGAGTATGGTATTCCGCAACACATTATCCGGTATAGCATCGCATTCTATAACAAATCCAACGGATTCTATGCCAACCATCACCTCGGTGGCAACCTGTGGGAGAACAATACAGCGATGTATAACAACAAAAACTACGATATGACCAATCGCCAGGAAGCCAATCAGACCGGTACGGCGCAAAACGTCAAAGGCTATGGTCATATACTCCGCCGCAACGTTTCGTATAACCCCAAAACCGATGGGGCGCATTATACTACCATCGATTCTGCCTTATGTATTCTGGAGGATAATGCCATTGCGCAATCCTCTGATTTCCTCGATTGCACACGCCTCAGTTATACCAAACTGGCGAACATAGCTCTCTGTCGTCCCCGGCAAGCCGATGGCTCGTTACCCTACACGCCCTTCCTGCGTGCGGCTGCAGAATCTTCACTATTTGCTAACCATCAAGGTGCACTCTTTGAGTACGTGCCGGATGATACGCCGACAGAGATGATACAAACGGATCTTTTAACAAATATGCCTACTAAAATATTTGTCAACGGACGCATCGTAATCATCCACGATGACCAAAGCTATGACATGTTAGGAAACAAACTATAATAAACAATATTCACTAAATTAATTTGTATGAAAAAGATTTTTTCTATTTTCGCAGCAGTTCTCTTTGCTGCATCCATGAATGCGCAAACCCTCACCTTTGGTGAAGGTTCAACAGGTGACCAAACCTACGGTGACGCACAGTTCTCAATGACCGTTGCAGGATGGAATGGCAGCCACAGTGCTACGTCCGGTCGCTATTTCGGTACGCTCGACCAGAGTGCCAAAGTAATCGGTATGATTGCTTCCGGTGGCAAGATTGATGGCAACACCCGCTCATGGTCCATTACTTCTACTTACAGCGGAACTCTTGAACTCTATGTCTGCTCGTCTGCTTCCTCTGAACGTGACATCACCGTTAATGGCGTTGTAAAACAAACTGCAAACTTGGGAACCAATACCGAAGAGAAAACGGTATATTCCATTGTCTCGTTCGATATCACCTATGGTAATACTGCCATCACAACCAATGGCGCTGTGTACATCTACAAAGTGGTCTTCACCTCCAACGGTGAGTCTGCTCCTATCGTCGAAGAGCGCGACACCGTGACTGCATATGTGCAGGGTATCGTAAATGGTGGCTTTGTTGCCATGACTACAGAAAGTGATGCTAAGGTAAATCTTGCTTACTCTACCAAATACAATAGCAACAAAACTTCTTGCACCGCTATGACGTTCACCTCTTCCATTACTTCCAGCCATGACACCCTCACGAATCATTACTGTATGATCACTCCCGCAGAAGGCTCGTTCAAAGCAGGCGATATCGTTACTTTCCAACCGTTCACAGTGATGGATTCTGCGAGTTTCGTAGGTGCCAAATACGGTAACATCCGTATGTTAGGCGGTGGTCAGGTAGGTGACGTCTACAAAGCGACCAAACTGTATGAGACAGCTTCTTCCGCAACAGACAAATCGGATGTTACCGATGGTCACGAGCAGGCGGGTGATGTCAAAGTACACACCTACACCCTTACCGCCGATTGCGATGCACTCTTCATCGGTCGTACAGGTAACACCCGCGTCAATGTCCTCTCGTTCGTCGTTACACGCGCAAAGGAAGATCAACCGACCGCCATCCAAACCATCGAGACTCCGGCAGCAAAAGCCCTTAAGACCATCGAGAACGGTCGTATCGTCATCATCCGTAACAACGAGCGCTTTGACGTAACCGGTCGCAAATTATGAAATCTGTCTTTTGCGCAATAGATCTCGGCGCGACTTCCGGTCGCATCATCCTTTCGGAAGACGGCAGCACCTTGCAAGAGGTGTGCCGTTTCCCGAATGCGGTGGAGAACCGTGACGGACGCGTCTTTTGGAACATCTCCTTGCTCTTCGACCATATCCGCAAAGGTCTCCGTGATCTCGCCCAACGCTCCGACATCCGCATCACCTCCATCGGTGTAGACACGTGGGGCGTGGACGTCGTCTTCCTCGATGCCCAAGGCAAACCCCTTGCCGAACCCCGTGCCTACCGCGACCCCTATACCAACAAGCGCATGGAGGAGTTTTTCTCCATCGTCCCGCGCGAACGCATCTACGAGAAGACCGGTATTCAGTTCCTCACCTTCAATACTCTCTACCAACTCTATGCCTGCCATTGTGAGCAGTACGAACCCTTCCTCAAAGCCGCATCGTACCTCTTTATTCCCGATTATGTCTCCTATCTGCTAACAGGTAACCAGGTCTGCGAATATACGGCTCTTTCCACTTCGCAATTGCTCAATCCCCGCACCAAAACCATTGATGCCGAACTCGTGCAAGCAGCCGGAGCGAGCATCGCCTGCTTCCCGCCTATCGTCTATCCGGGGCATCAGATAGGTCTGCTCAAGAAAGAAGTGGCAGACTTCGGTTACGACATACCCGTCATAGCCGTCGCCGGACACGACACCGCCAGTGCAGTAGCTGCCGTGCCGCGTACCCACGAAGGTAAGAAAGTGGCATACCTCAGTAGCGGAACTTGGTCGCTTATGGGTACCGTCACCGACGAACCTGTCATCACCAACGAGAGCCTGCGGCTCAACTTCACCAACGAGGGTGGAGTAGAAGGTACGACGCGTCTGCTCAAGAACATCACAGGCATGTGGATACTGGAGCAATGCCGCAAAGAGTGGGCTAAGCAAGGCATAGACTACTCCCATCCCCAACTCATCAAGATGGCTCAATCGGCTGAGACGTACGAGATCTTTAATCCGGACGAGCCAAGATTCGCCAATCCTGCATCCATGATTGAGCAGGTGAAAGGCGGTCACGACCTGTCGGATGCTGAAGTTGTAGCATCGATCTTCCATTCCCTGGCTCATCGCTATGGCGAAGTGTTTGCTATGCTCCAATCGCTCGTGCCCGAACCCATCGGTGCGCTCTATATCATCGGTGGCGGAGCACGCAATGAGTACCTCAACCAACTGACAGCCCAAGCGGTCGGCGTACCTGTGCTCATCGGCTCCACCGAATCCACCGCCCTCGGCAATATTCTCATCCAGAAAAATTCGTTTAATTCGCTTAATTCGTGAACATACATAAATAATTCGTTTAATTCGCTTAATTCGTGAACATATATATGAAGCGCTTATCTTTTATACTTATTGCTTGTTTGACCGTTTTATCAATCTCGGCGAGGAAGCCCAAACCTGCACCGCAGTTGTGGCCGGACGGAACGCCTATCGATGCATGGTTCATGGACACCACTCGTGTGGATGTCCAATCCCTTGGCACGCAGTACCGCCTCACCGACTACGGCATCTTCGCCGACGGCACGCTCCAGACAGACAAGATTCAAGCGCTCATTGACCGTATCGCTTCCGAAGGTGGCGGTGTGCTCGTCGTACCATCCGGCGTGTACATGACCGGTGCACTGTTCTTTAAGCAAGGTGTGCACCTGCATCTCACCGAAGGTGCCATCCTCAAAGGCTCGGATAACATAGCAGACTTCCCGCTCCTCAAGACCCGCATCGAAGGCGAGACTTGTCTATATTTCTCTGCCCTCATCAATGCCGATCATTTGGACGGCTTCACCATAACAGGTTCCGGTACAATCGACGGAAACGGACTCAAGTACCACCAGGCCTTCTGGCTGCGTCGCAAGTGGAATCCGCAATGCACCAACAAAGATGAGCAGCGCCCCCGACTCGTGTACATATCCGATTGTTCCAATGTGGCTATCGAAGGTATCCGCCTCCAGAACTCCCCCTTCTGGACCACCCATATCTATCGCTCCAACCATGTGCGCATCCAAGGCGTCTCCATCTATTCACTCTCTGCACCCGATACGCAGAAAGGCCCATCTACCGATGCCATCGACCTCGATGTGGTCGAAGACATCGTGGTGCGTCGCTGTTACATGTCCGTCAATGACGATGCCATTGCTATGAAAGGCGGTAAAGGACCATGGGCGGACGACCCCGCTAAATCCGAAGGGAACGGTGCCAACCAACGCGTGCTCGTAGAAGATTGTGTCTATGGCTTCTGCCACGGTTGTCTCACATGCGGCTCCGAATCCATCCACAACCGCAACATCCTCATACGACGCATTCAGGTCGATAAAGCCGAACGACTCCTCTGGCTCAAGATGCGTCCGGACACCCCGCAACGTTATGAGTATATCACGGTCGAAGATATCACCGGTAATGTCAACTACGGACTCTACATCAAACCCTGGACGCAGTTCTATGACCTCAAGGACCGTCAAGACATACCCCTCAGTTATGCCGATCATATCACGCTCCAACGCATCGCCCTGGATTGTAAGAAAGAACAAGACGTCACCGAACGTCCCGACCAGTATATCCTAACCAATATCGTTTGGAAATGAAAAGAATAGTCTTAATAATATCACTTTTCACTTTTCACTTTTCATTATTCACTGTTTCGGCTCAATCGACATGGCCAATGACGAATGAGGCGAAACCCGGTACCCGATGGTGGTGGCAGGGTAGTGCCGTGGACTCCGTGGGCATCACCGCCCAACTCACCCAACTCGCTCAAGCCGGTATCGGAGCAGTGGAGATAACCCCCATCTACGGTGTGCAAGGCAATGAAGCCAACGAAATCCCCTACTTATCCCCCCGATGGATGGAGATGCTGCGCTATACCTGTGCGGAAGGACAACGGCTCGGCATCCAAATCGATATGAACAATGGCACCGGATGGCCGTTTGGCGGCCCCGAAGTACAACCCCAAGATGCTGCTTGCAAAGCCATCTTCAAATCCTGGCATACCGGTGAACCCCAACCCGAACTGACTGCCAAAGAGAAAAAAGACTTTCCGGTTCTCTATGGAACATGGACCTATGGCGATACACTCAGCATCGCCTTGTATATCGCCCGCACCCGCCAGCAAGTTAAGCGTGCCGCCCCAGGTGGCGAAGGCTACGTCATCGACCACCTCGACAAAGGAGCTGTACAGCGTTATCTCTCCAAGTTCGAAGGAATAGATGCTCCTATTGTGAGTTTCTTTAATGACTCGTATGAGGTATACGGAGCAGATTGGACACCAACTTTGTTAGACGAGTTCGCTTCCCGTCGCGGCTATCGACTCGAAGACCACTTCCCTGTGTTCCTCAACGATTCGGCACCCGACCATGCTCGACTCATCTGCGATTACCGCGAGACCATGTCCGACATGTTGCTCAAGAACTTCACCCTCACTTGGCGAGAGTGGGCACATCAGCATGGCGCACTTGTTCGCAACCAGGCGCATGGCAGCCCGGCTAACCTGCTTGACCTGTATGCCGCCGTGGACATTCCCGAGATAGAAGGTTTCGGACTCTCCGACTTCGGCATCCGTGGACTCCGAACGGATTCCCTCACCCGGCCGAACTACTCCGATCTATCCATGCTCAAGTACCCCGCATCGGCTGCACATTTCTATGGAAAACCCATCGTCACAGCGGAGACCTTCACATGGCTGACCGAACATTTCCGTACCTCCCTCAGCCAGTGCAAACCGGATTTCGACCTCATGATGACGGCAGGGGTCAACCGTTGCTATTTCCATGGTACCACCTATTCGCCGCCTACCGAACCCTGGCCGGGACGGCTCTTCTATGCCGCTATGGAGATGTCGCCCATCAATCCTATCTGGCACGATGCACCTGCGTTCTTTGAATATATCACCCGCATCCAATCCTGGATGCAATATGGTCAACCCGATAATGACCTGCTCGTCTATCTGCCCATATACGATATTTGGTCCGAATACCCTGGACGGCTCCTCGCTCTTGACATCCATAAGATGGACAAAGTCGCACCGCGGTTCATTTCCGCAGTCAATAGTATCTATGCTGCCGGCTATGACCTCGACTATGTCTCCGACCGTATGATTGCATCCATTATCGGTGTCGCACCCGATGGTCAGCTTATCGCTCCTTCCGGTATCCGTTATAAAGCGCTTGTCCTACCGCAAGTGCAACGCATGCCTGAGCGCACCCAAGCCAAACTTGACTCACTCGCAGCACTCGGTGCCACCATCATCCGCATCGATGACGCCAACTATGCTGCGGCTCTTGCGGCCTATCCGGCTATCCAACCCGAACCCATGAAGTCCCGGTTCGGACTCAAAGCCATCCGTCGAACCAGCGAGCACGGCTACCATTACTTTATCTCCAATCTCCAACCCGCTGACGTGGATGCATGGATACCCCTTGCTGTACCGGCCGCTTCTGCCCAACTGTGGAACCCCATGACAGGCAATATAGTTCCCGCTGCTATCCGCCATAACGACCAAAATCAACCCGAAGTACAAATTGTATTAGCAAGTGGTGAATCGGTTATTCTTGTAACATCTAACAGCGATAGCGGTCTAACAGTGGAACGGTCTAACAGCGTAAGCGGTCTAACAGGCGCAGCCGGTCTTTCCATTGATTTGACAAACAATCAATGGAAACTCGAGCCCCTCGATATGGAGAGTTTCGGCACGTTGAAAAAGCAAAAACTTTCCGGCTTACAGCCTTGGACGAGTATAGACAGCACGTGGGCAACCGCTCGCGGCACAGCCCGTTATACCACCACTGTCCATCTCTCGAAACACTCAACTCTCAACACTAAACACTCAACTTTAGATCTCGGTGATCTCCGCGAAAGCGCCGTAGTCTATATCAACGGCAAAAAAGCGGGCACGGTTTTTGCCGCACCCTTCCGTATATCCGTTGGCGAGTACCTTCGCCCGGGCAAGAACACCATCACTATTGATGTAACCGGTCTGCCGGCTAACTATGTTGCCGAGATGGACCGCCGGGGTATCATCTGGCGTCGGTTCAAAGATGCCAACATCGCCAACCTCAAAGGCGGGCGCGTCTCCTATTACGGAAATTGGGACATCATGCCCGCAGGACTTAACTCCACCGTCAAATTGATAGTTGAACCATAATAAAAAATCGCCCCGCGAGGAGCGATTTTTTTTAACACGGCCGTTTCTTTGGTAGCGAGAAGATACGCTGTATATCCTCCATCTGCTCGTCGGTCATTCCTTGTGGCGTGAATCCCATCGAGCGGGCACGCAGATAGATCGTAGCAGCTTTGTTGAGCACATCGGTCTGGTCGAAGGCATCCATGATGTCTTGACCTACGGCAAACGTGCCGTGTTTCTCCCATAGTACCACATCATAGTCGTGAATCTGCCGCAAGGTGCCTTGCCCAAGCTCAAACGAACCCGGCACTTCGTATGGCACTACTCCCAAACCAAGCGGCGCAAAAGCCAATGTCTCCGGAATCATCGACCATAGAGTGCGGGTCAGATGTTTGGCATCCAAAAATTCTGGCGAGTGACTCATCGCCACAAGTTCGATAGGATGCGTATGCAGCGTTGCTTTATAGCAACTGCCGGATTCACGCAGGTAGTTCTGAACCATCAGATGGGATGGTAGTTCGGATGTTGGCATAACAGGTTTGTCGGCGATAATCTCGTAGTGGGCACAATCGTCCGTGATGCGGATGATCGAACCGTTCTCCATCGGTTCGCGAGCCAAGTCACGCATGCGTTTCTGCGTGCCTTTGGCATAGAAATATTGCCCTTTCAGGTGGGGCAGGGTGGCACCGATAGCTATCGCCGGACATAGCGCCGGCAGTTTAGCCCACGACGCGTCTGCAAACTCGGTTACATTGACCGTGATGTTGCCGCCATTGCGCTCACCCCAACCCTTAGTCCAAATATGTCCGGCTACCTCTGCTACGTCAGCCAGCACCTTATTCAATTGTTCGTTACTCATATCTCTAAAATTTGAAACTTGAAATTTGAATTTTGAAATCATAAATCAACAATCTATACATCCTCCCCATACCGCTCCTTGGTGATCTGCTCCAGCGATTTGCCTTGGGTGTTCGGCGCACCGATAACACCCACGATCAGGGAGATGAGCAGTAGTGCTACCATGCACCAGGCTGCGATGGTGAAGCCTTCGCCGTTCTCACCGTAGATATAGGTGAACACCAGTCCCCACACGGCCGACAGACCGCGCACCAGGAAGAACATCAGTCCTTGTGCTCCGGCGCGGAACTTGGCGGGGAACAGCTCAGAGCCCCACAACGCATAGAAGATCTGCACCGAGCAACCGTTGTTGATGCCCCAGAGGATGGTGAACACCCACAGCCAGATGATGCTGTTCACACCGATACCGATGATGATCATCCATGCCGTGAGGGCACAAAGCAGACCGAAGATATAGAAGACCCGATGGGCAATCTTATCCACCAGACGCGAGACGATAAAGGTGGTGAACACCACGAACGCCCAACTGATGCAACTGAGCATGTTGGCATCTTTGTTGCTCATGCCGCCTGCCGACTCATAGATATGCGGCTGAAAGAAACCCATGACCGAGGCCACAAGATTCCAACTCAGGTAGATAACCGCCAGGAATGCCACGGTCTTGATGGCCACTTTGTTTTGGAACAGCACCTTGATGTTCTCCCATAGTCCGGCTTGTTTGCCGCTTGCTTTGGCGGCTTCAAACTCTGCACTCTCTTGCAACTTGCGTTGCAGGTTCCAGGCAATGAATGCTACTACAAACAGTGAGAAAAATACGATGCGGGAGGCAAACACCTGTACAGCGGCTACGCTTGCGTCTGCGCCCATAAACCAATGAGCCAAACCTTGTACCCAACCGTAGAGCACACCGTCTGATTCACCTGCATGACCCGGAGCAAACAGCATACCGAGCAGCAGGATACACATCGGACCGATGCCCCATGACATCTGCGAGAGACTGATGTTGCGTCCGCGGTTGTTGATCTCCGAACTCTCGGATATATACGTCCACGATGCCGGCACACCCACGCCCACGGATATACCCGTGAACAGGAATCCCGCAAAGAGCATCGGTATATTCGTGGCGAGCATAACCAGCAGCACACCGAACATATACACAAGCAGATTGTAGGTGAATATGAACTTCCTACCGTACTTGTCTGCCAAGAACCCGCCGATGATAGCACCGATAGCGGCACCCAGACAGTTGGCACTGATAAAATTCAGCCAACCCAGATGCAGTTCACTTAACCCGAGGTAGTTCTGCCATAGGGTCAAACCACTTGCGCCGGCAACTATCGCTCCGGCATCTAAGTAATTATTGAGCGACACAGCCAGTGTCGAACGCAAACTTCCTGATTTAGCCATAACAGTTTAACAGCTTAACAGTTTAACAATTTAACAGCTTAACGACAAACGATATCCACTTCCACATTAAAGATCTTAGCCACTTTCAGTATCGTGTCGATATGCCTACCTACAGCTGCGGCCATGTGGTGCGTAGGTCCGGCTTCTGACCAGCGGTTACAGAACTCACGTGCACCGATACTGAAACGTGTGCGCATGTTCGTGTCGCCGAACATGAAGATATCGCCTTCCTCGTTCACACCCTCTGCCACCACGAACTTAAACACGCCGTTCTTGTCCTGCGTGATGCCCAGATAGGTCACGTCCCCTGCGGGCGGGTAGAACTGCGTCAGATAGCCGCCACCGGCTTTGCCATGGAAGACGGGAACAATCTTCATCGTCGGTTTGTGCGCCTGTGAGATGTCGGCGTCACCGCTACCGGAGTGACCGATGATGCAGATGTCGGCAGGGAAGTCGATGGAGTACATCTCGCTCAACTGTCCCGTACCGCTAATGGTCTTCAATATCGACATCGCCATCGCTACTTTCATATCGCCTTCTACGGCACAAGCCGTGTGCTGCTTGATGAGCATCGAGAATGCCGGAATGAGCATCGAGTCCAGCTTACCGGCTACACCTTGTGCATAACCGTCATAGTGCGAAGCAATCAGACCCAACTTCTCGTCCTTAACCCATTGCTCAAACGCCACGACATACTTCGCCATATCCCAAACGGTCTCCACCGTTGCACCGCCTTCAATCTCGAACGTGTCCAAGATATCTTCTGCTTTGGCACGGATTGCTGCCTCGTCGGTGATGTGATCGGCTATCGCCCACATCTTCTCCCAGTCGAACTGCTTGGTGTAGAGCCACATGCGATGGTAGAGGTTCGTCTCGTCGATATACAGGTCCATCATGCCGGGGTAGGGACGACCTATCTGCGCGATGTTCGTGTCGCGGAAACGGCGACGCACCTGTGCCGCACAGCACCACTCGTCAATCTCGTGTTGTACCTCAGGGTCATCGCCTTGCAGGCCCGTGATCACTGCATGACGTTTGCCGGCACGCTCCAGGTCGGCTACCATCTCACCTACCGCTCCGCAGGCATACAGTTCGCCCAGCCACTTGGCGGTGTCGGTGTGCTTGTAGTCCGGTGCAGGCAGTTTCTGCAGGTTCACCAGCACCACCGGCACATTCAGGTCGCGCACTGCCGGCAGCATGTTATACGATGTGGCATAAGTCAGCAACTGCAAGATCACCAGATCCACATCAGCGGAACGGAACTTGTCGCCGGCTGCTTGTGATAACTCTTTGGTGGTTACCAAACCGCCGTCAATCAGTTCTACCGTGTTCGGCAGGGTCTTTTTGAAGGCTTCATACTGCGCCTCAAACTCCGGCACAAGGCTCGGAAACTGCGGCAAATACGCACCCAAGGCGATGGAGAACACGCCTACGCGGGCTTTCGTTTCTACTAATGGTTTCATATTATTAAAATTATAAATCATAAATCAAAAATCACAAATCAAAAATTGCTTAGGATAAATTGGTGTCGATTTATCCTATGCTCCGGGTACTGCCAATGCGCACAATCCAGCGGCGTAAACAACTCCTTGCGGCTGGTTATCACATTGTATGCCGCATAAGTGCTCGTCGGGCAACAGGTCTGGTCATTGTATCCGATATACAGCTTAATAGGGCAGGTTACCTTGCGGGCAAAGTTTACGACATCGTAGTATTCGCTCACCGCTACTTTCTGCGCCAATGCCGGTTCCTGCGGATCACGGAAGATACGCGGCCAACCGCCTACGCGACCGTGGTAACTGCCGGCTATCTCGCACAAGGCAGGGTAGGCGGCACTCGCACATTTGACCCGTTTGTCCAACGCGGCATGGATAATGGCTAATGCCCCACCTTGACTGCCGCCCGTCACGGCGATGCGTGTCGTGTCCACAAAATCCAAACTGCACAGGAAATCCACCGTCTTTACCGTGCCCGCGTATATCTTCTTATAATAATACTTGTCGCGGTCGTCGTTGTATATCGTCCAGTACTCACTCAGTCCATTCGCTTTCAAATCCCGATAGAAATCATCGTCGCGATTCACCGGTATACCGTTCACGCCCATCTCCAACACGATGCAGCCTTTCTCCACCAACACTCCCTGAATACCCCGATGCGGCTTCACTCCCGCTCCCGGCCACTCAATCACCACCGGCAGCTTTCCACCTTCCACTTTCCACTTTCCACTTTTCGGAATGCTCATCATCCCGTACAAGTAGCACCCGGGCTTATGGTTCTGGAACTGCACCTCATACACATCGTAGTCTGCGGTGCATAGCTCCGGTTGCAGGGTCATCTTTGGCTTCAACGGCACTTTACGTACGTCCGCTATGGCTTTTGACCAGAATGCATCGAAGTCTGCCGGCATCTGTGTGGTAGGTTCGATCTTATCCTGTTCGATAGCTATATTGATACTGTTTGTATATTGTTTCCCCTCATACGTCACGCGAGCGGTCAGGGTCTTGAACCCGGGTTCTTTCTGCCCCTTCAACTTGAGACTCACCTCACCTTTCTTGCCGGTATTCACCGTCCACTCTTTCTCGCTCTCCCGCAACTCTTTTCCCCACGTGCATTGCACCTCCATATCCGGCAGCGCGCAGTAGTGACGCACCACGCTCAGCGTAATCGTGATGTCCTCGCCGCTGGCATATACCCAGTCAGCATGGTTCGGCACCATCTGCACGGTGATGTAATCGCGTTGGTCGCGTTTCTGACCGAAAATCAGCACACTCGGTAGCAAACAGAGCAGTATAAAAATCCGTTTCATGTATCCATATTTTTTCACGGTACAAAATTACAACAAATAATCCAAATAAAAGCGTAAATCCGTACACTTTTCTTGTAAAAACGTTCACGCGCGCGTTTTTTATGCGCGCGCGCTTGCATATATGAAAAAAAAATCGTAACTTTGCATCGATTTTGGCTCAAAACACACTAAAATATACTACAATGAAAAAAACACTTTTAGCTGCAGCCCTTCTATTGGGCGGTCTCGTGTCCGTCACGGCACAAGTCATCAGTTCCGATCTAACCAAAGGGTATGCCCTGGGTGACACCCTTGAGCACCACGTTTATCTGGACAAGAAAGCTCCGGCAGTTCTTAACGACTGGTCCGGTGCATTCGACAGCAAAGGCAATGAACTGCCCTCACCGGTTATCCTTGCTCCTGTGCTCTATCCGAACTATCCCGAACAGGGCAATGCTATTCGTATCGGTTGGGACAAAGGTATCAAAGGCTCCCGTTTCTCGTGCTATACCATCACCGAAGAGGGCAAGATGAAAAAGGGCGTATATTACCTTGCTGCCGTAGTTAACTTTGATAAGGTAGAGAACACCTCTGAATCGGAAGTCATAGGTTTGACCCCTAACGCCACCGGTGGCGGAGGCAAGTACCGCATCATGGTGCGCCGTGATGAGAATGACAAGAAGACCATGTATTTCGGTTGCTCGCTCGGTAAAGTGGTTGCCATGGCTGAACAACCCTATGCAGTAGGGCAGACCTACCTGGTTGTCCTGAAGGTGGACTTTGCTGCCGGCAATGTCTCGCTCTTTGTCAATCCCGACCTTGGTAGTGCCGAACCTGCAGCTCTCTGCACTGCCCTGCCTGACGAGGAGAACAGCACCAAATGGCCGCTCCGCGCCATCTCCCTGCGTAACCGCAATGCCTACACCGGTGCTGTCGGTGGCATCCGTCTCACCCAGTCCTGGGACGCACTCAAGAAGTAATAGCCCTGTTTTCATAACAATACGAAAGCCGACAGTTTCCTGTCGGCTTTCTTTACACAATCTTTATTAACACATGTCTGGTTGATTATTTAAAATCACCTTCTGTACTATAACTTTGACTTTGAGTTCCAATATGTATTATCGAAACCGTATGAGGGTCTGCACTACCTGAAGCGTCACAAATCGAATGAATGGAGTTAACTGCCATTACCTCAATCGTCGGTTGAATATAATTCTTTGTCATAGTTGTGTCCTCCTTATTTTACGATTTGACCAATTGCGTTATATTTCACACCATCACGGATGATGATTAGCTGTCCGTTCTCAATCACCTTCTGACTTCTGATAGCTGATTGCTGAGCGCTCTCAACAGCTGTCGGCATCTTCGGCCCAACCTGAACACGCAGTCTCCTTTCCGGAGCACTGACACCGGCATATACCAGATATGCCTTGTTGGCGGGGATATAATTGCCGGTATAGTTCCAGAACTCAATCGTACCGTTATTGTCATACAGGCTGTATGTCGTACTCGTGTTTGGATTGGCGGTACGAGCTACCGTGCCGGCAAATCCTGAACTCAACGCAGCAGCACCTGTCGTAGCTGTCAAGTGGTAATCGCCGTCAACTTCGGAGTAGAGTAGTACACCCGTATTTGCAGGAATCTTAGTTACCTCGGCGTTCTCAATATTCAACACATCACCATCTATAGTAGTTGCGATATAGGCATCCACCCTGCTTGGCAACTCCACATCCTCTGCTGCGCAAAACGATGCCCAACCACCACTGATCGTAACAGGGTAATAACCCAACTCTTCTGTAAGCAACTTGATTTCAACTAAAGAGTTAGTACTATTGGTTACAATCGTAAAGGAGGAAGCATTGATAGTTGCATAAATCTTAGTCGGCGCAGAACCGGAACTGTGATTCGGCAATTCTGCCGACCAACCGGCACCGTTTACGTTGACCTTGGCATTCGTAGCAGAACCATGCGAGTATGCCTCAACGTATGCTGCCACTATCGTTTGATTGGAAGGAACAGACACTTTGTATGTCTTACTGCTTGCCAAACGAAGGCCCTTACCGGATACAATTGTGAAGTTAGCACCATCCGTCGTTTTCGCAATCGGATTTATTGTGCTGGGCTCCTCATTGGCAAACGTAATGTTATTGCCGGTAGTGGAGGTCCAGATTGTACCATTAGAAGAGCCATCTCCTCCTGCCATAGTGCAATTATTAGCTGTGATGCTTTGTAGTTCTGACGATTTATATGTCACACGTATCGCTGCTATATTCCACGCTCCCGTAGATGTGCTAATATATAAACTGCGCGGAGCAAAACTATTATATTCGCTTGATCCTTTAGCTACCTTAGCCAGATTATTGGCGTCAATAGTGATAATATCCGTACCCTCTTTAATTAGAGCGCTGCTATTACTATTGTCGTCTGAAAGATGCAGCTTGCGTCCAATAATAGCTTCTCCTGTAGGACTTACTGCATATACATCCACAACGCAAGGACCATTGACCTTTAGTTCCAATTCACGGCCTTTTCCTGCACCGTTGGTATAGAAAACATTCGTGCCGCATAGCGCCTGAATCTTACTGCCGCCTGTACTATGTACTACAATATCTCCACCGAATATGTTTGTGGTAGCCTCCGAATAAGTTACTGCATCCAATCCGTCAAACAAATAATCCTTAACATTGGCATCATCGTCGCTTGTAATAACGAGCGACTTGATATACGGAGCATTAGAATATCCGTAGTGGAAATACAATTCCTTACTGTTGTTCATACGACCGGCTGAGGTGGCAAAAGTACTGTTTACCTCAAAGTCTGTCGCCGGTGAAATCTCATTAGGAGCCGTTCCCTCCCAATGGCTCCTTGTCGTACTGTTGGTCAAATACAATGTCTTCGTCTCATTATTGTACGTGGTGAAATAAATCTTATCACCAGCTTTCAATGCACGAGGTAAAGTTACATGCAGATAGCCGCCGTCCAAACGGACATACGAACTACCGCTCTGTACAACAACAAGGTTCTTTGCTGTTGCACTTGTTGTGCCAATCTTTGCCTCACCACCAATCACTACAGCATAGGGGCTGAGATCTTTCTCTTCGTTCGTGCATGATACAGCAGCAGAACTGATAGATACCATCTTAAACAGCACATCACTACCGAATGCAGTAACTGTTATCAGTAGGAATGCCGCAATTGTAAAAATTCCTTTTTTCATCGTATTATTTGGATTAATTGTTTGCATGTTTCAAATCACGCTGCAAAATTACAAAAATTATATTATATATAATGGGTAATTCCGTACACTATCGGTTAATTTTGTACAATTCTACCCATTACATCATACTTTCTGTTGCCCCGAACAATGATCACTTGCCCGTTTTCAATCCTTTTTTGCGCCGAACTATTACAGACGCCATCTTTAGTGCCTGTTGGTACGCTGGGCTCATGCCAATCGTCCTCCGACGTGTCGGCATCCGGCACAAACTGCGCTGCCATGAACGACCAGCCGGCTGTGGACCATGCAGCAAACGTGCCGCCTGCACTCGCATGGTACTTGAGTTCCACTACGCGGTTCTGTACATTCGTTGTCAAAGTGCTGTCCACCAACACCCCGTCAAACGACAACGCCACATAACGTCCTTCCGTTGCATTTGTTGTGTACATCAGTACATAGAATGTACCCGGACAAGAAGTGTTCACCGCTGCTACGCGGTCATCGGTACTTGTCACAGCTGCTCCGGCTGTCAAGCCACTCAGGCTCGGCGTATATCCTGCAGTGGCTCCTATCTGCGAACAGTTCACCGCAGCACCGTTGCTGAATGTCTGCGCCTTATACGCATTGCTCGTGTTGCTGATCTTGAATCCGTGATTATTGGCTGATGCACCGCGCAGATACAAACCGTTCTGCTCGTACAGCGAGTCAATATTGCTACCTGCCTCCAATCCTGACAATACCCACACCGTGCTATCGGCTATGGCAACTTCGGACGAACCACTACCCGCGCTATACCAAGGGATATCTATCTCATCCGCTTTGATATAATCGCTCATCACGCCCAATTCCAACAATATCGAATCCGCAATCATAGCCACAGCCCTTGCTCCTAACTCGCTCGTGTGTGTCGTGCCACCGTTGCCGTAGAAGATACTTGCTGCACTCTTGCTGCCGTAGCCTTCCAACAGTTTCTTGGTCTCTGCCGTCAGGTTAATGAACGGCAAGTTGTACTGATTAGCTATATACTGTGCACCGTACGGGAAATCAAAATCGTGATTCGAAGCCTCTGCCGTCGTGCCCTGTGCCTCACTGCCGTCAATCTGTGCTAACACGGTCAACTGATTGCCGTTCCACAAATTCCTGCATATCGACGAAGCAATAATCACTTGCGCACCTTTGGCCGTGGCCTCGCTGATCATCAGCCCCATATATACATCGTACTCCGAACTGGTGCCGTACTCCGATGCACGCCAAGTCAGATAACCGTTGTTGCTCTTCTGGTCGTTATGCCCGAAACTCAGGATCACATAATCCCCTGCATGCAGCGAATCCATGACGCATTGCCAGAAACTCTTGTCGCTAACTACTTGCCCGTAGATCATGCGCTTGCCCGTATAGAATCCCTTGGCTGTTCTGCCTGTATGTGCCCAGTTGGTCACCGGCAGACTGTCCAAATAATCCTGCATCACTTGCCCCCAACCCATGAACTGCTCGGGGTTCTTTTCTACATCCATCTCGTACGTACTCATCATCGAGTCACCGCACATATGTAGTCTCTTTCCTTTCTTTTGCTGTGGCTGCTCCGGCTCTTCCGGCTCCTGCTCATCGTCAATGATATCATCGCCGCCTTCCATCTCCGGCTGCGGCTCATACAGTACGCTGAACACATAAAATGCATTCTCGCAGGTCAGATACACTACACCCGCTGTCTTTGCTTCCAACGTCAAGGTCGTCTTATAGCTGTTTCCCTCGGCTGCAATCTCTGCCAAACTCTTATGCGCTACCGTATCGCCGTTGAACCACAACACCATCTCTCTGGCCTGCACGCTCTCATTATTGCTGTTAGATCGTGCTACCACTGTCACCTTACCCGGATACGCAATATTCAGCGCCACACTCCGGTCATTCGCACTCGTCACCGCCATACCGGCTGTGCTGATGTCGCTCACGAACGACGGGCTGGCCTGTACATAGGCAGCAATCGTGCTGTTCACGCTCTTGGCCGTGATAGCATGACTACCCGTATAACCGCGCAAATACAATCCGTCCATGCACATCAGGCTATCCGTGATCGTAGCGTTATGCGCAAAACTCGTGAATACCCATTCTGTCGTGTCGCTCACTACCACCTCATCGCCAAAATCCACACCGGCTTGTGCATCTTCCACACCTGCCAACGCGTCCTCGGCATCCACGCCGTACGCACTCAACAGACCCAACGCGCAGATCTTGTTGTACATTCGCTTGCCGAACAGTTCCGCACTTGCAGCATCGAAATGTTTCATGTCGCTCAGCATCGTGCCGTCTTGCATGTCAATCACATAGAACTGCTCTATCTCCTGCGCCAAACGATACTGCGCTTTCTCAATCGTGTTGCTATACAATGCCGACTTCTTGCTAACCGTACCACAAATAAAAGGTACATGCGCGTACGCGTTATTACCCGTGATGGCTACAATAGAGTCCCTTAGGTAATTCACTACTGCCTGCAGGTTGTCATGATACGCGTTTGCACTCGCTGTCGGAGTCCTGTCGCTCTCGCCTTGATGCCACAAGATGCAACGGATATCGGCTATATCACCATTGGCTGCTATCGTTGCCAGGCAGGCACGGATATTACTTACCAATGCCGGAGCAAGCGCCTTGCTGCCTGCTGTATCCAGATACGCCTGATTCACACTCCAATGCCGGTTGCCGCTACTGGTGCTCTCCGGAGCAATACTCGTTCCACCGGCACTGTGTTTGATCACATACAGCTTCTCAGCACTCATCTTCTGCGCGATATTGTAATACACCACGGCATCATACGCCCAGCGGTTACGGTCGTTAGCCGACTCGCACATCGGATAGAACGGTGCAAACACACCCTGACCACCCGTCAGACTCCATCCGCCACTGTTGCCGTAACTCCATACTACATTACTCATACCCGTCGCTTGGTATGCACTCAGGTAGCTCGGCATGTCCGCTGACGGCACACGTCCGTCGGTGTTACTCTGACCCGCCGTGATAACCACCGGCACTGTGGCTGCTAATGCAGATAACTGTAAGCTGATAACTGACAGCAAGATTACAATGTGTTTTTTCATATTCTTTTGACTTTTGATTTTCGACTTTCGACTATTTTTTGAATTGTGGCACAAAATTAGTAAAATCGTACAATATAAATGGTATGGTTTCGTCCCCTTATGGGTAAAAATGTACAATCGCCACCCAATGTGTACGATTTTATGCACTTTTATTCATTTTTTTTGCGTACCTTTGCATCGTAATTTGATAACGAACATGAAAACGCGTATCCTGACACTTCTGATTGGCTTGACGATGACCCTCTCATCGCTCATCGCTCGTGAGACCTATAACTTCAATCCCGATTGGTGTTTCGCTATCGGCGATAACCCACAAGCAGCTGCTGTGGACTTCGATGACTCACGTTGGCATCATGTGACCCTGCCTCATGCCTGGAATGAGGACGAGGCCTTCAAGGTGCTCATCGACTCGCTGAGCGATACCATTGTTTGGTACCGCAAGCATTTCGTTCTGCCCCAGACAAGCGACACCAAGTACTTCCTCGAGGTTGAAGGTGTGCGTCAAGCCGGCGAGTTCTATGTCAACGGTGCGAAAGTAGGCCTGCACGAGAACGGTGTCACTGCCTTTGGCTTTGATATATCTGCCTACGTGCATGCAGGCAAGAACGTAATAGCCGTGCGCACCGACAACTCATGGACATATCGTGAGAAATCTACCAATGCCAAGTTCCAGTGGAACGATCATAACTTCAATGCCAACTACGGCGGTCTGCCCAAGAACATCTACCTCCATACCACAGGCAAGCTCTATCAGACCCTGCCGCTCTATTCCAACCTGCGCACGACGGGTACCTATATTTATGCGCGTGATTACGATATACCGTATCATACCGCCATCGTTCATGCCGAGTCGGAAGTGGCCAACGAGACCGCAGCCGACCAATCCGTCACCTATCGCGTCACCCTTATCGACCGTGATGGTAAGACCCTCAACACCTGGCAGTCTGCACCTCAAACCGTTCCCGCAGGGCGCAAAGCAACTATCTCTGCCGAAGCATCGTGCACCAACCTGCATTTCTGGTCATGGGGCTACGGTTACCTCTACGATGTGCGTACCGAACTGCTCGTCAACGGCGATGTAGTCGATGCCGTCACCACCCGCACAGGTTTCCGCAAGACCCGTTTCGCAGAAGGTAAGATATGGCTCAACGACCGCGTCATCATGATGCACGGTTATGCCCAACGCACCTCCAACGAGTGGCCTGCACTCGGTATGTCCGTACCCGCATGGCTCTCCGACTACAGCAATGCCCTGCTCGTCGAGTCCGGCGGCAACCTCGTCCGCTGGATGCATACCTGCCCGTGGAAACAGGATGTCGAGTCCTGCGACCGCGTCGGACTCATCCAGGCCATGCCTGCAGGCGATGCCGAGAAAGATCGTGAAGGCAAGCAATGGGTGCAGCGCACCGAAGCCATGCGCGACGCCATCATCTATAATCGCAACAATCCCTCCATCCTCTTCTATGAGTCCGGCAACGCAGGTATATCCGAGGCGCACATGCTTGAGATGAAAGCTATCCGTGACCAGTACGACCCGTTTGGCGGACGCGCCATAGGTAGCCGTGAGATGCTCGCTATCAACTCTGCCGAATATGGCGGAGAGATGCTGTATATCAACAAGTCCCACAAGCACCCCATGTGGCAGATGGAGTACTGCCGCGATGAGGGATTGCGACTCTATTGGGACGAATTTTCCTATCCCTTCCACCCCGAAGGAGCAGGACCGCTCTATCGCAAGAAACCCGCTAAGGAGTATAACCGCAACCAAGATCAGTTCGCCATCGAACTTATCCGTCGCTGGTATGACTATTGGCTCGAGCGCCCGGGACGTGGCAAACGTGTCAATGCAGGTGGTGCCAAGATCGTCTTCTCCGACACCAACACCCACTGCCGTGGCGAAGAGAACTACCGCCGCTCCGGCGTGGTCGATGCCATGCGTATAGCCAAGGACGGTTTCTTTGCCCACCAGGTCATGTGGGACGGTTGGGTGACGCCCGAGAACGACCGCACCTATATCATCGGTCATTGGAACTACACCGACACCGTCCGCAAACCTGTCTATGTCGTATCAACCGGTGACAAGGTCGAACTGTACCTCAATGGCAAGCGGGTAGAGCAGGACCCCATCCGCTCCTACAACTTCCTCTTTACCTTCCCTGACATCCCATTCCAAGCTGGCAAACTCGAAGCCGTCAGCTATCGCGACAATGTTGAGATAAGCCGCTATGCCATCGAGACCGCAGGCGCACCCGCTGCGCTGCGTCTCACACCCATCACCAACCCCCTCGGTTTCCAAGCCGACGGAGCCGATGTGGCACTCGTTGAGGTCGAAGTAGTCGATGCGCAAGGTCGCCGTTGCCCGCTCGATAACCGCATCATCCATTGGTCGGTATCCGGACCCGCTGAGTACCGCGGCGGCATAGCCAAGGTGCAAGCCGCCCATAACCGTCCGGATGATAACTTCATCCTCTCCCCCGACCTGCCCGTGGAGTGTGGTGTCAACCGCGTCATCATCCGCTCCACCACCAAACCCGGTAAGGTAACCGTCACCGCCCAAGCAGACGGACTCAAGAAACAGTCCATCGTACTCAATACGCAAGCCGTCACCAACAACGGTGGTCTATCCACCTATCTCCCCGCGCGTACATTGCAAGGCTCGCTCGTGCGCGGTGAGACACCCGCCACACCTTCCTATCGCGATGAACTGCTCGGCGTGGATATCCTCTCGGCTACTACCGCCACCAACGATTCACTCCTCAGCGCTACCTACGATGATAACGAGTACTCGTTCTGGCAGAACGACGGACAACTGTCCACCGCTTCCGTCACCTACACCCTCGCCCGTAAAGCCGCGGTCTGTGATATAGCCCTCAAACTCGGTGATTGGAAGTCCCGCCGTTACCCGCTCGAGGTGCTCGCCGGTGACCAAGTCGTTTGGTCAGGACTAACCGACGGTTCGCTTGGTTACGTCCACCTCGTCATCGATCATCCCGTTGCCGCCACCACATACACCATCCGTATGACCGGTCCTACCCAGAAGATTGACCTCTCCAACCAGGTAGGCGAACTGGCAGGTGGCAAGACCAACCAACTCGAAGGCGGCAAGACCGGCAAGGGTACGCTCAAGATCATTGAGGTCGATTTTCTCGAACGTCCGCAACCCAAAGCCATCGTGTCCCTCACCTTCGATGACGGACTCCTCGAGCATTACACCAAGGTCTTTCCGCTGCTCCAAGAACTCAACCTACGTGCTACGTTCTGGATCATCGCTTCCCATATCGACCAAGCCAAAGCGCTCAAAGGGGCGCAACCCATGACTTGGGAACAGATCACCGCCATGGCGACTGCCGGACAAGAGATAGCTAACCACACCTACTCCCATCGCGACCCCGACAAACAGTCCCTCTCCGAACTCAAAGCCGACATCCTCGCAGGCGACTCGGCGATCTTTGCCCACACCGGCATCCATCCCACTGCGCTCGCCTATCCCTACAACCATCATAACGACGAGCAAACGGCCATCGCTACCGAACTGTCGCTCATCCCCCGACTTGTCCAACAGTCCTTTGGTGGCAAACGTGTACCGACCGAAAACGACTTCGATGCATGGCTCTTCAACACCCTCCGCAAGGGCGGTTGGACGGTCACCATGACCCACGGCATAGCCTCCGGTTATGATGCCCTCCCCAATCCCGCGCTCTTCGAGACCTATCTCCGCCGCTTGGCGCAACTACAAGACGAAGGCCAGATCCTCATCCTCCCCTTCTCCGAAGCAGCATCCTACATGCAAGCCCGCATGTAAAATTTGAAACTTGAAATTTGAAATAATAAATAAAATTTATCAGCATGAGAAATTTATTTGACATTCGCGGCAAGGTGATCGTTCTCACCGGAGGCTGCGGCGTACTCGGACAATCAATCGCTCTCTACCTCGCAGAGCAAGGTGCAAAAATGGTCGTTCTTGACCGCAACGAAGAGGCCGGTAAGGCGTTCGAAGCCAAACTCAACGAGATCGGCGAGGGACTCTTCCTCACCACCAACGTTCTCGATGAAGAGGCGCTCAAGCAGAACCGCAAGGATATCCTTGCACGCTTCGGCACTATCGACGTGCTCCTCAATGCAGCCGGTGGAAACATGCCCGGCGCAACCATCGCTCCCGACAAGACCTTCCTCGACCTCGAGATCGATGCGTTCAAGAAAGTAGTGGACCTCAACCTCTTCGGTACTGTGCTCCCCACCAAGGTCTTTGGCGAAGTGATGTGCGAAAAGAAAGAAGGCTGCATCGTTAACTTCTGCTCCGAGTCTGCCCTCCGTCCTCTCACCCGCGTTGTAGGTTACGGCTCCGCCAAGTCAGCCATCGGTAACTACACCAAGTACATGGCTGCCGAGATGGCACAGAAGTTCAGCCCGAAGATCCGCGTTAACGCCATCGTCCCCGGCTTCCTCATTACCAACCAGAACCGTGCCCTGCTCACCAACGAAGACGGTTCACTCACCCCGCGTGGCGAGACCATCATCGCACATACACCCGCAGGACGTTTTGCTGAACCCGAAGAGCTGCTCGGTACGATCCACTACCTCATCTCCGACGCGTCCTCCTTCGTCACCGGTGTCCTCTCCGTTGTCGACGGCGGCTTCGATGCCTTCAGTATCTAAATCAAAAATTTGAAATTATGAATTTGTGCATTCAAACCATGCGTTGGTACGGCCCCAACGACCCCGTCACCCTCGCCGACATCAAGATGGCTGGAGCCACCGGTGTCATCACCGCCCTCCACCATATCCCCAACGGCGAGGTATGGACCGTCGAAGAGATAACCAAACGCAAAGACCTCATCGAAGCGGCTGGTCTCTCCTGGACCGGTGTCGAGTCCGTGCCCGTGCATGAGCATATCAAAACGCAGGAAGGCGACTACCTCCGTTATATCGAAAACTACAAGCAGTCCCTTCGTAACCTCGGAGCGTGTGGCATCGACATGGTTACCTATAACTTCATGCCCGTGCTCGATTGGACACGCACCAACCTCGATTACGTCTTCCCCGACGGCTCACACGGACTAATGTTCGAGAAAGCAGCTTACATCGCCTTCGACCTCTTTATCCTGCAACGCGAAGGTGCCGAAGCAGACTACACCGCCGAAGAGATAGCACGTGCCAAAGCGCGTTTCGCTGCTATGTCCGAAGCCGAGAAACAGACCCTCACGCGCACGATGATCATGGGCCTGCCCGGCAGCGAAGAGTCGTTCACACTCGATCAGTTCCGCGAGCAACTGCTCCGTTACAAACATATCGATGCTAGCCGACTCCGTGCGAACCTCATCTTCTTCCTCTCCGAGATATGCCCGGTAGCCGACGAAGCCGGCATCAAGATGGTTATCCACCCCGATGACCCGCCTATGCCCGTGCTCGGTCTGCCCCGCGTGCTCTCTTCCGCAGAAGACTTCCAGGCACTCATCGATGCCGTACCCAACCCCTCCAACGGACTCTGTCTCTGCACAGGATCCTTTGGCGGTGCAGGCAAGCATGACCTCATCGGCATGATGCGGCGTTTCGGTGACCGAATCAACTTCGTCCACCTACGTGCCGTCTCCCAAACAGAACAAGGGGACTTCTACGAGAAATGGACCTTCGAAGGTGATCTCGACACCTACGAGTTCCTCCGCGCTATGCTCGAAGTAGAGCAAGCCCGTGGCTGCTCCATACCTCTCCGTCCCGATCACGGACACCAGATTTGCGACGATCTCAATAGCGCCAAACGCACCAACCCGGGATACACCTGCCTCGGACGTATGCGCGAGCTTGCTGAGATACGCGGTATGGAACTTGCCATCGCCCGCGGTATGCAATGCGCCAAATAAATTAAAATAGCATACTACTTTTGTCGAAAGGCGATCCACTTCGGTGGGTCGCCTTTTTTGTGCCTCTACCCTAAACCCCGTCCCCCGCCTTTGCTTGTTGTCCACCTATGGTGTTCTGCGCGAATGCTATACTATGGTGTTCTGTGCTCGCGCTCTTAGAGCGTGAGAGATTTTCTTTGTATTACAGGCGAATTCAATCCGCCGCTATGTATCATCTATCAAACAAGCAAACAATGGCAAAATATAAATCTATGCTCAAATCCGAGCTGGCTGATGCAGCAGGTGTCAGCCTTTCCACTTTCAGTTCGTGGTTGCGCAACGATCAAGAGATTATGCGCGCCTTCAATATCTCCAAACGAGCCAAATTCCTTCCGCCTTGCATAGTTAAGTATCTGTGCGAGAAATACGTCATAGACCTCGAAAACGGATAGCAGTTGTTCGTAGTTATTCGTAGTTATTGGCAGTTGTCGATAGTTGTCGGCAATTGTCAATAACTGTATCAGCCAAAAGCCGTACCTTTGCATCGGATTTCCCAAAAAAGGCTGGCGCCAGCTATAATTTTTTAACCCTCGCCCATAAGGAATCGACCATATATGGGCGATAAAATGTAACTAGTATGGCTAACAAAATTTTTTTCCTGTATCCCAACCCGGCATTCACGCCCGAGACGCGGATGCTACCCGACGGAACGCTCGTTGCCCATTACCTCGACACGCCCGTCTGGTGCTCCCTTTCCGGAGCAATGTACGTACTCGAAGACTCAACCTTCAAGCACCGAACAGTCTCAGGACTGACCCCGCAAAAGAATTATGGTCGCAAGACCTGCAATGGCTGTCCTATCGGACAATGTTACCCGCATTTCAACTATCGCGGCACGAACTACTATGCACACAAGGTCATGGCCCTCTCCTGGATCGGTCCACGCCCCCAAGGCTGGCAAATCGACCACCTCAACGGCGACATCTGCAACTGGTCAATCACCAACCTCCGCATCGTTACTATCGCCGAGAACTACCGCTGCGCCCTCATCCTTCGCTCCCTCCGCCGTGACAGCATCGATCCCACATGCTGCTCCCCCGACTACCTCCTCACATTGTTTAACCTCAACAACGTTGCCGGTGACGTTTACGCCGGAGAGTAATATGCAAGCAATCAATTTAACCCAGGCGTTGATAAACGCCAACGATGTAACCATCACCAAAGCCGACGCTCTCGTCGAAACCTCCATCCTTAAGCAGCTCATCGAGTCATGCAAAGCCCGCATCGAGCTGCTCGGCCCCGAAGCCAAGATCCTCGCCGAGAAAGCCCTCTCCGAGATAGGCGAGAACTCCGGCAAGTTCACGCACCAAGGGCATCACTACACGCTGGATGTCGTGCCGGTGTTCGACCTTATCGGTGATACTAAGAAGTACAACACCCCCGAGGCTGCTTCCTATCGCCGCAAAGCCCGTGAAAAGGAAGAACACAAGAAGGAGTCCGCCAAACTCACGAGGGAGATGAAGACGATTCTGGATGCCTATCCCAAAGACCATCCTAACCTCATCCCAGATAGCATCAGCCGCATACTCAAGTGCATTGATTAGGCGTATGGCATTGAGGAGAGGAAGGCTCTGCATTGTTTAGCTTCTTCCATTTGCCGGATGTTATCCGGCACAACGCGGAGCGTTGCAGTGGGCTCGTGGTGTCCTGTTTAGCGACATGTCTCCACCCTTTTAAGGGGGCCGGGGGGTAGTCGTAAAACAGGAGCACCCGAGACCACCCACGAATCCCTCACTCAATTTGCCAAACGCGAAAAGAAAAAGAACCAAAAAGAAAAGAGAAAATGGTGGTGGTGGTGAATATACCCCCTATAATCCCCCTTACACCAACACCATCACCACCACCATTTTTTTGAATTGTTGAATTTTTACCACCATCACCTTTATGGAATTCGATACAATCTGGCAAGTCCTTCTTGCCAACGGCACAAGCCCCCGCCGCCAATACGAAGCGGCAGCAGCCTGGGCGCTCTACAGCCCACAGCAGCAACAACAGATCCACGACATCATCTGCGACCGCATCCGCCAGCGCAAGTTTGTCGCGTTCATCCCCACGCAGGCGTTCATCGAGGCTTCACGCCTCATCACCGACAACGCCCCGGTCAACCATTTCGGCAAGCCGCTCTCCCGCAGCCTCACCTACTACACCGCCATCTATAATGGCACGAAAGGTCTGTACACCGCTGCTGATGTCGAGCGCTACCACATGTCTAACCCCGAAAAATTTGAAATATGACCCACGAACAGTATTACGAAGAGGAAGTATTCGAAGAAGAGTACTACGAGGAAGATGAGCGCGATGAACGCTGCATCTACGAGCAACGCTGGTGGGACTACTCCTACTATGAGGATGCGAGATTTATGTGAGAAGACCGGTTCAATCACGCGAGCATGACGCGACCATCTCCCAATAACTCCCCAATCACTCTATGTTAATTGCGTCGGATACTATCCGACATCTAAAACCCAGTAATTATGACAACAGAAAAATTTGCAGACTTGTATGTCCACTACGAAAAAGACATCAAAAACATTCTTGAAGATATGGAGATCTTTGACATGGATATTTTGCACGACACATACATCGCGCTGTTCGAACATGCAGAAAAGAAAAACAGAATCAATAATTTCAAGAATGCGTATGTAGCGTTCTATGTTACCCGCTACCTTCGCCACTTGGAGCGCGAAAGTTACTTCGAAGCCTACGATGATGAGCAGTTCTACCGACTGAACATTGCAGACGAAAGCGACCTCGAATACCGCGAACAGATAGGCAGACGTATCGACAAGATCATCCGATACTACAGCGAGCATCCGCAGCCCGGAGAGCGATGCCATAGGCAATCCGTAAAAGTCCTTCGGCAGTTCCGACAAGGCTTGACCGAACGTGAAATTTCAAACAAGGTAAAAATTTCGCATCAGGCTGTACATCAATCACTTGAGCGCACCATCGAACGCCTTAAAGCTTGCCAAGAAATGGCTATATAGTAGAAGGGCAAAAAACAACGAGATGGCGAAAGTGGAATTCGACATAGGCATTGATTCGGTGCGGGGGATATTGATGGGTGACGACCCATACTATATCCGCCGCTATCCGGACAAGCACGGTGCGATAATGCATATCGTCCAAGCCCGCCCGAACCGCTCCCGTCACCAACCCACCGCCGCCGAACAACAGAACCGCATCGACTTCGCGGAGCGTTATGGCGCCCAACGCCACGCGGAGTTCATCGAGCGCAAATGGCGTAACCAACTCGAACTGCCCTTCGAACAACAAACCTAACCTTAACTATTTAACAGTTTAACAACTTAACAACCTTAACGATGGCAAAGATCACCTTACACGGCATGTTTGCTCGCGTGATGGGTAAGTTCAACCGATCGGAAACGCTCTATTTCAAGCGTTGCCCCTGTGGCAAAGAGCAGTTAGGCGTCGACCTCTTGAACCCCTCTAAGGCCAAAGACCCTAAGAACGTCCAAGCCCAAAACGCCTTCAAAACTGCCTCGCAAGCAGCCAAAGCGGCACTTGCAGACCCCACGCAACGAGCGGCACTCGAAGAAGCCTTCAAAGCCCAATCGAAGTACACCTCTCTCTTCGCGTACACCGTCGCCCAGAAGTACGTCAACCCCTTCAGCGACTAACAACTTAACTATTTAACAATTAACCAACCTTAACCCCTCGTACGGCGCGAGGATTCTGTCCATCAATTAGTTTAATTCGCTTAATTCGTGAACAGATAATAAACAACGCCGAACACGTATGGCAAAAGTAGAATGGAGTGCCGGTATCGACAGCGTATCCGGCGCATTGAGTAAACCCGGAAAGAACGGTCAGCACAGCTGTGCAAAGATGCTGCTTGGCACGCACCGTGTGGCAGCTACCGAGAGTAAGGATTGCAACCGCCTGTACATGCGAAAGAAAGTGCAGCGTAGCACGAGTCCTAACGAGGACGAGTTGTTCGCCCGTATGCGCTTCTCGACCGTGGCGCAGATGGTCAACGAGCGCCGCAAAGACCTCACCAAGATCACGGCCGACCAGCGTGCATTCATTGCGCAGAAGGACACTGCCGGCGGCAAGAAAACCATGAAGGCCTACTACTGGATGGTCTGCGGTGACCAGTATGACCAGGAGCACCCGCGCGGCTAAACGGAAGAGTCGCGAATCCTAACAGATTACGTCCTTGATCCGGAGCATTAGCTCCGGTTCTCGGACAATCGCAAATTTGGTAATTTTGGACTAAAATGAAATTCTATGAAGCGATTATTTTTGACTTTATTCGTTGTGTCGTTGATAACTGCCGCTGGTGCGTTAATCACTTCTTGCAACGTCACCCGCACCGTGACCACAAGCAGCTCCTACGTCCAACGCGGCGACACAACAGTCCTGATCCAATCAAAAACGATTGAATCCTACGACGCCTCCAAGCGCCTGTAACCCCACATCCGAGAGACGACCCCCACCAGCCGTCTCTCATTGTTTTCTCCCACCCGCCCACCCGGTAGAAGCCCCCAAAGAGCGCTATTGTCATGCACTCTTTGGGGAAAACGATGTCTTGTTCCTTTTTGTGTTGCCTTGTTCCTTTTTTCCTGCCAATGATCACAAGACGTTCCAAAGAACCCAAGACGTTTCGAAGATCACAAGACGTTTCGTTGAACCCAAGACGGAGTAGGGGACAAGGCGTGACAAAACAAAGAACCCTCAAGGATTGCTCCTCAAGGGTTCTGAAAATGGCGGCTACCTACTCTCCCACAATGCGCAGTACCATCGGCGTTGCTGAGCTTGGTGTAGCGCGCTCCGCGCTCCCCTCCGCTGCCCCCTCACGCTGTGCTCCGCTGCCCTGCCTGCCTCCGTAGCCTCCGCTGCATAGCCCACTGCCTGCATTGCTCCCTGCCTGCTGCCTGCTGCGCTGGGCGGACACTGCGCGTCTGCTCCGAGTCCACTTCGTTCCCTCTCCGCTTGGCTCACCATCCCCGCGCTCACAGACTCTACTTGGGCTCGATTCATTGATTTCATTTCGTAGTACTCTTCCGATGATCCCTTTCATAGAACCATTACAAAATACTCCCTGTAATCATCATATAAAACATGCACATGAGTGCGCGTCCGCGCGTACATAATACACGCTACCATACATGCGAGCGTGCGCACATAACACGCACATATACATACATCGTACGCACACCTAATAATAATGTAAAGAATACATCTCCTACAATAACAAAAAAAGTTCTCCGAAACTCCCTCGTCATTGTTATTATTCCCCTTCTGTTTTTTCTGTTTATTGCTTTTGAGTGTTTTACTCGAAGAGTGGTGATAATTGATGGTAAAAACTATCCGAAAACTTGCTTTCGAGGAGTTTTTAGCAGCAATTAGCACAAGAAACGAAGTTTCAAAACACTCAAAAGGGTTTATTTATGTTTTGTTTCAAACAGGGACATACGAAAAAGAATAAAGCGAACCGAATGAATCAAAACGAATGAAAGAATGACGAAGATGAGCGAAGGTCTATTTGCGAAGGTCACGAGCCCAAGTAGAGTCGCAGAGCGCTGACGATGCGAGCTGACACAGCAGTGTCCGCCCAGCGCAGCAGGCAGCAGGCAGGGAGCAATGCAGGCAGTGGGCTATGCAGCGGAGGCTACGGAGGCAGGCAGGGCAGCGGAGCACAGCGTGAGGGGGCAGCGGAGGGGAGCGCGGAGCGCGCTACACCAAGCTCAGCAACGCCGATGGTACTGCGCATTGTGGGAGAGTAGGTAGCCGCCATTTTCAGAGCCTTAAGGAGCAATCCTTGAGGCTCTTTGTTTTGCGTCTGTTAGCGTGATTTGCTGAACGCGAATTCCGGATGTTGCTCGGTAATGGTTTGCCCGGGTTCGGAAACGTAGAACATGTTCAGTATGACTTGTTTGTTTCCTCTGTTCTCGCCCCGATGGATGGTGCCCACTACTTCAACGATGGCCTCGCCCTCGTGGAACGTGCGTTCGTTGCCGTTTCGCAAACGATCGTCAGATCGCCTTGCTCTACGATGCCGTAGTTGATCACGTTGTGGTGATGCCAGCCGGTCATGGCTCCAACGGGGAACACCAGTCTGTTGACCACTAATTCCGGGCGACCTGACGGGTAATCAGGTAGGGCTACTCCGTCCCAACTGACTGAACTGCGAAGCAATTCTGATGTCTTGAGGTTCATGTGATTGTCTTTTTTGAGTGTTAGTAAATAATTCTACTTATGCAAACCATTATTACAGGACGATTTCCGTGCCGGAGGATAGGATATATATCGCATATTGTCCGTTGTCTTTACCGAATTGTATGGCGGCATCCAATGAGTCTTCGGGGAAGAGTCGCGTGCTGTCGAAGTAATACAGGCTATCGCTCGTGCTGAGCCAACCGCCTATGTATCCGTCGTGCGACAAGGCATGCTCAACCACTTTCGGCAACTGTTCGCGCGAATGAGAATCTTGCGTTTCTGCGTACGACACGGCTATGCCCTCCGTCGGTTCGGTCATTGTGCGGATATCCAGCGTGTATCCGTCGGGATGTGACAGCGAGAATGCCCACACTTGGTCGGCTATCATGTCAATCTCCTTAACGGATGGTGTGTTGTTGTGTTTGCATGCCGGCACTGCCAACATCATCGCAGCAGCGAGAATAAAGAATAATCGTTTCTTTGCCGTAAGGGCGCGATTAATGAGATTTTTCATGAGTTATTGTGTTTTAGTTTTGTACTCTTGATTTATATGTTGGGTTGTTCCTTTTTTATTGGGTTGTTCGCCGTGTTTGTGCAGAAAAGGAACAAGCTTGTGTTTCTTTTTTGTACACAGTCACAATCAAATATCTTGTTGATTGTGCATGCGCAGGGACTTGGGGTTATACGTGGCGTTGATGTATTGCTGCAAGGCTTCTTGTTCCGCGCCTTCGAGCAACTCGCACAGACGGTTGAGCCCCTCGAATGTCAGTTGGTAAACCTGACTCGGTTTATTAGGCACAGCTTCATACGCCATTTCCACCAATCTGAGTCTCATAGCAGGATGCAAGTAATTATCCAGAAAGTTCCTCAGTCCCTTCTGTTTCAGTCCCAGTTCGGCAATTATCTGATTACGGGGCAACTTGAATTTGCCGATCACTTTTAGCAGATTGTTGATGCGCCTGTCAGCCCTTTCTTCAGCACTTGGTACGGTGCGTATGGATTTAGCAGATGATTTGTTATTGCTCTTAGGTACAACATCATGAGTTTTTTCTTCATTTTCTTGGTTGTCATCCTCTATTGCTTCAATATAGAAACTGAAAGGCCGAAAACCATCGTTGCAACTGATCATTGCGCTCATGGGGTTCTTCATCCATCCGTCATAGAAGTTGCCTTCGCCTTTTGCAAGAGGCTCCACAAATTCTCGCATGCTTCCCCATGCGGCCGGGCATAACCCTTCCGGACATTGTCCGTTAATGCTTATCCATTGCTGTCCTTCGCGGATATCGCACGCATGATTGATAGGGTTCTCAAACTGAGCCATCAGGTCATTATGCACCACTTGCCGTACAGCCGTTATTCGCACTTTCCGTTTCATCAATTTTCCGATTTTCAGTTAGTATCCATTAATCCATTATTGGGTTGTTCCTTTTTTGCGTGGAGGTGATTTGATGATCGTGTGTAAAAAAGGAACAAGCCAATATTTTGCTATGCTGTATTTCAGTTGTTTATCTGTTGGGCTGTTCCTTTTTTTGTTTGGGGTGATTTGATGATTATATGTGAAAAAGGAACAAGCCGAGATGTCGAGGGGGTATGTTTGTGTTTGTGTTTATGTTTATGTTTGTGCTTGTGATATTTGGTTCAAGTAGTTATGATTCAATGCTAACGCAACGGATTGCATGGTTAATTCCAATTCTTGTTTGATCAATTTGCATTGCCAGAGGATGATTACTTGCCAGCCGTTTTGGAGAAGGATGTCGTAGTTCCGTTGGTCGCGTGCACGGTTGTTATCTATTTTGTTTTGCCAGAAATCGGTATTGGTTTTAGGTAGCACAAACTGTTTGCATCCCTCATTAATAAGGAGTTCTATGTTTGCTTCGCAAACTCGCGCGCCGCACTTACTCCTCAAAATGTGCACTGTACATTTTTCGGTGCGGCTTAACCGCTTCATCAGAAACACCCGTTGACGAATATCGCCGTTCTGTACTTGCGCATGACGATGTCCGGTTTGCCGGGCACGCTCTTGACGTTCAAGCGGTATCGGTATCCGTGTGCCCACAACCATTTCCTAACTAGCATTTCCGGTTTGGTAGCCTTACTGCGGATATGCGACATGCAGCGATGGCGTTGCTGTGGAGTTAGGACGTCGGGCATGAGAATATTAGTCTTTTAGCATTCTATCTAATTGTTCTTGCAACTCTTCTTTATTTGGCAGATACAACTGATAGCGTGCTGCAAACAGGTTGTTGTCTATTCCGGCAAGAGCATATTCCATTAAAAGTTCATCTTTCTTTGCGCCGAGAACAATACCAATAGGAGGATTATCATCCGGTTGGCAAATTTCGGTCTTAAAATAGTTAATATACATATTCATTTGACCAATATCTTGGTGCTTAATCTCATTGCGTTTGAGGTCAATGAGCACGTAACATTTAAGGATCGTATGATAGAAGACGAGGTCAATCTTAAAGCGGCGACTTCCAATAGGAATGATGTACTGACGGCCAATGAACGCAAATCCTCGCCCAAGTTCAAGGAGAAAAGTCTCCATGTGTTTTTTCAGAGCCACCTCTAGTTCGGTCTCTTTATAGCGCTTTTGTTTTGGGAGACCGGTAAATTCCAAAACGTACGGATCACGGATCACATCACTGGGTGTCATTACTTGGTGTCCCTCATTTGCTAAAGCGAGCACACCTTCTTTGTCGGTACTGAGCGTCATGCGTTGGAAAAGAGCACTTTTCATTTGGCGTTTAAGATCACGCACACGCCATCCTTCTTTAATGGATTCATTGAAATAGAACTGAAACTCCAATGGGTCGTCGCACTTCAATAATTCGAAGTAATGACTCCATGTCAATTTGTGAGACAGTGTCTCACATTTTGGGAAAGCTATATGAAGTTTTCGCATGTAAGTCAAGTTAGAGCGACTAAAGCCACGTCCTTTAAGATGTGTTAAATCCTTTGAGAGGTTGACTAATAGTTTATCTCCGTATTTTGCACGGGTTTCTCCATTTTGCTCGAACTCCACGATGTACTCACCAGTATGCCAGTTGGCCATAAGCAACGCAGTATTGATGGCGTTGAAGGCCTGTGAACGAGCCTCATCCCATGTGTCCGAGATTTGTGAAACGAGTCTCACATATTCCGGATCGGTCATTGATAGTGCATTTTGCTGCTCTATTTTCTTGATATTTGCCATATCTTGTGATGTTTTTACTTGTAGTTATTCCTTTTTATCCATTAGCTCGCTCCAGGTCATGAAATCCGGTTTGGTGGGATGGCTGCCACGGTTGAAAGTATTATTGGCTTTTATTTTAGTTCAGGCATTTGTTGTATTATATGTCCATCTAATTCTTTTCCATTTGCGTGTTTGCTGCGTTTAATACCATCAGTACCCCATGTGCCCCATTGCTTAAAGAAAAATGCAGTTTGTTGTTTTTGGGATTGTTGATAAATGTTGCGTACCCATTCCGGTTGCATTGGGCGTGCTAAAGGTCCGCTCTCTCCTCCGACAATTATCCAATTTATCCCTGTCAAATTTAATTCTCCGAGGTCTTCAAGTAAAGGCTCACAACTTAAGAATTTAATAGATTGACATTGAATTGCTCGTAACGTATCAATACGTGGTTTAGTAGAAATACACTCAACCGTCACTCCTAACCATGCATTGTTTGGCACTATATGATTGGCAAAGTATTCAGCCATACGCTCTGCTCGCTTTGTTAATAGTTGATATCGATGTTGGGGCGTTGCTGTTATTGTTGCCATTATTTGATCTATAAATTCAAATGGCACATTCGGGTGGAACAAATCAGACATAGAGCATACAAAAACAGTACAACCTTTGTGCCAATGAAAAGGTGTATTAATATCTTCTGGATGTATGGTTGGTTGAAATCCATTTAAATATTTCGGATTGCCCATCGCGGTTAATCGACGAGCCATTACTTCTGCATAGCAATGCGCGCATCCAGCCGATTGTTTAGAGCATCCTGTTACTGGATTCCATGTTCGCTCTGTCCATTCTATTTTAGTCGTTCTCATTGCATTAATTCTATTCCGTATTTTTTAACTTTATGAATATTTGTTGCTGCTTTATTATATTCTCCGATTATTCGGACAATACCTTTATTCTTAAAATCTTCTATCGCAGAAATATAAACGCTGGGTAGGCAACCCGATCTAATTGCGTATTTGAGTCCGTCAATATTAGTAGTGATTTTTCGTTCTTTGATTAGAGATTTAATGTTGTCTTTTACATCTTGGATTTTATTCTTTTCGGCTGTTCCATAAAATAATGTCCCTGGTTCAAAATCATTTTCTATGTTACAATTCGATTCTCCAGCAAACACATCATGTTTCCAACAGACTCGTAAAAACTTTTCCATTCCAAGCGTATGACCAGAGCCGAAAATAAGTCCGTAATAATTTGCTCCTTTTTGAATTGTAAAACTATGAATATAATACTCTAAATCATCAGGTATGAGACTACGATAATAATCAGCGATTGTTTGATGGCATTGTTTAGGCTTGTTTGCATCAAAGTGTAATTTGTTCTTTTCGAAATAGTCTGTTACTGCTGGTAGTTCCTTAAAACGATTGATAAATGACGATGCGATAAAGAATACAAAATCAGTATTTGGAGAATGTATTAATTTCAAAAATACGTCATTCGTTATTTGCTTAAAACCATATTGATCCAATAAAATAAACTTGCCGCACTTTGGGTTGTTGAGAATGTTTATAAAATTCTCACTTTCTATTATTTCTTGAAAATCATATTGTCCTATTTTAGTATGCAGACAGCATTCATTTAATGTGCACGTTGCTTTGCATTCATGTAGATATTTATTTACATTCTCTTTTAGTTCGTTGGATTTGGAGAGAACCTTTTCATTAAAACCAAAATATACTCTTTTCTTTTTGTCTTTAATTAGTTGGCAGTATTGGTTGTCCTCTCCTTTAGCTTCTGTTAATAGAATTATTGGCGATCCTGGCATACCATCCGCATCATAGCCACTTCCGGCAAACATATCATATATATATAAAGGATTTACATAATCATTATGCAAATATACAGGAAACCACTCGTTAAAACAATCTTGAAAGATGTTTAATTTTAGTATAGTCTCTTTAGTAAATGCCTTTTTATTAATGTCCATACTATTTATTTCAAATATTTATGATGCTATAAACAGGCTCCTGAAGTGTTATTGTGCTATCATCAATGTAGAGGTACTTGACATCAGACCGGTCATGCTCCGAGTTGATTTATAATTTCCCCCTTGTTTTGCATTCTATCCTCCACGTCTGCCCAGGTATCTGTAAGACGAGCTTCAACCATCTTAACTAATCGTCCTAACACATCTGGCGAAATTGGCTGTGGTCTACGATTATTTTTGTCATGTTTACATTTTCTTAATACGAAAATTTGGTCTATTCTAGAATATGCAGGGTCTACATCATTTGCAACGGCATAGGTCTCCGCTACTACGATATATGTAGAATACGGATTGCCGGATTTGAGCTTTTCGGCCGTAGCTATAGCACCTTCTAGCATGGTCTTATCCAAGTAGGTTTTATTTTCTATCGCTAAAATAGGAACATGAATTCTTTTAGTGTCAGACTTTATTCCTAATTCGTTAGAAATTATGACATCCATGTCACAGTATATGGTGTAATCTTGGTCTTTTTCGTTGATTCTCGGCATAGGAGGTTCGTTGACAAAGCCCTCAATATTTTTTGCTGTGATATATAGATTGGAATATGCTTTAACTGCTCCACAATGAATATATTTTTCATTAGCGCCACTTCTCTCGTTCTTTACAGAATCAACTTTTTCTTTCAGGAATAAGTATGTAAACTCTTCTAAAATAGTAGTTCGAATTTTACTTCTGGGATCGAAAGTTTGCTCTATCTTTTCTTTATCAAAAAATTCATAATAATCATCCAAAATGGCTGCTCTTGATTCTATCGTAGAATTATCGTATGAGTGAATTTCATTTAATGATGTATAGTAAGCTATATATTGGGGAATCAATACATTCAAAACCTTCTTCGCTTTGGTGTTCTTTTCCTTATGTGTTTTTACTGCTTTTGTTAAAATATTTGAAGCATGGGATAACTGTGGATGCTTCTCTAGTTCCTCCACAATAATATTAAGACCACGAAACATTTGTTTCATTGATCGCTTGTTAGCATTGTAGTACTCTATAGGAGTAGGTGCCTTTTTTGCCATGGTGTGGTGTCTTTTATTAAATAATCACTCCTTCTTGATTAAGGCGAGTTCGGACATCGGACCATGGACGTTCAAGGTGCGTCTTGATTTCATGGAACATGCGTAATACTACATCTACATCAATATTAGCCCATGCTGCTTTACGTGTCGTTTTGCGCAACACATATATTTGGTCTATTCGAGAATAGGCAGGGTCAACTCCAAAAGCGACATCATAAGTTTCCGTTACGGATACAAACATTGAATAAGGGTTGCCACTTTTAACTTTCTCCGCAGTAGCAATAATTCCGTCAAGCATTGTCTTATCAATAAATGTTTTTGCCTCAATTGCTATTGCTGGGACTTGCAAATTAACAGTTTTGGTGCCATTAACTGTAAGAACAAACTTTCTGTATATGGCAAAATCTTGGTCTTTTTCGTTTACGGCCATATCCGGGTTTGTAACAAATTCATCAAAAGATTTCGCCTTAAAGTAGAGATTGGAATATGCTTTAACGCTGCCACTTTCCAATTGATCTTGTGCGTTGAGTTTCGTTTGATACTGCTTAACAAAATCTTTGAACAACAGGTATAAGAATTCCTCCAATATAGTAGGACGGAATTTACCTTGTGATGTGTAGAGATTATCTAAGTTGTTATTATGAATGAAGTTGTAATAATCATTCAATAAGCGCACTCTCTTCTTAATAGTAGCATCATCAAAACCAACTATTTTAAGGTTCTCCTCTAAATAAGTTGCATACTTATCAGCAATCTGCATTAACTGACTTATTTTCTGCCCATCGTCATACTTTTTCAGAATGTTAGAGGCATGGCAAAGTTGAGGATACTTCTCGTGAAACTCACGGATTATCTCAATGCTACTTTTGTTCATTGTTTTATGGTATTTAATTGTTTGACAATACACTCACCAATGGCTTTTGCCATTAACACTGGCACAGCATTTCCAATTTGCTGATACTGGCTTAATCCTTTCTCCCATGACATTTTCGTGCGCATACCTTCAAAAACAAAATCATCAGGGAAAGATTGTAATCGGGCACCTTCTCTCGCCGTAAAATTACGGTTAAGATGTGGATGAATAAAGTTGCTTTGGAAACTTGCGGCTATTGTAGGTGCAGGTCTGTCTCCAAATAAACGTTGATTGTTCTGATGAAATTTAATGGTTGATTTTTCTCCAGGAGCTCCACGTTTTAGCGCTCCATGAGTTTCCCATACGTCGAGTAAATCTTGCCCCGGTTTAATAGCCTCAAAACGAGCAACTAAACGAGGTGTATGTTTCATCGCTACATGGTTCAAAACGTATTTCGAATTGGCACGCATTAAACGTTGATAATCATTTTGAGGCTCTTGCGAATATTCTTGTACCTCTGTTCCTTGTCCAGCTCCAATTTGTGGCAAATCGTTTATCGCTTCGTCTACAGTAACTAAATGATCTAATTCATACGGTTCTGGATGTCGTGGTTGAATATTCAAATCTTTGCGATATCCAATGAGGATAACACGCTCACGATTTTGAGGAACTCCGTAGTCCGAAGCGACAAGGACTTTATATGCAACATTATATCCGCATTCACCCGCATTAGTAAATTCATCCACGATGGTTTTAATTACTTCTCCATTTTGCATAGAGAGCAAACCTTTGACATTTTCCATAACAAAGGCTTTGGGCGAGTACCAATTGATGAACTTAACAAAACCGTAGAAGAGTTTATTTCGAGGGTCATCTTTGATTTTGTTGCGGCGTTTGTTAGCCAGACTGAAGCCTTGACATGGGGGACCTCCAATAATGATATCGGGAATTACACCACCTGTCAAAGCATCAACTTCTTCTTTAGTCATTGCCGTAATGTCTTTGCACAAGAAAGGAGTTCCCGGAAAATTGCGAGTGAATGTTTTTTCACAATTCTCGTCAATATCACTAGCAAAGATTGAGCGTACTCCTGCCATGCTAAATCCTTTTGTCAAACCGCCACAGCCAGAAAAAAGATCTATTGATGTTAGCGCATTTTCTGAATAGTGAATATGTGGACGAATGTCTTCAATAATTTGTTCCACTGTAGGGATTTCCATAGATGTTAAAAATGTATTTTGTTGTATTTTTGTTTTTTGATTCTTTACTTGTTTTCCTGCAATAGTCGCAATCAATTCGCTTCCTGTGCAATATATCGGTTTCCCTTTGATATAATTCTCATGAGATGCTGCATAATTAGCTAAAAACGTCTGAATAGCAACATTTTCTACTTGTATTTTAGTCGATAACGTATAGACCAGATAGGAGCCTTTGGGATTGGGGTATCCACTATCTGTCATTTCTTGTTCAGAATACTCTTTACAAGTTGATACTTTATATCCAATATAATTAGATGGATTTTCCAAATCATACATTAAAACGATATCCGGGGCTTTTACTTTTGGATTTTGTATATTAACCCATCCATCTCTTTTCTTCCCTGCACGTACATTGTACAAGGCAAATTGTCTATCTGATTTCCCAAGTATCCAATCAAGTTGCTTTTTGTCTTTAGATCTATAGCAGCCTATTAAAAAATGTGTCTTTCTACAATTCGACAATTGTAATGATGTGCAAGGCTGCATATCTGAAAAATCCAGTTCTAATATAATAGTATTTGGCATCATTTTATAAGATAGAATGAATATCTGGTTTATATCTATTATTCGTATTCAAAACAAAAAGAGTATTCTGTATTATCAGGCTTTTTATCTTTATTGGAATCCACAACAACATATTCTGTTGATTTGTGATATTCTGGTTTTACAACAACATGTAAAGATTTCTCCGAAAAATATTCTCGTGTATATAGTTTAAAATTTATATCTAACTGATCTGTTTTGGGACATGGCATTATATAGAAAGCTATCCTTTTTTCGTCTTGCGGTACTATTAACCTTTCCCGAGGCTCGTACATTAACCCACAAGAAGTATCATTGCGTTTATACAATTCTGAAGGCATAATGTCCCAACTTCCCACGACTCCATCTAATACCGATGGAATTTTGGTGTTGACTGCTAATACATATTCTTTCTTACACTCAATACCCATCTTTACTAGTTCAACCTCTACTGCTCCTGTATTTTTAATACATAACGGAATGCGACACCATGATTTATTCGTCTTGACTTGAGATGAGTGGACAAGTGATTGCAATTTTTGCGGACATAATTGGTCTGCAAGTTCTCTCATTTTTTCGTCAGCCTTCAGGTATGCTATGTATTGTTTGTCATCAGGCAAGACATATTTTTTTGTTTTCTCGCAATAATGCGGATTGATAGTATATTCTACATCCCTATTTTCAAAAGTTACTTCTAAATTGTGGCTACCGATATAGTTTGATAATCCTAAGTACCATTGATAAACATCTTTGTGCTCTATAAGCCTATCCACAATATCTTCCCACGAAAACAAGCATACCTCAAAAAGTCCTTTAGAGCAATGCTCAATGCTCTTTTCCATTACATACTCCTCGATCTCCGTGTCTTTGTTGGCTGTCGTAGCAATAATGAATCGTATTAGTTTACCATCATAATGCCGTGCGTTCTCAATTTCCTTGTCTATCTCTTTTTTTGTCAGTTTACTATTTGTATAATCGTCTTTCCCTTTGCATTGAATGGCAGAAAAGAGATCTTCTCCCTTCTTTTTCCCCAATATGTCAACTCCATATTGTTTCTGCCCGGTACGACCGTTCTTTTTTATTGTATCTGCGCAATCCCATATACGACCCCATAATTTCATACAGAGTGTTTCAAAGTCCTGCCAATTAGCAGGTTTTTGTATTTGGGTTGGTGCTTGCATGTTTATTCTTTTGGTTGTATCCCGTTCATCGGTCGGTGGAGTCATGTGCGGTTATTATTCAATAATTTTTGACACCAATGGTGACACAATTTCGTCGCAACCTGCGCGACAATTGAATTACACCTCTGCGAAAGAGTCTTTCATTTGTTCAACAGCGGTTGAATGTCCGATGTTAATAATTCTCTTTTGCTGCTTCAAGGGATTTTTGCAATTGACGCAAGAGAACTTCCTTGGATGGCAATTCGGTGAGATATTGCGCAACACGGATTCCGGATTTGTCTAATTGCAGCAAACTGATTTGTTCGTCACTTCCTTCCGTACAGAGTAACAATCCAAGCGGCGTTTCTTCGCCCGGTTGCATCTCGTATTTCTCCAACCAACGCAGGTACAACTCCATCTCTCTGTGGCTGCCATAGTCAGATAGAACTCGCGCTGGAGAGCATCTTTCAAGGGCATAACTATCAGAAAATGAGTCCAAGACAATTTTGACACCAGTGGTGACACAATTTGGAAATCCGGAAACATTTGGGCAAATTGCATCATACGGCGGATAGTTCTTTCCTCGAATCCTTTTCCATATTCTTGCTGCAATTCGGTCGCAACCTGCGACACAATTTGCTTGCCATACTCCGCACGCTCATTATTCAGCATATCGCGATTGATACGATTGCCGATATTCCAATACATTGCGGTTAACTCATAATTGGCGGTTGCTGCTACGTGTGAACGAGCAGAGTCGATGATCTGCCGCAAGTCATTGATGAGTTCCGCCGGAACTAATCCTATATGCGTTATTTTCTCTATATCTGCCATGGTATAATTATCCCGTTAGTCGTATTGTGGTGTGTGGACACAATACCGCATTTTATAAAATTGCCTACAAAGTTACAAAAAAAAATCCATATATGCAAATAATTTTGCATAAATTAGGAGAAACGGGGTGAATTTTTGAAAGAATGCAACGGAAATGGAGCAGAAAGAAACGCGAGCCTGACGACTCGCGCACAGAACACAAACGGATGATATGGTATTGATCGCCCATATATGGTCGATGCATAAATGATGCATAAATGATGCTGGTCGGTGGCTACTGCCGGATGTTGAGGGAGGCGATGATGAAACCGCGGAGAGTGGAGTAGTAACGGGAAGAGGAAGAGGAGCGGTAGTGCTTGCGGTAGGAGGCGTAGCGGCGCTCCCAGTCGGCGCGTTGGGCGGGATCGTTGAGGATGGCTGAGGCTTGCTTGACAGCCATGCCGAACGTGGAGCGGGTTTGAGCTTGCTCTTCCGAGGCCGTGCCACGGAAAGGGTTGTCAAACGCATAGGCGTGGGTGCGGCCGTTGCGGGTGCGGAAAACGATGCGGTCATCGCGCTTGAGTTTGCCTTGAATGGCGTCAAGGGCTACGCTGGGTTGGACTTTTGCCATGGTGGTAAGGATTTAGATCGCCTGTTAACTCTCGGTCGGCTAGGCTCCCCGCCAGCCTACCCTTTTCGGATTGCCAAGTCAAGGCAATCCTCCAGGTCGATACTGTTATGTTAGTAAGATAAAAGCAGGACAATCCTACGTGTATCGTCCGTATATCCTCCGTATATCGTACGTAGATTATGCGTGGATTGTGCGACGGTATAAGGACGAAATCAGCTGCAAAGGTACGAAAAATAATTGATATATGCAAGTTTTTTCGGAGAAAAACGTTGAAAAAATGAAAGAATTAATGAATGAAAGGGCGAAACGACACAAATAATCCGCCAAACTTGGCGGATACATGAAGAGAAACGGAAGAAAAAATCCGCCAAGATGTGGCGGATTCATGAAAGAGAAGCGGAGCGGAGCAAGCAAGAGGTGTTATTGGGTGCTGCTGAGGCTGCCGAATCCCTTGTCTTCGTTGTTGATACGCTTGCCGGAATAGCGGCGCTACGTATAACAGGCGACTTGATGTGCTTAAGCTAATTGGCTTTGGACGACCGTGGCGACCATCTTGCCGTCGGCATTGGGCAGGGCGGTTTTGATGGCTTTGACGAAGAGTCCCATGTTCCGCTTCTCGGCTTCCCAGCCGTTGGCATCCTTGGCGGCATTGAAGGCGCGGAGGATATCGTCCTCGGAGGCTGCCTTGGGGAGGAAGGTCTCCAGGACATCGATCTGTGCCTGCTCGGCGTCGGCTAACTCCTTACGTCCGGCAGCAATGTATTGCTCCACGGACTCCTGGCGTTGTTTGACCATCTTCTTGAAGATCTGGATCTCGTCCGCTTCGGTCAGCTCCTTGCCGGCATTCTCCTTGCTGGTTTGCCAGTTGAGGAACGCACTCTTGATGGCGCGCAAGGTCTCCGTGCGCACGGAATCATGGTTTTTCATTGCCTCCATGATCAAGGCATTCAATTCGTTTTTCATATTTATAGCAAATTTACTGCTGGCGTTTCTTGCGGCGATTCCAGAAGAACCGTATAATAGGGAAAAGGATCGGTGTGATCAGTCGCAGTTTGGCAAAGCCGCTGCGTATACTGTTCACTCCGTTGACGATAGGTGTGTAGTCCGCCTTGACGGCGTCGATGTCCTGTCGGAGTTGTCGCTGCTGTTCAGCGGCTTTGAGTTGCAGGAGGCTGCGTTGGTACTCCAGATCGCGCATGGTGCGGATGGAACTCAGGTCATTCATCGCGCACCTCCTTTCCTGTGGGAACGATGTCCGTGCTCTGCTGCTGCCCGGCGTCGGGTTGATCGAAGAGGATCGAACTGATGGCGGCGAGCATGGGGTTGATGAACAGTTGCTGACGGAAGACGATAGCGCCAATCAGAATCAGCAGCCACAGCGCCACAACAATCAGTGCAGAAGCCCACATAGGCAGTGTCTGCGCGATGGCGAAGATCAGTGCCAGACAACCGAACGATATAACTGCAAACAACAGCAGCACCAGCACCAAAGCAAACAAGATAAGCCCGACAATCCGCGCAGCTTTCTCCAGGAAGTCGATCTTGAGCAGATCGAACTTCGTGGAGGCAAACTGCTTGATGTCAGCCCATGTCTGCCGGTATTTCTCAGAATCAAACATGGTGCAGGTTTTTATGCTTTGGCTTTCTCAGCGATGGCGACCTCCACCGCCTCTTCGATCTCCTCTTTGGAGAAGTACTCGCGTACGCGTGCGATTACCTTATTTACTAACTCCTCGAGTTCCTCTTTGTTGAGGTGAGAGGCTTTCTCTTTAGCGATGCGTACCACATCTTCGCGGAGTTCTTGTCCTGACTTCGGAGCGAACAGCAGAGCTGCCATAGCTCCAACGAGTGCGCCGCCTAACAGCGCAGCAATGATTGAACCGGTGTTGTTTGCCATAGTTGTAGTTGTTTTAAGGGTTAGTATATGAGCCGCCATGTATGGCGGCTGGTATTAATTGTACCACGATGCGTACATCGCGTAGTTGTGTGCGATCTTGCGGTTGATCTCGGCTGTTTGTTCGGGTTCGGCTTTCTTGATGAACTTAGCGGGTACTCCGCCCCAGATCTCGCAGTCGCCTATCTGTGTGCCTTTGAGCACGAGTGCTCCGGCAGCCACTATCGCGCCTTTGCCGACATGTGCTCCGTCGAGTAGGGTAGCGCCCATACCGATGAGTGCGTAGTCATCGACATCCGCACCGTGGATGGTGACGTTATGTCCTACGGAGACGTAGTCGCCGAGGGTGATGGTGGATTTCTGATAGAGCGTGTGGAGCACCGAGCCGTCCTGGATATTACAGTGCTTGCCGATGGTGATGGTGTTCACATCACCTCGTAGCACGGCATTGAACCAGACCGACGAGCCTTCGCCGATGCTGACCTCACCCACCACAGTGGCATTCTCCGCCAGGAAGACGTCGGATGCGATCTGCGGGGTGAGTGTCAACCCGTCGCGTTGTATAGAACGAACGAGAGCCATTATCGTGCAGCGATGATTGCTTCGAACTTCTCAGCTACGAGAGCCGCACCGCCGATGAGTCCACCGTCGATATCCGGGCAAGCGAAGAGCTCGGCTGCGTTCTTCTCGTTGCATGAGCCGCCGTAGAGGATCGTGGTGTCGTCAGCCACCTGCTTGCCGAACTTCTCGGCTACGAGGCCACGGATGAACGCGTGGATCTCCTGAGCCTGCTCCGGCGTAGCTGTCAGACCTGTACCGATAGCCCAAACGGGTTCGTAAGCGAGGGTGATGTTTGCCCACTGCTCAGCGCTGAGGTGGAAGACTGAGCCTTCGAGTTGTGCTTTGACAACGTCGTTCTGTTTGTTCTCGAGGCGCTCCTCTTTGACCTCGCCGATGCAGAAGATCACCTTCAGACCGTTAGCGAGGGCAAGTTCGACTTTGTTCTTGAGGATCTCATAATCCTCGTGGTAGTACGCGCGGCGCTCGCTGTGACCGAGGATGCAGTATTCAGCACCTGTCGAAGCGACCATAGCGGCGCTTACCTCACCGGTGAATGCACCTTTGTCCTTGTCAGCGCAGTTCTCGGCAGCTACCTTGATAGGACTGCCCTTGAGCAGTTCGGCTACCGTAGCGAGGTGGATGAACGGTGTGCCGATGACTACGGCGCAGTTGGGGTTCTTAACATCGTTCTTGAGCGTTTGGGCGAGCTCAACGCCTTCTTGCAGGGTCTTGTTCATTTTCCAGTTGCCTGCAACCATTCTTGTTCTCATGTGTTCAATATATTTAGTTATTAATTCGATATTTCGATACTTCGATATTTCGACAAATCGACATTTCGGGATTTCGAAGTGGTTGGTTGCGGCAAGCATGCCGCAAAAGTGCACGATGCTCTATCAACGGATATCATTGATGAATGCTCCTTCGGGCTGGAGGGTGTAGGGGTGCAGCTCATCGCTGTAGCGAAGGTTGCGGAAGAGGACTGTGGTTGTTTGTGCACCTTCCTTGAGTGTGATGGTGGTGGGGGCATAGTCCTGACCACCTGAAGTGAGCGGTTTGACTTTCAGGGTTATCTTGTCAATATCCACGGGATTTTTTGGCACGAGCGTGATTGTAGTGAGCTCTTTGGCTGTTGATTCGTTTACATCGCAGGCTTCCGCCATAGCTTTGGCGAACAGGAGCGGATTAGCCTGATAGAGTTCCTCGGGTGTCGGTTCGGAGAGTGTCAGTTCGTTGGCATCCTCGTTGAACATATAGAGGGTCTTGCCGTCGTAAGCAGCCTGTGTGCCGAACGCTTCGAGTGTGAACTGCTCGCCGTGCATGATCAGTGTGCCGGTATAGGATATCGGTTGTGACGCCTGCTGCTGCACGGTGATGGTGAAATCCGTGGTCATCGTCTTCTGCCCGAGCAGGGCAAAGAGGGACTGGAGTATTGATAATAAGATGATTTTCATAATTTCGATATTTCGATAAATCGATTTTTCGATATTTCGAGGTTAGCTAACGCCAAGCTCCGCGAGTTTGGCTTCGAGTTGGTTGGGGTCTTGGATGAGTACATCGCGCCCCTTTGGTCCTTTGTTCGGACCTACTATGCCGGCAGCTTCGAGTTGGTCGGATAGTTTGCCGGCGCGGTTGTAGCCAATCTCGAAGGCGCGTTGCAGACGGGAGGTCGAACCTTCCTGTTTGTTCACTACGTAGCGTGCCACATCGGCGAACATCGGATCGAGTCGCTTCATATCCACACTGCCGGGCGCGAGGGCTTCGCCTTCAGCACCTTCAGGGATATACTCCGGCAGCTGGTAGGGTTCGAAGTAATGCTGCTGTTTCTCCACATGCTCAACGATAGCGTCGACCTCGGGCGTGTCCACGAACGCGCACTGGATACGTGTTATCTCGCCATTGCCGGCATAGAGCATATCTCCGCGACCGATGAGTTGTTCAGCACCCTTGGCGTCAAGCACGGTACGCGAGTCGATGACGGATTGTGTGCGCAGGGCTATACGCGTCGGGATGTTCGCCTTGATGACACCGGTAACGATGTTCACCGAAGGACGCTGGGTAGCCAGGATCATGTGCATACCCACGGCACGGGCTTTCTGCGTGATACGTGCGATAGGTGTCTCGACCTGTTTGCCGGCTTGCATGATAAAGTCGCCGTACTCGTCGATGACGATGACGATGTAGGGCAGGTATTGGTGATGCAGCGTGCCGTCCACTACTTTCTCGGGGTTGAGGCGACGGTGCACGAACTTGTCGTTGTAGTCCTCAAGGTTACGCACGCCGGCGTCCATGAGGAGTTTGTAGCGGTTCTCCATCTCAATGACGAGGGAGTTGAGGGTGTTGATGACCTTGTCGCACTCGGTGATGACTACCTGGTTCTCGTCCGCATCGGGCATCGCTGCGAGGTAGTGCTTGAGTAGCGGTTTGTAGGGCGCAAACTCGACCATCTTCGGGTCCACCAGCACCATCTTCAGCTCGGCAGGGTGTTTCTTGTACAGGAGCGAGGTGATGATCGCATTGATAGCGACGGACTTACCTTGACCTGTTGCACCGGCAACGAGCAGGTGCGGGGTCTTGGCCAGGTCGAACATAAAGATGTCGTTGGTGATCGTTCGACCGATGGCTATCGGCAGGCGCATCTTCGTGTTCTCCTGGAAGTTCTTTGATGCGATGACGGAGTGCATGCTGACCATCTGGGGTTTCTCGTTCGGCACTTCTATACCGACTGTACCTTTGCCCGGCATCGGTGCGATGATACGTATACCTTTGGCAGCGAGGGAGAGCATGATATCGCTCTCGAGCGACTGTATACGTGCGATCTTCACGCCGGCTTTCGGGCGCACCTCGTAGAGTGTGACGGTAGGTCCGACGGTAGCCTTGATGCTGTCGATCTCCACGCCGAAGTTCCGCAGGGCGGTGACGATATTATCGGCGTTCTTTTGCTGCTCGGCTTGGTCGATGACGGGCGAGGTCTCGTTGGGGTAGGTCTTGAGCAGTTCGAGCGACGGGAACTGATAGAGTTCAAGTTCTTTGCGGGGATCGTACTCGCCGTACTTCTGCAGTAGGGCTTCTGGGGAATCCTCAGCTATCTCCACCTCCTTGACATCGGCAATCTCGAGGTCGGGATTGTCAGGGGAGTCCGCATCGTCACCGTTGGTCTCGGGTTCGTCCACAACCTCTATGTCTTCGTCTTGCGGTTCGCTCTCCGGCTCTTCGTCCACCGGCGCATCTATATCCACGACCTCTGTCGGCTCGTTGCCCACAATCTCAAGGGTTAAGCCGCTGCCTTCGGCAGGCTGCTCGTCGTCAGTCTTGCCGGTGACGATAAGGTCAAGTTGGGTAGAGGAGTCGGAGGCGTCCGGAGAATCCATGGAATCAGGAGAGTCCTGATTGTCTTGCGTTTCCCGGGCTTCCGGAGCTTTCTTGGCAGTGAGGGATTTGATCCAGTGCCAGAATTGGCGCATCTTGGGGATGAAAGTCTCATCCACGCAGATGAAGAAGATCAATGTTATGGCGAGGATGATGAACAGCAGACCGATGGCTTTGACATAGGAGATAGCCCACGCCGTTACTACTGCGCCAAACGCTCCGCCGAGGCGGAAGAACAGTGGCTCACCGACAAGGTAATCAATGTATCCGAGGACGACTGCACCGAAGAGTGCCCAGAATGCCGCACAGATGGTGAATTTCAGCAGTCCTGTTCGTGCGGGACGAAGGAGTTTGTCCGCGCACATACCTAACAAAGCAACCAGTACCGCACTCGCCAGACCAAAACCTTGATGCACCATCAGGAACACCAGCGCCGCACCGGGCAGTCCCATCCAGTTCTGTATCTCCAGACGGTTAGCGGCACGCTCGGCACGTGACATCTCCAGGATAGAGAAGTCTGCATCGCCGGTAAAGAAGAAACTGATGAATGCGATAGACAGGTATAGCGTAAACAGTCCCAGCACCACTCCGCAGATGACGCGGAACTGCTCCGACTGCACGCCTGACTTGACTTGCCCGAGGTACTCACCGAAACTCTTCTTCTCCTCCAGCGAGTCTATGTACTTGTCGCCCGCCTCCGTGCGGGCTTTTGACGGTCTTTTTGCCATGTTAGATGTTCGTGTTATTCTACGTTAGAGTGCGCGCACTGTCGGGTGCGCGACGCCATTTCGGCGGCATGCAGAGCGATTCCGGCACGCCGCCTTGTGGGGTTACGTAAGGATAGGTTATTCCTTACTTATCGCTTTCGCAGTTGTTAACGTCCTTGTCTTTCTGCTCGGTAAGCGAAGAACTGATCTTTGCCGATATACTTGCGCCGGGAACGTCTACAGAGTATTTCTGAGAGGTAGCGCCTGCGTAATCAGCTTCCGCTTTTGCCACTTGTGCCTGGAACTCAGTTGCCCACAAGTATTTCGAGCCTTTGTCACCGCCGAGTTTTTGCTCGCCGAGACCTACTACAGAATAGGAATACTCATAGCTCCACTCGAGCAGCCAGCACTTGTAGTCTTCGGTGTTGTACTTAACGCCGTTAACGGTGCCCGCCTTTGCGTCAATCTCCGGTTCTTTTACAGACTCTGTGTCTGCTTTAGGCTCCGAGCCTTTACCGCCGAAGAGCCAGGAACAACTTGTCAAGCTTACAGCCATAGCCATGATGACTACATAAAGAACTTTTTTCATACCAATGAATATTTTGAGGTTAGTAATTATTCGTTTTCGGCTACAAAGATACGAAAAATATTGCATAAATGCAAATTTTTTGTCAAAAATGTGGAAAAAAATGCATTTTGTTTGCAAATGTCAAATAATTTTTGTATCTTTGCGCCGAATTATGTTGCGAAGTGAAAGACGATATCCCACATACCGGTGATGAGGCTATCCGCCATGCGGGGATAGTAGAGCGCGTGGAAGGTGATATGGCGACGGTTCGCATTGCTCAGACCAGCGCGTGTGCTGCGTGTCACGCGGCGAAGATGTGCATGGCTTCTGAAAGCAGAGAGAAACGCATTGAGGCGCGGATGATTGAGCCTGTACATGTGGGTGATGAAGTGGAAGTGCTGGTAAGGGAGCAGGCTGGATGGCTGGCGGTGTGTCTGGCGTATGTTATACCGTTCTTGCTGCTTGTGGCGGCTGTTGCGGGATTTGACAGGATGGGTTGGAGTGAGGCGAAAGCCGGGACCGCAGCGCTGGTGAGTGTGGCGGTGTATTATGTCATCTTGCGAATATTCCGCGACAGATTACAACGGAAATTCACATTCTGGGTACGAAGGGTTCGGTAAGTCAACAACAACCAACAACAACCAACAACTACAATGGTCAAAGTAGGTCAACAACTATCAACAACAAGATAAGGAAAAAATAATTTTAGATATGTCAATACTTTTATCACTACTCGTATTAGGACTGACGGGATTGATTGCATCGATCCTGTTGTATGTGGTGGCTCGTCAGTTTGCCGTGGAGGAAGACCCAAGAATCGACTTGGTGCAGGCTGTGTTGCCGGGCGCAAACTGCGGCGGCTGCGGCTTTGCCGGTTGCCGGAACTTTGCTGAGGCTTGTGTTAAGCAAGGCAATATTACCGGCTTGAGTTGTCCCGTGGGCGGCGAGCCCGTAATGGATCAGGTGGCTGCTATCCTTGTGCCGGCGGAAGGTGCTGAGGCTCCGAAGGAAACGGCTCAGGCAGGTGCGTTCACGCCGCAACGTGCGGTAGCACTGGGTGCGCCGGATGTGCTGGTAAGCGACCCGAAGTGCGCTGAGATCATCAAGTCGTTGCCGACGCCAAGGGCTGTGTTCCCGAATCTGCTACAGCACTTAGGATAACGTGATCCGCCATCTATGGCGGATGCAAGAACGAAGAATCATAAAGAAAGGATTATGAAGAATACATTTTGTATAGGCGGAGTTCATCCGCATGACAACAAGGCGTACTCTGCACACAAGGCGATTGTGGAGGCTCCGCTGCCGAAAGAGGCAGTAGTGCTGCTGTCGCAACACATCGGTGCGCCGGCACAACCCGTAGTGGCTGTGGGCGACAAGGTGCAGGTAGGAACGCTACTCGCCAAGGCGGGAGGTTTTGTGAGTGCTCCCGTTCATTCGCCGGTTAGCGGCAAAGTGTCGAAGATCGACAATGTGTTGGACGGTCAAGGTGTACCTGCTCCGGCGATCTTTATCGACGTAGAGGGCGACGAGTGGCTGCCGACGATTGACAAGTCGGCAACGCTGATTCACGAGTGCACATTGGAGCCGAAGGATATCATCCAGAAGATTCAGGATGCAGGCATAGTGGGTCTGGGTGGCGCGTGCTTCCCGACACACGTGAAGCTGATGCCTCCTCCGGGCAAGAAAGCCGAGGTGCTGATAGTGAACGGCGTGGAGTGCGAACCGTACCTGACGAACGACCATCAGTTGATGCTGGAGCACGGCGAGGAGATCATCGTGGGCATCAAGATCGTGATGAAGGCACTGGGTGTGAACCGTGCTATCATCGGCATTGAGGCGAACAAACCCGACGCCATACAGCACATGAGCGAGTTGGCATCGAGAGTGCTGGGCATTGAGGTGCGCGCGCTGAAGGTAAAATATCCGCAGGGCGGTGAGAAACAGCTCATTGACGCTTGTATAGGACGACAAGTGCCTTCAGGTGCGCTGCCTATCGAGACAGGCGCCGTGGTGGATAACGTAGCTACGCTGTATGCTATCTACGAGGCGGTTCAGAAGAATAAGCCGCTGATCTCGAGGGTGATGACCATCACCGGCAGGGATGTGAAGAAGCCGGGTAACTACCTTGTACGCTTCGGTACACCGACGGCGCAGCTCGTAGAGATGGTAGGCGGCGTGCCCGCCAAGACAGGCGAGGTGATTGCCGGTGGCCCGATGATGGGTAGGAGTATGTCGAATATAGAGACTATGCCGGCGAACAAGCGAATGAGTGCGCTGCTGTTCATGCCCGAGGACGAGTGCTATCGTCCGCAACCGTCGCCGTGTATCCGTTGCGCGAAGTGCGTGGACGCTTGCCCGATGGGCTTGGAGCCGTACTTGCTGTCAAGCATGGCGAAAGGCGAAGAGTGGGAAGAGATGGAGAAACACAAGGTGATGGACTGCATCGATTGCGGTTCGTGTGTGTTCACCTGCCCGGCTCATCGTCCGCTGCTTGACGGAATACGTGCCGGCAAAGGCAAAGTGGGCGCGATGATTCGCGAACGTCAAGCTGCTGCGAAGAAGTAAGGTTCACGAATTAAGCGAATTAAACGAATGCGATGGGCAATATTTGTTTACGAATTAAGCGAATTTAACTAATAAGAGAAGAATATGAGTCAATTGATGACATCTGCGGCTCCGCACGTGCATAGCGGAGACAGTGTGCAGAAAAACATGCTCTTGGTCATTGTGGCATTGCTGCCGGCTTTTGCTGTCAGCATTGTGGCGTTTGGCTGGGGCGCGCTTATCACTACGGCGATCAGTATAGCAGCGTGCGTGCTGACAGAGTGGTGCATAACGAAGTATATGCTCAAGCAGCAGCCGTCGCTGTTGGACTTGAGTGCGGTGCTGACAGGTCTGCTGTTGGCGATGAACCTGCCGAGCAGTCTGCCTTGGTGGATGACTGTACTGGGTGCAGTGTTTGCTATAGGAATAGGCAAGATGGTGTTCGGCGGCATAGGTCAGAACGTGTTTAACCCGGCATTGGTAGGTCGTGTGTTCCTACTCATCTCGTTCCCGGCAGCTATGACGACATGGCCTGTGGCCAAGGGCTTTGCGACGAAGTACCTGGATGCCGAGACGGCTGCTACACCGCTGTCGTACATGAAACATGCCGTACTGGAAGGCAAGCAGTTTGAGTTGGACAGCCTGAAGGACGCGTTCCTGAGCTGCGTGCCGGAGCACATCATGGGCGGCTCGATGGGTGAGATAAGTGCGATAGCGCTACTGATAGGCGGTATATTCCTTATATGTACGCGCGTGATAAGCTGGCATATACCTGTTTCGATACTGGGTACGGTGGCTGTGTTCACGGGAATCTTGAGTGCGTGCGGTATAGGCAGTGGTCCGATGACTCACCTGCTGACCGGTGGTGTGATGCTCGGTGCTATCTTTATGGCAACGGACTATGTGACCTCGCCTATGACGGCTTGGGGCAAGATCATCTTCGGCGTAGGCATAGGCGTGATTGTGGTGGTAATACGTACCTGGGGTGCATACCCGGAAGGTATGTCGTTTGCTATACTGATTATGAACGGCTGCGTGCCTTTGTTGAATCGCATAGCACCCAAACGCTTCGGTGAAGTAGTTAAGAAGTGAGTAATTGATCCGCCATGTATGGCGGATGGCTAAATATAGAAGACAATGAAGAAGTTAGAAAGTACACTCATGAATATGATGCTCTCCTTGACCTGCATCACGATAGTGGCAGGTGCGGCGTTGGCAGGTGTGAACATGCTGACGGAGGAGACGATCAATGCCCAGAAAGAGGCGCAGAAACAGGCGGCAATCTCCGCTGTGTTGCCGGAGCATGTGCGCATCGCGGATGCCGAGGAGGCAGATGGGCTGGTAATCTACCGCGCGTATGACGCCAACGAGGAGTTTGTCGGTGCAGCAGTGCAGACCGAGACGAACGGTTTTGGCGGGAAGATCAAGATCATGGTAGGTTTTGATGCCGAGAACAAGATTGTGGATTACGCTATCCTGGAGCACGCGGAGACACCGGGGTTGGGTTCGCATATCGTTCACTGGTTCAAGAACGGGGATAAGCCCGGGCAGAACATTGTTGGCAGGAAAGCAGACGGCCATATGACCGTGAGCAAGGACGGCGGTGAGGTGGATGCCATCACGGCGGCTACTATATCGTCACGTGCGTTCCTTGGTGCGGTGAATGCCGCTTATGCCGGATTGCACGGTCATGACGCTTATACCGGTGCGAGCAAGCAACATCACCCGGCTCCCGAAGCCGAGGAGGCTGAGGCTGTGGAAGAAGAAGTAGAGGTTGAGGTAACGGAGATTGTTAAACCCGAATAATGCGAGACACTATGAATAATTCATCGAAAACTTTATTGAACGGCATCTTCAAGGAGAACCCGACGTTCGCCTTGGTGCTGGGTATGTGTCCGACACTCGCCACGACGACATCGGCAATTAACGGTATGTCGATGGGCTTGGCGACGATGTTCGTGCTTGTATGCTCGAATGTGGTTATATCGATGCTGAAGAGCGTTATACCTGACAAGGTGCGTATTCCGGCGTTTATTGTGGTGATTGCGACATTTGTGACAATCGTCGAGATGTTGATGAAGGCTTATACGCCGGCTATCTATGACGTGTTGGGATTGTTTATTCCGCTGATTGTGGTGAACTGTATTGTGCTCGGTCGTGCTGAGGCTTTTGCTGCGAAGAACAGTGTAGGTCTGTCGGCACTGGACGGAATAGGTATGGGCCTGGGCTTCACGCTGTCGCTGACGGTGATCGGTATCATCCGTGAGCTGCTCGGTGCGGGCACGTGCTTCGGGCTGAATGTTATACCTGAGAACTACGGAATGCTACTGTTTGTGCTGGCTCCGGGTGCGTTTATCGTGCTGGGGTTGCTCATGGGATTGTTCCAGAAGTACGTTAAAAAGTAGACCACTAACGCTGAAAGACCGTTTCACTAAAAGACAAAATAGATTATGTTATACTTCTTGATATTTATATCGGCGATATTTGTTAACAATATCGTATTGAGTCAGTTCTTGGGAATATGTCCGTTCTTGGGCGTAAGTAAGAAGATTGACACGGCGCTGGGTATGGGTGCAGCGGTGACGTTTGTGCTGGTGCTGGCCACGATTGTGACGTACCTGCTGCAGATGTTACTGGACTCGTTCGGGCTGGGATTCCTACAGACGATCCTGTTTATCCTGGTTATTGCGACGCTGGTGCAGATGATCGAGATCATACTGAAGAAGATCTCTCCGTCGCTGTATCAGGCGCTGGGTGTGTTCCTGCCACTGATTACGACGAACTGCTGCATCCTGGGTGTAGCTATCCTCGTGGCTAACGGCACGAACAAACTGCCTGATGGACTGGATCACAACCTGCTGACGGGAACGCTGTTTGCACTGGCTACGGCACTGGGCTTTGCTATTGCGCTGGTGCTGTTTGCGGGACTGCGTGAGCAACTGCGTCGGAACGATGTGCCGAAGGCGATGGAGGGAACTCCTATTGCGCTGATTACGGCGGGTATTTTAGCCATGGCGTTCATGGGCTTCAGCGGTGTTATTTGATGCCGCAGTCGCAGAGTGAAGATTGCAAAATGACAAAATAAACGGTCGTTTTGCTATAAAAAAGTAAGCAAATTTGCATTTTTGCTTACTTTTTTTGTATCTTTGCAGTCGGTATTTGTTTTGCGCGCTCTATGTGCGCGCGTAAAAATATGAAACTTAGATGTATTTGACGAATACTTTAAGGTATAATATTAACTAATTTTTTTACAAGTATGAAAAAGATTTTATCTCTTTTCTGCGCTATGGCTATTATCTTTAGCGCAAGTGCTGCTCCTTTTGCAAAGAAGGTAGCTGCTCAGAAAATTGAAGTGCCTGCTGCTTTAAAGACCGTGAAGCCGGTTCAGCGTGCTCCGCAGGCTACTGCCGCTCTTGAGTCCGGTACGTATTACACACAAAGCGGTAACTTCTATGTGTATGACGAAGGCTGGGTTGACTACACATCTGAAATGCCTTCTATAACGGTCGCCGTTGAAGGTAGCAAAGTAACGATTACCGGTTTGGCTTACTGGTTCGATGAAGCCTCTATTCAAGGCACAATGGACGGCAACACCATCACGTTCGCCAACGGTCAACTGCTCGGTACAGATCAGTATGGTGATGAGTACCTTATTGGCTCCAATGATGGTGAAACTGTGTGTGATATCGTATTCACCTTTGATCCGGAGGCTAATACGCTGACATCTAACACGATGTACATTATGGAGAGCGAAAAAGCTGATGAGGTCAGCATTTATACTTATTGGTACAGTCCTGTCTTTGGTGTAGATGAGCCCGAGACTCCTGAAGTTGTAGCATTGCCCGACGGCGTTCAGACTTCATCGTATAAGTTCGAAGGTAAAGATGCGGATGATGAATCAGCAGTTGCTTTCCAAGTGCTTGTTGGCTTTGACGGAAGCGATGTATATATCCAGGGCTTGAGTCAATTCTTACCTGATGCATGGGTAAAAGGCACATTGGCTGCCGGTGTTGTTACTATTCCGGAAACCTATTTAGGTGTCTTTGAGTACTATGGTTATAAATTCCCATTTACACTCGCAGCAACGACCATGACGTACGATGCAACGAATAACAAGTTTACATGTGCATCGTATACTATCACTACGAGTGGTTCCTCAGCCGAGGGATACAAAAATGTCACGCTAACCAAGATGGCAGAAGTGGCTGCTACTCCTGTTGAGCCGGAGATTAAAGAATTTGCAGTTGCTGATGAGGACTACCCATTTGTTGAGTTTACAATTAACATGACCGGAACAAACGGTGAGGAATTGTTGGCTGCAAAGACGAGCTATATCTTCTACGTTCAGAAGGGTAATGAGTCAAGCCCGCTTGTGTTCACTACAGACCTCTATACAAAGCTTGAGGCAAACATGACCGAGATCCCTTACACCTTCTCGGACGAATATGACATCTACAATGATGGTATTTACCTCAACCAGAGCGAGTCTGAACTCCGCAGCTGGGATAAGCTTGGTTTGCAGACCATCTATCGTGCTGCAGGTGAAGAGCATAAGTCCACTATCAACTGGTTCGACGTACATGCATATTGGGTTGCTGTTGACGGCGGCGAGTCCGCTGTCGAGAACGCTGAGGTTGCTCTGAAGGCTGTTAAGCGCATCGAGAATGGTCAGTTGATCATTGAGAAGAACGGCAAACTTTACAACGTACTCGGTACAATCGTTAAGTAAGCAGATATACTGATAGAAAGAAATTAGAGCGTGCTCTCGTGAGCATGCTCTAATTTTGTTGTATGGTTAACTCGTTTACCGTGCTGATTCGAGGGTGCGGATCTGCGTGAGTGTTTGTCGGAGAGTGCGCTTGCGCTCGTCAATCTCGTTGGAGAGGTTGGGGATACGTGCTTGGAGAGAAGCGCGGGTAGTCTTGTCTGCGTCGTAGTACTGGTGACGAAGGCTGTCAAGCATCTCCACGGCTTCAGACTGCTTGTGCTCCAGTTGGATGTACTGCTTGTAGAGCGTACGTGCGGAGTCACTATGGAAGTCCGAAAGGCTGGTGTAAGTGATGTCGTTGTTGAGGACAAAGAAGATCGAGTCCGCCGCGGCATTCGTCGCTCTTTCGTTCGACATTGGCTCGACTATGGCTCGACTTGTAGCGCCATTTGTGCGGATTTCGGACGCTTCATTGAAGGGCTGAGTGTTGCTGCTCATGAGCGGGATGAGGCTGTCGAGTCGTGCAAGGGCAACGAGTTCGTTGTCGGGGAGTCCGCGCAAGAATGTTCGTTCGCCGAGAGCAATCTGATAGACATCGACGGAGTCGGTGTAAGCGGCAGGTTTTCCGCTGAGGGAGTCCAAGACGAGGCAATGGCGGTTGGTCGCGAAGAATGCATAACCGTCAGACTCGTCAGCGACGTAGAGGTAATCGTCGGCAGGGGAGTTGAACGGCATGCCGATGTTCTCCGCGAGGAGCCACTGGCCGAGAGCAGCGTTGTAGCGGGTCATATAGATGTCGAGTCCGCCGAGTCCTCCCTCGCGGTCGGAGGCGAAATAGAGGGTTGCGCCATCTGTGAGAACGAAAGGGTAGGCGGTTGTTGTGCCACTGTTGACGGTAGCTCGGAGGGTGTCAGGATCTTCCCAGTTCTGGAGAAGCCGTTGCTGGCATACGAGCAGCGAGCGCGAGACAGCGAGGCTGTCGATGGTGTCAGTGACGCTGACGGAGTAGTAGCGCCGGTCACCGCGCTGCGTGGTGAAACTGCTGCCGAGGGAGTCGAGTGCCAGAATACCGTTGTCCTCGCTTATGCGGTAGGCGTTGAGCAGGTGGGTCTTAGGAACGCGTTGGACGCCGAGCACCTCGATGCGCGAGACATGCTTGAGGTAACGGGCGATGAGCGCGGCAGAGGCGAGTCGTTGCTGCACGAGCGGGTAGCGCTCATGCTCCTCGTTGATAGAGGGTAGGAACGCTTCATAGGCGGCTATAGCCTCGGGCATACGCCACTGCTGGTAGTAGATCTCACCGAGGAAGAAGTCGCGGAGCGGGTACTTGGTGCCTGCCTTGATGAAGAGCTGTTCGGCGGCAGCGAGGTCGCCCAGCTCCTGTGCACAGCGGGCTGCGCGATAGAGATAGAGCGGATGGGTAGGTTGCTTGCGGAGCAAGGCGTCATAGACGGCGCGCGCTTCGGCATATTCGCGGGCATTGAACAGGTCATCCGCCTGTTTGGCGGTTTGCGCAAAGCCTGACAGAGTCAGGAGCAGAAAAAGGGATATAAATAGATACTGACGCATAATAATTTCACAAATCGGGCGCAAAGATACAACTTTTTTTTGATAAAAACAAAAAAATAGTGAAAATTATTTGCATATATCATTTTTTTTTTGTAATTTTGCAGCCGTAATTCCGACAAATGGGGTATTAGCTCATCTGGTAGAGCGTAACGTTCGCAATGTTAAGGTAAGGGGTTCGAGTCCCCTATACTCCACACACAAATCCGGACTATCGCCGGCTTTGCGGGAGTATGAGAGTGGCCTCGATACCCCGGTTCTTATCTCCGGCTTCGCCTGCGAACGATTATTGCCAAGGCAATTTTCGAGTCCCCTATACTCCACTTTTCAAATACTATTCGAGTTATGAAAAAAACAATAATTTTAGCAGCATTGCCGCTGATGATGGCAAGTTGCGAATTGGTTCGCATTGTAACCGTTGCACCTGATCCTGTTCCCGCTCCGGCGCCGACGGCAGTTGTTGTAGCACAACCTCAGACGGTGGTATATACCAAGCCGGTGAACACGACGGTGACATACCCACGGACGAACACGACGCGTACGACAACCATTGAGGTGACGCCGTTGACGAGCGATATCAGTCTGCATCTGGATCTTCAGGCTGTGGCAGCGGCTTTTGCGCAGGCGAACAGCGTGGAGGAGTTTGAGATGATACTGAACTCGCATTCGTACATCATCTCGAACCTTGACCTGAACAGAGACGGCTATATTGACTACCTGCGTGTATTGGAGACGCTTGAAGGGCATACGCATGTGATATTGATTCAGGCTGTGCTGGCAGCGAACATCTACCAGGATGTGGCGACGCTGGTGGTAGAGATGGGTTATGCTACGCCGTACGTGCAGGTGATCGGTGCACCGTATATCTACGGAACGAACTATATCATCGAGCCTGTGTTCTACAAACGACCGCCGCTGTTTGACAGGTTTGGTCGTCCGACGTACGCCTATTGGCGTTCGCCGTACGTGTGGGATCATTTCCCCAGCCATTACGGTCACCATGCTCCGTACCACATCGGGCATTACCAGGCATACGTGATGACGTTCATGGAGAACCATCACTACTGCCACAATGTCCATTATGTGGATCAGTACCATTATCCGAGGTACTCGGATGTAAGTCGTCCGGTGTCGCGTGCTGATTATGCGCAGCAGTATCCCGAGCAGTCGTTCTCGCGCCGCACGACGGCGACGTATGTTCCTGCCGGCAGTCAGACAGCTACGCGTGTGACGAACGCACGGCAGTTGCAGCAGGCAGTGGAGCAATCCGGCGCAGCGCGTACGACAACTACTCAGTCAACGCGCACGACGAATGCAACAACGCGTACGGCAACCGCGCAGCCGGCGACACGAACCTCGACCACCACGACGCGTACGACAACTGCTGAATCTTCGCGCACGAGCGCTACGACCGCTCAGCCGACGCGTACAAGCACTACACAGTCAACGCGCACCACAACAAGCAGTCAACCGACTCGTACGAGCCAGCCGACCAAGCGTGTTCAGGCGGAGGAATCTACTACCACTACCCGCGTGCGTACCTCGGGTACGGCTACTACAACGCGTACGCCAGTTACATCGGAGAGTTCGACAACTCGCCGGAGCAATGGATCGACTACGCGTCAGAGCAGTGGTACGACTACGCGCCAGAGCAGTGAATCGTCAACACGCCGGAGCAATGAGGGCGCAACTCGCAGATAAGTGTCATTGAAAGAAGCGTCATATCGTGTGCGGAGTTACGTGCGTCATGTGTTGACGTCGTGGCATACAGGCGGCGAGGGTGTGCATTCGCCCAAGCTGTTCTATATCGTGCGGATGGTGCTGTATGACGAGAATGCGTATTACGCCTATCAGCGTATTGAACAGCAGCGCACGCGATTGCTGCGCAGTGATGCGACGGTAACGCAGACTGATTATGGTACGGGAGCGCGCACGCGAGGCGAGAGGGCTGTAGCCGTTGAACGCCGTGTGGCGGACATAGCGCGCAGGCATCTTGAGTCGGTGGATACAGGGCAGTTGTTGTTCCGGCTGACGAACTACCTTGCTGAAGGAAGCGACAAACCTTTGTCGGTTGTAGAGTTAGGAACCTCGCTGGGCATAACGACCGCGTATCTTGCATCGCCAAGTGCGAAGAGTAGGGTACAGACCTATGAAGGCGCGGAGGAAGTGGCGGATGTCGCCATGGAAGTGTGGCGCGCGTTGGGGCTGACGAATATAGAGCCGGTGATCGGGAATATAGATGACACTTTGCCGAAGCACCAGCCGAAACAGATTGATCTGGCATATGTTGACGCGAACCATACGTATGAAGCAACGTTGCGGTACTTTAAGCAACTGCTGCCGGCTATGCAGCAGCATTCGATATGCGTGATAGACGATATCCACCACTCGGAGGAGATGGAAAGGGCGTGGAAAGAGATACAACAGATGACGCAGGTGACGAGCACGATAGACTGCTACAGGTTGGGGATTGTGTTCTTTGACAAGCACTATATACGGAAACATTACAGGATGAGGATATGATTTATACGAAGACAGGTGACAAGGGTACGACGTCGCTGGCAAGCGGCGAGCGTGTGCGCAAGACAGACTTGCGCATCGAGACATACGGTACGGCGGATGAGTTGAACTCGTTCTTCGGTTGGCTGCGTGCGTTGCTGGCGGATATAGAGGGCGCTGCTGAGCATGAGCAGCAGATAGCGGAGGTGCAGAACAAACTGTTTGATCTCGGTGCATTGCTCTCGGAAGCTCCGGGTGAGTGGATTAGTGAGGCGGATGTGACAGAGATAGAGCATTGGATAGATGTGCTGCAAGCCGAATTGCCTGCTCAACATGCGTTTATCTTGCCGGCAGGCAGTGAAACGATAGCAGCGGCACATATATGCCGAACGGTGACGCGGCGTCTGGAGCGACTGATGGTGAGGTTGGCGGAAAAGGAAGGGCAGACGGAAGAGTTGGCGGTCGCCCTGCGTTGGGTGAACAGATTGTCGGATTATTGCTTCGTTTTAGCCCGTAAATGTACCATTTTGCAGAAAAAAACACCTGTAGAATGGAAAAAATGAAAAAAAAATTAAAAAAAACTTGCAAATATCGATATTTTTTTGTACCTTTGCGCGGAATTTTGTGAGATACGCATGAATTATGCGCCGAAAAGCGCACTTCTTGCGTATGTAAACGGTAGTAAGACAGCTATATGTATTGGAATTTGGAACTAGCATCGAAACTGGAAGATGCTCCTTGGCCTGCAACGCGGGACGAGTTGTTGGACTATGCGCAACGCACGGGTGCGCCTATGGAAGTGATTGAGAACCTCAACGAGATTGAGGATGATGAGGAAGAGTTTGAGTCGATAGAGGATCTGTGGCCGGATTTTCCGACCAAGGATGATTTCTTCTTTGACGAGGAGGAGTATTGATCCTACGCAGTAGGAAGCAAAACGATATTGGCGTGAGCGTGAAGCGACTGTTTCTGTTATTGGGTGCTGTAGTGTGCGGCGTATTGGCTGCGAGAGCACAGTTCGACCCTCAGATAGGTCAGTACATGTATCTGCCGACCGCCTACAATCCCGCAGCGGCGGGTGAGGGCGACCTGATGAGAGTAGCCGGTATGCACCGGATGCAGTTCACGGGAATAAAGAATGCCCCGATGACGACATACTTTCTGTTCAGCTCGCCGTTCGTGATAGGCAAGACGAAACATGCTGCCGGAGTGCGGTTTATGAACGACCGATTTGGATTGTTCTCCAACCAAGCGTTGCATGCGCATTATGCCTACAAGCACCGGATAGGGAAAGGTTATCTGTCAGTTGGCGCGGATTTGGGATTTGTGAACATCAGTTTCGCCAAGGACAGTGTGAACCTGAAGGATCTGACAGCCGAATATTTTAAGAACGGAGACGATCCTGTGCTGAACGGTCAGAAGTTCAACGGAATGAGTTTTGACCTTGGGGCAGGAATATGGTATTCGGCGCCGACATGGTGGATAGGAGCGAGCATGAGCCACCTGACATTCCCGACGCTACACTGGAGCGATGAGTCGGATTTCCATATCAAGGGAACGATGTACATTGTCGGAGGGTACAACTGGAGGCTGAGAAACAAGGACTGGGTGCTGAAGCCGTCGGTGATGGTGATGAGTGATTTTCGCAGTTGGGATGTGAACCTCACCATGATGGCTGAACTAAAAGAGAAGTACCGCTTCGGATTGAGCTACCGCATATTGGGTAACGTAGGGTTGATATTGGGAATTGACATTATCTCCGGATTGCAATTGGGGTACACGTATGAGTTGCCGACATCCAAGTTGATATACGAGAGTTACGGTTCGCACGAACTATTCCTTGCATACGGATTCGACATCCTCAAGCCGAAACGGACAAACCGATACAAGAGTGTAAGGTATCTGTAACAAGACAAGCAAGATAAACAACAATAGAAACGAAACAAAAACAATTTTTTATCGATATGAAATTGAAAACTATTCTACCGATCCTGACGCTTACGACAGCGTTGATAGGTTGCAACAAGCCTGCGGGTGAATTGGTAGGTGCCGGTAAAGCAAAGAAATTCTCCGAAGCGGATCCTTTTGGTATGCTGCTCATTCGCAAGGGCAGTTTTATGAAGGGTGAGAACACGCAGTCGAACCTGTTTACCTTACCGGACAACAAAGTGATGTCCACCGTGGATGCGTTCTGGATGGACGAGACGGAGATTACAAACAACGAGTACAAGCAGTTCGTTCTGTGGGTGCGTGACTCCATCGCCATGACCTTGCTCTACCGTGCGTCGGATGATTATGCCGACGGTGCACAGTTCATGATTGTGCCGAAAGAAGCGGACGAGATTGAGGGTATAGAGCCGGATACCGCACTGAACTGGACAGCATCGAACAAAATTCCTTGGAATAAGTACAAGACCGATGCCGAGGTGCATGCGATTCTGCGTCCGTTGTTCTACTCCGACCACACCTTCAACACCAACCGTATGCACTACCACTATTCGTGGAAGAACTACGATCAGGCGAAGTTACATGAGAATAAGTTCGACGTAGCCAAGGGTAAGTATCCCGACAACGCCAAGGCGCGTGTGGATTCGTTCTGGGTGGACGAGAACGGTGCCATCTACGACACCACCATTGTACGCAAGCTCGTGGAGCCGAAAGACCTGTACACGGAGTGCATCATCAACATCTATCCTGATACGATGGTGTGGATTCGTGACTTCCAGTATGCATACAACGACCCGAAGATGCTCAAATACTTCTCGCATGTGGGTTATGCCAACTATCCTGTAGTAGGTGTTACGTGGGAGCAGGCTCATGCGTTCTGCCACTGGCGTACGAAGATTATGCAGGACAACACCAAGCTTGAGGCGCAGACATACCGTTTGCCGACAGAGGCAGAGTGGGAGTATGCAGCGCGTGGCGGAAGGAAGATGGCGGCATACCCGTGGGGTGGCAACTATGTTCGTGACTACAAGGGCTGCTTCCTGGCTAACTTCAAGCCATATCACGGTGCGTACAACGATGATACCGGCAACGGTCCTATGGCCGTGGCATCATATCGTCCGAACGACTTCGGATTGTTCGACATGGCGGGCAACGTGTCGGAGTGGACGATGGAGTCGTTTACGCCGACCGCCAGTGCAATCATTCACGATTACAACCCCAACCATGCGTATATGGCGCGCAAGGATGACCCGGATCAGCTCAAGCGCAAGGTCATTAAAGGTGGTAGCTGGAAAGATGTGAAGGACTACCTGCAGTGCGGTGCGCGTGACTACGAGTACCAGTATGAGAGCCGTCCGTATATCGGTTTCCGCTGCGTACGTTCGTACATTGGGGAATAATTTAGAAAAAATATAGTTAACATTAAGTTATATACATTTAAAAATCCAAAAAAATGGCTCACAATGAAAAAAGCGGATTCATGAAATGGTATGAATCCTACAAAGGAAAACGTGTCACTGGTATCATCTATTCAGTAGGTGCTGCTGTCGTTATCATCGGTGCATTGTTCAAGATTCTGCACTGGCCGGGTGCTTCCGCCGTGCTTATGATCGGTATGTTCACCGAGGCGTTCCTTTTCACCATCGGTACACTGGATGCTCCTCACCCGACGTATGCATGGGAGCAGGTGTTCCCGCAACTCGTTTCGCTGGAGCATGGTTGCGAACCTGAACTCTATGCTGAGGTATCGAAGCGCGAGAAGCCGACTCTGCTTGGTGGTGCAGGCGGAGGTAGCAACGGCGGCGGTGCAGGTATTCCTACAGGCTCACTATCAGAAAAAGACCAGGCAAGTCTGAGTGAAGGCATTCAGAAACTGGCCAAGACAGCTCAACAGCTCAATGATCTGGGCAAGGTAGCTGAAGGCACAGCCAAACTCGGTGAGAAGATGGAAGTTGCAGGTGTTGCAATGGAGAAATTTGCTGCTTCTGCAACAAATATGTCCGGTCAGACCGAGGCTTACGAGAAGGGGCTGAATGCAGTGAACGCAAATCTGAATAACCTGAACGCCGTATATGAGCTCCAACTGAAGAACGTACAGGCTCAAGCCGAGGCTCTCAAGATGCAGGCAGACAAGACCAACGCTGCAACTGCTCAGGTTGAGCTTATGGCTACAGATATGAAGAAGGCTGCTGCTGCTGCCGCTTCCGCTGCCAAGAGCAGTGAGGCTTATGAGGCTGCTGCCAAGCAACTGGCTGCACAGGTTGCAGATCTTAACAAGGTTTATGGAAATATGCTCAATGCACTCGCATAAGTTAACCATTTCTTGAATTATTAACCAACCCTTAAAGAATTTCAGAAATGAGTGGAGCAACCAACTGTCCGGAAACTCCGAGACAAAAAATGATTGGTATGATGTACCTCGTGCTTACCGCCATGTTGGCGTTGAACGTAAGTACGAACGTACTTGATGCCTTCGGCAAGGTGGATGCCAGCTTGCATGTAACGCTGGATAACACGGTCGAACAGAACGCAATGCAATACCGTCGTTTTGAGCGTGCATACGCTGAGAACCCGACAAAGGTAGGTCAGTTGTACATACAGGCTGACTCATTGCGCAAGGCATCAGACGAACTTTATGAATATATCCAGAACTTCAAGGTGCAAGTTGCCAAGTTGGTGGACGGCGAGAACTATGACTCTCTTGCCCGTAACATCATCAACAAGTCCGACTTCGACCACCCGGGCACTTATGCCATGGTGATGGTTGATCCTGAGAAAGGTCAACCTAACGGTGAGGTTCTGCGTCACAAGATTGAGCGTTATCGTGGAGAACTGATGGATATCCAGCATTGGTCGGAGCGCGCCCGTAACGGCAAGCCTGCACAGATTCTGTATGGCATCTTCAATACTGATAAGGGTGTCAACAACGACGGCGACTCTATCCCTTGGGAAGCATCCGTATTTGACGGTATGCCTGCCGGAGCTTGTATGGCCATCTTGACGAAGTATCAGAACGATATCCGCGCATACGAAAACCGTACACTGACTCGTCTGTGGCAACGTATTGATGCCAACGATTTCAAGGCGAACGATATACGCGCGTACGTTATACCTAAATCATCGTACGTGATCCGTGGAGACCAATATGAGGCACAGATCATCCTTGCAGCCGTTGACTCGACTGCCAAGCCTGACTATTTCGTCAATGAAGTGCAGCTGGATGAAGACGGTATCTACCGTTGCACAGCCAGCGGTTCGGGTGAGCAGCGTTACAGCGGTATCGTACGCTACAGACAAGGACGTGATACAGTCAGCCTGCCGTTTGAGTCGGCATTCACCGTAGGTGAGCCGTCGGCTTCGGTTATGAACGAGGATCTGAACATTATCTACCGTGACTTTGACAACCGCTATGTTGTATCCGCTCCGGGTATGACTGACAACCAGTTGCGAGTAAACGTATCCGGTGCTGACGTTAAACGTCAGGGTAAGTTCTACATCTTGCGTCCGAAGGCTGATGCCAAGACCGTTAAGGTAACCGTGTTGGCAGACATGAACGGCAAAATGGCAACGATGGGTGAGAAGACCTTCAAGGTACAACGTCTGCCGCAACCTATGCCATACTTTGTGGACGGTGGCAAGCAGGTTAACTCGAGTGCTACTCCGCGTAAGAGCCTGAACAAGAATACCATTCTTGAGATTGGTTACGGTGAGGATGGTCTGCTTGAGGTGCCATTCGAGATTACAAGCTTCGATACCTATATTCTGCGTAAGACAGGCAAGTCGAGTGGAAACAAGTTCTCCGCAGCGCAGCTCAAACTGATCGGCCAGCTCAAGAGTGGTGATATGGTGCTCGTTCAGAACATCAAGTATCGCACAAAGGGTGGTGCTGAGACGTTGTACCAAGGTAACTTGGCGCTTATATTAAAGTAAAAACATCTTATGAAGAGAACACTTTTAATCCTCGCATTGATGTGTGCTGCGCTTGGTGTACAAGCGCAACACCGCATCAATTCGTTCTTCAACGAACTGGGTACAGTACGTATCGAGACGCAAGAGTTGGATGAGAATGCCGACACGATAGCAACCATCTTCCACCGCACAGACGATGTAGTGTGGTCTCGCGTGATTTATCGCATTATCGATATGCGTTTCAAGCAGAATTACCAGCTCTACTTCCCAACCAACCCCGACGATCCGAAGTATTGGAGTCTGTTCCGACTGATTATGGATGCCGTGGTTAACGGTCGAACGACATTGGACGGTCAGCAGGAGTACCTGCGTCTGTACGGTGCCAATCCGCGTGGCATCAAGCCGATGTTTCCCGACTCAATGGTCATCGCGCGTAACAAGGATATGCAGACAGCGTTTGCTGTTCGTCCGATGAGCGAGATTATTGATACGGATGATCGTGACGAGTACCTTGTGACCTACGATGATTCAATAACGCACAGATTGGATATCAATACGTACGGTTATTCCAACTACGTTAAAAACCAGCTCAAGTATCTGACGATGGAGATTGTGTTCTTTGACAAACACACCTCTCGCTTCTATCAGAAGATTATGGCTATTGCTCCGCTTCAGTCGGCAATGGCTTCGGAGCGAGATCCGTATGACAATCTTGTCAGTCAGGTTCGTTTCTGGATATTGTTCGATGACCTGCGTCCGTTTATGGCACGCAAGTACATGATTCCATTGAACAACAGCAGCAAGCGCGTGACGTTTGACAACTTCTTTGCCGAGCATCTCTATACATCGTATATAGTAGGTGACGACAATATGTATGACCGAATGATTGTTCAAGGTCAGGAAGTATTGACGGAGGAATTTGTTCACCGTGATCAGGAGCGTATTGCGAATGAACTGCTGAATACGGAATTGGATCTGTGGGAATACTAATCCATCGTGCAAACAAGAGCAGGTTAACAGCCTGCTCGTTTGCATATTGAAGGTTGATTATGCAGAAGAAACGTAGATTTTGGAACATGTATGTCACCACCTCCGTCAGCATCACGCTGGTGTTGTTTTTGGTAGGGCTGGTGACAATGGTAACCCTGTCTGCTCATCGTCTGATAGAGCAGGTTAAGCATAATGTTACATTGACGGTAGTGCTGTCTCCGGATGTGGACTCGGCGCAGGTAGCGCGATGCGGTTCAGTGCTAAAAGCGTCACCGTATTGTCATGCATGCCGATATATATCCAGCGAGGAAGCGCTGGAAGAGCATATTCGCTCGTTAGGTGATAATCCTGCGGACTTTTTGGGATACAACCCCTTGCTCGCGTCATATGAGATTAACCTGTCTTCGGCGTACGCCAATGCTGATAGTATAGTAGTCGTGGAACGACAGATTTCCGCATTGCCATATGTCAAGCAGGTGATGTACCAGAAGGATTTAGTTGAGTTGCTAGAGCATAATGTGAGTCAGGTGACGCTGGTGTTACTTGGTTTGGCGGTTATGTTGCTGCTGATAGCATACGTGCTGATTATCAACACCATACGATTGCATGTCTATAGTCGTCGATTCCTGATCAACACGATGCGTCTGGTGGGTGCTACTCCGTGGGTGATCAAACGCCCGTTCATAGCGCGCGCTCTGCGTATGGGGTGTTGGTCAGCATTGCTGGCTTTAGTGTTGCTGGCGGGAATGTTCTACTACGTGCAGTATTCAATGAACATTGTGCTGATTCCTGTAACGGCAGCCAATATTGCTATTGTAGCATGTGTGGTGATTATAACGGGCGAGTTGCTGACCCTGATAGGTTCGTTGATTGCCGTGAATCGCTATATTCACATGGATACAGAACGAATGTATGCAATTTAATATGAAACAATTACCAAAATTCAACTCTATACTCATAGCGGCGTGTGTGCTGATTATTGTTGTCGGTTTTGCTCTGATGACGGGTGAGCCGTCCGGTGCAACGGAGTATAACCCTGACATTTTCTCTTTCCGCCGGATTACTCTCGGTCCGATGATTTCTTTGGCCGGTTTTGTTCTGATGATTGTAGCCATACTATTTCCGAAGCGCAAAGAGGACAAAGAACAATCAGATAACACAAAGTCATAAACGCGTAGTTTAGTTAATACGAATTAAGCAATGAGTTGGTGGGAAGCACTGGTGTTAGGCATCATTCAAGGCCTAACGGAATTCTTGCCGGTATCAAGTTCCGGTCATCTTGAGATAGGTCAAGTCATTTTAGGTACAGCAGGCGAAGAGAATCTGACATTCGCTGTGGTTGTTCATGCCGCAACCGTTTTGGCGACCATAGTCATCTTGTGGCGTGAGATACAACAGCTGTTCAGAGGCACATTCTGCACGCTCGAATGGAATGAGGAAAAAGACTACGTGGCAAAGATTCTGGTGTCAATGATTCCGGTGTTTGTCGTAGGAATGTTCTTCAAGGACGAGGTTGAAGCCTTCTTCGGCAACGGTCTGTTGTTGGTAGGTATATGTCTGATAGTGACAGCCATTCTGCTTTATCTGAGCGAGTGGCTGAGCAAGCGTATAGCCCAAAAGGGGCGTCAGGGGCATGAGGTGACCTATCGTGATGCTTTTGTAATAGGCTTGGCGCAGGCGTGTGCCGTTTTGCCCGGTCTGAGCCGTAGCGGAACAACGATCGCTACGGGTTTGCTTTGCGGCGTAAAGAAAGAGAGTGTGGCGCAGTTCTCGTTTCTGATGGTGTTGATCCCTATTCTGGGCGAGGCTTTTCTGGATTTGCTTGACCTGCTAAAGGGTGAGGTGACCGTTGGTCTGGGTATAGTGCCGTTGCTGGTCGGATTTGTAGCAGCGTTTGTGACCGGCTGTTTTGCCTGCAAGTTCATGCTGAATATTGTGCGCAAGCAGAAGTTGGTATATTTTGCTATCTATTGCTTGTTTGTCGGCACATTCGCAATCATCTGGTCGGTTATCTGATGGATTTTGTAGAGGGCGAGATATTGACGTTTGACAAGCCACTGCATTGGACGAGCTTCGATGTTGTCAACCGTGTGCGAGGCATGTTATGCAGGGCTTTGGGGGTGAAGAAATTGAAGGTTGGTCATGCGGGGACGCTGGATCCCTTGGCGACAGGTGTGGTGATCGTATGTACCGGCAAGCAGACGAAGCACATTGACGAGTTGATGAATCATACCAAGGAGTATGAAGCGGTGCTACAACTTGGGGCGACTACACCGAGTTTTGACCTTGAGCACCCGATAGACGCCACATACCCGACGGAGCATATCACACGCGAACGGATAGATGAGGTGCTGCCGACATTTCTGGGTGAACAGTGGCAAGTGCCTCCGGTGTATTCGGCAGTGAAGATCAATGGCAAGCGAGCGTACGAATATGCGCGCAAAGGCCAGCAGGATGCAATAGAGATCAAGCCCAAACTGCTGGTGATAGATGAGATAGAACTGCTGCAGTTTGATGCAGGAAAGATGCAGTTGGCGATACGAGTGGTGTGTTCAAAAGGAACTTATATCCGTGCGTTGGCACGCGACATAGGCGAGCGCTTGCAGACAGGAGCGCACCTTATAGCACTGCGCCGTACGCGCGTGGGAGATTATACATTGAATGACTGCATCACGATTGAGCAGTTGCAACAAATGGTAAAATAAAGAATTACAGATATGAAACTTAGTGAGTTCAAGTTTAAGTTACCCGAGAGTCAGATAGCCCAGTACCCTCCTCTGCACCGTGAAGATGCGAAGTTGTTGGTACTACACCGTACGACAGGCAAAGTGGAGCACAAGACGATGACGGCTCTCGTTGATTATTTTGACGAACAGGATCTGATGGTGTTCAATGATACGAAGGTTTTCCCTGCACGTCTGTACGGTATTAAAGAAAAGACGAATGCCGAGATTGAGGTGTTCTTGCTCCGTGAACTCAACCATGAGGATTCATGCTGGGATGCGCTCGTAGAGCCGGCTCGCAAGATCCGTATTGGTAACAAACTCTATTTAGACGACGATAACACCATTATCGGTGAGATAGTTGACAATACGACCTCCCGCGGACGCACTATCCGTTTTGAGTCAGACTATACGCCTGACCAATTGGTATCACAGCTCTATGCAATGGGGGAAACTCCGCTGCCGGAATATATCCGTCGTCCAATGAAAGCAGAGGTCGCCCGTAATTTCAGGAAGGAGTTTTTGGTAGATGATGATGCGGATATAGAGCCTATCATTCGCGAGATGGATGAGGAGCGTTATCAATCCATTTTTGCCACCAAGGTGGGAGCAGTGGCAGCACCGGCATCGTCCATACATATCAGCAAGAACCTGTTGAAGCGTATTGAAATACGCGGTATTAACTATACTACGCTTACCTCCCATGTGGGACTGGGTAACTTCAAGATTGTCGATGTTGAAGATCTGAACAAGCATAAGGTGGACAGCGAGCAGATCATCATCGAGCGTGAATGTGTAGAGGCTGTCAATCGTGCCAAGCAGGCAAAGAAACGTATATGCGCGGTAGGCACAGAGGTGATGCGTGCATTGGAGTCAGTGGCCGGTACGAACGGTTTGATTAAGGAATATGACGGTTGGACGAATCGTTTCATCTATCCGCCGTACGATACGCTTGTACCGACATCATTGCTTGTTAACTTCTATTTCCCATTGTCCATCCAGCTGATGCTGGTAACTGCTTTTGGCGGTTTCGAGCCCGTTATGGCCGCGTACAAAGAAGCGCTGAAGAAAGGTTACCGTTTCGGTGATTACGGCGATGCGATGCTGATTGTGGATTAATGGAATAAGGATTTAAGGAATAAGGAATAAAGACTTCTGAAATAAGGATAATATGGAGGTACGCATTGATGAGTCGTGGCGTGCGGTGCTCCAGCCGGAGTTTGACAAGCCGTATTTCGAGATTCTAACCTCGTTTGTGCGTCATGCATACGCTACCAAGACTTGTTATCCGCCTGCGCGACTTATCTTCCATGCTTTCGACGCGTGCCCTTTTGACAAGGTGCGCGTCGTTATATTAGGTCAAGACCCTTACCATGAGCCCGGTCAGGCAGAAGGCTGGGCATTCTCCGTGCCGGACGGAGTGCGTATTCCGCCCAGTTTGGAGAATATTTACAAAGAGCAGCAACGTGACCTTGGTATATCAACACCGTCATCCGGTCATCTTGCGCGATGGGTAGATCAGGGAGTGCTTCTTCTGAATGCTACGTTGACGGTCGAGGCGCATCGAGCCGGCAGCCATCAGGGTAAGGGCTGGGAAGAGTTGACGGATGCTGCAATTATGGCACTCAACGAGCGGCGTGAACATTTGGTGTTTATGCTATGGGGCAGTTACGCCCAGCGCAAGGGACAATTCATCAACCGCCGCAGGCATCTTGTGTTGGAAGCCCCGCATCCCAGTCCTCTATCTGCTTATCGCGGGTTTATAGGGTGCGGACATTTCTCGGCAGCAAATGCTTATCTCCAGCAACATAATCTTCCGCCCATACAGTGGTAGGTTACAGAAGTTTAACCTGTACTGAATGTGAATGATGTATAGTCACAGGAATATATTGTTATTCGTGTCGCTGATAATAGCACTTGTCGGACTATTTGTGGCAGATCTGTGTCTGGGAAGTACACTATTCCCGTTGCGCACGTTGTGGGAGCACGGGGAACAAAACGGCATATATCACCATATTCTTCTTAATCTCCGTTTGCCGAAGGCGCTGACGGCTATTCTTGCGGGCAGCGCGTTGAGCGTGAGCGGTATATTGATGCAGACGCTCTTTCGTAACCCGCTTGCCGGACCGTATATCTTAGGTGTTAGTTCCGGAGCGAGTCTTGGTGTGGCATTTGTGGTTATGTGTACATCGCTGTTCGGTATGATCAGTGCAGGCGCGGGAACAATCGCTACGGCGGCAATCATTGGTTCGACCCTTACTTTGCTGCTTGTGATGAGTGTGGCGGGAAAGGTAAAGAATAACGTCAGTCTGCTCATTGTGGGCATGATGGTTGGTGCGATAGCCGGTGCACTGGTCAATATCATGCAGAATATAGCCAACCCTGATGCGCTCAAGCTGTTCATTGTGTGGACTCTTGGTTCGCTCTCGTCAGTCGGCTGGCAAGAACTGCAGGTGATGACTGTGGTTCTGGTTGTCGGGGCAATGCTGGTTGTTGCATTGCTCAAGCCGCTTAACGGTCTGTTGCTTGGCGAGAATTATGCTCGTGCACTTGGTATACAGATTTCCCGTACACGCCTTGGTATAGTGCTTGCCACCTCATTGTTGGCAGGTGGTGTGACTGCTTGGTGCGGCCCGATCGCGTTCATCGGCGTAGCTGTTCCGCACTTAGCGCGAGGGATTATGCATACATCTAATCATCGTCTGACTGTGCCTGCCTGTGCGCTGCTTGGTGCGAACTTGTTGCTGCTATGCGACTGTATGGTTTCGCTTGCTTCGTACAGTCTGAGCCTTTCGCTGCCGATCTCCACGCTTTCGTCTCTTGTGGCTGCGCCGATCATTATCTACGTGATTATGACGCAGAAATAATCTGATCTGCGTTCGAATGCAGAATTAATTGTTAGGATTGCGTCCATGCGTGTGCGAGCGCACGCGCAAAGATTGAATAAGGTGTGAATGCTGAAATTCATGCCTTATTTGCAGTATAAGCGCATGGGCGTTTGCTATCGATAGGTATACTATTTTAAAGAAAAATGCGTTAGAATGCAAAAAAATGCACAAAATATTTGCAAATGTCAAAATTTTTTCGTATCTTTGTACGCTTTTTGAAAGAGTTTAAGTGCGGGGCTGGTGAAAGAGAGATGTGACTATAGTGTGGAAGTAGTGAGAGTGTAATAAGGATCCGATGAGCATCCGATGAGCACCCGATGAGCATCCGATGAAACAACGAGGAAACCCCGATTAAGTTACGACATAACGAATATAAAAATATCAACAATAGAATATAAAATAACAACAAAATAGACAATGATTACAGAAGACAGAATTATTCCTGTGAAGATTGATGAGGAGATGCGAAGCTCCTACATCGATTATTCAATGAGTGTGATTGTGAGCCGTGCGCTGCCGGATGTGCGCGACGGTTTCAAGCCTGTGCACAGGCGCGTACTGTACGCGATGTGGGATATGGGCAACACGAGTGACAAGCCGACGAAGAAAAGTGCAGCTATCGTCGGTGAGGTAATGGGTAAGTATCACCCGCACGGTGACAGCAGTATCTATGGTACGCTGGTTCGTATGGCGCAGCCGTGGGCAATGCGTTATCCGCTGGTGTTTGGTCAAGGTAACTTCGGTAGTGTGGACGGCGATAGTCCGGCTGCTATGCGTTATACCGAAGCGCGCTTGGAGAAGTTGGCAGAGGAGATGCTGAACGATATCGATAAGGATACCGTTGAGATGCAACTGAACTATGATGACAGCCGCAAAGAGCCGACCGTATTGCCGACACGCTTCCCGAACCTGCTGGTGAACGGCGCAAGCGGTATAGCCGTGGGTATGGCTACGAATATGCCGACGCATAACCTTGGCGAGGTGATTGACGGCTGCCTTGCATATATCCGCAACATCGAGGCGCGGATTGCCAATCCCGAGACGGAAGAGATCACGGTGGAAAGCATGATGGAATATATCAAGGCTCCGGACTTCCCGACTGGTGGTACGATATATGGTTATCAGGGTGTACGTGACGCTTTTGAGACCGGTAGAGGACGTATTATTATTCGTTCGAATGCGGACATCGAGACCGATAACAACGGCCGCGAGCATATCATTATCACCGAGCTGCCGTACGGCGTAGTGAAAGCCGACTTGGTGTCGAACATTGCTGCACTGGTGGATGACAAGAGAATAGAGGGTATAACGGATATCAGCGATCAGTCGAAGCGCGACATCCGTATCGTGATTGATATCAAGCGCGACGCGAACGCTCAGGTTGTGTTGAACAAGTTATACAAGTTCACCGCCTTGCAGAGTTCATTTGCAGTGAATAACATCGCGCTGGTGAAAGGTCGTCCGATGCTGCTGAATCTGAAGGATTTGGTGCGGAACTTCATCGAGCACAGAATGGATGTTGTCACCCGCCGTACACGGTTCTTGCTTAAGAAAGCCGAGGAGCGTGCGCATATCTTGGAAGGCTTGATTATAGCTGTAGATAACATCGACGAGGTGGTTAAGATCATCCGCGCGAGCCGTACTCCGGCTGATGCGCAGACGAACTTGGAGGCACGCTTTGGACTGGATGCTCCGCAGAGCAAGGCTATCGTTGAGATGCGTCTTGCTTCATTGACAGGTCTGCGTATTGACGAATTGAAAGCGGAGTATGCAGAGTTGGAAAAAGAAATAGCGCACTTGAACGAGTTGTTGGAGAAAGAAAGTCTTCGCTATGAACTGATAGCAGGTGAGTTGCAAGAACTGAAGGACAAATATGCCGACGAGCGTCGTACGCGTATCGTGAAGATGGCAACGGAGTTCAATCCCGAAGATATGTATGCCGATGACGATATGGTGATTACTATCTCGCACCTCGGATATATCAAACGCACACCGCTGGCGGACTTCCGTCAGCAGGGTAGAGGCGGTATAGGTTCGAAGGCAAGCAACACACGTGACGAGGACTTCATCGAGTATGTTCATACAGCATCGATGCACTCGACGATGATGTTCTTTACCACCTTTGGCCGTCTGTATTGGATCAAGGTTTACGATTTGCCGGAAGGCAACCGTCAGTCGAAGGGTAGAGCTATGCAGAACGTGATTAACCTGCAAAAAGATGAGAAAGTTTGCGCATTCATCAATGTGAAGGGACTGAATGATCCCGAGTACGTGAAGAACCACTACCTGATCTTTGCTACACGCAACGGTTTGATGAAGAAGACCACGCTGGAGGATTACAGCCGTCCGCGTACGAATGGTATCATCGCGCTCGGTCTGCGTGAGGGCGATAGTCTGATAAGCGTTGCTTTGACGGATGGCGAGAGCCAAATGTTGATTGCTTCGTCGAATGGTAAATTGGTACGTTTCCCGGAGAATACAGTTCGTCCGATGGGACGTACGGCAACGGGTGTTCGTGCAATAAAATTAGACGAAGACGGTCAAGATCACGCGATTGGCATGATTTGTGTAGAAGGTAATAGTGAGGAGACTGTTCTTGTGATTTCGGAGAAGGGCTTTGGTAAGCGCACGGCTCTGGACGACGAGAATGGCGAGCCTATTTACCGCATCACGAACCGTGGCGGTAAGGGTGTGAAAACCATTGCGTTGACAGACAAGACGGGTTCGCTGGTAGGTCTGCACGCCGTAACTGACGACGAGGATCTGATGCTCATCACGAAGAGCGGTACCGCTATCCGCATGGCGATGGACAGCATCCGCGTACAAGGTCGAGCTACACAAGGCGTGAAGCTGATTGAACTGCAGAAACGCAATGATGTGCTGATGTTTGGCTGCGTAGTGCCAAAAGAAGAGGAGGAAACTCCGGAGAATATGGAAAATCCTGAAACTTCAGAGACTCAGGAAACCGAGAATGCAAACGAATAAAACCATACAACAATGAAGAAATCAATTTTTCTAGCAGCATTGATGCTGATAAGCGCAGGCTGCTTTGCCCAGAAAACCGCCGTTCGTACGGCTAAGAATCTCGCGATGCAGGAGACCCCGGACTTCGCTGCAGCCCGTGCCGCTATTCAGCCGGCTCTGGAGAACGAAGAGACGAAGAATCAAGCAGAGACTTGGTATGTTGCCGGACTTATCGGTTACAAGCAGAACGAGCATATCTGGCTGATGGGACAGATGGGGCAGACTGTGGATAATGCCGTTAAGGGTGCCGCTGTGGAGGAGAGTATAGAGTATTGGCTCAAGGCCGATGAGCTTGCTATGATTCCGACATACGACAAGAAGGGTAACCCGAAATACGACTTGAAGACCCGCAAGAATATTGCAGATAAAATGGTTGAGTATTTCCAGAAACAGGATTTGGCGATATACGCATCGTACCTCGCTGAGCAGAACGATGACATGGGCGTTGCGAATGCCTTCAAGCTGCACTGCGATATTCCTGATTATGAGATGATGCAAGATCCGAAGTTGCAGGCGAAGTTGGTGAAGGATACAACGTACTACCAGTACATGAGTTATGCACTGTCGTACTACTATCGTGCGAAGGCATACGACGAGGCCCTCGCTATGGCTCAGCGCATTGCTGCTGATCCGGAGCATGAAGTGACGGCTTATCAGTATTACTATGATCTGTACAAACAGAAAGGTGACATTGAGACCGCCAAGGCTAAATTGGCAGAAGCAGTGGATAAGTTCCCGAAAGAGCCGTGGTTCATCCAGAACATGATTAATGACCTCGTGCAGGCAAAAGATACACTCGGTGCAATAGCCTATCTTGACAAAGCTATCGAGAGTGATCCATCGCAGGCACAGTACTATCACACCAAAGCAACGCTTCTGAGCACGCTACGCCGTTTTGATGAGGCGTTCACGTACTTCGAGAAAGCTATCTCTATGGAGCCGACCAACCCCGAGTACTACCTGAACTACGCTTATGCATACTCCGACAAGGCTACCACGATGCTTGATGGCACGGACAACTTGACGCAAAAGGAGTATATGGCTGTGAAGAAGCAGAGCGACGAGGTGCTGAAGCAGGCTCTGCCGTACTTCGAGAAAGCGCACGAACTCGCTCCCGGCGATATGAATTATGCTCGTCCGCTTCGTCAGTGCTACTACCGTCTGAAGATGGAGAAGGAGTATGAGGCTTTGTCAGCCGAAATGGAGAACTATTAATGGGTAGAATACTTGCTATAGACTACGGCAAGCGACGTACAGGATTAGCCGTTACGGATGCACTCCGTATAACGGCTAATCCGTTACTAACTATTGAAACCTCCGGACTGTTGACTTGGGTAAAGGATTATGTGCTTCGTGAGCAAGTGGATACAATCGTGATCGGTTATCCCAGGCAGATGAATGGCCGCGACAGCGAGACAGTACCTGCAATCCGCGCTTTTGAACAGCAGTTGCGTGCTGCATTGCCGGATATAAAAGTTGCGGAATACGATGAGCGCTTCACGAGTGTGCTGGCGCATCAGGCGATGATAGCCGGAGGGATGAAGAAGAAAGACAGGCAGAATAAGGCCAATGTTGATAAGTTGGCTGCCTGCATAATTTTAGAATCGTATTTGGAATCACTATCATGATTTTACCTATTTATCTATACGGTCAACCCGTGCTTCGTCGTCCTACAGAGGACGTCGAGCCAGGCGAACTGGATGTGAAGCAACTGGTGTCTGATATGTATGAGACACTGCAGGCTGCCGAGGGCTGCGGCTTGGCTGCGCCGCAAGTAGGTTTGTCCAAGCGGCTGTTCGTGGTTGATGGCAGTGAACTGGTCGAAGATTACCCTGAGTGTGCTGACTTCAAGCAGGCATTCATCAATCCTGAACTGATAGAGGAAAGCGAAGATACCAGCGTCTATTCAGAAGGATGCTTGTCGCTGCCCGGTATCAGTGAGAATGTGACGCGACCGAAGACCATCACCATCCGCTACCTTGATGAGGATTTTAAGGAGCACGAAGACACCTTCACCGATTTCAAGGCACGCATTGTGTTGCATGAGTACGATCATCTTGAAGCGCATGTATTCACAGATCGTATCTCGCCTATTCGCCGGCAGTTTTGCAAGGGCAAACTGACAAATATCGCCAAAGGCAAAACCGGCGCACGGTACAAGTATAAGCGGTAGTCGAAAGTCGATAGTCAAAAGTCGAAAACCGTGATATTGATTCAGGATACGATAGTCAGCCTAGAGGTGCTCGAGAAGGAGTTCTGTTGCGATATTGACCATTGCAAGGGCTGCTGTTGTGTTGAAGGTGACGCCGGCGCTCCGGTGACTGCCGAGGAGGAAGAAATCCTCAATGCCATGTTGCCCGAACTGCTGCCGCAGATGACCAAAGAGGCACGCGAAGTGGTGGAGAAACAAGGCATAGCGTACAATGATCCTTCCGGCGAACGGGTGCTGTCAATAGTGAACGACAAAGATTGCATCTTCGCCAGAACCGACCATAACGGCTGGTGCTATTGTTTGATTGAACGCGCGTTCAATCAGAAATCAGAAGTCAGAAATCAGATATCAGACTTCAAGAAACCTATCTCTTGTCATTTGTACCCCATACGCCTGACAAAGGTTGGTGAGCGGGTCGGAGTGGAGTATCACCGTTGGGATATTTGTCATTCTTCGCGGCAGTTGGGGCACAAACTGCACTTGCCGCTGTACAAGTTCCTTAGGGAACCTTTGATTCGCCAGTTCGGGCAAGAGTGGTACGATGAACTCTGTCTCACTGCAGACGAATGGCAGAGGGCAAAAAGCGCTCAGTAATCAGAAAATCAGTAACCAACCATGAAAACAATCCTTGCAGAAATCATCTCTATCGGCGATGAGTTGCTTATCGGTCAAGTCGTCAATACCAACGCCACGTGGATGGCGCAGGTGCTTAATCATGCTGGTATAACAGTTGTTCAGGTAACGACTGTACGTGATGACCGACAGGCGATATGGAACGCTGTTTCTGCTGCTATGTCGCGTGTGGATGTCGTGCTGACCACCGGAGGTTTGGGACCGACAAAGGATGATATAACCAAGATGGTATTGTGCGACTATTTCCATACACGTTTGGTAGAAGATTTGCGTGTTCGTGCGCATGTACATGCCTTGTACAAGAACCGTCCCGAAGTGCTCAATACGCTGACTGCCACGCAGTGGATGGTGCCCAGTCATGCTACCATCCTAACGAATCGGGTAGGTAGTGCGCCAATTATGGTTTTTGGCAAAGACAAGCGTCTGCTCGTCAGCATGCCCGGGGTGCCGCATGAAATGCAGATAGCGATGAACGAGCAAGTGCTGCCGTTCTTGCACGAGCAGTTACAACTGTCGGCAGATATTATACACCGGACGGTAGTTGTCTATGGAATTCCCGAATCGACTCTCGCCTTAAAGATAGAGAAGTGGGAAAAAGCGCTTCCCAAATCTATTCACCTCGCTTATTTGCCCAAGCAGGGCGTGGTTCGTCTGCGTCTTTCGTCCTACGGCGAGGCTACCGCCGAGCAGATTGACAAACAGATTGACACATTGTTGCCCCTCATTCGCGAGAATGTCATTGCCGGAGAAGATATCGCGCCTAACGAGGTGTTAGGCAAGTGGCTCACGAATAGCCATCATACTATTGCCACGGCTGAGTCGTGTACCGGCGGTCGGTTGGCAGCCCTGCTGAACGAGCAATCCGGCAGTTCGGCATATTACATGGGCAGTGTTGTGGCGTATGACAACAGCGTCAAACAGCAGGTGTTAGGCGTGCGGGCTGAGACCTTGGCTACAGATGGCGCTGTGAGTGAGGCGTGCGTAAGGCAGATGGCGGAAGGAGTGCGACGGTTACTACATACTGATTATGCCATCGCTACCTCCGGCATAGCCGGTCCTACGGGAGGCTCGCCGGATAAACCCGTCGGCACGGTTTGGATAGCATGGGCTACACCCGAGGGAACATTTGCCGAGTGCCGACATTTCTCCGGCGACCGGCAGCAGATAACTCAGAATGCCGCAATGGCTGCTATCGGGAAATTGCTATTATCGTTTAATTCCAAATAACATGAACCGCCTATTACTTGCCTTGACTGCCGTTTGCACAGCTGCGGCTTTGTCCGCCACTACGGTGAACTACGTTGCCGACAACTCAACAATCTTCGCCAACCCCGAGCGAGGTTACTATACGGAACTTGATCATGTTGTGACTGTCAATGACCCTTGGTGTGTCAAGGGTGAGGAAGAGCGTCTTCTTAAGAAGTATATAACCCCAGACCACAAGTCGCTCCTGCTCGTATTGTACTATCTCGACAACTTCAAGAACACTCCCACATTACCCCAAGAGGTGCTCAACGGTTTTGACGAAGATATGCAAACTTTGCGAGATTTGGGAGTGAAAGCGATTCTGCGCTTTGCATACACCTCTGACAATACAGGCGATATAGGCTACGACGCACCGCTCACGATTGTTGAGAGTCATATAGGTCAGTATAAGAGCCATTGGCAGGCGAACGCTGATGTCATATATGTATTTCAAGCAGGCTTTGTAGGCACATGGGGCGAATGGTACTATACGAGCAACTTCGGCAACAAAGAGGGACGTATGAACGATAGTCGTCGTGCACTGGTAGACACATTATTAGCGGCTGTACCTTCAGACCGATTTATTCAGTTGCGTACGCCGATCTTCAAGACGGACTATGTCGGTAATACCAAAGCTTTGACAGCCAATGAGGCGTATCGTGGCACCCCAAAAGCTCGTCTCGGACACCATAACGATGCATTTCTGTACGGTGCAAAGAACCAAGGAACATATACCGATACTGCAAAACAAAAACCCTATCTTGCCCAAGAGACGCTGTACGTACCTATAGGCGGCGAGACGGATATAACAGATGCCGAGCAGGCTGTCGAGGATGCCAGTTATGAGCGCACCGTGGGTGAGATGAGCCGTTTGCACTGGACATTCCTGCAAGGCGAGTACTCGCGGACGGTTACAGATATGTGGCGTGAGAACGGCACATTCGACGAACTTAACCGCCGTATGGGGTATCGTTATCAGCTTGTCAGCGGCACGTACGCCAGTGAAGTGGAGCAAGGAAGCAAACTGAGTGTGAATATTCAGCTCTGCAATGTCGGTTTTGCGCCGCTGTATAATCAGCGCTATGCGTATATCGTCCTCACTAACGAAAACGACACGATTACTCTTCCACTTATCTCCGACCCGCGCACATGGCTGCCAAACGGTGCTTTGACCACCATCAACGAGCAACTGGTTATCCCCGAGACCGTGGCGGAAGGTACATACGACTTGCATCTGTTTATGCCTGATGTCTATGCTACTTTAGCGAGCGACCCGCGCTATGCTATACGTTTTGCCAACAGCGATGTCTGGGACGATGAGACCGGTATGAATAACCTTGGAGCATCCGTCACCGTCAAAGCCAAACAGATTACGCCCGATCCTGATCCTGACCCAGACCCTGATCCCGAGCCCGGCGAGTTCATTGTGCTGCCCGCTATGCTCAATAAAGCCAATGTAACCGCTTACAGCGACGACATGACATGGTATAACGGCGATTACTTTGATTTCGGTCCCGAAGATGCAAAGAATACCGAGCGTTGGACAGAGTGGACTGTCGAACTCCGCTACCCGCGTAAGTATATCGTTTCCGAAGTGATGGCTACCGCTGACGGCACGGGGCATCAATGGCAATTGCAATTGCTGGACAATGCCGACAATGCAGTGAGCACCTATACAGCCGAAGGGACATGGGATGAAGGCGAAATAACCTATTCCTCCAAATGGAATCTTACAAGCGTTGCTAAAGATGTCTATACTCTGCGTGTGCAGAATGTTATGGAGTGGGGACAACCTAAACTCAAGAGTCTTACTCTGCAGTACGACGGTGATTTACCCACTGACGCGTCCTTTTCGTCCGCTCCGGCTGATGCTCTTTCCGAACAACCGTATGACCTACTTGGCAGACCTGTGGATGATTCGTATCAGGGTGTAGTGATAATTCGAGGGAAGAAAGTGATGCAAATACGTTAGATTTTTGCATATTGGTAGTGCCTGTATAGTCAGTTTCGGCAAAATATTACTATATTTTGAAAAAAAATCCCGCAAAATTTGCAAATGTGGGATTTTTTTTGTATCTTTGCGCCGCGAAAAATTTGTGACACTTAAAATATCGTGGCATGAAAAAAACAATTACTATCATCTCCGTTGTGCTGATTGTAGCGCTCGGATTATTTCTGTACTTCAAGTTCTGGTTTGTGTACAGTAGTGGTGTGAACGAAGGCGACATCAACTACTTCCAGCGTGAAGGTTTTATTTTCAAGACCTACGAGGGCAAGATGATTCAGTCTGGTTATAACTCCAAGAACACGTCTTCTACTATTCAATCCAATGAGTTCAAGTTCTCTGTTGATGACGAGCGTGTAGCCCGGCAGATTGATAACGCTTCCGGTCGCCAGATCAAGTTGCACTGGAATCGCTACCTCGGCACGCTTCCTTGGCGTGGCAATAGCCAGTTTGTGGTTGATTCCATTTACAGCGTAAGCCGTCCGCAGCCGCAGACTGATCCTTTTGACAATGCTCTGCCGCCTGTGGAGTAAGGCTTAATTAGTTAAATAGTTAGTTATGTTAACCGACGAAAGATATAATCTGGTTAAAATTTTCGAGCGTTCGTTCCGTGAGCACTGGGATATGCCGGCTGTAACCGATTGGGGTACAGACAAGTCGTGGACATACGGCGAGCTGGCGTCTGTGATAGCCCATCTGCATGTGATGTTCGAGGAAAATGGTTTGAAGAAGGACGACAAGGTTGCCGTTATGGGCAGGAACAACTCTTGCTGGGTGGCAACATTCCTCGCGGCGGTGACCTACGGTGCAATCGTTGTGCCTATCTTACAGGACTTTAAGGCCGCCGATGCTATTCACATCATCAATCACTCGGATGCGAAGTTGTTGTTTATCAGTGACAATATCTGGGAGGGCATTGACCTTGAGCAGATTCCGAATGTGAAGGTGGTGGTGTCGCTCAATGACTGGCATCCTATCTCGCAGCATCTTGAGGTGCGGCATATAACGATGCTGTACATCCAGAAGCAGTTCGTCCGTAAGTTCGGTGGTCGTTTAACCCGTGATATGGTGCATTACGACGAACGTCCGAACGACGCTGTGGCGCTCATCAACTATACCTCCGGAACAACGGGATTCTCCAAGGGCGTAGTGCTTCCGTGCAACGCGCTGGCAGGAAATATAAAGTACGGCGTGGATGACATCAAAGTCACCTACCCGGGTGCGCGCCATGTGGCGTTCCTGCCGTTGGCACACGCTTACGGTTGCGCGTTTGACTTCCTGTGTTGCCTTGCAGCAGGCGGGCATGTGTACCTCGTCGGCAGAACACCAGCACCAAAGATTTTGCTGAAAGCCTTTGCTGAAGTTAAACCGACACTGATTCTTTCCGTGCCGCTCATTCTCGAGAAGATCTATAAGAAGATGATCGTGCCGCAGATCAGCAAGGCTCCGGTCAGTTGGGTGCTGAAGATACCTTATCTTGACGAGATTGTACTCAGTAAGATTCGCCAGACGCTCATTGATGCGTTCGGCGGTGAGTTCCGACAGATCATCATTGGTGGTGCTCCGCTGAACGCGGAGGTAGAGGCGTTCCTTAAGCGAATTAAGTTCCCTGTTTCAGTGGGCTATGGCATGACGGAGTGCGCTCCGCTTATCTCCTTCTCCGAGTGGGAGGAATATAAGACCTTCAGTTGTGGCAAACCGCTTCCGGGTATAATGGAAGCGCGTATTGCCAACCCCGACGCTGACGGCGTAGGCGAGATTGAGGTGCGCGGCGAGAACGTGATGTACGGCTATTACAAGAACGAGGAGGCCACACGCCTCACATTCTCCAAAGACGGATGGCTTAAGACCGGCGACCTCGGATTGATTGACGAGGACGGATTCCTCTTTATCAAAGGTCGTAACAAGACGATGCTGCTCGGACCTTCAGGGCAGAATATCTACCCCGAAGAGATTGAGTCGAAGTTGGACAATATGCCGTATGTGAGTGAGTCGCTCGTCTTGCAGAACAAAGAAAACCAACTCGTTGCACTTGTATATCCTGATATGGAGGCAGCTGATGCCAACGGGCTCACCGAGGAGCAACTTGAGGAGGCTATGGAGGCTAACCGCCACGCGCTGAACCCGCTGCTGGCATCCTACGAGCCGATAGTGAAGATAAAGATTTACCCGCACGAGTTCGAGAAGACGCCGAAGAAATCCATCAAGCGGTTCCTCTATACAAATATGGCAGATTGACCAAATGAGTAAATGAGAAAATGATTAAATGAGTAAATGGCTTGATGAATCTGTGCATTGACCAAGGAAACTCCCGAACGAAAGTGGCTCTCTTTCGCGAAGACGGCAGGATAGCCAAGCACTTCCTGTACAAGCATTTCGCCTCCGCTGAAGTGGAGCAACTCTTTCAGTTGTATCCTATTACTGACAGCATTATCTCCTCGGTGGTGAACATCGAGCCGGCTGTGGTCAATGCGCTGCACAAACACTCACAGCACTTTGTGCTGTTCGATCACAATACACCGCTGCCTATCACGAACAACTACGGCACACCGGCTACCCTCGGACAGGACCGCATGGCTGCGGCTGTCGGTGCCAGTACGATCTTCCCCAAGGAGAATGTGCTCATCATTGACGCAGGCTCGGCGGTAACGTATGACTTCTTGTCAGAGGAGGGAGTGTTCGTGGGCGGAAATATTGCTCCGGGAATAAAGATGCGCTTCACTATCCTGCACCGAATGACGAAAAAACTCCCGCTTGTGGAAGCGGAGGAAAATGAGATGTTGCCACTCTTCGGACGCAATACACGCGATGCTATTGCTGCAGGAGTGATACGCGGTATAATCTTCGAAGTCAAAGGGTATATGCGCGATCTGCAGGAGCAGATCCCTCACTATCAAACCATCATCACAGGCGGCAACGCACCGTTCATTCTGCACGGATTGCAAGCTGATGTGCGCTTCGAGAAACACCTCGTTCTGATGGGGCTGAACCGGATATTGCTCCATAATACCCGGCAGGCATAATAGAGTTTGGCACGATAATTGCATTCCGAATATTGATGAAGAAAATACTACTGACATATATACTTGCACTGTTCACGCTTGGTGTGGCTGCGCAGAACATGACCAGTTCGCCGTATTCGCGGTTTGCGTACGGTGACTTGGGTGATGATACGCCGAACACCTTCCGTGGTATGGGTGGAGTAGGTATAGGTATGCGCTCCAACAAAGCCATCAACCCTCTCCAGCCAGCATCTTATACAGCCTGCGACAGCACCACATTCATGTTCGACCTCGCAGGTAGCGTGATGTGGACAACTTACACGGATGCTTCAGGACGGCGTAACCGAGCGAACGGAAACTTGGAGTATATAACCCTGCAACTGCCTTTGTACAAGCGCTATGTCGGTTTTTCTGCCGGCGTAATGCCGTACTCGTCAGTGGGGTACAATTTCGCGCTGGCTGACTCGATCAATTCCGACTACCACTACGCTGCTACCTATGCAGGCGAGGGCGGTATATCTGAGGTGTATGGCGGATTGAGTGTGAATATAATGGACTGGTTCGCCATAGGTGCGAATGTGTATTATATGTTCGGCGATGTAGCCAACTACCGAGCGCTGACATTCTATGAGTCCGGTATGCACGATGTCGCGATGTACGGTACGCTGAAGGTGAGTAGCGTGCGTACGCGCATCGGCGCACAGTTCTTCCACACGTTCGATGACAAGCACTCGATTGTAGTGGGTGCTATATTCGAACCCAAGCTGCCGTTCAACGGTGACTATTCGGTTATAGAGACAAACTGGTTGGACACTGTGCAGTATGTGGATGCCGACATCCAAGTGCCCATGCAATGGGGTGTAGGCGCATCCTATACATGGCAGCAACGGCTCACGCTGGCGTTTGACTACACCTACCAAGGCTGGGGTGAGGTCAAGACGTTCACCAATCAGGCTCTGCGCTCACGGTCTATTTACGCCGTCGGCGTTGAGTACCGCCACAACCCGTACGGGCGTGAGTATGTAGACCGTGTATGCTGGCGTGTGGGAGCGAAGATGACCGACCCCTATCAGCAGAGCGTGAACGGTAAGGAATACAAGGTGTCTATCGGTATAGGATTCCCGTTGCGCAACTCCGCCACGATTTTCAACGCAACCGTTGAATACGGACATCGGGGTGTGCTGCTCAAGGAGGATTATATGAAACTCACCATCAACGCCGCCATCAACGAGAACTGGTTCTTCAAGCGCAAGTTGTAATAGACCGCTGCGCTCAAAGACGAAAGACCACTACACTGAAAGACAAAAGATTAATCACTAAAATACAGTCAATATGAAAAAGTACATTATTGCATTAGTTTTGGTAGCATCGCTACCTGCATTCGCTCTCGCGAAGAAACCTACCAAGCCGGCTGAGCCTGCTCCCGCAGCTGCCGCACCGGTGGTTGAGGAGGCTGAACCCGTTGTAACCGAGGAGTGCGTCATCAACGTATCGCTGTTCAACGAGTCGGTCAAGAACAAACAATACGCCGATGCATGGGAGCCCTGGTGGCAGGTTTATACCACGTGCCCGAACGCCAACAAAGCTATCTACACACGCGGTGACGAACTCGTAGAGTGGAAGATCTCCCAAACGCAGGACGAAGAGGAGTACCACAAACTCCGTGATCTGCTCATGACTCTGCACGACAAACGTATCAAATATTTCGGTGACGACCCGAAGTACCCGAAGGCATATATCCTTGGCCTGAAAGGTGTGGACTACTGTAACTTCTACAAGGAGGATCCCGGGAAAGAGCCTGCTTACGGTTGGTTGAAGGAGTCAGTTGCCGGAATGGGCGATAAGTCGCAAATCATCGTGCTCAAGACGCTGGCAGACCTCAGCCACGCGCGTTATAAGAGCGATCCCGACAAATATGCCGCGGATTATATTACCGATTATCAGCAGGTATCTATGATTCTGGCTGCTCAGGGTGCTGATGCAAGTAACAAGAACCGCACCCGTGCTCTGGAGACGAAGGATTATGTGGATCAGATGTTTGCCTCTTCCGGCGCTGCCAGCTGCGACAAACTCGATGAGATCTTCGGCCCGATTGTTCAGGAGAACATCAGCAACCTCGATATGCTCAATAAGATCATGGGTATGTTCCGTCGCGTGAAGTGCACGGAGAGCGAGAATTACTTCGCTGCTGCGGCTGCTGCGCACAAACTCGAACCTACGGAGGAGAGTGCCGCCGGTTGCGCTAAGATGTGCATGAAGAAGGGTGACTACAAGGATGCTGTCGGTTACTACGAGCAGGCTATCGAACTCTCGCCGGAGGACGACAAGGAGGATCGCGCCGAGTATCTGTTCAATATCGCGTACATCTACTTCGACAAGATCAAATCGTATCAGTTGTCGCGCCAGTACTTGCGCCGCTCGCTCGAGCTCATGGCAAACCAGGGACGCTGCTACATCCTGATGGGTATGCTCTATGCCGGTTCGCAACCCTACGGCGAGGGAATGGCTCCCGCCAAGGCGGCTATCCTGAACAAGACCGTCTTCTGGGCTGCTGTGGATAAGTTCCAGAAGGCAAAGATGGTTGACCCTGATGTTGCCGAGGATGCCAACAAACTCATCGCTTCCTACTCGAAGTATTTCCCCACCCGCGAGGAGATCTTTGACCTGCCTGAACTGCAGGACGGTGCCTCGTTCACCGTAGGCGGCTGGATCAACGAAACAACAACCTGTCGTGCTGCAAAGCAATAAGCGACATATATTCTTGAGCATTGCCATCATTCCGGTGGCAATGCTTCTGTTTGCCTCCTGCCACCGGCGGGAGGTCAAACTCCACATGGATGCCATCGACGACCGGGCTGCTATACCCGTCTTGGATGCACAGGGCGTAACGACGCTTATCTCCGATTCGGGCGTCACGCGATACCGCATTACTGCTCGCCAATGGCAGGTCTATGACAAGGCGCAACCGTCCTACTGGGAGTTCTCCGAAGGAATCTATCTCGAGCAGTTCGATGACCAACTCAACACGACGTCCACCCTGCGAGCCGACTATGCGTACTACGACGAACCCGAGGAGATATGGCACCTCACGGGCAATGTGCATGCTACGAATGTCAATGGCGAACAGTTCGATACGCCGGAACTCTTCTGGAGCCAGAAGCGGGAGCGCGTCTATTCCGATTCTGCTATCACGATCATCCAACCGCCCACACCTGCCGCCGTCGAAGCCAAGGGCGCCGAGGCGAAAGGCACAATCATTAAGGGCGTAGGATTTGAGGCGAACCAGCAGATGACAAAATACACCATCCGCCAACCCTCAGGTGTCTTCCCTATCAACGACTAATAACTATCGACTATTGACTATCGACTCTCGGCTATGAACACAGAGATTGAACGCAAGTTCCTTGTCATCGGTGACGATTTCCGCTCGCTCGCCACGACGCACTACGATATTATCCAAGCTTACATCAGCCGTGAGCACGGTCGGTCTATCCGAATTCGCCTGCGCACGGATGCGGATGGTTCGCAACAAGCTTTCCTGACAATCAAGACGCGTCTGGAATCGTTCACCCGCTTTGAATGGGAGAAACCTATCACGGTGGAGGACTTCCGTGCGCTGCTGCCGCTGTGCGGTAACCGGATCATTGACAAGACGCGTTATATCCTGCCCGCGCAGGCTCTACCGCAAAACAATACTCCCACCGAGCTCACACTCAAGTGGGAGATTGACGAGTTCCGCACACCGAATGCCGGACTGGTGATGGCGGAGATTGAGTTGCCGTCAGAAGACACACCGTTTGTCCGACCCTCTTTCCTCGGCGAGGAGGTTACACACGATTCCCGGTATTACAACTCCAATATGGTATAAAGAAAGGTGCACCGTTGAGTGCACCTTATTTTTAGTATGCTTTGATGTAGTCAATGGCTTTCTCCATTGCTCCGGCGTAACCGCTCTCCATCTGCAAGATACTCTTGTCAGGCGTTATGCCCTGTCCCTCCAATATGCCGTCTTCCAGGAACTGCAATTGCAGACTCGAGGTATAGACGTAGTGCTTGCCGTTCGGGTCGCCAAAACTGCCGTCGTGGAAGATTGTCGATAGTGACTGTAACTGACCGTGGGCACCGAAGCTGCGCTCGCCTATCATACAGCCCGTAGGCAGCAACTTGATAGCAGCGGACGACATCTCGCCCATGCTGATGCTGTAGGCGTTGGTGAGAACCACGTACGGGATGTTATCTTCTTCCAAGTCACGGCGGTTACGGATGTCGTTCGTGTCAGCGATAGCGGGAATCCAGTCGGTGTACTCGTAGCGTCCCGGACCTTCTTTGTAGCGCAGGTTACCGTACTGCAGCGGCTCGCTGATGAACGAACCGACCACAATATCTATATCGTTCACCAGTCCGCCATTGTTGCAACGGTTGTCCAGGATGATACCCAGCAGGTTGCTGTCGTTCAGGCATACATCCAACCAACCGGTGATGTTCTTAACGTACTGTTTAGCCAACTCGTCGTCCGTATCAGGCTCTCCTTCCCGCAGCGTCGAACTCATATAGAAGTTGTTCTGCCAGTAGTAGGCAATCTTCTTGTTGTCCACATTTCGGATGCCGAAGAAGTTCTCCTTGCTGTCCAGTTTTCCCCATGTGCCGCTGCTGAGCAGACCGCCCGTTACAAACCCGTTAATCGCCTCTTTTATGGCTGCCAAACTGTACGACTGCCCTTGCACATAGTCGCGGCTGTTAACCTCTTCCTGCCCGGGGCGATACTGGTATATTTTGTTGGTGTGAACGTCGCGCCATTGTATAACCATGTGGTGGTCAATCATCTTCGAGGCGACATCCTTGTACATGCCGATGAACGTCAGCGAATCGGGTATAGCACCGGTCTGCGCGTAGGCTGTGTCCAACTCCTGGAAACGCGGTACCATCTCCTTGTACACCGCATCCCAGTTCGTCGAATCCTCACTCCAGAACACATAATGGGTGTTCAGTCCGCGCCAGATAGCTTCAAACTGACCCGTGTAGGTAGTGTAAGCCATATTCAACGGATCATTCGGGTCGAAATATACATCACCTTTCTGCCGGCAACCCGCCAGCACCATGGCAGTCACCGCTATATATAGTAAACTTTTCTTCATAACTTTCGACTTTTGACTTTTGACTAGAACACATACCTCACCGACACTCCGAACACTATATTCGTATTGTATCGTCTGTCGTATGCCACAGGCTGGCTCTTGACGGTGTTGCTCAGGCTGTAGAACACCATTGCTTCTGCACCTACCCGCAGGAACTGCCACGGATCCCATGACACGCCTACGCCGCCTACCAAACCGCCGTCAGCGCGGTTGTCCTCACGCGTGAAGGTGTACTTGGAGTGCGTGGATTGGTCGTTATAGATCGTCACACGATCCACCTCGCCGCCTAACCATACGCCGCCGTACGCACCTGTTAATATATGTGCACGCACCAACTCACCGAAAGTCCAGTCAGCCATCACGGGGATCTGAAGGTAATGGTTCGTGTAGAACGAACGAATGCCCAACCGCTGCAGCTCCGGACTCATTCGACGCATGCCGTAGTTCTTCTGCGAGTACATTATATCTGCGCGGATGCTCAGCCAGTCGAAGAACATATACGTAGCCGATATGCCTGCATAACCGCCCCAACCGCTGTCAAAAGCCATGTCGTACATGTAGCCCGACTCGCGCTCCTGACGGTTGAAACTGGCGCCGCCCAACAGACCGACAGACCAGAAACCCATCTTGCTGTTGTTCTCCATGATGTTGTTACGGCGGCTCTTGTACTGCGAACCTTTACGGCCATAACGCGTCTTGGCGTACTCTATGCCTATTCGTCCCGAGCGAATCTCGCTGTTGTTCTGCGACAATGCCGGAAGACTGTCGCCGAGACCGAACAGTATGATTGCCAACACGATGAGCCCATGTCTTGTGCCATGACAACTAAGTGATTGCCTGTTCATTGTGTATAGTTATTTCAAATCCGCCACAAAGTTACGAAAAAAAATGCACATTTGCAAATATTTGTGGGACTTTTTTATTTTTTTTCGACTTTTGGCATTCGGCTGTTGACTTATGCTGTTCGCCTTCGGCTATTTTTACTCTTGTAACTTGGCTGCGTTGACCGTCTTGGCGCAACTCATAACCGCGATAAGGAAGGATAGTTTTTTATTTAATCAAAAGGTTTAAAAGTATATTGTATAAAATATATAGTATAGTGTATGTTGAACAAATTATGGTCATTTTTCGGGGCGAAAATGGCCAGATAATAGGGTGATGTTAGCGTTGACTGTCGGTTGACCGTCGGCTCACCGTCGGTTCTCGAATAGCTATGGCCGTGCAAAAGTACAGGTCTTTATCACTCCATCATACTTTCACACAAAATTGTATCATCTTATCTCACAATGTTCGAACGATTAAACAAAAATTGTATCTACATTGCACATTTTTATCGCATTTTCGCGGCAATCCGAATTCTCTGCTTGAAAAATTTGCAAATGTCTCCTAAAAGCAGTATCTTTGCAGCGCATGATTTGTTCATGGAATCATATATAACAAAATAAGATGAAAAAAACACTTTTAGCAATTAGTCTTTTATTGTTGAGCGTGGCGCTTGTTGGCCTATGCACGGGCTGCACGAAACCTGATTGCAGCGATGAGGCAGTAGCGTTGAGCGAGGAGATTGTCGAGGAAGGATTTTCGGATATCGGACATGCTATGCAGCGGGTTGACAGTGCACAGCAGGCGGGGGTGTTCACGGCTGTACGTGCCAATACCGTCAAGGCTATGATTCATGAGAATGTGGACAAGTTGCAACTGGCGGCCTATTATGCCGAAAAAGCTATCGTAGCAGAGGAGCAGCAAGCTATCAAAACATCCGCTGACAGCACGCTCTATTGCGTTGCCCGATGAATACTTTCGGATGTCACATTTACCAATGGTGAATACCATAAATCGCTTTCGCTTGCCAAGGAAATCCTTACTTTTATAGGCGATGGTAATTCCGCTGAAGACATGATCATGCGATGCAGAGCTTTGACGCTGATAGCGGAGTGTGAAAGCGAGTTGAACCACATAGACGAATCTGAACGGCTGTTTTTGCAATGCGTCGATATGCTCATGGAGAGTACCGAGAGTGCCACCAATTATGGGGATATTGATCCGCTTATCTATGCCCTGCTGTCACTCAACGACTTGTACATTGACAACCACATGCCCGAGAAGGCGATTCCTCTTATACCGAAGTTGGACACTGCCGTCAACCGTCTGGCACGCAGTTGCGATGATGAGGATTGGATATTGCTCAAACGCCGCAACAACGTGACCATCAGCAAGGCTATGGTCTATGCGGCCAACGGACAGTACAACAAAGCGGAAGCCCTTTTGCGCGAACATCGGCAGTCACAAGGTCTGGATGCAAGCGACAAGACGGCGGCGGGGGTCTGTCTGACCATGATGAGCCGGTACGACGAGGCGGTACGGATGTTCGATGAAGCGGACACGATGATGCGTGCTAACGGAGAGTTGGTGACCGACATCTATGTCAAAACCCTGCTCAAACACAAGTATGATGCGCTGCAACGGGCAAGGCGCATGTCAGAGGCGATGGTGCTCGGCGATTATATGATGCAATTGACTGACTCGCTGCAACGGCAGGAGCGACTGACCAATGTGGAACAGATGCAGCAAATCCTGCGACAGGAAGAGGAAATAGCCCAAAACCGCCAATCCATTATTACGCAGCGCATTATTCTCATGGCTGCATTCTTGCTGTTGCTATTGTCGGGCTACATCATCTGGCGTGTGCGTCGCGACAACCGCTTATTGACCGAGAAGAACCGCCGTCTGTACGAACAGATAGTGCAGCGAGAACAAGCGAAGGAGGATGAACAGCGCTATTGGCAGGCTCAACCTGAACAAAGCCTCACATCCGAGCAGCAACTATACCGCCGTCTGTGTATACTGATGACCGAACAGCAGCCTTACACGGACGAGAACCTGAACCGTGATTCGCTTGCCCGGCTTCTTAACACCAATGCCAAGTATGTGGAACAGGCGATTCGTGAGTGTTCGCACGGCGAGACCGTCATGGACTTCATCACCCGATACCGTTTGGAGCATGTGGCGCATCTGCTGAAATCCACTGACAATCCTGTTGCCCTTATCGGTGAACTGTCCGGTATCCCAAGCCGTGCCACACTTGCCCGACTTTTCCGAAATACATACGGCTTGTCGTGTAGCGAATATCGGCAGGTAGCCAGACAAAAATAGAAAAATCCCAGATTTGAGACATATTTTTCCGCCAGTGAGACGTCCATTTCACTGGTTTTTTGTAATTTTGCAGTTGATTTCAAAATTTCGCATTTAAATATTGACAATATGAAAAAGTATTTTTCCTTCGCTATTGCGCTCTTAGCATGCGCATTTACGTTCACATCGTGTGAGCCCAAGATTGACAGCCCGCTCGTAGGTGGCTGGAGTTACCGTGGTACCCTTACCGAAATTGATGTTACAACCGGCTATCAAGTGGAGCGCGAAGTGCTTTATTCACTCCATTTCTTCGACAATGGGGATTTTCAGCACAGCATTTTCTATTATGATGATTACGGTTACGCGACTGCCGATGGCTATGTCAAACAAGGTTCATGGTCTGTGAAGGAAGACAAAGTCACCATCAACACGAAGAAGTCCGGTGTGATTCGCAACAAGGAGTTCATTTACGACAGCAGTTTCAAACCTACTACGGACGAGGCTACATGGCGTATTGACGGTCACTATCTGATCCTCAAGTATGCTTCCGACGGGCATGAAGAAAGCTACTACGACGGAAAATATTAAAAAATTTTTGTAAATTCGAGGGCACCGATGCGTGCTGTGCCGCCCCACCTTAATACCATGTTACTCACCCTTGTGCAAGCCCAAGTGAGCCACATGGTATTAAAAAATGCACTCTCGTGCAATTTTTCTTCGCGAAAATTTGCAAATGTGCATTTTTTTTTGTAAATTTGCAGCCGCTTTGTGTGAAAACGAAAAAACACTTTGTGCGACAACGAAAAACCGCATTGCGCGGACATAACAAATATGCTAAATTTTGCCCTTATAGGTGCGGCGGGGTATATCGCTCCGCGGCACATCAAAGCCATCGCCGATACAGGCAACAACCTGATGGTGGCGTACGACAAGTTCGACAGCGTGGGACGTTTGGATTCGTCGTTTCCGGAGTGTTCGTTCTTTACAGAGAATGAGCAGTTTGACCGGTTCTGCTCGAAGCAGATGCGTACGTCTGACCCGTTGCAGTGGGTGAGTATATGTACTCCGAACTACACGCACGACGCGTTTATCCGTTACGGTTTGCGTCTGGGCTGCGATGTGATATGCGAGAAGCCGCTGGTGCTTAATCCGTACAACATCGACAACCTGATGCAGCTGGAGCAGGAGACAGGTCACAAGGCGTACACGATCCTGCAACTGCGTCTGCATGAGAAGATCCGTGCGCTGAAAGAGAAAGTCGATAACGGTCCGAAAGACAAGATATATGATGTGGATCTGACATACATCACCAGCCGCGGCAAGTGGTACTACTCGTCGTGGAAAGGCGATGTGCACAAGTCCGGTGGTATAGCCACGAACATCGGCGTGCACTTCTACGACATGCTGCAGTGGGTGTTCGGCGCGGTGAAGCAAAACGTGGTACATGTGATGAGTTATGACCGCGTGGCGGGGTACCTGGAGTTGGAGAAGGCGCGTGTGCGGTACTTCCTGAGCATCAATGCTGCCTGTCTGCCGGAGAATGCCGTGCAAGGCGAGAAACGCACGTACCGCACGCTGAAGATCGATGGCGAGGAGTTTGAGTTCTCGCAGGGATTCACGGAGTTGCACACGGAGAGTTACAAGCAGATACTGGCAGGCAACGGCTTCCGCATCAGCGAGGCGCGGAACTGCATAGAGACGGTGTCGCAGATCAGGAAAGCTGAGCCGGTAGGGCTCAAGGGTGATTACCACCCATTAGCGAAATTGCCATTAGCGCCGCATCCATTCGGTTGGGACGAAAGAAGATAATTTTGTTTTTTCGAGGCATCTTTGCGTTTTGGTTTCGGTCATTATGACCCACATAACTCCCTCAACCGAAAACACAAATCTGCTCCCGAAAAATCCAAAATTAGAATACTACATAGTATGGTGAGAAACAAGATACATATAATTTTTGTAGCGTTGTTGGCGATGGCGTTGAGTTCGTGCTTGACGTCGAAGAAAGTCAACCTGCTGCAGGAGCCTGACGGCAAGAAGATCCCCTCGTACGCGGATACGTTGTCGTTTGAGGACTATCGTATACGCGTCGATGACCGGCTGTATGTGCAGGTCTATTCGGTGGACGAGAACATAACAAAGTTGTTCAACCATGGCACGAACGGAAGTTACATGCGTCAGCAGATGATGAGCGGTGCGGGAGATGCGTACGGCACAAGCGAGCTGTACTCGTACCTGGTGGATGACAACGGCAACATCCAGTATCCTATGATAGGCGAGGTGCCCGTGCGCGGATTGACGACGCGAGAAGTGAAGTACCTGTTGGAGGACAAAATGGCAGAGCTGGTGAAGAGCATCGGTAACTACTCGCTGATGTCCGTTGATGTGCAGGTGGTAGGCAGGTACTTCTCCGTGATAGGCGCTGTGCAGAGCGCGCGCGTGCCGCTGATAAAGGAGAAAGTGACGATCTTCGAGGCGTTGGCAATGGCAGGCGACATAGCCGACTACGGCGACCACTCGAAGATCCGTATCGTGCGCGAGATAGAAGGAGAGACAACGATCCGTTCGTTCGATGTGCGCAGTAAGGACATCATCAACTCGGAGTTCTACTATATCGAGCCGAACGATGTGATATATATACAATATATGCCCGGACACACGTTCGGTGTCAACCACGTGACGACCACGATAGCCGTGGTGGCAACGACGATCTCGTTCGGAGGATTCGTTTATGCGCTGGTTGCCCGCATTGTCAATGCGTCCAGGAAGTCTAACACAAATACAGGAGGAAACTGATATGAGAAACAATAGCCGAATATTCATCCTCCTGCTGTTGGCAGCCGTCGTGCTGACCGGATGTTACAGCAACCGTCAGATCGGTTTGTTGCAGGAGCGGAAAGGGATACCCGAATATGACAGCGTTCCCTACGAGCCCTATCGTCTGCATGTGAATGACCAGATCGTGTATCGTCTGGTAACGATGGACGAGACTATATCAAAAGCGATGCAGGCCGATCAGTCCTATAGTTCGCAATATGCTACAGCGTACCGTATCTACCCTGACGGCACGGTTGACCTGCCGTTCTTGCCACCGATTAAGTTGGAGGGACTGACCGAGCAAGAGGCGCAAGATACGCTGCGCTGGTATATGCAGCAGATCATCCCCGACGCGGATGTGAAGTTGGCGCTGTATAACAAGAACTTCACCGTGTTGGGTGACCTCGGTTCGGGGCAATACAAGATTTACAAAGAGCGAATGACGATCTTCCAAGCGCTGGCGATGACGGGTGACGTTCAGAACAGCGGTGACCGCAAGCACGTACGTATCGTCCGTCCGAACGGCAACGAACCGCCGGAGGTGCTGGAGTTTGATATACGTTCGAAGTCAATCATCGACTCGAAGTATTACTACATCTACCCCAATGACCTGATCTATGTCAGCCGCGAGAAAGGCGCGTTCTACAAGGTACCGTCCTACAGCGGATTCATCGCGTTGGTGACATCGTCGGTGTCGTTGCTGGTGACGGTGCTGAACTATATACCGAATGTTAACTTCTAGACAAAAGACAATAGACAAAAGACAAAAGGCAAAAGAATATGGCAGAGAATAATCCTTATAGCAATCCGTACGCTAACCCTTATGGTAACCCCTACGGCAATCCGTACGGCAGTCCTTACGGCAACCCTTATGGTGCGACGATGGATGCCGATGCGGGTGATGACGGCGGTTCGAACATCAATGTGATGGAGTGGGTAGTGCGCTTCCTGCACTACTGGTATCTGTTTGCATTAGGTCTGGCTATCGCATTCTCGTTGGCGATGCTCAAGAACCGCCGGTGGATACCGTCGTACTACAGTTACGGAACGATCATCATCAAGCAGTCCTCCGGTTACGGTGCGAGTCTGATGCAGGGTTTCCGTATCGACGAGGGCATGAACGATGTGAACAACCAAGTGTTGCGTCTGCGTTCGTACGATCTGATCGGTCGAACAGTGGATTCGTTGCCGTTCATGAACGTGGAGTACATCACGATGGGTCGCTTCAAGACGCGTAACCTGTACAGGAATACGCCGTTCACCCTTGAGACGACGCATGTGGAGGATCGTGGCTATGATATCCTCTACCGTCTGGATATACAGGAAGACGGCAGGCTGACTATCTCCCTGGCGGACGATGATTCGGATAACCCGTTCCGCGTGGAGACCCGTTATGGCGAGTTGGTGGAAACACCGTACTTCAGCGGATATATCATGCCGACCTCGTTCATGGCAAGCAAGGGTAGGATGTTCTTCCGTCTGCGTTCGCATGCATCGTTGGTTTCGGAGTTCCAGAGCCGTCTGCAACTGAACTTCCTCCAGCAGAGCTCGACGGTGCTGTGTATCGGTCTGACGAGCGAAACGCCTGAGCGCGACTGCGACTTCATCGACAAGTTGTCGGACATCTTCCTCATCCAGAACCTCGAGCGCAAGAACGAGCAAGCCGAACGGTCTATCCGATTTATCAACGAGCAGTTGCTTGTACTTCAGCAATCGCTGGAGGAGTCCGAGGGTGAGATGACAGCCTTCCGTCAGGAGAACCGATTTGTGGATGTCAGTTCGTACGCTTCGCAGCTGATGTCGATGATCTCCTCTTATGACCAGCAAGTGTTGCAGCTGCGGCTCAAAGAGACTTATCTGGACTATCTGGACAACTATCTGCATGAGTCCATAGAGCAGGGAACAGTCATCGCTCCCGCGTCACTGGGACTGAACGAACAGACGCTGATGGGGTTGGTTGGACAGTTGAACGAGTTGCAGATCATGCGCGGCGAACTAACAGAAAGGAACGTATATTACGCCAAGTACACCAAGGATATAGAGAACGTCAAACTGACTATCGCAGAGGTGGTTAAGTCCATGCGTAAGTCCCTGGAGATAGAGAAAAACGATCTGAAGGAGCGTTATTCGGAAGTGGAAAAAGATATCAAGCGCCTGCCGGAGAAAGAGTTGCAGATGGTAGCCATCGAGCGTAACTACCGCATAGATGACAACTACTACACATTCTTCCTGCAAAAACGTGCCGAGTCGGAGATCCAGAAAGCTTCGAACACTCCTGACAACGAGATTCTCGACCGTGCACGCATCACGACGAAGCTTGTGAACGAGAAGGTAAAGAAGAAGACGATGAGCACCTACCTGGCTATCGGATTTATCCTGCCGCTTGTGCTGATTATTCTCTCCGAGCTGTTGAACGACAAGGTGCGTACGCCGAAGGAGGTGGAGAAACTCTCGAAGTTCCGCCTGATAGGCACGTTGCGCCACGCCCGTTCGCAGAACCCGACACTGGTCAAGACCTCACCTCGTTCGGGGTACGCCGAGATGCTACGTGCGATGCGAACGCGTATCGAGTTCATTGTGGGCAGGAAAGAGAAACTGCTCATCTGCGTCACCTCCGCCGAGTCAGGTGACGGTAAGACGTTTATGTCCACGAACCTTGCTGCGTTGTACGGCATGACGGGCAAGAAGACCCTGCTCGTCGATCTTGATGTGCGCAAGCCGAACGTACACACCAAGTTGGCTGTAGAGAACGGCGTAGGTATAACGAACTACCTCATTGGTGAGTGTGAAGAGGACGAGCTGATTCTGCACAACGACAACTTCGACTTCGACTTCATCCGTGCCGGCGCTGTTCCGCCTAACCCGGGCGAGCTCATTCACAGCGACAAACTGCACCGGTTCCTCGATAAGATGCGCGAGAAATACGACTTCATCATCATGGATACCTCGCCTATCGGTCAGGTTCCTGACGCGTTGTCGCTCGTAGCAGATACGGATATAACGATCTTTGTTATCCGTTGTCTGCAAACCTCTAAATCCTTCTGCTCGCAGACGCTTGAGGCACTGGAGGAAGATTATTCCGGAAAAATTCATCTGGTATTGTCGGATATCCCGACGGAAGGTTTCCATTCGGGCTACGGCTACGGTTACGGCTACGGCTACGGTGGCAAGCGTCACTACGGCTACGGTTCGTACGGCTATGGTTACGGTTACGGCTATGGTGCCGGCAATTCATCGAAACATAAGAAGAAGAGTAAGATGCCGCTCAAGCAGCAGTTGTGGCTGTTTATGGACGACTTCATTCACCGCCGTCGCCGCAATGCGTACAATTACTACACGGAAGACGAGGAATAATCCATGGATATATTAGCGAAAATAGAAGGTCTGGAGGGTAAGTTCCACGAGATTAACCTGCTGCTGACCGATCCTGCGGTGATTGCCGATCAGGCGCGTTATGTGCGTCTGAACCGTGAGTACCATGACTTGGAGCGAGTACTCTCGTCAGCCGGGAAGTACAAGCAGGCGATGATGGAACTCGCATCGGCGAAAGAGGTGTTTTTCCACGAATCCGACCCTGAGATGAAAGAGTTGGCGCGTGAGGAGATAGACACTCTGGAAGCGCAACTGCCGGCCCTGGAGGAGGATGTCAAACTCCAACTCCTGCCGCAAGACCCCGAGGACGGCAAGAACGTGGTGATGGAGATCCGTAGCGGCACAGGCGGCGACGAGGCGGCATTGTTTGCCGGTGACCTGTTCCGCATGTACACGAAATACTTCGAGATGAAGGGCTTCAAGTACAGCGTGTCGTCATTCTCCGAGGGCGCAGTGGGCGGATATAAGGAGATCATCTTCAATGTGACGGGGCAGAACGTGTACGGTACGCTCAAGTACGAGAGCGGAGTGCACCGCGTGCAGCGTGTGCCTGCCACGGAGACGCAAGGACGACTGCATACCTCCGCTGCCACGGTAGCCGTGCTGCCCGAGGCGGACGAGTTTGAGGTGCATATCAACGAGGGCGAGATCAAATGGGAGACGTTCCGTTCCGGAGGTGCCGGTGGTCAGAATGTGAACAAGGTCGAGTCCGGTGTGCGTCTGCGATATATGTGGAAGAACCCCAATACGGGCGAGGTGCAAGAGATACTTATCGAGTGTACAGAAACCCGTGACCAGCCTAAGAACAAGGAACGCGCGCTCTCGCGCCTGCGTACGCAGATATACGACAAGGAGCATCAGAAGTATATCGATGATATCGCTTCACGCCGTAAGACGATGGTCTCCACCGGTGACCGCAGCGCAAAGATCCGCACGTACAACTACCCGCAGGGACGAATCACTGACCACCGTATAGGTTATACCGTATATAACCTCGCTGCGTTCATGGACGGTGACATTCAGGGCGTGATAGACGCGCTCACCGTAGCCGAGAACGCCGAGCGACTGAAGGAGGCGAACCTATAATGTACCTGTTCTACCACACGGAGATTCCCCACGACATTGCTGTCGGTCAGACAGTGACGCTGGATGAGGAGCAGAGCGCGCACGCTGTGCGCGTCTTGCGTTATGCGGTAGGCGATATGATCCATATAGCCGACGGCAGGGGAACACTATACGAGGCGGTTATCACCAACCCGCATCCCAAGCATTGCGAGGTGGAGATACGGCGTATCGAGCCGCAGAAAAAACACCATCGCTGCGATGTGCATATAGCCGTGGCACCGACGAAGAACATCGAACGGATGGAGTGGTTGGCTGAGAAATGCACGGAGATAGGCGTAGATTCGATCACTCCCTTGCTTTGCCATTACTCCGAGCGGAAGGTTATTCGTACCGACCGTTTGGCAAAGATCATCCTCTCCGCCGCCAAGCAGAGCCTCTCGGCGTATCTGCCGCACCTCAGCGAACTCACACCGTTCAAGGACTGCGTAGCGTCCGCCACCGAGCAGCGACGGTATATAGCACACTCCTCGCCGTGGCTGGATAAGAAAGACCTGTGCGATGAGTTGCGCAAGTCCGATACAGCGTCGCCGGTTATCGTGCTTATCGGTGCGGAAGGAGGATTCAGTGATGACGAGGTACGTCTGGCTATGGAGCACGGGTTTGTGCCGGTGAGCCTGGGTGACGCGCGTCTGCGTACGGAAACAGCTGCCATCGTGGCTTGCATGATGGTCAACTATGTTTGAGCGAATCATTGACATAGACAAGTCGTGGTTGCTTGCCATCAACGGAGCGCACGCGCCTTGGGCTGATACATTGTTCTGGCACATCAGCCAAACGGTGACATGGTTGCCACTATATGTGGTGCTTATTGCCTTGCTTGTCGTGCGGTTCAAGGGGCAGCGAACAACCATTCGCTCATGGCACGTGCCGACAGCCGTGATAGCTGTGCTGCTTGTGGTGATAGCCGTGGGTTGTTCGGATATGATCTGTGCACAACTGATCAAACCGCTCGTGGCGCGACTGCGACCGACACACGATACCGAGATCGGACAACTCGTGCACGTGGTGAACGGTTATCGCGGAGGATTGTACGGATTTTGCAGCAATCATGCAGCGAACACTATGGCGTGCGCCGTGTTGTGTTCAGCCATCTTCGCGCACAGCAAACAATGGCAGATACACTTGTACAGCACGCTGCCGTTGATGCTGTGGGTAGCGCTGAACTGCTATAGCCGAATGTATTTGGGAGTGCATTTCCCGCTGGATATAGTAGCGGGATTAGCGGTGGGTAGCGTTATGGCCGGAGTTGTGTGGTGTCTGGGGCGATACTATCTCTTTCCGTGTGATGCACACGAGCACCCTGCTGGCGGGGAATAGCTTGCAGACGCTCGTACTGCTGTGGGGTAAGCACCCCTTTGAGTTCGGCAAGCAGGCGGTTCATCCGCTCGACAGCCTCCTGACGATTGGCTACCTGTTCGCGCGAACGCGCATGACGAAGATGAATACGGTAGATAGTGTCGCGTAACATCGAGTCGCGAATGTCCAAATCGCGCACTAACATCTCTGTTCGCTTCATTGCAAGTTCCTCAGCCGTACGGCGAGGCGCAGACGGTTGTTCCTGGGCAAAACACAGCGCTCCGAGCAAGACCGGAAACAGAACAAGCACTATGCGCAAACAATGATTCATAACACCAAACAATAAACAAAAATCGTGCCAATGACAACTGAATGGCAAATAGCTCGCCGATTGTATTACTCCTCGGCAGCACATCGTACCGCCAGACCGGCTGTGCGTGTCGCTTTGGCGGGTATAACTATCGGCGTGGCGGTGATGATTGTCACCGTGTGTGTGGTCATTGGATTCAAGCGGACGGTTACGGAGAAAGTGGCAGGGTTTGGTGCGCATATACAGATCACCAGTTTCGATAACAATAACACCTACGAATACCAGCCCATCTATGCGCCGGATAGTCTGCTTGAGCGGCTTGAGGCGATTGAGCATGTGGTATCTGTCAACACGTTTGCCACCAAACCCGGTATGCTCAAGACACTGGATAACTTTCAGGGTATAGTGCTCAAAGGATTACCTGTGGCAAGCGAGCAGCAGACAGAAGCCGCGTGGCAGTTCTTTAGTAACAATATGGTATCCGGCACGTTGCCGCAAGCGCCGAACGATATTTTGCTTTCGCAGGCAAATGCGCGGCTACTTGGGCTGTCTGTCGGCGAGTCGGTGCTGTGTTACTTTGTGGGCGACGCGCTCAAGGTGCGCAAGTTCACGATATCGGGCATATACAACTCCTCCTTTGCCGAGTACGACAAACTGTTCGTAATATGTCCGTTGCCTACAGTTAACCAACTCAACGGCTGGGAGCCAACGCAGGTGTCGGGTATAGAACTTCGTCTTGACAACCTCCGTCATCTGGATGAGACTTATGACGAGGTGTATTTCTCTGTAGCCAACCGTCTGGACGAGGAGGGTAGTGCATATTACCCGCAGAGCGTCATTCAGATGCATCCGGCAGTGTTCTACTGGCTGGATTTGTTGGACATGAATGTGTGGGTGATTATTTTGTTGATGCTGGCTGTGTCGGGTTTCAATATTGTATCCGGACTGATTATACTTATCCTGGACGCAATCCCGCTTATCGGCATATTGAAGGCATTAGGCGCCAACAACCGGTTTATCCGGCGCATCTTCATCCATGAGGCAACGATCCTCATTGGCAAAGGAATGTTGTGGGGAAATATGGTCGGTCTGCTGCTGGCGGGCGTACAACACTTCTTCCACCTTATTCCGCTGGATGCCGCTACGTACTATGTGCCGTTTGTACCGGTGGCTTTCCCATGGCTCGGGCTGATAGCCTTGAATATACTTATCTTGGGTGTCAGTTTGCTGACACTCCTTGCTCCGAGCACTCTTGCCACGCGTATCTCGCCGGCACGAGTGATGCATTTTGAATAGGTACGATTATTCCTTTAGTGAATTGACCAACATCCCGCACGCAGCGAGTATATCCTCGCCGCGTGAACGGCGTATAGTGCATGTTACGCCGTGTGCAGACAGGTAGTCGCGAAAGGTGACCATCCTCTGTTCGTCGCTGGATGGAAAACTCGTCGGAGAACTTTCGACTTTTGACTTTCGACTTTCGACTCCTTCATGGAAGCGGATAAGATTGACGCGGCAGGGCAGTCCTTGCAGGAGGCGCAGCAGTTGCTTGGCGTGGGCTGTATCGTCGTTCACACCCGCCCAGCAGATGTACTCAAACGACAGACGCCGCTGATGACTCCAGTCGTATTGCCGCACGAGATCCAGCACCTCGCTTATAGGGGTGAGTTTTTGTGCAGGCATGATTGCCGCACGCTCTTCGGGGTTGGGGTTGTGCAGTGAGATAGCCAAGTGGCAGTCCGTCTCGTCGAGGAAACGCTGCAAGGCTGATCGCTGATGGCTGATGGCTGATGGCTGACCGCTTTTCGGCAGAATCCCTACGGTGGAGACCGTGATGCGTTTGGGACTCCATCCGAGTCCCCATTCGGCGGTGAGCACATTGAGTGCCCGCAGGACATTGTCGATATTGTCCATCGGTTCGCCTTCGCCCATCAGTACGAGGTTCGTCAGGTCGGGGAAGTGCAGCACTTGTGCGAGGATATCTGCGGCGGAGAGATTGCCGTGAAAACCGAGTGTACCCGTCATGCAGAACTTACAACCCATCTTACACCCCGCCTGTGTGCTGACGCATAGCGTCACGCGGTCATCCTCGGGCAGATAGACGCACTCAATAAACTGACTGCTGATGGCTGATTGCTGACTGCTGACAGGAAACAGATACTTTCGTGTGCCGTCTTGTGACACGGCTTCGGCAGTGGGTTGAATACGCCCGATACTATACTTCGCTTTCAGCGCCTCGCGTGCTTTGAGGGAGATATTCGACATCTCGTCGAACGAACTGACCCTCTTTCGGTATATCCACTCGCATAACTGCTTGCCAACGAAGCGGGGTAGTCCCGCTTCGATGGCAATGGCTTGCAGTTCTGCTAAAGTCTTTCCTAATAAGGATTCCATTATTAACGTTTTCTCGCAGAGAAAACCATTTTAACTCTTTAACGTCGCGTAGCGACCATCTTAACTATTAATTCTTCGCCAGTGGTACGATGATTGCTGTCAGCGGCTCAACCGTGATGCGTTGGTTGAGATCGAACGGCTTGTCAGAAACGATATCTATGCCTTGTTTGCTGTAGTTCATCAACAGTTCGTGGTACTGTGCTACAGGTATCTGTCGGGGTTCGTTGCTGGCGTTCAGGTAAACGAATACAGCTTCTTTATCCGTGTAGCGCACATAAGCGTACGTGTTATCACGGCTGAGGAAATGCATGAGTTTACCTTCGTGGATCGTCTTGCAGTCGCGACGCCAGTTCAGTATCTTGGCGTAGTAGGCGTACAGGTCTTCCTGCTGTTTGTCCAAGCCTGTAGCTGTTCCGTTGAACCACGGATGATTGACACGCAGTGCGCCGTGGTTGCCTATGTCGTCGGGGTTGAGACTGATCAGTCCGAACTCCTCTCCGTAGGTCAGTTGTGGTATACCGCGCATGGTTGCCAGCAGGGCAATGATGAGTTTGTTGCGTTCAAAGCTCTTGTCAAGGAGTTGATCACGCACACGCGGTGTATCGTGGTTACTGTCGAAGATAAGCACATTGTCGGGGTGAGCGTAGAGGAAGTCCTCAGCCACTACTTCGTAGCATTTGAGCAGACCATTGCCCCAGCCCTCGCCGGTGTTGCTCAGTGCTGCGCACATAGCCTCTTGCAGCGGGAAATCCATGACGCAGGGTAAGTTAGAATTGTAACCGTCCGGGTTACGCGCATCAGCCTGCCAGTAAGCTACTTGCGATGTGGGACGTGTCCAGCATTCGCCTACGATATTGATGCCCGGGTATTCGTCGCGCACGGCTTTCGTCCACTGCGAGATAGGTACTTTCTCGTTGTACGGGTAGGTGTCCACGCGCAGACCGTCCAGATCCATCGCTTCAATCCACCAGATTGCCCACTGCTGGAAGTATTTGAGCAGGTCGGGGTTATCGAGGTTCATGTCGGGCATCGAGGTATCAAACCAGCCGCTGTTCATTCCGAGGAAATCCACCTCAGCAGCGTGCGGGTCAGCAGCCGTCGAGAACTGCCAGTTCGAACGGGTGAAGGTGGGATACTGGTGAATCCAGTCACCGTACGGCAGGTCTTTCATCCACCAGTGCGCCGAACCGCAGTGGTTGGGCACGATGTCCATGATCATCTTCAGGCCTTTGTTGTGCGCCTTATTGACGAGTTCGCGGTACAGGTCGTTGCTACCGTAACGCGGGTCGATGTGGTAGTAGTCAGCGCAGGCGTAACCGTGATAGGATTGTGTGGGTTCGTTGTCGAGCAACATCGGCGTGCACCAGATAGCCGTAGCGCCTAAGGCTTTGATGGCATCCAGATGGTCGATTATACCCTTGATGTCACCGCCGTGGCGGCCGAACCACTCTGTCGGAGCAGCTTTCTCGGCTGTATCGTCAGTATTGTCGTTGGCGGGGTCGCCGTTAGCAAAACGGTCGGGCATAATCAGGTAGATCACATCCTCGGGACCGTAACTCGTGTTGGCACGGGGCTCTGGACGACGGGCGTTGATGACATAATCGATGCTTGTGGATTTTTTGTCTTTCGTCAGGGTGATGCGGTACGTACCGGTCTCGTTGACATTCAGGTCAACGAACAGGTAGTTCGGTGACTCGGCGTTACGCAGGCGTTTGACGGTCAGACCGAGGCACTGACCTTTCATCGCTTTGCCTGCTACGACTTGTTGGATGGTCACTTCGGCATTGGCGAGATCTTCGCCTTGCAACATAAGGGTGAGAGGCATCTTCATGCCCGTGAACCAACTCAGCGGCTCTGCGCGCTCAATGCGCGGCTTGGCCTGCATTGCCATCGATAACAGCACACATGCTGCCATCATCGATACTCGTAGGATGTTTTTCATAATCGTATAATTGTTTGTTGTTGATCACTTAACGTTTTCTCGCCAGAGAAAACCATTTTAACTATTTAACTCTTTAACTAATACGTTTTTGAGTGTGTTGTGCTCATCTTTGAGCTGCAAGAACCGTTGCCAGAACGCTTTCATCTCAGTATTCGCTCCGCGCAGGAACTCCTCCAGGCCTTGTTTGTCAATGCGCTCGATGACCATTCCGATGGTGATCTTGTGGGTGTCAAGTGCCGGTTGGTAGGTCTTGTCCTCTTTCTGCTCGACATATACGGTGCGTAGCAGCCCGACCTCTACTAATCGGTTCAGCAGTTGATTAACCAGACGTATAGGAAGGTTGTTTTCTGTCGCCAGTTCGGTCGCCATATACGGCAGTTCATCGTTCTCAAACCGCTGAATGATGTGATGCAACAGGTATAGTGTGAGGAAATCCTTGTAGCGCCGTGACATCTTTGCAAGGTCTTTCTCGTACTCAAACTGTTCGTTGTTCTGTATGGCAAAACTCATCTCTGCTCCGATCAGTATGAGCAGACAAGCCCATTGCAGCCACATCATGATGATCGGTATAGTGGCAAACGCACCATATACGATACTAGTGCGGCTGAGAAGCATAATCAGGTACATTGACAGCATCTGTAACAGTTGGAATAGCGTTCCCATCAGTACGGCGGGGAAGATGGCGCTACGGAAATGCACCTTGGTATTCGGGATGGCTATGTACATCCATAGGAAAACCAACCACACTAACACAAACTGCACCAGCCGGACAATCGTGCTATGCCACTCGCTCATCTTAGCCAGCATAGGTTGCGATTCGATGGTCGTCTGTACGATGATGCTCATACCCGTAGAGGTGATGATCAGCACCGGTACGAAGAACAGTACAGCTACGTATATGGTCAGTTGGCGGATAATGGATCGCGACTGCCGAACATCCCAAATGGCGTTGAACGCCTGCTCTACGTTTCGGAAGAAACTATAGACCGCCCAGATCAATATCAGCAACCCTATGCCGAGGAACGTGCCGCCTTGGGCTGTCTCCAGATAACGGTTGATCATCCCCATCACCTCGGGCATCATGTTGATTCCGTCCGGAATAGCTGCCTGCAGGTGATTCTCAATGATCTCCGCGAAACCGAACCCTTTGGCTATCGCCAGCACCATTGCCAGTATAGGTATGATAGCAAACACCAGGTTGTATGTCAGCGCATTGGCGGTCATGTTTAGTTGCTTGGAGTTGAATCCTCGCACAACGAGGATGAGCGTCTTGAGCACACCCAAGCCAAGGCGCTTGAGGATGTTTGCGCCCTCCAGTTCCTTAGATGTCCATCGCCAGATGTCGTACTGAAGGAACTCCCGTATCTTTTGCCAGTTGCTCATGTGTGCAAATCGGTTTGTTTATTGTTTGGCGAAAGCGACAGCAGGTCTGTAAGCGGGGTTCTGTACGCGCAGGTAAAACTTGCGCGCGCTTATCATTAATCTCGGGTGACATATTACTATGCACCTCTCTCGCACTCTACCCTCCGGCTCGGGCGAGCAGCCCTCATGCGCCGGTTTACTTGAGCTTGCAGCCCGCAGTGTGCTCGTTTCACCTCCCCGCGGTGGCTGTTTTCCCTTTTTGGGGTCCCCGACACAAACCAACGAAGTGTTTGTGGTGGGGAGAGCCGAGGCAATGGCGCGCTTTATGTCGCAAGGCGACATCTGTAAGCGCCATTTGCCGAAGGCGAGGACTCGTCTCTGTAGCAGTGACCAAACATTTCTGCCTGACGGCCGTTAACCGCTGCGGTGCTCTGTGCTGCCCCGACTTTCCTCTACCTGTGCAAGAAATGTGCCGCTCTTGCATCGTATAGCGATAAGCCGACCTACTTTCGCATTCTGACCAAATTTTACGCAAAGATACAAAAATTTTAGCATATATGCAAACATTATCCGTTTTTTTTCATCTTTTCGTCTCCGGAAAAGAAAAATATAGTTAATGAATATTAACAAATATGAATAAATGTTAAAAGTGCTTAATAAATTGCATTTTTTTTGAGCTTGTGACAAGCTATGTCACTATCTCGCCGTAACTTTGCATCAGATTTCAGAAATCGAAGTGTCGATGCGTGAGATCTGAAGTGAAAAAACAATAAAAATTATAAAGTTTAACCCATTAAATTTACACAATTATGACACGTACAGTTTATCAAGAAGCCATCGCATCACGTAATGCCAACAGTCAGAACAACGAACTGTCGAAGATGCAGCAGTATCGCCTTCAACTCAAGTCCATCACCGCCAAACTTCGCGAAATGGCGCAGACCTCCGGTCGCAGGGATGTATCCGGCAACCAACTTCTTCGTGAGTGCTACCAACTCACCAACGCCGAACTGGATACCTTTGAAGGTTGGGAAGCCAAGGGCGGAAAGGTTAGGAAAGGTCAGCACGCTTACCTGTTCTGGGGTAAACAGGTGCGTTCGACGAAAGGTTACTCGTACTTCCCCGTGGAGTTCCTCTTCTCGCGCGAGCAAGTAGCGTTCGCGTAATATAAAAGAAGTGACGCGCTGTTGGGCGCGTCACTTGCAAAAAGCTTGCATATTGCTTGTACATTACTTGTACATAAATCGTTTGATGGACTTCTTCGGGGTTTTCTCGAAGGGTTCATCTTTGATCTCTATATCCGACACTTGCGAGTAACCCGGAATGAGTTTGTTGAGTTTGGCTACGTTCTGCTTCATCAGTTCGCGCAGGTCTTCGATGCTCAGTCGGCGGGAAACCTGCTCGTCGGGGAAGACGAGTCCTACCAACCGCCCTTCGCGCTCGACGATGATCGACTCGCCGACGCCTTCGAGGTTGTTGAGTTTGTCCTCAATCTCTTCGGGGTAGATGTTTTGACCCGACGCGCCGAGGATCATTGTCTTGTTACGCCCCTTGATGAAGATGTTCTTGTGTTTGTCCAGGCAGCCCAGATCGCCCGTGCGCATCCAACCGTCGTCGGTGAACGCGGCGATTGTCGCCTCTTCGTTCTTGTAGTAACCCATCATCACGTTCTCGCCGCGCACAAGGATCTCGCCTACGCCAAACTGGTTGGGTTGGTCGATCATCACTTCCATGTTCGGCACGGGCACGCCGCCGGAGTGGGCAACGAAGTACTTGGGCGGATTGCCGCCGATGAGTGGTCCGCACTCCGTCATTCCGTAGCCTACGGAGATGGGGAACTTAATATCCTTCATGCAGGCTTCGACATCGGGACTGATAGCAGCACCCCCGCAGATGAAGTAGCGTAACTCGCCGCCAAAGCCTTGCGTGAGCGCTTTGCGCACCTTGCGGCGAATCATCTGACTGAATCCGGGTGTGTGCCAGAGCAGCTTAACCACCTTACGCGAGAGCAGCGGGTTGATGTTCTTCTTGTAGATCTTCTCAATCACCAAGGGCACCGTCACTACGATATACGGTTTGACGTCTTGCATGGCTTTCAGAAGGATTGACGGCGTGGGGCTCTTCGTGAGGAAGAAGATATGTGTGCCGGAGCAGAGCGGGTACAGGAACTCGCAGACCTGCCCGAACATGTGTGCCAGCGGCAACATCGACACGAGTCGTTGCCCCGGATCGACGGGTAACATTGACATGCCGGTCTCGACATTGTTGCTCAGCGAACGGCCGTTGAGCATCACACCTTTCGGCGAACCGGTGGAACCGGATGTATAGTTGATCAGACAAAGCGCGTCAGGATCCAAGTCAAAGCGGAAGTCCTCAGCGGTTATGCCGCGCGGATAAACCTTGCGGAACGCTGCCTCGAGCTGCTCGGCGTCGGGCACTTGGTCTTCGTTCTTGGCGCGCAGACAACTCCAGTCCGGCAGACTGATCACTGCCTCCAAGTCGCTGAGCGGCTGTGAGGAAAGCTCTTTCCAAACGTACGGACCAACGAACAGCAGACGCGAGTCGGAGTGTTTCACGAGGTGGTCTATATCTTCGGCCTTGAAGTCTTGCAGGATACTGACTGCCACAGCTTTGTACGACATGATAGCCAGATAAGCCACTGCCCAGTTCGCACAGTTACGACCGCACAGGGCAATCTTGTCACCCTCCTTGATTCCCAACAGTTTGAACAGTTGATGCAAACGAAGGATGGTGGCAGCCATTTCGCCGAAGGTGTATTGTTGTGGTTCGTTGTAGTCGGACAGCGCGAGGTCGTTCCACTGGCGGGAAGCGATGTTGCTTAGGTATGTGAAATAATGATTCTGCATTTACGATTTACAAGTTAAGAGAGTTCTAACATTCGTTGAATAGGGATAATTGCTTGTTTTGCTATGGTTTCGTCCACGAATACTTCGGGGGATTCGTCGCGTAGGCAGCCCAATAGTTTGTCGAGGGTGACCATGCGCATGTACTCGCACTCGTTGCACAGGCAGCCGACGTGCGTCAGTTCTTCGCCTTCCGTCACTTCGGGCGGCACGGGCAGGAAGAGCGCTTCCGGGCAGGCTTTCTGCATCTCGTGCAGCACGCCGGTTTCGGTAGCGATGATGAACTCCGGTGTATCGGGGTGCGACTTCACGTAGCCCAGCAATGCCTGCGTCGAACCGATCACATCCGCGAGGGTGAGTATAACCTGTTTGCACTCGGGGTGTGCCAGGACGGGCGCATCGGGGTGTTCGCGTTTGAGGGCAACCAGCGCCTCAACGCTAAAGCGCGAGTGCACGTGGCAGGCGCCGTTCCAAAGCTCCATCTTCCTGCCGGTCATCTGGCTGATATAGTTGCCGAGGTTGTGATCGGGACCGAACAGGATAGGCTGGTCGGCAGGGATCGACTGCACGATCTTCAGGGCGTTGGACGAGGTCACAACAATATCCGTCAGTGCCTTGACATCCGCCGAAGTGTTGACGTACGAGATGACCGTGTGCCCGGGGTGCGCCTGCTTCCACGCCTTGAGGTCTTCAGCTTTGCAGCTGTCAGCCAGCGAGCAACCGGCATTCATGTCCGGGATGAGCACTTTCTTGCCGGGGCAGAGGATTTTGGCGGTTTCAGCCATGAAATGCACACCGCACAGGACGATGATGTCCGCGTCGGTCTTGGCGGCTTGTTGGGCGAGTGCAAGGCTGTCGCCGATGAAGTCGGCGCACTCCTGAACTTCCGGGCGCTGGTAATAATGCGCCATGATGACGGCGTTCTTGTCTTTTGCCAGTTGGCGAATTTGTTGCTGTATAGTCATGATTACAAAACTTCTTTTAGTATCTCACTAACCGTCGGGTGGGGAAATACAACTTGCCGGAACTCCGGGACTGTGTAACCCATCCGTACGGCAAACGACGCGGCGGCAATGAACTCCGAGCAGGGGTTACCCACCATGTGTACGCCCATTACGGCTTGGGATTTGCTGTTGATGACGAGTTTGCACATACCTGTCTCGCCTTCGTTCTCTGCCATAAATCGTCCGGAGAATGTCATCGGCAGCGTGCGTGCTTCGCAACCCTCAAGGGCTGTTTCGCTGATGCCGACGGTGGCTACTTCGGGGTTCGTATATACGACAGAGGGGATAGCGTTGTAGGCGATACGTTGTACGGGAATCTGTTTGAGCATCCTGCCTACGGCTACTTCGGCTTGGCGGGAAGCGACATGCGCAAGCATAATCTTCCCCGTCACATCCCCGGCGGCATAGACGTTCGTCAGGTTCGTCCGGCAGAAATCGTCAATGACGATAGCACCGCGGTTGAACTCGAGGTCTGTGAGTGCTTCGAGGCCTTGCAGGTTAGCGCGGCGACCGACGCTGACAAGGATCTTCTCCGCTTCGAGTGCCTCGCCGTTGTCAAGACAGACTTTGTTGCCTTCGAACGCCGTGACTTTCGTTGAGGTGAGGATCTTGATGCCGCGTTTGGTGTAAGCGGCGGTGATGTACTCGCTTATGCTCTCGTCAAGGTTCGCGAGGATGCGCGGAAGCGCTTCGATGATCGTAACGGGGATACCGAGTTCGTGATAGAGTGTCGCAAACTCCAACCCGATCACTCCGCCGCCGACGATGATCACGGATGCCGGGAGCTCGGTGGTAGCCAGTGCGGCGGTGCTATCCCATATGTGCGGGTTATCTTGTATGCCCGGGATAGGCGGCACGAAGTTCGTCGAGCCGGTGCAGATCAGCAGGTTCTCAGCTTCGTACTGCTCGCCGTTGCAAGTGACGGTTACCTGATCGTCCGTGCGGCTGACCACAGAGGCAGCGCCGCGGATAAGGGTACAATGCTCATTGTTAAGGCGTTGACGGATGCCGGCTACGAGTTTGCGTACGACTATAGTCTTGCGCTTCTGCATGGCAGCGAAGTCAAAGCTCACGTTCTCTGCTGTCACGCCGTATTTCTGTGCGTGCGTGGCGTTATAGTATTGCTTGGCGCCGTACAGCAGCGACTTCGTGGGAATACACCCCACATTCAGGCACGTACCGCCCAATGCGTTCTGCTCAAACAGGATCACATCTTTTCCGGCTTTCGATGCGAGTTCGGCTGCCGTGTAGCCTGCAGGACCGCCGCCTATGATTGCGAGAAAATATTTCATATTCACTTTCTGTTTATCAGTTTTATTTCCGGTGTGCTTTGCAGCACCATAGAGTTGGCTGGTACATCGCAGGTGAGCCAGACGTTACCGCCGATGATCGTGTCATGACCGATACGCACACGCCCGAGGATAGAGGTATTGGAATAGACCGTGACGTTGTCTTCCAGGATAGGGTGACGCGGTATATCTTTCGGTCGTCCCTCGGCATCGTACTCGAAGTTCTTTGCTCCGAGCGTAACGCCCTGATAGAGCACAACATGACTGCCGATGACAGCCGTTTCGCCGATTACGACACCCGTGCCGTGGTCAATGCAGAAGTGGTCGCCGATCTGTGCGGCAGGGTGGATATCGATGCCGGTGCGGCTGTGTGCGAGCTCGGTGAGCATTCGCGGGATGCGCGGCACGCCTAACTGATGCAGGACATGTGCTGCGCGGTAATGAACCATGGCGAAGGTCAGCGGATAGCACAGGATCACTTCGCCCCGGTCAGACACGGCAGGATCGTTGTGCAACACGGCATCCACGTCGGTATGAATCAGTTCGGCGATAGCGGGAACACGTGCCCAGAACTCTTCGGGCAGCACGAGCGACTGCGGCGCTTCGACTGCAGGGAAGTAGTCGGGAAACACAACCGACTGCAGATGGGCTATCAGTTGCTTGAGTTGTGCTATGGTCGGAACGTGTATCATAAGACGCTCAGGTATCTTTCTCCGGTGTCGGGCAGCAGGGCTACGATTGTTTTATTGGCATACTCGGGAAGACTTGCTGTGCGGCAAGCGGCAGCGAAGGCAGCGCCGGAAGATATGCCGACGAGCAATCCGTAGTCTCTTGCCAAGCGTCGTGTGGCGTCAAGCGCCTCGTCGTCGGTGACGGTCAGTACGCGGTCAATGAACTGTGCGCGGTAGGTGTCAGGAACGAACCCTGCGCCAATGCCTTGCAGCTTGTGTGCTCCGGCTTTGCCGCCGGAAAGTACGGGCGATGAGGCGGGTTCGACAGCAATGATCTCCACGGCTGGTTTGCGCTCTTTGAGCAGTTGCCCCACGCCGCTGACTGTGCCGCCTGTGCCTGCACCGGCGATGAAGACATCCACTGCGCCGTCAGTGTCCGCCCAGATCTCCTGCCCTGTTGTGGCGTAATGCACAGCGGGGTTGGCGGGGTTGGTGAACTGTCCGAGGATCATACTGCCGGGCGTTTCGCGCTGCAGTTGTTCGGCACGTGCTATAGCACCTTTCATCCCTTCTGCGCCGGGTGTAAGAACGAGTTCGGCGCCATAGGCTCTGAGTAGGTTCCGCCGCTCAACGGACATCGTTTCGGGCATCGTCAGGACGACGCGGTAGCCCTTGAGTCGCCCTATCCACGCCAAGCCTACGCCGGTGTTCCCGCTGGTAGGCTCGATGATTGTTGAACCGGCATGGAGTTTGCCGCTACGTTCGGCATCCTCGATCATCGCAAGGGCTGTGCGGTCTTTGACGCTCCCGCCGGGGTTCTGACGCTCCAGCTTGAGCAACAGACGCGCTTTCCCCTCACGCACCTCGAGCAGAGGTGTGTTGCCGATCAGTTGTAGCAGGCTGGATACGATCATTGTGGCGAGTTGATGGTTTCGCGTTAGTTAACAGGACTCGAATTGGCGGAGGAAACGGACGTCGTTTTCCGAGAACAGTCGCAGGTCTTTGACGCGGTACTTGAGGTTCGTGATGCGCTCGACACCCAGGCCGAAGGCGTAACCGCTATAGACCTTGCTGTCTATGCCGCAGCTCTCGAGCACGTTCGGATCAACCATTCCGCAACCGAGGATCTCCACCCAGCCTGTACCTTTGCAGAAACTGCAACCCGTACCGCCGCAGATGTTACACGAGATATCCATCTCGGCACTGGGTTCGGTGAACGGGAAGTACGACGGACGCAGACGGATCTTCGTCTCCGGACCAAACAGCTCTTTGGCGAGATACAGCAGCACCTCTCTCAGGTCAGCAAAGCTGACGTTCTTGTCGATGTACAGTCCTTCTATCTGGTGGAAGAAGCAGTGTGCACGCGCACTGATGGCTTCGTTGCGATATACACGTCCCGGACAGAGCACGCGGATCGGCGGTTTCTGCTGGGTCATCACGCGCGTCTGCACGCTCGATGTGTGCGTACGAAGTAGGATGTCCGAGGGCTTCTGCACGCCTTGCTCTTTCTCGATAAAGAACGTGTCTTGCATATCGCGTGCCGGATGTTCGGGCGCGAAGTTCAGCATGCCGAACACGTGTTGGTCGTCCTCCACTTCCGGTCCGTCGGCTACAACGAACCCTATACGTGCGAAGATGTCAATGATCTCCTCGCGCACGAGCGAGAGCGGATGACGTGTGCCGAGAGCGATGGGGTCGGGCGTACGCGTGAGGTCTGGTCGCTCCTGTACGGCGGCAGCTTGCTCGAACTGCTCCTTGAGTTGTGCCATCTTCTCGGCAGCTTTGTCCTTGAGGGCATTGAGTTGTGCGCCGAGCTCTTTCTTTTGCTCGTTCGGCACGTCGCGGAACTCCGAGAACAGCGAGGCTATCTCGCCTTTCTTGCTCAGATACTTGATACGTAGTGCTTCCAACTCTTCCGCGTTGGCGGCACTCATACTTTCTACTTGGCTCAGTAAGCCTGATATACGTTCAGTGATTGTCATATATATATTGTTTCTTTTCTGATGTTTGTGATGCCAATTGGGCACATCAAAATGCCTGCGTGTTGGCAGTTGCGCATTAAAAGCGCACAAAGTTACGAAAAAAAATGCACATTTGCAAATTTTCGCGAAGAAAAATTGCAGTTTACTGCATTTTTAGTGACGAAGTATCGCTCGGGCTCGCACGAAAGCGATGCAACGACACTAAAAAGGGAAGCGCAGCTTTATTTTCTTCGTGAAACAATGCTTAAATGCCCGGCATCGCCTTAATGTAAGTTCGGAGGGAACCCGCCCGAAGGGAAGGGGCGTGCCGAAGTTACGAAAAAAAATGCACATTTGCAAATAAATTGCATTTTTCTTCGATATTTTTGAAGAAAATTTCAAAAAAACTTGCATATATCAAATAAATTTTGTACCTTTGCGGCATGTTTCCTGAAAATGAGGAAAGATTTTTGAAATGTTTCCTTGAATTAGGATAAAATTACTGAATATGGCAAGAAAAGAATTATTTAAATCACTAATCGCATTGAATCAGGCAGAGTTGCCGTTTGAACGGATCGAACGTGAGACCATGCTGCCGGAGAAGCCGGAACTGATAATAACCGTTCCGGGTGTGCGTCGTGCCGGTAAATCATCGTTGCTGATGTTAGCGGTGAACAAGTTATTGGCATCGGGAGTGAAGCGTGAACAGATACTATGGGTGAACTTTGACGATGAGCGTATCGTAGGCATGCCGACAGAAGAACTGGACGAGGTGTTGCAAGCCTATCGGGAGATGTATCCGGAGATGAACCTGAAAGACGTGTATATGTTCTTCGACGAGATACAGAACGTTGCCGGATGGGATCTGTTTGTGCTGCGTGTGTTCAAGTCGTATTGCGAACATGTGTACGTGACGGGAAGTAATGCGAAGTTGCTATCGTCTGAGATATCCACGACTCTGCGTGGTTGGACGCTGGATTACGAGATGTTACCGTTGAGTTTTCGGGAGTTATGCCGATTCAAGGGGATAGATGCGGATAGTTACTTGGAGAGCGACAAAGCGCGTCGATACGCCGCGATGGAGGAGTACATCCATGGTGGTGCGTTCCCGAAAGTGGTACTGACGAGTGATAAGTCGCTGAAGCTGCGATTGCTGCAAGGGTACTTCAACACGATGCTGTTCCGGGACTTAGTGGAGCGTCATAAGATAAAGAACATAGAGGCGTTGCGGTATTTCCTTAAGCGCGTGATGCTGAACCTGACGAAGACGACGTCGATCAACGCAATCGTTCACGACATGCGTTCCAGCGGTGTGACGGTAAGCAAGGATGACCTATATGACTGGGCAGACTGGGCTGTGGAGGCGTATATGTTTGTGCGGTATCCTAAATACAGTGCGTCGTTAGTGAAGGAGAATCAGTCGCTGCGGAAATACTACATGATCGACACGGGAATGCGTCAAGCGGTGCTGATGCCGCAATCGGAGGATAAGGGTAAGTTACTGGAGAACATAGTGGCGCTGGAGCTGTTCCGTCGTCGCGGTGCGGACAAGAAGATATTCTACTGGCAGGACGGACATGAGTGCGACTTTGTGGTGCAGCGTGATGAGCGCGTGGAGGAAGTGATACAAGTGACGTGGGACATGGAGGACGAGGATACGCGGAGGCGTGAGATAGACGGAGCGAAGGAGGCAGCGCGGGGGACGCGATGCGAGAAGCTGACAATCGTGACTCGTGATAGGAAAGAGACGATAGAGAAAGACGGATACCGGATTGATGTTGTGGGGATAGAAGAGTGGCTGATGCGGGAGTGAGGTGGTAACAAGTTGTTCCATTGTAAAAGCAATTTGCAGAAAATGGAAGTTGCTGAATCTCGCCAAACTCAAGAAACAGAATCCGGCAAAGCTGACAGCCGAAGCAGAGAAATTACAGAAGATATTTTCGCAATCTAAGTAGCCGATTCCCCTGATTCGTGACAAATAGCATTTTTCTGCATCATTTGCGCGAAAAAGTACAAAAAAGATTTGCATGTTTCAATATTTTTTCGTAATTTTGCATAGTCTTTCACTTTGTGGGAGTTTGAAACAGTAATTTTGCAGCCGTAAATCGTAACGCACATGGAAACGAAAAAGAAACTTAAGTCATCTACCGGTTACCTATTTAACTGCTATATCTGGCTGTTGAACACTATCTTACGCGGTCCTATATCTCGCGCCGCGATAGATGAGAAGTGGGCGCATTCGAGCGCTAATTCCTACAAACAGGACTATCTACCGGAGAGTAATTTCCATCGCTGGAAAAGTACTATCGAGTCGCTTTTTGATGTCACAATCAAGTGTAATGCCTACAATGAGTATTACATTGAGGAGGCTACTGATTTACGCAACGCGGATCTTCGCTTGCGCTTGCTGAATCTTATGTTTATGGATAGTTTGCTCAAAGATAGCGAGGAACTATCTGACCAAATTCTATTTGAGCCTGTACCTTCTGGTGAAAAGTTCCTGACTCCTATCATCGAAGCCATGCGCGATAAATGCGTGCTGCAAATGACCTATCAAGGCTTCGGCAAACCGCGCCCATATACATTCCCTGTTGAGCCATATTGCCTCAAGATGTTCAAGCAGAGGTGGTATGTGTTGGTCTATGCTCCGGATATTGACCAAATGCGCGTATATTCTTTGGATCGTATCCATGCTATTGAGCCAACTAAGGAGAAATATCAGTTGCCGGAAGATTTTAATGCCGATGAATATTTCAAGGATACGTACGGAGTTAGCGGTTGTGACGATGAGCCAGAAACTATAGAAATCAAAATTGAGGCTTATCAAGCCAACTATTTGCGCACACTGCCTCTCCATTCCTCTCAAGAAGAAATCGAACGTCAGGAGCAGTACTCTATTTTCCGATATAATGTCGTTCCTACTTTTGAGTTCATCCAAGAACTCCGCAATCACGGCTCGGTTTTGGAAGTCCTCAAACCTCGATGGCTTCGTGACAATTTCCGCAAAGATTTAGAATATCAACTTTCAAAATATCAGGAAGCAGACGAAGATTCATATGCTGACTATCGTCCGCTCACCCAAGAGGAGCGCGACCGCATTTTCGGTCAACAAACAGAAATAGAGTTTCATGGATAATAATTGTGATATGGAAAAGTCATATTATGTTCAGTTAGACGAGTTGTTCGAAGAATGGCTCAAACAAAATGCAGATAAAGTAAATACAGAAGGTTTCTGTAAAGATGGAATCATGCTTAAAGCTTACAAAACGGAGAAGTCTATTGATACGCTCTGGGATGAGTCTTCCCGTCGTGTTATGTTTGTATTGAAAGATAAGAACACACCGGATGGAGGAGATACAAGACTTTGGTTTTTAGATGGGGTGCATGGAGAGAATGTTAGAAATTTAAGGGGAGGTGATGTTGCCAAGACTGGTTTTCTGCCTAACATAGCCCGCATTTTGTATGGTCTTACAATGGAAACAATAGGCTTTGATCAGTTAGAAATGAACAAGGTAATCGAAGTGTGGAATACTGTTCCTTTTGCCTTCATGGAGGCGAAAAAGACTGCGGGAAAATCCTCCGTTTCTAACGAAGAAATGATGTCCGCTTTAGAAGAAGGAGATGGTGATCTTTTGATGAAGGAAATAGAGATACTGAATCCCACCATCATCGTTTGTTGCGACGCCGAAGACTCTCAATTTGATTATATTTCAGAAAGATTCCAGAGAGAGGAGTTGGGTGAGATTATAACGATAGATTACAAGTATCCATATAAGCCACATTTTAATTGCCACCTTCGGTATTATCCGACGCTCAATAAAGCAGTCATTAAGTCGTATCATCCTACAAGGATAGGGAAGGCTGGAGATTGGGTAATATATGAAAGAGTTATTAGCCCGTTTAGGCAATTATTGAATAATTATCAAACAAATATTAAATAGTTATAACTATGGCAGTAAGTAAACTTATTTGGTATGAAGAATCATGGCTCAAGTGCATGGTCTCATTAGATCCATCTTCACCGGGCGTGACATTTGTTATTTATGACGAGAAAGGTAACGAGTTTGAAATAACCGCACCGCGCTATAGCTTGAATGTGAATCCCGCAGGGGGCGCAGGTCAAGCCTTGCGTGCTGGGAATAAAGTTGTTCGTGTCGGGAACACCGAAATTGGCTATGTCGGAGACCGAGTAAATCGTATCGGTCGTAACTATCTTCAGTATAACGGCTCACTTTTAGCCAGAATTGGTACTATGGGCATCATTTACTCGTCAACAAACATTGCTCAGATAGGTAGATCGAGACTTATATATAATGGTAAAAAAGTGGTTCGTATAGGCAATGCCAGCATTACATATGCTGGTGATACTCCTATGCGAATAGATGGAAATGTGAAATGATTTCTCCATGAAAGATTTTGTAGCTATAGACTTTGAGACCGCGAACGGCAAGCGCTCCAGCATCTGCTCAGTAGGTGCGGTCATCGTGAAGAACGGAGAAATCGTTGACTCCTTCTATTCCTTAGTAAAGCCCACGCCCAACTACTATGCATGGTTCTGCCAAGAAGTGCATGGTTTGGATTACTGCGACACTGATGATGCTGATTTCTTCCCCAAAGTGTGGTCGCGCTTGCAGAAAAAGGTTCATGCCTATTTCCCCTTTATCGAAGATGGAGAAGTGCCCTTTGTAGCGCACAACGCACGCTTTGATGAAGGCTGCCTGCGTGCTGCATTTGCCATCTTTGATTTGGCTTTGCCAAACTATGAGTTTATGGACACCCTTGCAGCATCGCGCAATTATTTTGGCTCCGCGCTCCTGAACCACCAACTGCACACGGTCGCAGCTGCTTGTGGCTATGATCTGAAGAACCACCACCACGCTCTCGCCGACGCCGAAGCCTGTGCATGGATTGCAAGAGCAATTGTTTAATTAATCTATAAATTTACCATTATGAAAACAGATGAAGAGTTATTGCTAAATGTTATTAATCACATGAATAGCCTCGCTATGTTTGCTCCTGCAAACGCGGATCAATATGTTTTAACGGGCGCACAATTAGAGAAATTAAGCAAAACTCAAATTGCAAGATATGAGGAAGGCGTAGTGTGGATCTTGCCCCAACTGGCTCGTCAGATAGAAAATGCAAGCCTACATGGTGAATTCGAAGACAACGCTATAACTACTACTGCATTTTTCCAGTATATATTCGACAGATCTGTAGAGGCATTGTACTATGTTATTAAAGACGAAGACCCAAGCAACATAGTCTTCGATCTAAATGAAGTTGGAGACTATTATGAATTATCATTACCCGAAACTCTTTATAAGACCGTCGAAAGTGTCGTTCCGCGCATTGTTAGTATTGCATCAAATCTATATCAATTCATGAAAGAGAATGGATATATGAAGTTACCTCTTGCCAAATGGATGTACTTTTTCATGTATGCCTCATCTTTTCTAGCCATGAATTTTCTTTTAGAACAAGAGTTGGAGAAATAAATTGTTTAACCTTTAGATATAGTTGTTATGAAAGACTACGCAGGAGAGAATCAACGAATCCTTGATAGGTGGATGGATGCCTATACAAAAAAGTTGGGCGATAATTATGAGTTTGCGGAGGATGGACTTATGTTCCGCGGTGCTATTGTGTCTGATGGCGCTAATTGGAGGCATAAACCATCTGGTACGGAGAATGAATTGTGGTCGAAGTGTCCGATAAGAATTTTATATTTAACTAAAGAGCAAAATGGTGGTGACATAGAAAGCGGAGACTATGGAGCATGGGATGTTCGTGCTGATGCATATCATGATCCATATAGTGAGCCAGCAGAAAATAAGTTATTCAATTATAGAGGGGGATTCAACAAAAATTTAGTGTACTCTCTATACGGCTTAATTAAGGCTTCTCCAAATCATTATATTGAGTTTGAAGATGTAAATGAAAATGATGCTGTTCATTATTCAGACATTATGCCATATGCTAGGATTAATTGCAAGAAAATACCTGGTGGCCCTAATTGCGATGAGGATGCCTTGGCTGATGCCATGAAAGAGTTCGGTTCATTGCTTATCGAACAAATAAATAATTTAGACGCTGATGTTTTCGTGTGTTGCGGGAATAAGTATAAGAAAAACGCTATATTGGATTTTCTCAATAATAATGGTTATAATTTCAAAGAACCAGAAGATAATGAAAGTTACGATATATGGTATGACGAAGAAAAGAATAAAATAGCTATTGATTCCTATCATTTGAGTTATTATAATTATGCTCGTAAATCAATGTATGAAGATATTGTAAGGACATATCATAATTTCTTGCGAAAGCATCCCGAATTTATCAACTCGCATCGCAAATAATTAAATGCTAATACAACTATGGCACTTTGGAGAATTTCAGTTAAGAGCAGCGGAACCGTTAACGGAATCCGCTTGGAGAAAGGGATGTTCGTCGAGATGCCCACTCCCGTATCTATGTCTGACCCATTAAGATCAAACGTCACCGAGAACAAACCCAAGATCAACAACTTGTTCGTCAGCAAGTACGGAGTTGACCTTTTGAAAGCCGGTTTGATCTCGACAAGCCATCTTCAGTCAGAAAAAATTTCATAAAAATTCACCCTCTCCCATTTTGTAAAAGAGTGGTGTTGTAATTTTGCAGCGTGATTCGAAAGAGTCGCGCTGTAATTTTATATATTATGAGCAAGAAAAACCGCATAGAACAAAAGTACTGGAGTAATAGCCATGACTTCCCTATCGAGGAAATCTGGAACACGGAAACCACGATTGCAGCCTTCGTTGCACCACGGCTAAAGGCCTTCAAGAGTTTAAAGAAACATGGTTTTCCTCAAGAGATGAATAATGAGCGACAATGGAATAGCACTATCAAAAAAATGATAGACGCCTTTGAGATATTAGGTCGTCCTTATACACCATCGGACGAGGAAGATCCTATCGTAGAGGAAGGTCTCGATCTCTTCCGCAAATACTATCGTAATCTTTGGGACTAATATAAACAATAAATATAAATATTATGGCTATCAAATCAGCAAAAGTCGTTTTCTCCGAAGTAAGCATGTCAATGCCGGGAGAACATCGTAAAGTATTGTATCTTCCTACCGTAGAGGTTGAACTTATTGGACGAAATCGAAAATTGTCCATTATGTTGCCGGAGAAGTATAGTTTTCTTCCGCAGAAAGAGAAGATTGATGTTAGTATTTCTACGGGGTTCTTGGTCGTTGGTATTCGTGATGCATACCTGTTCTACACTGAGGAAGGCAACCTTACTACCATTATACCTGCAGACGAAATCGGTGTCGCGATTGATTCTAATTCTGAGTACATTTTCTTCCAGAAGGATGGAGAGAACACCGCTTACGATGCATTTGGAAAGAAAGTGTTTGTTGAAGAGAAAAAGTATGAGGACGCAGATGATGGTTCTTTTGGTAAGATAGGCTTTGAGTTTAGCATTGAAGAACCGGAACACGACGAACCAATCCAAGTTGAATCACAAGCAACAGCGGATATGCTGGATGGTCTGAGTTATTATGAACTTCCGGATGTAAGTTTACTCCAAGTCAAAGAAAATGAATCATCTCCGATTGTTGACAAAGAATGGTGCTTTTCTACTGCGTCAAGGATCGTCTCTCAATTGTGGTATTATGACTGTGGCGTTCAATCAATCCAAGCTATGGTTGGATATGCTGTCACTATATATGAAGTCGTATTGAAACCCGATGTCCGTATCTCGAAAGTTAAGTCCTTAGAGAACGAAATAATACTCGCATTGGATGCTATTGGCGTAAGGGTCATTTGTCCATTGCCAGGCAAATGCTCCGTTGGTATTGAAGTTCCAAATGAAAATTTTCAAAGTATCTCTGCACATTCTGTCCTTGCGTCAAGGCAGTTCCAAGAATGTGCGCATTGCAGTCTACCTGTTGCACTAGGTCGTACCATAAATAATGACGTATTCACATTTGACATAGCCAAGGCGCAGAACCTGCTGATTGCAGGAGCAACCGGAACCGGAAAGACGATAGCGTTATATGATATTATGCTCTCTCTGCTATTCAAGAAACGTCCTTCTGAACTTCAATTCGTATTGATAGATCCTAAATGCGTGGAGTTTTCGCAATTCGCGCCAATAGCAAAATGGTTCTTTGCTTCTATTGAAGGAACGAACGATGGCAATGCTATCGTTACCGATTGTGATACTGCCATAAGGACACTTAATTCGTTGGTCAAAGAGCAAGAAAATCGGCACGCTCTGTTTATGGACGCAGGAACCATGAATATAAAGGAATACAACGAAAAGTTCACCTCTGGTCTATTAGACACAAGCAAAGAGATTCGAGAAGGATTACATCATCACTTCTTGCCATACATCGTGACAATTATTGATGAGTATGGTGATTTTATCATGCAAAGCGGTGCGGCTATAGAAACGCCGATTGCCCGTGTTTCTCAGTTAGGTAGAAGTGTCGGCTTGCATCTGATTCTCACGACCCAGCGCCCTTCGGTTAGCATCGTTACCGGTATCATCAAAGCCAATTTCCCTACTCGTATTGCCCTACGGACACAGAGCGTTATTGACTCACGCACGGTCATAGACACAAAAGGTGCAGAACAATTAATCGGAAGAGGCGATGCTCTCTATTCCACAGGCGCAAACGAAATCCGTCTTCAGTGTGCCTATGTTGAGGATAACGAAATAGAAGCCATCGTTAATCATATTGCTTCGCAGGACTTCAGTGAGAAGCATTATGAATTACCGTTTGCTAGCGATGATGAGTGCGTAAAAGTTCCGGTCGCGGAAAAAGACACCCTCTATCCTCTACTGGAGAAGATCTTTATTGAAAATAAAATATTCCGGAAACCTTGGTTCGAGAAGGCTCCATCTCCTAAAGAATTAGTGAAGCGTACAAAGGAAGAACTGGAACGACTTATCGATAGTCCACATAGGGAAATTACGGAAAAAGACATTAAGCGGCTTTTTCGTATTAGTATGTCTCGAATAACTCATTATAAATACAAACCATGACCCCACAAGAGATTGATGACCAGCTCGAATTGCTGCGTCTAAAAGAATTATTCATGTCGGATATTAAGATCCGAAGTAAAATGGCTCTTCTCCTTAGTGAAGAATGTGCCGCGGAAATTCCGCCTTATCAGGAATTTTGCGAATTCGCACATTGCACGCCGGAGATAGCAATAATGTTTACTGAAATTTCACTATATGATGTGATTCTTACTCCGGAAGAAATCGCAGCTGAACGTGAACGATTAGAAAGGATGAAACTATGATTAATTATGACACTTCCGCGCTCCAATACATTGAGCATGATATTAGTATGACTTACAACACGGATGTGACTGGCTATCCGGAAAGTGAATGTTTGCTTGACGTTCGCAGGCACTTGCTAAATGAGCAAGCGCTTACACACGAGTCTCAAGAGGAACTTCTGCCTCACATAATAGCCTTTAATGACGCGCTTCGTGCTGCGCTCAAGCACATGTACGATCGCGCACATGAACTCTACCGCCAGATGTCCGCCATCCAACCGGGTATTGAACTAACCGCCAAATGCTACCTCGCTTATAAATATCCCGCGTTACACCCCCATCAAGGAGAGGATAGGCAGGACCTCTTTGATGCCATTTGCGATTCTGGTTGGAATCCTCTTTATGAGGATGGAGTCTCTTTCCCATTGGTGTTACCTCGCGATTTGGACCAATCTTTCGATTCCTTTATCGGCATGGACTGTCCTCCCCAAAACTGGAACGAAGGTCTTGATCCTGAATTAACGAAGGATTTGCATCTCATCAATGCCTTCCACAATCTCTTCGATCACACCAAATTTGCCCTCACGGACTTCATCTTCTTCCGTGATTTTACTTTTGAGTATAGTACGATTATAGATGAAGATCAAACAATGAATAAAGATTAACGAGTATGAAAACCTTTCATCGAAAACCCTTCCAAGATGAATTCGGAGTAGAATTCTCCACCTGCGGCGACATCACCACCCTCACACGTATGCCCAAGGATCTCAAAGGTGCATACCGCATCCCTGACTTTGTCACCAACCTTGGTATAGGCGCCATCAACGGGTGCAATGAACTGACCTCCATCACCATCCCCAAAAGCCTTACCAGCATCGGCAAAGACAACTTTGAGTTGTGCGAGCAGTTGACCGAAATGATTGTTGACCGGGCAAATCCCATGTTCGACTCTCGCGACCATTGCAATGCTATCATTGTTACCTCCACCAACACCTTGGTTCACGGTTGTAACGGATCAACTATTCCTGCTGGCATTGAAGCGATTGCGGATTATGCCTTTTCGCAACGTCGTAATCTATCTCATATCTCTATCCCGGAAAGTGTAATACACATCGGTGAGTTCGCCTTTGTGTGCTGTTTCGCATTGGAGAGTGGTATACAGATCCGCGGCATACATACAGTTGCGCGATGCTGTTTCGATGGCTGTAGTCATCTCAGGTCAGTGACAATCGGAACAGGCATAGAGACGATTGAACCGCATGCCTTTGCAGGCTGTTCTCAACTCACACAGGTGAACATTTCTGAAGGCCTTGAGAGGATAGAGACGGGAGCTTTTGCTGATTGTGTCAGTCTGGAATCAATATCTTTACCTCAATCTATCAAAGAAATCAAAACAGATGTTTTCCAGAACTGTAATAGTTTAGCACGAATCGTCATTCCACATGGTACCAAAGACTATTTCTCCCGCTTTGATGCGCTAAAGCAGTATCGTCACCGATTTAAAGAGATATAGATACACAATTTGTTATGGAAGGTATTGCTACTGGAATAAAACAGTTAGATAGCACATTTAACGGATTGAAGATCGGGAAATTATATTGTATTTCTGCTACTTCATCATTAGAACGCTCCTCGCTTATGGCAAAGTTGGCGTTAGGCGTCGCTACTCGTGGTTATGGGATTTTACTATGCTCCATGGTGAATAGCGAAACTGAAGAGAGCAAATATATCGATAAATTTGCAATTTTTCAATCATCAAGAGACGAAAGGTCGATCTTTAATCGACGCGGAATAAAGATTATTCCACTTGAAGGAAATATCGAACTATCCCTCTTTGAAGAATACAAACTTATCCATGTGACATTTGGTTGATTTTTTTACACTGGCACTTTGGCACTTTTGACACACTTTTTAGCTCTTGATTCTATGTAACCATCTTATTCTCAGTTAGATTGCTCAAAAGTGCCAAAGTGCCAAAAGTGCCATGTGATTTTTCTTTGAATTATTCCTAATGAAGGAAATATGAGGTGAGGCTAATGAGGCTAAGTGTCAATAGTGAGGCTATATGAGGCTAATAAACTATTGAAATATAGTAAGATAAGAAGTTAGCCTCATTAGCCTCACTAATCTCACGCAATATGTAAAACCATCACGAAGAAAATTCGTGCCAACCGTTAGTTGTTCGTTCGTCGTTCCTTGGTTGTTGGTTAGTCGTAACCCTTCCTTCAGCCTACTATCGTTTTACCAGTCATTTACCTGCCAACTGCCTTCCATATACGGGATAATCCTAGACTTTAGTCCTACCATCACCCTAATCACACCCTAACAACCTCCCTATATGCCTTAATTGAATTTTTTCCGTGTCGCTATGTCGCTTTGCCGCTCTCCAATACTTTGTCGTGGCAAAATGGCAATTTGACAATTTCTGCATAACAAGTTGTTGCTGTGCTATTTATGCATATAGTTGATTTTGCCAAATTGTCATATTGTCAATAGCGACATCCAAGCCATAGCTGATCCGGACTCGAGCCATAGTCGTATCCCACTGCGCCTAATATATACGATGTATATATCCCGTGATTTTGCTTCGTGCTGGTCAGATTTTATAAAAAATCGGCATTGACACTTTGGCACACTTGGCGCACTTCCTCAGTTTTATAAAAGCCTACATTTATACAAGTCACATGCGCTGATTCCTTCCTGTTTTTAATCATGCGTTCAAATTCCTGGGATAGATAGTTTCTTTGGATACTCAAAATCCCAAATCTTACAAAAAAATACACTTTTTGGAAAAAAGACCCCTATTTTCTTGCATTTTTGAATATTTTTTTGTAATTTTGTCCCAAAATATGAATGCATATGAAAGCACTAATTGGTAGAGAACGAGAAATGCAAGAAATTGAAAGATGTCTTGCAAGTGATCAGTCGGAGTTCGTCATTGTTTATGGACGTCGACGCGTGGGAAAAACATTTCTCGTTGACGAGTTCTTCCATGGCAAATATGATTTTTCTTTTGTTGGAGGACACAAGTTGACGCTAAAGAAGCAATTGCGGAATTTTGCCAAAGCCATCAAGAAATATGCTCGTCTGCCTAAACAGCCAAAGTTCGCCGATTGGTCGGAGGCTTTTGATGCTCTTGAGGAGCACATTGAGTCAATTCAGGATGATCGTAAGAAAGTCATCTTCATTGATGAAATGCCATGGATTGATACCCCTCAGTCGGATTTTGTCGAAGAGTTAGAGACCTTCTGGAACGGTTGGGCTGCGCGACGTAGGGATATCCTTCTGATTGCCAGTGGAAGTGCTACCAGTTGGATGATGGATAAACTTATTGATAACCACGGTGGACTGCATTGCCGAATAACCAGTAATATCTACCTGCGACCATTCAGCCTACGTGAAGCGGAACAATATCTTCGCGCAAAGAAATGTTCATGGGATAGATATCAGATTGTACAAGCCTATATGGCACTTGGTGGTGTGCCATTCTATTGGAGTCTTTTGGATACGCGATTAAGCCTTGTCCAAAACATAGATAGACTATTCTTCCGCAAGAACGCAATTCTGCAAATAGAATTCGATGAACTTTTCAATGCCTTGTTTACGAATTCCGATAAGTATATTCATGTCACTCGGCTGCTGGCTAATCACAAAGAAGGACTGACACGGGCACAAATAGGGAAGATGACCGGCATGGACGGCAAAATGCTGACGACTGTTATCAAGAATCTGGAACGCTGTGACTTTATCTTGAAATATAACCAAATGGGCAACAAACTGAAGGGAGCTATCTACCGTTTGAGCGATTTCTATACCTTATACTATTATCAATATGTAGATGACCGGAATGTATTGGACGAACAGTGGTGGAGCAAACACTTCCAGACACACCAAGTAGAAATCTGGCAAGGTCGTACGTACGAACTTATATGCATGCTTCATACCGACGCTATAAAGCAAAAATTAGGAATATCCGGCATTGCAGCGGACATCTCTTCGTGGCGATATACGGCTCAAAACGAAAAAGAACATGGTGCGCAGGTTGATATGGTGATTGATCGAACTGATAAGATAATTAACCTGTGCGAAATAAAATTCTCAGTCGGTAAATATCAGTTGACAACTGCGTACGCCGACTATCTGCGTGATAGAGTAGAACTATTCAAAACAAAAACCATGACAACAAGCTCGGTTGTTCAAACAATGATTACTACTTATGGCATAGCAGACGGAATGCGTAACTCTATCGTGCAACAAGAAGTAACAATGGACGATTTGTTTGCATAAAAAATGCGAGCAAATCGCCCCAAATCTAACAAAAAAATGCACTTTTGGGAAAAAAGACCCCATTTTTTTCTGTTTCTCTACAATTGATCGAGCCATAGCTGAACCGGAGCCGAGCCATAGTCGTATCCCACTACGCCTTATATATACTATGTATATATCCCGTGATTTTGATTCGTGCTGGTCAGATTTTATAAAAAATCGGCATTGGCACTTTGGCACACTTTCTCATTTTTATACTAGTGCTTCTGCTCAATATGCCTAAACTTATCGGCAAAAAATACTAAACAATCTTTCCAAGCCCGCGTGACACTCCACCACTAAAAAAATGCAGTAAACTGCAATTTTTTTCGCGAAAGTTTGCAAATGTCGATTATTTTTCGTAATTTTGTGGGCGCAAAGAATTTGGACATATGAAGACGGTAGTTATTACTGGTGGGTCGTCGGGCATTGGCAAGGCGACGGTGGAATTGTTTGCCGACAAAGGTTGGCAAGTGTTTGAATGGTCGCGCAGCGGTCAATCGACAGACAAAGTGACGCACATCTCCTGCGATGTGACGCAACCCGAGCAGACGCGTGCCGCTGCCCAGCAGGTATTGGCACAAGCGGGACAGATAGACGTGCTGATCTCTAACGCGGGCTTTGGTATCAGCGGCGCGGTAGAGTACACGACGACGGAGGATGCGCATCGTCAGATGGAGGTGAACTTCTTCGGCGCGCTGAACAGCGTGCAGGCGGTGTTGCCGTCGATGCGCGAGCGCAAGAGCGGGCGGATCATCTTCACGAGCAGCGTGGCAGCGGTGCTGAGCATCCCGTATCAGAGTTTCTACAGCGCCTCAAAAGCCGCCATCAACGCATTGGCTCTGGCACTGCAGAACGAGGTGCGGGCGTTTGGCATCCATGTGAGCGTTCTGATGCCGGGGGATGTGTCAACAGGCTTCACGGCAGCGCGGAAGAAGTCCGAAGAGGGCTTAGACGCCTACGGGAATATCCGCAAGGCAGTGGCAGCGATGGAGAAAGATGAGCAGGGCGGCATGAGCCCGCGTCAGATGGCAAAAGATCTGTACCGCATAGCCACACGCCGTTGCCCCGCTCCGCAGTACATAGGCGGCGGGCAGTACAAGCTGTTCTGCCTGCTGGACAGGATCCTGCCCAAACGGTTCGTTAACTGGGTAGTGGGGAAGCTGTATTAGACAAAAGACCGCTTCGCTAAAAGACAAAAGACAAAAGACAAAAGACAGAAGTGAATGGAGACATTTGAATTTTTAGGGTTCGGGCTGAATGCGTGGATTACGATAGTGACAGTGCTGGCGATGTTTACGGTGCTGCTGTTCACGAAGTTGCGCTCGGATGTGGTGTTCCTGTGCGCCGTAGGCATCCTATATGTGACGGGTGTTCTGGATGTGAAGGAAGCGCTGTCGGGCGTCAGTCAGGCGTCGGTGGCGGTGGTGGGTGTGCTGTTTGTGGTGATAGCGGGACTGATGCACACGGGTGTGCTGCAATGGATCGTTAAGCACCTGCTTGGCACGCCGAACACCTACACGAAAGCCGTGACGCGGCTGATGTTGCCTGTAGCGGCGTTGAGTTCGTTTCTGAGCAACACGACGGTCGTAGCGCTATTCGTGAACATCGTGAAGATGTGGGCGAAGAAACTTGGTGTATCGCCGTCGAAACTACTTATTCCGCTGAGTTATGCCTCGGGAATGGGTGGGGTGTGTACGCTGATCGGTACGCCGCCGAACCTGATCATCAGCGGCCTGTACGAACAGAAGACCGGCGAGGCGATGAACATCCTCGCGACGACTATCCCCGGACTGTTCTGCCTGGCGGTAGGTGTGCTGTCGATCATCGCGATGCGGCGGCTGTTGCCGAACAGGAAGTCTCCGGAGTCGGCGTTTGAGTCCACGGGAGACTACACGGTAGAGATGCTCGTTCCCTCCGATAATCCGCATATAGGTAAGACGATAGGCGAGTTGGGACTGAACACCGTGAGCGGCGGCAGTCTGGTTGAGCTCCGTCACTTCGATGACGAGCAGATCCTCTCGCCTGTGCCGGACGACGAACCGCTGATGGGCGGTGACCGGCTCGTATATGCCGGCCAGATAAGCGAGTTGTTGGAGCTGGAGATGACGCACCATCTGGTGAATGCCGACCATCCGGTGTTCCACTATAACGATGCGCCAAAGAGCGGTCATCGCCTGCGCACGGCGTACATCACCTTCGGCAGTCCACTGATAGGTACGACGATGGGCACGAACGGCTTTGAGAAGGAGCATAAGGTGACGCTGGTGGCGGTAAGTCGCCGCGGCAGCCGAATAGAGCAGATGCCGCGCGAGGTAGTGCTGCGAGCCGGCGATACGCTACTGTTGGAGTGTGTGCACGAACTGAAAGCCGATACGCAGGCTATGAGCCGTGAGTTGCAGTTCTTTGAGTCGGAGGATATACCGAACATCGGCGCGGGCACGATCATTTCAAGCTTGATCATGATAGCTATGGTTGCCCTGTCGGCACTGGGTGTGCTGCCGCTGCTGCAGAGCGCCATACTGGCAGTGTTTGCGATGCTGATCTTCCGTTGCTGCTCGCCGGAGCAGGCTATGCGCTCGATTAACTGGGATATACTGATGATCTTCGCGTGCAGTGCAGTGCTGGGCTTGGCTATACAGAAGACCGGTATAGCGGAGCGGATGGCGTCGGGCATATTGGATATATGCGGCACGAACCCGATCGTGGTGATGACGGCAATCTGTTTTGCCGGCACGTTCATCACGGAGTTCATCTCGAACACAGCCGCCGGAGCGATGTTCTTCCCGATCATGTACGAGGCGGCGGAGAAGTTAGGCTACGAACCCTATCCGTTCCTGATAGCGCTGATGATAGCCGTGAGCAGCAGTTTTGCTACTCCTATCGGCTCGCCGACGCACATGCTGGTGTATGGCCCTGGCGGATATCGGTTCAGTGACTTCCTGAAGATAGGCCTCATAATGAACCTGATCATCCTCGCGGCGAATATACTGATAGTTAACCTGGTTTATCCGCTGACGCCGCTGCCGTAAGTTGTTGATAGTTGAAAGAACTCGGCGGAACAGCGCCGAGAGCCAAACAGTCAAAAGAGATATGAGTACAATTACATTGGATCCGCATGGGGAGATGCTGCTGGAGCAGTACCGTGCGTTACGCCCTAAACTGGAGGAGTTGGACGAACAGGCCTACACGCTGCTGCGCAAGGCAATACAGGAGCAAGGCATCTATGTGACGGCTATCGAGCACCGCGTGAAGCAAGAGCAGTCGCTTGCCGGCAAACTGGAGCTGAAAGGTGCCAAGTACAAGAGCATAGAGGATATAACCGACCTGGTCGGGTTGCGTGTCATCACGTTCTACACCGACGATGTGGACAAGGTGGCAGCCATCGTCAAGCGCATCTTCGATGTGGATTGGCAGGAGAGTGTGGATAAACGCAAGGCGCACCAGTTGGATTCGTTCGGATATAACTCGCTGCACTATATATGCCGGTTGAAGTCCGGCGGTCAGCGGTTTGAACTACAGATGCGCACCGCACTGCAGCACGTGTGGTCCACACTCAACCATGATACGAGTTACAAGGGTGAGGTGAAGATCCCCAGCGAGTATGTGCGTCAACTCAACCGTCTGGCTGGAATGATGGAGCTGATGGACGATGAGTTCAGCCGTCTGCGTACGCTGATCACCGACTACCGCCGTCAGACGCTGGCGTTGGTCAAGAGCGGGCAGTTGGACGATGTGCTGCTGTCAAAATCCTCGTTCCGCAGTTATCTGGAGACGCAACCCTTCGACCGTCTGAACCGTCGTATAGCGGCAGTCAACCAGGCGGAGATCATCCCCGTGTCGATGATGAGTTACCTGCGTGTGCTGACCTGGCTGGGGCTGGAGACGCTGGGCGATGTGCAGCGATTGATAGACGAGAACAGCGAGGATGCCTACCAGCTGGCACTAACGCAACTGGCGGTGACGGACTTCGATATACTATCCTCAAGCACAGGTCTGCAGAACTTGTGTATCGTATATGTGCTCAAACATGGCGGTGGGCGCGACGGGCTGAAAGCGTTCTACGACCTGATCAACGGCGAGGATGACGCCAACGCCCTGTTGGCAGATATGACGATTGAACAGGCAAAGACCCTGCCGTTCATGCAAACCAAACAGTAGTTGCTGCCCGAATACGGAAGATTAACACCGTGCAGATACGACGCGTATTGACATATTTACTGCTCTGCGTTTGTGCGATGGCGCAAGCGCAACTGGATGCACCTGTGAGTTATTCGTCACAGGATTCCGTTGTCATGTTAGGTGACGGTACCGCTATCTTGCACGGTCAGGGTGTACTTAACTACAAGTCAATGGAGCTGGATGCCGAGTATATCCGAATGAAGTCCGACAGCTCGACGATCTATGCGGTAGGCGTATATGACTCGGTTGCTGACGAGTGGAAAGGCAAACCGGTGTTCAAGGACGGCAAGGACAGTTATGAGTCAGGAGAGATAACGTACAACATCAAGACGCAGAAAGGATTTATCCGCAACGTAGTGACCCAGCAGGGCGAAGGGTATGTGATAGCCGACAAGACGAAGAAAGTGAGTGACGATGAGATGATGATGGCGGGTGGCAAATATACCACCTGTGACGACCATGACCATCCGCACTTCTACCTGCGGATGACGAAAGCGAAAGTCAAGCCCGGCGACTATATAGCCACCGGTCCGGCGTATCTGGTGGTGGGCGATGTGCCCTTGCCGCTGGCAGTACCGTTCGGGTTCTTCCCGTTCTCGCAGACCTATTCGTCGGGACTGATCATGCCGACCTTCGGCGATGAGTACGATCGAGGATTATTTATACGAGGTATAGGTTACTACTGGGCGATCAATGACTATATGGATCTGGAGGTGACCGGAGATATATACACCAAAGGAACATGGGCACTCTATGCCAAATCACGCTACATCAAGCGCTACAAGTTCAACGGTAATATCAATATCGAGTACCGCAGCGATGTGCGCGGCGAGCCGGAATTGCCGAACTACTCCAAGACGACCAACTTCAATATCCGCTGGACGCATACACAGGACAGCAAGGCGAATCCGTACTGCAATTTCTCGGCGAGTGTGAACTTCTCCACCTCGGGCTATAACCAGAATAGTATAAACAACTACTACAAACCTGAGGTCAACTCGGCGAATACCACCTCGTCCACCATCAACTACACGCAGCGCTTCCCGGACAGCCCGTGGAGTCTGAGTGTGAACGCCTCGATCACCCAGCGCACGAAGGACTCGACACTGTCCGTCACTGCCCCGAGTCTGAACGTGAACATGAGCAGTGTCTATCCGTTCAAGCGGAAAAAACCTGTGGGCAAGGAGAAGTGGTACGAGAAGATCAAACTGAGCTACAGCGGTGCGTTTACGAACAGCATAACGTGCAAGGAGAATTACTTCTTCCACTCGAACTTCGCCAAGGACTGGCAGAACAAGATAACGCACAGCGTACCCGTCAGTGCGAACTTCACGCTGTTCAAGTACCTGACGATCACGCCGTCGGTAAATATGACCGACAGGATGTACTTCCAGCGCGTCAATCAGACTTGGAACGAACAAGAGAACCGTCTGCAGCGTGATACGACGCTGGGATTCTACAACGTGTTTGACTTCAATACCAGCCTGAGTCTTTCTACGAAGATATACGGTTTCTTTACGCCGTATAGGAAGTGGTTTGGTGACAAAGTCGACCGATTCCGCCATGTGCTGACGCCGAGTATCAGTTTCAGCTACCACCCGGATTTCGGTACGTCGTGGTGGGGATATTACGGTTCGTACGACCAGCCTGTAGGCTCGATGGTAACCGATTCGTTAGGTAATCAGGTGTTTGTGCCGAAGTTGGACGAGAGTGGTAACCCAATGAAGATCCACCAGGTCTATTCGCATTACCCGCAGGGCAATGCTCCGAACGGCGCAGTGGGCGCACTGAGTTTCTCACTGGGCAATAACCTGGAGGTCAAGGTGCGCGATGACAAGGATACAACGGGACAGAAGCCGTACAAGATTATCTCGCTGATAGATAATCTGTCCATCACCGGCGGCTATAACTTCATCGCCGACTCGATGAACTGGTCAAACTTCGGTGTGAACCTGCGTATCAAACTGCCGAAGGTGAACTACACGATTAACCTCTCGACGACACTTGATCCGTATATGTACGAACTAAATGCAGCCGGTTTGCCGGTTCGTACGAACAAGCAGTACTGGCATCATGGGCGTTTCCCGCATTGGAGCGGTACATCGGTGTCGTTCAGTTACACGTTTAACAATCAGACATTCAAGAAACTGTCCGAGCGGTTTAATAAGAACGGCAGTTCAAATCACAGGACAGACAGCACGGCGCTTCAGCAGCCCTCATCGAGCCAGCCAAAGAACTTCCAGGCTACAGATATACAGTGGAGCTTGAGTTTCAACTACATGCTGCGTTACGGTAGCGGTTCGACGTTTGATTATGACCGAATGTACTATAAGATGGAGTTCACGCAGAACTTGAGTCTGAGTGGCTCACTGAACTTCGGTTCGGGTTGGAAAGCAACGGCTACGACATCCTTTGACTTCGTGGCGAAAACGTTCACGTACACCAACTTCAATATCACGCGTGACTTGCACTGTTGGTCAATGTCCGCATCGTTTGTGCCGTTCGGTCCGTACAAGAGTTACAACTTCCATATAGGCGTCAACGCAAGCATGCTTGCCGACCTCAAGTACGACAAGTCATCTGCTGAATCCACTAATAAGACCGTTAACTGGTGGTAATCACATCGTGCGCTCCTTGATACGACCGGTGCGATAGGCGCTAAGCAGTTGTTCGAGATCGGCTATCTGCTCTTGCAGAAGTCTTCCCTGGTCCGTATCACGGATGAGTATGCGCTGGCTGGCGAAGTCCGTCAGCTGGATGCGGTTGTGGATATCCGAACCCGAACGGATGGCTTGCTCGCGGCTCTCAAACTCCTCGTGCTCCACAAGTTGGATGCTGAAGGAGTTGTAGATGAGCGTGTAGCCCGCTATGCCGGTTTTCTCCTGATACGGTTTGCTGAATCCTCCGTCGATGACGAATCGTTTGCCCTCGGCGCGTGTGGGCGTTTCGCCCTTGATAGTTCGCACGGGAATGTGACCGTTGACGATGCGGCTGTTCTCGGGGTCGAGCCCGAACTCACGCAAAATCTGTTCGCATATGTCGCGGCGGTTGGATAGTTCGTAGTACGCACCTTTCTCCTCGTGCCAGATGGCCTTGTCGGCAATGAAGTAGCGCTCGAAGGTGGTCATCTTGTCCTTGTTGTAGAGCGGTGATAATGGCCCTTCCCACAGATAGAGCATATAGTCGAGTGCGTCGGCTTTCTTCTTGCCCGAACCGAAATACGCCATGCGTACCACATCGTCGATGCGCTGCATGAGTGCACGGCCTTTGGCCTTGACGCCGAGTACCTCGACCTCGGTGAACGAGCCGTCGGCATTGAGCGGTACGGCTGCGTGGTAGAGCAGGAAACCGTTGCGTACGAGGAACAATGAGCCGTGGCGATAGAGCATCCTGAGATGTTTCTGGAGCTTCTCGGACTTACGGAACGAGCGGATGAGTTGGGTCATCAACTCCTCTTCCTCCAGCGAGAGCGCGTAGGGATCGTCGGGGTTGATGGTAGGTAAGTGTTTGTCGGTGAGGGGATATGTGTTGCCGTCAACGGTTATCGTGCCGTCGGCGAGATTGATCTTATCGAGCAGCAGACGGTCATCCATCTTGTACTCCGGATGGCGACGGATGATCTGTCCCTCAAGTTTGAACTGTATGATCGAGATGGCTTTGTGCATCTTTGCCATCAGATTCGCTGAACGTGTGAGGCGCGGGTTATTCTCAAAGTCCTTGGTTTGCCATATCTTGCAGGGGTCATCGCCGTAGGTCTGCATGGCGAAGCTGGCGAGTGGCAACAGGTTAATACCGTAACCTTCCTCAAGTGTCTCGATGTTCGCGTAGCGGATCGATACGCGCAGCACGGTAGCAATGAGTGCTGGGTTGCCTGCTGCGGCGCCCATCCACTCGATGTCGTGGTTACCCCACTGGATATCATAATCGCGGATGGTGGCGAGTACATCCATGATCTTCTGTGCTCCCGGTCCACGGTCGAAGATGTCGCCGACGATGTGGAACGTATCGATGACGAGGCTGTGAATCAGGTAGCAGATGGCGATGATCATCTGCTCGGCGCAGCCCGTTTCCATGATCGCACGCAGGATAGCCTGGTAGTAATCCTGGCGACCGCCCTCTATATCCGATTCGTAGAGCAACTCTTCGATGATATAGGCGAACTGCTTCGGGATCATCTTACGCACCTTGGAACGCGTGTATTTGACTGTCACGCGGCGCATTATCTCCACGCACTGGCTCAGGCGCACGTACAGGAACTCTTCGCGCGAGGCGAACGTTCTGCCTTCGTCGAAGGGTTCGTCGGGCTGTTGCAGACGCTCGTCGGGGTAATAGATGAGGGCGCACAAGGCGCGTTTCTCCTGTTCGGAGATCGTGTCACCAAACGCGTCATCGACCTTGCGGCGGATGACTCCCGAAGCATTCTTAACCATGTGGATGAACGCTGTGGAAGCGCCGTGCAGGTCACTCACAAAATGCTCCGTGCCCTTCGGAAGGGAGAGGATAGAGCGCAAGTTGATGATCTCCGTCAACACGGAATTGGCGTTGGGGAACTTCTCGGAAAGGAGGTATAAATATTTGTCTTGCATGGTAGTAGGGATTAGTCTTGTTTGGTTTTGATGAGGTTAAACAGCAGCTGATATTGCTTGCGTACCATCGCAAAATCCATCTGCTTGCCGGACTGTCCGGCATCGTAGCCGTCTTTGATCTGCGTGAACAAGGCAGCAGTCTCCTCTAATGGTATGTCTCGCCGCACCTCACCGGCAATCATCGAGTTACGCAATGCGCGCTGCCACAGCGATTGCTCGGTGGCATAAAGCCGGTACGCCTTGCGGTACAACTCCGGAAAACGATGGTACGCCGTGTAGAGCAGCATGATCACGTTCGAGGTGTTGATGTTGTGGTTCTCAAGTTCCATCAGGCTATCCTCCAGGAACCGGAAGTAGCGGAGTAGCGCCTCAATCATTTCCGGCACACGGATATCTTCCTTAAGACGCAGCATCTCCTGTTTGGGACGCAGAAAGAACCGGTTGACGATCTCGACGTAGATCTCGTCTTTGTTCTTGAAGTGGTAGTACATCGTGCCGCGACCCATATCGAGAGCGCTCTGCAGGTCAGTTATACTCACGTTCTCGTACCCGTGCAACAGGTAAAGCTCGAGGGCTTTGTAGATTATTTGTTCCTTTCTGTCTGGAACCATAGTAGTGGATTTATGATTTATAATTTATGATTTCTTTTAGTGGCTGCATCACGAAGTCGCGTTCGTTCATCCTCGGATGTGGCAGGGTGAGGTCGGCAGTATTGATGATGACCTCGCAGCCGTTGCTGTCATAGGCCTCAATGAGGTCGATGTCTATCTCTCGGTCGGCGTATCGCTTTGTGCCGTCGGGTAGGAGGGTGGAGTGCTCTGTGCGTCCGAGTTGCTGTTCGATGGTTTGCGTGCGTGCAAGCAGTTCGTGAGGCGAAAGGTCGCTACGCAGCCTGATAACCGTATTGCAGAATTCATGCTCCGACTCAAACCCCTGTGGTGCGCTATAGACGAACTCCGCTACAGCCTGAACCGAACCGGCTTCCTGCAGCCGCTCAATTGCCTTGCGAATCGTTTGTTCGCGATTGCCGAGGTTGCTTCCTATGCCGATATAACAGGTCATTACAGATCTACAAACCGGTACGTGATGGGTCTGTCGTTCATCGTGGCAATGAGATAAGCCGGGTGTGACCCGGTATCTTCAAGTGCATCGATGATGATAGAGGTCATTGTACCGAGGTTCGTTATCTCACGCGAGTGGTCGTGTCCGCACAGGAACAGTTCCACATTATGCTGCTTGAGCAGATGAATGAGCGCATAGGTCTCTTCGAGCGGCATGTTCGAGGTGTGTCCTTGCGACGTGTCGCGCTTGAACAGGTGGGTGTGCGTGCAGACGACGATATGCCGGAACGATTCTTTGTCCGCCCAGTTGAGTGTCTGCTTGAGCCATTCAGTCTGCTTTTGACCAAGAATGCCTTCGCCTGTATCAAGGAAGATATACAAGTCGCGTTTGCCCAGCGGAGTGCGAACGATGGCGTAATAGGTCGATCTCTTCCATAGGCGCAGATACTCCTTCCACTGGTTGAAGTACAGGTCATGGTTGCCGGTTATAGCGAGCAGCGTGTCGCGTTTGAGCGGGTTGGCGGGGATAGAGTCCAGTGGACGACGCATATAATCCCAGTGACGCTGTGCATTGATCAGATCGCCCAGATGGAGTGCCAGCGGGCACGTGAGGTCCGCGCGGTAGTCATGGATGAACTGCTCCCAGCCTTTGCGCGTAAAGTCCACGTGGGTGTCAGTGCAGACATAAGTGCTGTACTCTTCCGCAGTGGCGTTGATGAGCGGGAATCCGTGTTCATCGTTGTAGCGGAACGAGTCTTCAACGCGAGTGTTAATACCTGCACTACTGCCGCTGAACATACCTGTTATATCCAGATTCCACGTTTCGGGATTGCAACTGCACAGCAGTGCAATGAGCGTAGTCAATATAATTGTCTTTTTCATAATCGTCCTGTTTTAGAAATTATACGCAAAGCCTGCGCGCACTTCGGCGGCATAGTATTTGGCATTAAGATGGAACATACCGGTCGGTTTGCACAGCGCAGAGAGGTTAACTTGCCAGTGTTCGTCAATCTTATACAGTCCGCCTGCCATGAATATCGGTTGCCACAAGCGCTCGATCTGGTAGTCGGTCATATTTGATATGCACATGCTGATATTCCACGGCGATGTATGCGGACGCACAAACGCCTCAATGCGGTACGTGAAATTGAACGGTTCAACAATGATGTTCTGGCTCTCATGCCAATTGTATGGCGATTGCATGATCAAGCGTGTGCTCATGCCGAATTGTACCGACACATATTCCATTCTATAACCGACAGCCAGCGCTTCGGTCACATCGTTGATGCCGTCACGCGGATAGAGTCCGGCAAGCAGTCGGTTCTCGATGAACATCTCGCCCACCGGCAATGCGAACTTCGGACGGAGCTGTACGCCGATAGCGTGGGTGTTTGCCGTGGTGAACCGCAGATCGGCTTGCATCTCAAAATGCTCATTGATAGGCATAAATGCACCGATATCAAACCCTGCGTACGAACCGTAGGTCGTGTTGTGCAGATAGCCGATATTCAGCCGCACAGCGTATTGGTTTGTGCCGTACTGCACTTGCGCCATCGCAGGCAACAAGGCTGCAAGCAACAAAATCAATGTAGAAATTCTTTTCATATTTACCATTTTTTTTTCTATTGACGATTGTACGTTGTGCAATCGAACAATCCCTTGCAATTGAACAATCAATCGTCAATCGTCAATTTGTCAATTGTCAATCATAGTTCGACGATCGTCAACCCTGCTCCGCCGCGGTCGGGATCGCCGTCGTGGAAGGTGATTGTACCTGTACCGCGTTTGCGCATGGCGTGGCTCTTCTCTTGTAGGTAGTCGCGCACGACTTGTTTGACAGCTCCGCTGCCTGTGCCGTGGAGAATGGTCACTTCTTCCGCACCGACCATAATCGCGTCGTCGATGTAGGCGATGATCGCTTCCAGTGCCTCATCCACACGCATGCCGCGCATGTCGAGTGTACGGTTGAAGGCGAGTTTGCGCCTGCGCATCTGATCGGCAACGCTGCTGGTTGACGAGCGTTGCTGCGTAGGCTTGGCGGCTATCTCCGGGCGTTTGGTCAGTACGCGCAACTCGCTTAGGTCGTGGAGGACAGATTTGCCGCCGCGTTGCTCCACGGCAGGCGCTTGTGTTTTTTTGTCTTTTAGTGAAGCGGTCTTTTGTCTTTTAGCAGTCGCTGACTGCGGTCTTTCTACTCTCTGCTTGAGTTCCTCCACTTTCTCGCGGGCTTTGCGTGTCGCCTCTTTGTCGGCTTGCGATTCTTTGATCTCGCGGATTGTGCGCTCGATGGCGGCGTTCGACTGCTGAAGGATATCGGCTGCCTGCTGTTTGGCTTCGTCGAGCATCTCGCGTTTGGTCTGTTTGATGGAGCCTATCTGCTGTTCGTAGTACGCGATGCGTTCCTCCAGGTGCTTCTCGCGTGTACGTATATTCTCGCGTTTGTTCTGCCAGTAGCGTTTGTCGCGGGCTATGTCTTGCAGCTGTTTGTCGTAGTCTATATGCTCTGCGCCGATGAGCCCTGTTGCCTCGTTGATGATGTCTTCGGGCAGACCTATCTGCCGCGCTATCTCGATGGCGAAGGATGAACCGGCTTGCCCGATAGACAGTTGGAAGAGCGGTCGCAGTGCGCCTCTGTCGTAGAGCATAGCGCCGTTGACGATACCTTCCGTCTGTTCGGCGAGGTGCTTGAGGTTCGTGTAGTGGGTGGTGATAATTCCCATTGCTCCCGCCTGATTCAGATGCAGCAGTACACTCTCGGCTATAGCTCCGCCTATGAGCGGCTCGGTGCCCGTACCGAACTCATCGATAAGGAACAGCGTATCGGGGTTAGCGTTCTTGACGAAATGTTTCATATTCCTCAGGTGCGAGGAGTAGGTGGACAGATCGTTGTTGATCGACTGCTCGTCGCCAATGTCTATCATCAACTGACTGAACAGTCCTGCCACCGAAGCCTCGCCTGCGGGCACCGTCAGTCCGCACTGGAGCATGTATTGCAGTAGGGCTGCGGTCTTCAGGCAGACGGACTTGCCGCCGGCGTTGGGTCCGGAGATCACAAGGATACGGTTGCCTTCGTGCAGGTTAATGTCAAGGGGTATAACCTCTTTGCCTGCCTCTGGCAGGCGTTTGCTAAGGATCGGGTGTCGTGCTTGCTGCCAGTGCAGTAGCGGGCGGGGTTCGATCTGCGGAGCTATGCTGTGCAGGCGTATTCCTACACGTGCCTTGGCACGCACAAAATCCACCTCGGCAACGAAGTGTTGCACTTGCATCAGGTCGCTCAGTAGCGGGCGGAGTTCGCCGGAGAAGGCTATGAGGATACGTACGCGTTCGCGCCGCTCTGCGCCCTCAAGTTCGCGGATGTGGTTATTGGCTTCAATGACCTGCTGCGGCTCTATATATACGGTTTTGCCCGAGGCACTCTCGTCATGCACGATGCCGCTTATCTTCCGTTTGTAGGATGGCGCTACGGGCAGCACCAAGCGTCCTTCTCGCAGGGTGGGTGCTGCATCTTTGTCGATGATCCCGTCGGCTTGTGCCTGACGGAGTATACGGTCGATGGCGCGGGCTACTGTCCCTTCGGCTTTGCGGAGCTCCTGACGCAGACGTGCCAGCTCCGGCGAGGCGCTGTCACGTAGTTCGCCGTAGCGGTCGAGCAGTTGCTCCAGACGGTTGGTAATCGGCGTAAGGGAGATACCGAGAATGTTCGCCATGTTCGTGAGCAGGGCGTAGCGCGCGGGATCGAGGCTGCGCAGGAACGACTGCATGGCGTGAGCAAACAGCAGGCACTTCTGCAGGCAGAACAGTTCGGGCTCGTCGAGGTAGAGACCTTCAACGCGGATGCGTTGCAGTTGCTCGCGCAGGTCGTAGATATCGCCTTGCGGGAACGATAGTGTGGCGTCGGTCAGCGCCTGCTGCATCTGCGCGGTTTGCGCCACACGTTCGCGGATGGCGGTGGTGTCCGTCATAAACGACATAGCCTCGCACCGCTCTTTGCCCAGCGGCGAGTCGCACTCCTTGTTCACCCATTCGCGGATGATTGTGAAGTCGATCTTCTGTTCTATGTTCTCAGGATAGTTCAACCTAATAATCGTATATCTTTGACCACATCGCCGCCTACGGCGTCGTTGAGTTTCTGTATCAGTCGGAAGCGTTGCTCGAATAGTTCTTGGCGTAATGCGGCGTTCGTGATGCGTACGCGCAACATTCCGTCCTTCATCTCAATGTCGCGCGAGTAGCGGGCTATCGTCTTGCCCAGAATCTCTCCCCACTGCTCCACAACGCGGTGTTCGAGCAATGGTTTCTCCAAGCCGTTCTCGCGAATCCACTCCGCCAAAACGCTATCTAATGTCTGTGCTTCTTTTCGCTTCATCGCAGGTCAATCCACTGCTGCGTGGTAAGCGGCGTACCTTCGGGTATACCGTTGCGTTTGTACAGATAACTCATCTTCATACCATAGCGCTGAGCTATATCCCACGCCGTCTCGCCGTGTTGTACGAGGTGGCGGCTATGGTAACGGTCGGCGCGTCTGCGCTTGGGGAAGAGATAGATGCGGTCGCCACCGCGTAGCGGCTGTTTGTCTGAGGCTTCGTTGATACGACGCAGGGTTTTCTCCTCCATGCTGAGCATGTATGCCAGGCTTCCCCATGTGTCGCCTTCCTGCGCTACGATGAACCGACGGCCGTTCGCCTTGCCGTAAGCACGGTCGCCGTAGAGTTTGTTCGTGCGCATCAGACTCGGCGTCCACACAACGGTGTCAGTCTGCTGCCGTTGTTGTTGTGCAACAGCTTCGTTATGCTTCTTTCCGTTTTCGGGCTTCTGCTTTCCGTTGTCGGCTTTTGGTTTTCCGTTATCGACTTTTGATTTACCGCTATCGCCTTTCGATTTACCGCTTTCGACCTTATCCAACCCGTAGGTTTCGATGATCGTGATGAGTTTCGTCGGGTAGTTGGGGTCGGTAGCGTAACCGCAGGTCTTCAGCCCGTACGCCCACTTCTTGTAGTCCTTGATGTCGTAGGTGAACAGCACCTCGTAGCGTTTGCGCTTGAGGAACAGTGAGTGGTCGCGGAACGAGTCTTCGGCTTTCTTGTAACTGCGAAAACACTCGTCGCGTTTGTCGTCATCCTTATGGAAGGTCTTGCCTTGCCACTCGCTGTGGCACTTGATGCCGAAGTGGTTGTTGGCTTTCGTGGCGAGGTCACTTTGACCTGCACCGGACTCCAACAATCCCTGCGCCAAGGTAATAGAGGCTGGGATTCCATACTCGGCTTGCTGCGCAAGAGCCGTGGCTTTCCACTGCTCGATGTATGCCTCATACACGGGGTTACGAACCTCGGCGGATTTTGCGCATAGAACGATGCTCAAAAACGCCCAAACTGATAAATAGATTTTGTATCTTGACATATATTTACACTATTCGCCTACAAAGTTACAAAATAATTTGCAAATTTGCAAATATTTTTGTACTTTTGTACGAAAATAAACAAATTAAAATTTTGTTGATATGAAAAAAGCATTATTTTGTCTTTTTGCAGTATTGTTTTTGTGTGCTTGCCAAGGTCCTCAAGGTCCCCAAGGTCCGAAAGGTGACGGTCCTAACTGGAAGATATATGAATTTTCAGTTTCGCAGTGGTACTACACAGATTTTAAAGATAACAATTTCTATTATTTTATCAAGGAAGTGCCTTCTTTGACGAACAATGTCTTTTTGGATGGCAATGTTCAGGTGTACTACATATATAGAGATTCTAACGGCGAGTTAGTACAACGCACATTGCCGTACGTCTTGCACATGTACGAGACAGTTGACGGTAAGGTTAACTATGTGACGCGTACAACGGACTTCGAGTACGGAGTCGGCTGGGTGCAGATTAATGTAACTGACTCCGACTTCATGTACGAAAAGGATCAGACTATAGTACCGAGTGTTATGGATTTCCGCGTGGTGATGACTTGGTAAAGTCATGCTTCAGCGGTTTATCTACGATAACAGAGATGCTGATGTAGCGCAGTTGGCGCTGCAACGGAAGCGCTATCCGGACATTACGGATAGCGATTTCCGTTTTTGTTTGCAACAGATTGAGGGTAGGCAACGGACGAAAGACAAACTGCCGACGTTCGCAGGGTTGGAAGGTTGGCTCTATCCGCCGCGCCTGAACCTCGAGCAGTGCAGCAGCGAACGAACCGCTCGCTTCAAAGCATCGCTATTAGCCGCTAATCCCCTAATCGCTAATCCCCTAACCCTTATTGACTGCACGGGCGGCTACGGAGTTGATACATTCTTTATGAGCGAGCAGGCTGCTCAGACGCATTACTTCGAGCAGAACACCGAGCTCGCTGCCATCGCCGAGCATAACTTCCGTCTTGCAGGCAAATCCATCCACTGCCATGCAGAGCCATTTAGTCTTTCGTCTTTGAGCGTCAGCGGTCTTTTGTCTTTGAGCGGTAGCGGTCTATTATTATACCTCGACCCTGCTCGCCGCGACAACCATGGCGGTAAGGTCTTCCGCCTGGAGGACTGCACGCCGAATGTCATCGAAATCATTCGCTCAATTCGCTTAATTCGTGAAGAAATCGTGCCCCTTGGGGCTAAGAACAGTCAGATTCGTGTGCTGTTGAAACTCTCGCCGATGCTTGATTTCCATCAAGCCATAGCGCAGCTTGGCGGCTGTTGGGATGTGTATGTCGTCAGCGTGAACAACGAGGTCAAAGAACTGTTGCTGCTGTCAGATGGCACAGGACAAATCAATGCCGCAATGTTGACAGATGACAGCGAGCAAGTTTTTTCGTTCACTCCCTATGAGGAGAGTAGAGCAGAGGCTCAATATATGTCAGCAGACGAGCACTTGAAAGGCATGTGCGTCTATGAGCCTGATGCAGCCTTGCTGAAAGCCGGAGCGTTCCGATTGATCAGTTCTCGATATAACCTGTTGAAGGCAGCACAAAATACTCACTTATACTATAGCGGAAGCCCGCAGAATAATCTCCCCGGTCGCTGGTGGCAGATCATAGGAGTCTATACGCGCGTAAAAGATGTACAGCGCGCACTCACGCGCGCGAATGTGCTCACGCGCAACTATACTCTCCCTGCCGACGCCCTGCGTGGGCAACTCCGTCTCAAGGACGGTGGTGATGATTACATCATCGGTTGCCGCATCGCCGACCGACCCCTACTCCTCCATTGCCGCCGCATCACATCTTTTGCCTGATTCCGCAGCAAATCTCATTTTTCTTCGTTCAAAAGCAACAAATGTGCAAAATTATTTGCAGATTTCAAATATTTTTTGTATCTTTGCGCAGTAAATTGTAAATATCTAAATCGTAAATAGTTTTATGCCAAGTCCCGAAGTACAAGCCATGATTCCTAAGATACAAGCGTATCTTGCTACGCAGCCTGTCGAACGAGCCTATTTGTTCGGCTCATGTGCCCGTGGCGAAGAGCGCCCGGATAGCGATGTGGATCTGTTGGTAACCTACACCGACAGCGATAGTTTGTCGCTCATGGATATCAGTCGCATGATGGTACAACTTGGCAAACAGATTCATAGCCGCGTTGATATGGTAGAGGATGCCTATCTTAAACCTTTCGCCCGTAAGAACGTTAATCGTGATAAAATAATGATCTATGAGAGAGCGCATTAGAGACAAAGAACGGTTGGAGCATATTCTTGCAGCCATTGACATTTTGCTGGATGGCAGCAAGCGATACACGTAATAACAAATGATTTGCCCACTCTCCGCCCGTTAATAGAGAACTATATTCGAGAGAAATCAAAAGAATAATATCTCCGCTTGCGGGTAACAAAGCAAGCCGTTGCTGCCGACGTAAAACAGCAGGGCTGAACACAACAGCAGAAAAAATGTGAAACTAAAGACATATAAAAGCGTTTACACGCTTGTATCTGGCTGTTTGGAACGTAGGAACTTCTAAAAGCTACTCAGAAACAAGTAAGTAGATGCTCACGAGTGTACACTCGCCCACACTAATGGATTGCATATCCTTTAGTGTGTTGGCGGATATATACACGGCGCGAGTAACTCATTGTTTATTCAGTAGTAAGGTTTCCTACGACCACAAACAGCGGATAACAATAGTTATTCGCGTTTTTTGTTGTATATATGTGAACCAATATATTAACCGCCTTCATTGAGGCATAGAAGTTGCGCCCGACACGGAGAAAGGGTAATAACCATGATTGATGCAGAGTTAATACAAGTTAAACGCGTTTTCAAAACTTCAAAAGGAAATTTCAGTTTTGAAGTTTATAGGGGCTTTGATGACTATTGGCATGTAGATATTGCATGTAATGGTAAGACTATTGAGTCATACACTAAAGAACTTGTAGGAGATAAGTTTGGTTTTGTATCTTATTGTGAGGATTGCTATAGGAATAGACTAAATATAAATTCCACAGAGTTAAAACAATTGCAAGCATTAAAATGGCATATTACAATTGATCATGATGAGAAGTACAATCTAACATTATCCAATCTGAATACAGCAAAAAAAACATTTAAAGCAACGCTCGTTAACGAAGCAGATGAACACGTGTCTAAAACCTTTGACATACAATTCTATGAACATGTAGAGGATATATTTTGGGAATTGTTCAATGAACTGATTCAAGGTGTATAAGTTGTTATAATTAATTCATACTATGTCGTTTGTTTCATGTTAGACAGTGTACTGGTACATACGAATGGATCTATTGTGCTTGACTTCTTAAAAAACCATAGACAAGAATACGGCGCGAAAGAGATAGCAGATAATATTACTATCCCTTTTACGTCTCAGCAAGTTGTTGGAGCGATTCGGAATTTGAATGTTTGTGATAAGCAACATATCAACATTAATAAGTCGCAACATCCATTTAAATATTCATATATTCATTGAGATAGTGAAAAAAATATACTAAATACCAATCCCCGAAGGTGTTAGAAGGGAACATAAAATCACTCAATTATGAAAAAACTATTATTTTTAGCAATTGCGGCAGTGGGACTGCTTGCATGCTCCGGGAAAAATGATCCACGTGATTCTGCAACGATTAGTTGTGACCCGGATACAATTGTAGCTGGAGAAGCCGGTGGAAAGTTTACTGTGACTATTTCTTCTAAATCGGAGTGGTCGGCAACTGCAAACAATTCATGGGTAACTATATCCCCTAATTCTGGCCAAGGAGACGCGTTCATGACAATTAATGTGGCAGCTGGCAAGAAGGGCGAAGCGCGAGTGCTGTTTAGTAATGGTGAAAGTTCAGCAACATTAGTTGTCTATCGTGAAAATATCAGTTGCGATCAAACAATCAAAGAGGTAAGCACAAATGGTGAAGAGTTCTCCGTAAATATCGAAACCCATGCATCATGGACAGCCGTCTCGGATAAATCGTGGGTAACAATAACTCCCGAATCCGGTCATGGTGATGCAACCGTTAATATCAATGTGTCAAGTGGCAGTTATGATGGGGCGTGTGTTACATTCAGTTGTGCGACCAGTTCTGCAAAACTCATTATCTACCGAGGTTGTGATGCCAGTATGTTCTCTGTCAGCGCATCAAAGCAAGTACAATTCTCGCAGGGCAACCTGCAATACCGTGCAAGCACGCAGACTTGGCGGTTTGCGGGGCATCAATACGACATGATTGGTAGCGCAAACAGCAATATCGCCAACAACTACTCCGGCTGGATTGACTTGTTTGGATGGGGCACGGGCGTTTATCCGACCAACAAAAGCACAAATGACAGTTATTACTCCACGTTTACCGATTGGGGCGTAAACGCTATTAGCAATGGCGGCAATAAGGCCAACCAGTGGCGCACGCTGACCAAGGACGAGTGGGTATATCTGTTTACAACTCGCACGAATGCTTCCGGCAAGTATGGGCAGGCAACGGTTGCAGGTGTTCATGGTGTAATTGTTTTACCTGACGTTTACGTGGGAACAGCAATCAATACTGACCATAGTGCATGGGATAACAATACCATCAGTGCTTATGATTGGTTATCTTACGAAGCGAAAGGCGCGGTCTTTTTGCCCGCGGCTGGCGACCGCTACGGCACGGGTGTGTACGATGTCGGTTCGTACGGTTACTACTGGTCGTCTACGCCCGGCGGCACGAACTACGCGTACTACCTCTACTTCTATTCGGGCAGCCTCAATCCGCAGGACTACGGCAGTCGCTACTACGGTCTATCCGTCCGTCTGGTGCGTTAGTATAGATTTACCCCCTTGTTCCCGCAATCTCATCTATGCAGGCAGGCGCCCTATGACGGGCGCAAGCAGGCATAGATGAGCGCGAACAAATCGAAGGCTATGGCAAAATTAGTAGAAATACTTCAGATAGAACAATCACGCGCCGACGCAGAGCAGAGGCGCGTGGTACATCTATTTTCTGATGGCACATTTTATCGTGCCTACGAATGGAGTGCGTGGCTATGTTGCAGGTATATAAACACTTTTCAGGTGACTAAACGATATAATAAGTCAGTTGAATCAGATATGGTGTTTATCGGTTTCCCTAAAACCAGTTTGTCTAAGTTTACACCTAATGGTGCAATGCCTGTTGATGCGGCTGACGGACATATAGTAATGTCGCTGCCTGAAACATTAGTGCCTGCTACTGCCGAAATGAACAAGGAGTTTGAAAATTGGAAAACAACTATTCCTGTGGCTCGTGCCAAGGAAAAGCCTCAACCAGTATTGGATGACCGTCCTGTGTCGATGACAGGGATAATGAAACGCGTGTTGGAATACAACGTGTTGGAACATTCACCTATCGAATGTATGCAGTTTGTAACCGCTATTCAGCGTCAGTTGGTTGAGATATTATAATAAAAATAAGTAACAACAAGGAACAAGGGTTAATTCATAGGCAACCTGTCACTGCAATGGTGAGCGAGTGGAATACGGAATAATTTCCTTGAGTGGATCTTTTGCTGTATATTGTATCCGAAGGTTGCTGACGCGCAGTCTTTTTGCCCGCGGCTGGCAACCGCAACGGCACGGATGTGAACAATGTCGGTTCGAACGGTAACTACTGGTCGTCTACGCCTAACGACACGAACAACGCGTACTACCTCAACTTCAATTCGAACAACCTCAATCCGCAGAACAACAACAATCGCAACAACGGTCAATCCGTCCGTCTGGTGCGTTAGTATAGCACTAATCCTTGGTTTCTGTATGTATCAATTGACGCGCGAGCAACTGCTTGAAGATTTGTATGAGGCGTTTCGTGATGCCAAGCGGCATAAGTCAAAGAAAGTCTATGTGCAACGATTTGAACAACGGTTAGAGCGCAATCTACAAGTGCTTTGCGACGAGCTGTGGACACGAACGTATAAGCCTCATCCGAGCACTTGTTTTATTATTACCGACCCAAAGAAACGCGAGGTGTTCGCCGCCGACTTTCGCGACAGGATTGTTCATCACCTTTACTATAACTATACTCATGAACTATACGAACGCACGTTTATACAGGACTCGTATAGTTGCATCCCCAAGCGCGGTACACATTATGGCATCAGCCGTCTGCAACAACATATACGTCAGGTGAGTTACAACTATAGCCGTCCTTGCTATGTGCTGAAGATGGATATACGCGGGTACTTTATGCACATTGACCGCGCACGGCTATTGGAGATTTGTCTTGCTTCGCTTAGGAAGATGGCAACACATCGTGTGCTGAAACATGTGCCGCAATTATGGCAAGATAGGGTAGATATGTCGTTTGTGGAATACTTGACACAAGAGATTGTACTGCTAGATCCGATATGTGCGTGCAGAGTAATAGGCGGACAAGACGACTGGCGCGACTTGCCGCACGACAAAAGCCTGTACAATAGTCTGGCAGGCTGCGGATTGCCTATCGGTAATCTGACAAGCCAATTGTTCTCAAACATTTACCTAAATGTATTAGATCAATACATGAAACGTGAAATGCATTGCCGTCACTACGGGAGATACGTAGATGATTTCTATGTTGTGAGTGATGATAAGGCTTGGTTACATTCGTTAGTTAAGCCTGTACGACTATTCTTAAGTGAGGCATTGCATCTCACTTTGCATGAGGGGAAAGTCCAGGTCTATCCTCTGCAATACGGTGTGTCATTCCTGGGGATGTACGTTAAGCCATGGCGCATAACTGTGTCACGAGATAGTATTCGACGCATGTGTAGTAAGCAGTTGTCTTTGTTTCGTGAGTGGCGTGCCGGTGCGATATCGTTGATGCGTGTGGCTACTGCCAATGCCTCGTTCCGTGGAATATTGTCGCATGGATATAATGAGCAAATGAGATATATATTTAGTCTATAGTAATAATGTTCAGTCAGATCTTCATCCTTCGCGGGGAGAAGATCTACAGCGTGCAAGGGTAGGAGGTGAAGTGACGGAGTGAATGCAATTCACTCAAAACGGACGGAGCGTAATGGACGAAAAGACGCCGATTAGTAATCGGCACAACTACCAAGAATCTAATGCGCTCAAACATGAAGGCCACCCCATGCGGACAAAGCCCTATGGGGACCCCGGGCGAGAAAAATGCAAAAAATACTCATGGCTACTCCCTCGCACAAGAATGTGCGAGAAATGCACGATGTTGGCTTGTGAGTGGCTTGTGGGTAGGACTAAAGTCTAGGATTACCTCGACTTTGGTTCGACTTTGGCTCGACTTCGGCTCGACTTTGGCTCGACTTTGGATCGAGTTTGGAACGACTTCGGAGCGACTTTCTCCCGACAATGGCTCGACTTGTAGCGCCGTTTGAGCGGTAATAAATGTGGATTCATAAGAAAGAACGACACCTTTGCGGGTGTCGTTCTTTGGATTTCCTAATAGATGCTATTGCCTGATCAGGATGTTGTATTACGGTTAGGATGCTATTGCCTAATCGGGATGTTGCAACCGGATTACTGGAAGGTAGCGCGGTTGTCAACGATCTCGGCGTTCTGCTCGAGGTTGTTGATGAGCTGGTAGGGCAGTGAGTAGCTTGTGCGGGCGTTGAGTGATGCGATCTCCGACGCATAGTCGATCTCGGCATCCGAACGCTGTACGTCAGAAGGAACAAGTACGATCACGCCCTGGTTGCCACGAACAGGCTCCGACAACTCGCCGGCAGCGGTAGCAAACGCCGTACCGATAGCGGCAGGCTCCATGCCTTCTGTGCCAAAGCGGTAAGCGTCCTCGGTGAGTTCGTCGATGTGACGCACCTCGGTACCCATCTTCTCAGCTACCTCAGCCAGGGTCTTTGCTCCGGCAATCTCCTTCTTGATATACTCGGCTTTCTTGCGGTTGAGCGCCTCATAACGAAGCGAAGCCTCTACATCCTCGAAGTCACGGTACTCGCCGTCATGGCAAGCAGTCAGCGTTGCTACGATATACTTGTCACCGCACTCGAAGACGTCACTTACCTGACCTTCTTTCGCCTTGAATGCCCAGCGCACGATGCCGCGGCTCGACTTGAGGTCGGCTACCTTGTTCGACATCTGTTGCAGGTTGCCGGCGGTCTCGATCTCCATCTGTGCCTCCTGAGCAGCAGCGCGGAAAGCTTCCTCGTTCTGGTTCTCCACAACGAAACGGTTGGCTTCGTTGTAGATAGCTGCGTAGGTCTTGCTCGACGGAGTAACCTCGCGCTCGATGATAGCGAGTTTAACCTTCGGCGTAGCTTTGGTCAGACCGGTGATCTCGAAGGTGCGATCCTCCATACCCAGGCTAACCGTGAAGCGGCTGCCTACCTTGCCTGCGAATGCCGGCTCGGCGATGTTCTTCTGCAGGTCAGCCTCGGTGAACCAACCGTACTCCTGATCCTCCTCGCCCTCAGCGGTAGCTATACCCTTGAGCTCAACGGAGTCAGGCGTGCTATAACCGCACTCGATGATACGTGCCATGCGGAACGTGCGTGTAGCCTCGTCGTAGCTGAGAGCCATGAAGTCGTCTTTCTTGGCGCCCTTGGCGAATGCGAACTCCTTATATGCCTCAGGAACGGTATTCTCGGAGTAGTTGCGGCCGTCGTACATGATGTCAGAGTTGCTGTTCACAACGAGTGCAACCTCGTCGGTGGTACGGAACTCCTCCTCGATAGCCTGCATGGCTTTCTCGGCAAGTTCGAAGTCAGCCTCGCTCGGAACGATAGGGAAGGCGATGTAAGCGATCTCGCGGTTAGGCGTCTGCTTGTACATCGGTTTGCGCTCGTCGTAGATCTTGCGGATATCGCTTGTGCTAACCTTCACCAGCGAGTCGGCTACGGTGTAGTAGGGCTTCATAGCGTAGTCCACGCTCACCTTCGTCTGCTTGGCGGTAGCTGCGTACTTGGCGTCAAGGTTGTTGGCGGTGAACAGGTGCTGCAGCAGGCCTGTATATTTCTCCTGCATAGCAGTCAGACGCACAGCGTTCTCCCAGTACATCCAGTAGTTCTTCGCCTGCTTGAGGTTTGCAGCCTGCTCGGCGTTCTCGGCGTCGATCTCGATGGACGAGAGGAAGTTGATCAGGATGTTCTGGTCAAACTGACCGTTCTGCCCTGCGAACATGCGGCGCGTGGTAATCAGCTGATGAGGATGTGCACCGGCGCAAAGCTCGAACAACTCGTCAGGAGTGATGTCCATGCCGATCTTCTCGCCCTGGTCTTGCAGCGTGTATTTGGCTACCAACATCTGCCAAACCTGATTGCGGATCTGCGCATGCATGTCTTCATCAAAATCCGAGCGGCCTGACTCGATCTTGTAAACCTCGGTCAGTTGCTCTACTGCGCTTTCGTACTCGGTGTAGTGAATCTTTTGTCCTTCAATCTCGCCAATGTACTCGCGGCTCTTGTTGAAATACGAGCTGCTGGAGTTAAGGACGTCGCCCAAAATAAATGCAAGCATAGCCAGACCCACTATCACCAGCAGGAACACGCCATGGTTGCGAATACGTTGTAATGTTGCCATATTGTTAATTTAGTTTATATTTTATCTTGTTACTTGGGCGGGTCTCGAATGTTCCCGTTTTGCGACTACCCCCCAGCCCCCTTAAAAGGGCGGAGAAAGGTCGCTAAACGTGACATTGCGAGCCCATGCCAACGCTTGCGCGTTGTGTGCCTAAACAGGCACGCGCAAAAAAGCGACTGCAAAGATACAAAAATTATTTGATATTTGCAAATAAATTTGTCAAAAAACTTTCAATCGCTCAGCGTAGTTGTCAGACAATCGTTGCCGGCTGGAGTTTTTCGCGTATCTTGATGTATATTGTATTGCCTTTTTCCGCCTGTTCGGTGGTGACGTAACCCATGCCGATGCCGACCTTCGTCGTGGGGAGCATGATACCGGAAGTCACGTTGCCTATCTTGTTGCCCTCGGCGTCGCATATGTCGTAGCCGTTACGCGGGATAGCGCGCTCCTGACACTCGAAGTGCACGAGTTTGCGCTTCACGCCTTCGGCTTTCTGCTTGAGGAGGAACTCCTTGTCAATGAAGTCCTTGGCATTGAGCTTGGTGATCCAGCCCAGACCTGCCTCCAGCGGTGAGGTGGTGTCATCGATATCATGCCCGTAGAGGCAGTACCATTTCTCCAGACGCAACGAGTCACGTGCGCCGAGACCGATAGGTGCTACGCCAAACGGCTTGCCTACCTCGAAGATAGCGTCCCAGATCTGCTTGGCATACTCCTTGGGGAAGTACAGCTCGAAGCCTCCGGCACCGGTGTAACCGGTGTTACTAAGGATAACGCCCTGCACGCCTGCAAACGACCACTCGCGGAAAGCGTAGTAGGGGATAGCACTCAGGTCAGCGTCCGTGAGCAGTTGCAACATCTCGGTGGCTTTCGGGCCTTGTACGGCGAGTTGGGCGTACTTGTCCGAAGCGTTCTCCAGATTGACGCCGAAGGTGTTATGCTCGTTGACCCAGTTCCAGTCCTTGTCAATATTTCCGGCATTAACCACCATCAGGTACTTCGTGGTGGAATACTTGTAGATGATCAGGTCATCGACTATACCGCCTTTGCCGTTCGGCATACAGGTGTATTGCGCCTTGCCGGCATCGAGTTTGCTCACATCGTTGGTGGTGATGTATTGCAGGAAGTCCAGCGCACGCTCGCCTTTCACCCAGAACTCACCCATGTGGCTCACATCGAATACGCCCACACCATTGCGGACGATCAGGTGTTCCTGGTTGATGCCCGTCGGGTACTGAATAGGCATGTTAAATCCGGCAAACTCAGCCATCTTTGCTCCGAGTGCAATGTGCACGTCGGTATAAGGAGTGGTTTTCATATTTATGATTTATGATTTTTGATTTATGATTTATTTTGCCATTTGGATGATCTGTAGGATGACCTCGCAGGCTTTCTGCATGCTGGGTATCGGCAGGTACTCATAGCGGCTGTGGAAGTTCTCGCCTCCGGCGAAGATGTTCGGGCAGGGCAGTCCTTCGAACGAGAGTCTTGCTCCGTCCGTGCCGCCGCGGATAGGTTTGACAACCGGTGTCACGCCCACAGCAAGCATCGCCTGTTTGGCGAGGTCGATGATATGCATCACGGGCTCGATCTTCTCGCGCATGTTGTAGTACTGATCACGCATCTCAATCTCTGCGGTACCCTCGCCGTACTCGCGGTTGACCTTGCGCACGAGGTGTTCAAGTTCGCGCTTGCGGCTCTCGAAGCGTACGCGGTCATGATCGCGGATGATATAACTGAGCGTCGTCTCCTCCACGGTACCGTTCATGCCGATCAAGTGGTAGAAGCCTTCGTAGCCCTGTGTGTGCTCGGGTGTCTCCCATCGCGGCAGCATAACCGCCAGCTGGTAGGCTATACGCATCGAGTTCTGCATCTTATGGTACGCGCTACCCGGGTGCACATTCACGCCGTGCACGTGGATCTTGCAGTACGCAGCGTTGAAGTTCTCAAACTCCAGTTCGCCCACAGCGCCGCCGTCCATTGTGTAGGCGAAGTCGCAACCGAAGGCTTGGACATCAAAGTGGTCGGCACCCTGACCTATCTCTTCGTCGGGTGTGAAACCTACGCGCACTTTGCCGTGCTTGATCTCCGGGTGCTGAATCAGGTACTCCATCGCCGTAACGATCTCCGCTATACCGGCTTTATCGTCCGCACCGAGCAGGGTCTTGCCGTTGGTGACGATCAGGTCTTGCCCTGTGTAATGCAACACTTCGGGGTACTTGGCTGTCTCCAGAACGATGCCTTCGCTGAGTTCGATGTCCTTACCGTCATAAGCCTTCACGATGCGCGGCTGAATATGCTTGCCGCTGGCATCGGGCGCTGTATCCATGTGGGCGATGAAGCCTACAACCGGAGTCTGCATGTCCGTGTTCGCAGGCAGCGTTGCCATGATGTAGCCGTTAGTGTCGAGGCAGACGTCTTGCATGCCTATCTCGCGCAGTTCGTCGGCGAGGTAACGTGCAAACTCCATCTGCCCGGGCGTGGAGGGCGTAAGGTTGGTGTTCTCGTCACTCGTCGTGCAGAACGACACGTATTTCAGGAAACGATCAACTATATTCATAATACTATATTCATTTTCTCTTGTTCGCTGTTGATGAAAGCGAGGATGTTATCTTCAATGTTATGGCACATGGCTATTCGTCCTTCCCATGTGCCGGTGCCGGTGTGCGGTGAGAGCACGACATTCGGCAATGTCAGGAGTTCAGGCGAGATATGCGGTTCGTGTTCATATACATCCATCGCCGCACCGGCAATAATCCCCGACTTGAGGGCTTCGACGAGTGAGAGCTCGTCAATGTGCGCCCCACGTGCAGTGTTGATCAGATACGCGCTGCGCTTCATCTGCCCGAGTTCCTGCTTGCCGATGATGTGATGCACCTCGGGCGTGTAGGGTAGGTTGAGCGAAACGAAATCGCTGTCTTGCAGCAGCGTGTCGAAATCCACATAGCGTGCATTGTACTGCGCCTCTATCTGTTCGGGCAGCCGGTGGCGGTTGTGGTAGATGACCTGCATCCCACTGGCAACCGCTCTGCGTGCGAGAGCCTGCCCGATGCGTCCCAGACCGATGATACCCAATGTTTTGCCGTAGAGCGAGTGACTGAGGTTGTTCATCACTGCCATCGGTTGGCAGGTGCCGTTACGCAGCGCGCGGTCGAACTCGCTCACGCGCCTTGCTACGCAGATCATCAGTGCGAACGCCAGTTCGGCTGTCGGCTCAATCACCGGCTGCGGGGTATTCGTCACGCGGATGCCGCGTGCACGGCAGGCATCGAGGTCGATGTTGTTGTAACCCACGCCGAAGTTCGCTATGAGTTTGAGGTTGGGCGCCGAGGCGATCATCGCCGCTGTCACGGGTTTGTCGAAGGTGCTGACGAGTATGTCCGCTTCAGTGAGCGGCACATACAGACTGTGCGCGCCAAGGCGCGTCAGCCCTTCCTCAGGCAGATCGGTGGTGAAAGCGATGCGCATGGTTTACTCTGTAGCAGTGGTGTCGATGGGAAGTGCTGTGCTGTCGATGGGCAGCATCAGACTGTCAACGGGGTAGGCGAGGCTATCGAGCATCAGCGAGTCGATGGCAAGCGTATCGGGCGGTACAGGCAGATGTTTCTGCAGCATAGCTATCGTGCCGTCATTGGATGCCACTACCACTGTGCTGTCGTTGAGCGTGCACGGCGATGTGAGCAGACTGTTGCCGAGTTTGTGCATCCATAGCGTGTCGCCTGTCAAAGCGTCAAGTGCGATGATCTGACCGTTCTTCGTCGTAGCGAACAATGTGCCGCCATCGACCATCAGTTGCGTGGCTGCGTGGTCGAACCCGTAACCGCAATCCGTCGCCCAGAGCAGGGTGTCGGCTTTGAGGTTGATGGCGATGATGGTATCCTGTGCGGTCTTGGCGTAGAGGATACTGTCGCGCATACCGAGCGACTCACGTACCAACCAGCGGTCAGTACGCACGCTCACGGTGCCCGAGTCGGTGTTCAGGGCGGTCAGATAACCGTCTGCCGAACTCAAATACACGCGTCTCTCGTCCGCGCATGGCGTGACAGCTGCCACGGACTGACGGTAGTCCGTCGAGTCGTTACGCCACTGCCAAAGCAGGTTGCCTTTGCGTTTGTCGAAGGCGTAGAAGTTTCCGTCGTACGCACCGACATAGATGCGGTTCTTGTATATGAGCGGCTTGGCGATACAGTAGTTGCCGAAGCCCTTGTAAGTCCAGATAGGCGCGCCGGTCATCAGTTTGAGAGCGTAGAAACAACTGTCCGAGCTGCCGACATAGATGTTCTGTCCGTCAATGGCAATCGAGCCTGTGACAGGTTTGCCGAGCTTCTGCCGCCATAGCAGTTTGCCGTTCTCCACGGAGACGCAGTACAGCGTACCGTTGGCGCTGGCAAATACGCAGCGTCCGTCTTTCACTGCCGCCGAACCGACGATGCGACCTGTGGTCTTGTAGCGCCAGAGAATACGGCCGTTGGTTTGGTCGAAGGCGTAGAACGTGCCGTTATCGTCACCGACATAGATACGACCGTACATCTCTACCGGTGCTGCATAGAAACTGCCGGTCAGATGTCTTTCCCACACGCGCACAACCAGCGAGTCGCTGTCGTTGACGGCATAGGAGGGCAGGAGCAATGTATCCGGTTCGGGGAACTCGCGGCGCGTGAGAGGCAGACTCAGCCACTCTTTTGTCGTGGCATCAGCGGCGCTGAGTGTGACTTGCAGACTGTCGCTGTCACGGTGCAGAGCGATGGCACGCTCGCTGAAACGGATGTTCGCGTCGTCAATATCCACGAGGGTGTAACCTGTGTTGCTCAGCGAGTCAGGCAGTGCTGCACGGCAAACGACATTATCTATGCCGTCAATCATGAGGTGCTCGTTCTTATGATGATGACCGCTGATGATAAGCTGCGTGTTGTACTGACGCAACATGCCGGTAATGTCGTACCAGTTGTCCACCTCGTTGGTTTGCACCGGAATATGCGCGAGCAGGATTGTCGGTTGTGTGCCGAGCGAATCGAGCCACTGGCGCAACCACAGGGTATCTTGCGGCGCAAAATGCCCGTCACCGGCATGCATGATCGGAGTGTTATTCAGTCCGAGCAGGAGCAGACCATCACGGTTCTGCATGAATCGTACGCTGTCGAACACCGCCTTCAGGTCTTGCAGCGCCGACGGACTAAACCTCGTCTCGTGGTTACCCGTAGTGATATAGAACGGCAGCTCGGTCGATTCCAACAGTTGGCGAGCACGCACCAAGGCAAGGCTGTCGCCGTGCTCAGTGATGTCGCCGGCATGCAGGATGAAGTCCACTTGCTGACTCTTCAGGTCTTCGGCGCACAGAGCCATGGCTTGCAGAGCTTCGCCCGGCACTTCGCGCGGAACAATCAGCACGGTGTCACGCTGTGTCAGACTGTCCACGGTCTGGATGGTGTCATAGACTATCTCCGGCGCCTCGATGTGGGTGTCGGTCAGCACGGCAAAACGCGTCGCTGCCGACATACTCAGAGATAACAAACAGGTTGCAATCAAGTAAATTTGCTTCATATCTATTCTTTTGACTATTCCAACAACATATCAAACTGTTTCTTGAACTCCCCCAAGTATGGGTTTTGTTCGAGTAGTACGCGGTACTTCTCATCAGAGGTGTATGCGCGTCGCGGTGCCATGTTCTCCGCCACTACGGTGCGGATCAACAGCCGGTCGTTCTGCAGGGCGTCGCGCAGGAGCGTGAGTATCTGCCGGCTGAACTTCTTGAACTCCTCTTCCTGCCAGGGGTTGACGAAGGTCACTTGGGCTGTATGGTCGTCAATGAGTTGCGGGCGATGGGCATCGAGCATCGCCACGAGGCGCTGTTCACGTTTGAACGTCGCTTTCAGACCAACCCACGCGCCGCTAAGTTGGTCTGCCGTAAAAGGGTTATTGCGCTGCGGCTGCTGTGTGGCCGGCTGTGCTGCGGCTGTCGACGCGGCTTGCGGCGCCGCTGACGGCTGAGTGCCTATGCTTGGTATCGTCGGCAGATTAGGCATCTGCGGCATCTGCGGCATCTGCGGCATTGCTTGCGCCGGTTGTGCCGGCTTAGGCTGCGGTACGGGTTGTGCAGCGGGTTTGGGTTGCTGTGCAGGCTGTGCGGTTTGCGGTGCGGCACTCGGCGCTACTATCGGTTGACTACTGACGGCTGATGGCTGATTGCCGGCGGCTGCTATCTGTGATAGCCGTATCAGCATCAACTCTACTGTCAGGCGTTTGTTTTTTGATGTGCGGTAGGCAGTCTCGGCATCTACGATGGTATCCAGTGCCTTGAAGATCCACACGGCAGGTGTGGTGGCTGCCTGCTGCTTGTAGTGCTGGCGGATGGCGTCGCTGGTCTCGATGAGTTGGATCGTTGCCGCGTCGTGCGCAACGAGTACATCACGCAGGTGCTTCGCCAAACCGCTGACGAAGTTGCCGGCATCAAAGCCTTTGCTGAGTACCTCGTTGAGCAGGAGCAGGGCACCTTTCACATTACCTTGGAGCGTCATGTCAGTGAGGCGGAAGTAGTACTCAGTGTCAAGTACATTCAGCACCTCGATGGCGCGTTCGTAGGTGATCGTCTCGCCGCAGAACGCTACGAGCTGGTCGAAGATGCTGAGGGCGTCACGCATGCCGCCATCGGCTTTCTGTGCCACGACATTCAGGGCATCTTCAGTGGCAGATATACCTTCTTGGGAAGCCACATATTGCAGGTGATGAATGATATCCGCTACCGTGATGCGCTGGAAGTCATAGACTTGGCAGCGGCTCAGGATGGTGGGTAGCACTTTGTGCTTCTCAGTCGTAGCAAGGATGAAGATGGCGTACGAAGGCGGTTCTTCGAGGGTTTTGAGCAGGGCATTGAACGCACCGGCGGAGAGCATGTGCACCTCGTCGATGATATACACGCTGTACTTGCCTATCTGCGGCGGGATGCGCACCTGGTCGATCAGGTTACGGATATCCTCGACAGAGTTGTTCGATGCTGCATCGAGTTCGTGGATGTTGAACGACCGCTGCTCGTTGAACGCCGTGCATGACTCGCACTGGTTGCAAGCGTCGTGCGTGGCAGTCGGATTGAGGCAGTTGATGGTCTTGGCGAAGATTCGCGCACAGGTCGTCTTACCCACACCGCGAGGACCACAGAACAGGTACGCGTGGGCTAACTTACCTTGGCGTATAGAGTTACGCAAGGTTTCCGTCAGCGCGTGCTGGCCTACTACGCTCTCGAAAGTGCTCGGTCTGTACTTCCGTGCGGAAACGATATATCTGCTGTTTTCCATATATGCGCACAAATAACGCACAAAGATACAAAAAAAATATCAAATATGCAAATTTTTGCGGGATTATTTCAAAAAAATCTTCAAACATTTGCAAATGTCAAATATTTTTATTATCTTTGCAACCGAATACTATGGTTTTGACGAACAGTTAACCCTAAATACTAACTCTAAAACTTCAACTGTATGAAAAAACTGAACATCATCGCAACCATCAAGGATGGTATTGGTCTCGGAATGATTAACTTTCTGAGCCTCGTATTGACTGCTATCTTGTACTTTGTTACGATTTGGATTCCGTATCTGAACGTAGGTACAACGATTGCAATGGCATCGCTGCCCGCTGAAATAGCTAAAGGCAACGTTATCAACCCCTTGTTCATCTTTGATGGCAAGTACCGCAAGAATATGGGTGAGTTCTTCATCCTCATGGCTCTGATGGGTGGCGCTATCTTCGTGGGATTCTTCTTCGGCATTATCCCGGGTCTTGTACTGAGCATCGCATGGTCGTTTGCAGCCGTGCTGTTTGTAGACAAGAACCTCAGTGCCCTCGAAGCACTGCGTGAGTCGAATGATATGACCTATGGCAACAAGTGGCGCATCTTCGGTGCCGAGTTCCTCGTTGTACTGGCTATGGAGATAGTAATGGCCATCATCAGCGCATTGTTCGGAATAGGCAACGTAGGTTTCCTGGAGGCTATCGGTACCATTATCAATATTGCTATTTTTCTGTGCATCGTGCCTGTTGTATATGGTGTAGAGGCATCGATCTACAAACAACTCACCTCAGGTGAGATCATTGGCGCAGAGGCTGCCGCACCCGCACCCGCACCAGCACCAGCTCCTGCTCCCGAAGCTCCGAAGGCAGAAGAGCCTAAAGCTGAAGAGCCGAAAGCTCCCAAGGCCAAAGCACCCAAGGCTGAGTAAGCAATGCTTTCAAATCCCACAAAAATTTCACAATTGTGGGATTTTTTTTGTACCTTTGTGTACACACCGACGTACAATAAAATGATATATATGAAACGATTATGGATGATAATGCTTCTGCCTCTTGCACTTGTTGCGTGTAAGGGCAATAAGGCGGACGAGCAGGCACAGATGCGCGTGTATGTGGACAAACTCATGGCGCAGATGACGCTCGAAGAGAAACTCGGACAACTCAACCTGCCTGTCGGCGGGGATATAGTTACAGGCGGAGTGCATAACAGTCTATCGGCGGAAGATATACGCCAGGGCAGGGTAGGCGGATTGTTCAACCTCAAAGGCGCACAAGCCATCCGCGAGGTGCAGCGCATCGCTGTGGAAGAGAGCCGTCTGGGAATCCCTCTGCTGTTCGGAATGGATGTCATTCACGGCTACGAGACGGTGTTCCCTATACCTCTGGCACTTGCCTGCTCATGGGACATGAAGGCTATCGAGCGCTCGGCGCAGATTGCTGCACGCGAGGCGACGGCTGATGGCATTTGTTGGACATTCTCGCCTATGGTGGATATATGCCACGACGGTCGCTGGGGACGCATCAGCGAAGGCAACGGCGAAGACCCTTATCTGGGCAGCCGTATAGCCGAAGCGATGGTGCACGGCTATCAGGGAGCATCGCTTGCCGACAAAGAAACAATGATGGCGTGCGTCAAACATTTTGCTCTCTATGGCGCGGTTGAAGCCGGGCGTGAGTACAACAATGTTTATCCTGATGACTACCACGCCTTCAACGAGTATATGCAGCCGTACAAGGCGGCTGTTGATGCCGGTGCCGGCTCGGTGATGGCAGCCTTCAATACCGTGCACGGAATACCCGCCACAGGCAACCGGTGGTTGCTCACAGACCTGCTGCGTGAGCAGTGGGGGTTCCGCGGATTCGTCGTTTCCGACTACTGCGGACTGGAACAACTGCGCGATCACGGGGTGTGTGCGGACAAAGAGCAGGCTGCTATCCAATGCCTCGATGCCGGGCTGGACATGGACATGGTTTCCGCCGGTTTGGTTAACTTGGCTGACGCGGTGCGTGCCGGTCGTTGCAGGGAACGCGATGTGGATGCCGCCTGCCGACGGATGCTGGAAGCAAAGTATATGTTAGGTCTGTTTGACGACCCGTACAAGTATTGCGATACGACGCGTCGCGAGGAGGTTATTCTGTGTGACGAACATCGCGCTGAAGCCCGGCGTATAGCGGGCGAGAGTATGGTGCTACTCAAGAACGACAACAACCTGCTACCGCTCGGCAAGCGTGGCACAATAGCACTCATCGGTCCGCTGGCAGATACCCGCCCGAATATGCCCGGCACGTGGGCTGTGGCAGCGGTTCCCGAACGCTACAAGACCGTTAAGGAGGGCTTACAGGATGCATTACGCGGAACAGGCGCGCGGCTGCTCTACGCCAAGGGTTGTAACTTAATGTACGATGCTGATGCTGAGGCTATCGCTACGATGTTCGGACGTGAGATGCGTGACAGTCGCAGTGCGGAAACCATGCGAGCCGAGGCGCTGGCTATAGCCCGTCAGGCGGATGTGATAGTGGCGGCTATGGGCGAGGCGAGTGAGATGAGTGGTGAGTGCTCTTCGCGCGTGGATATAGAGATGCCTGACGCGCAGCGCGACTTGCTCGCGGAACTTGCCAAACTTGGCAAGCCTATTGTACTGGTGCATTTTGCCGGACGCCCGACGGTGCTTAACTGGGAGACGGAACACCTGCCTGCTATCGTGGAGAGCTGGTTCTGCGGTAGCGAGAGTGCGGATGCTATAGCCGATGTGCTGTTCGGCGAAGTTAATCCTTCCGGCAGACTCTGCGTCCAACTGCCGCGGCACGTGGGACAATACCCGTTCTCGTACCGCCAGATGCGCACCTCGCGTCTGAATGAGGAAGGTGAGTTCCGCAAGTACAGTACCTGCTATGCTGATGTGAGCAGCAAACCGCTGTATCCGTTCGGTTACGGATTGAGTTATACAACGTTTGAGTACTCTGATTTCCACCTCACGGACAGCATTATGCCGCTTGACGGTTCGGTCGAGGCACGCGTGACGGTAACGAACACAGGCTCTTGTGCCGGTACGGAGGTCGTGCAACTGTATATAGGAGATCCCGTTGCACAGGGTGTGCGCCCGTACAAGGAACTTCGCGGATTCGAACGCATCGAACTGGCAGCCGGCGAGAGCCGTGAAGTGGTGTTCATCCTGGATGCCGACCGCATGGGCTACTACGAGCCGTACAAACTCACATGGGCGATGGAGCGAGGTGATATAGATGTGATGATAGGTCGCAACTGTGAGGATGTAGAGACACGAATACTGCATGTGCGGTAGCTATTAGCGGTCAGCTATCAGCAATCAGCTATCAGATATCAGAAATCAGAAGTAGACATCAGAGCACAATAAAAAGGACTGCCGGATAGCAGCCCTTTTTATTGTGGAGTAGTCTCTTAGTAGTTCGTGCGTTGGGTAGCAGCGTAACTGATCTTGAGCGCGTAGGCTTTTCTCAGTTCCTGCTTGATATCCGCAATTACACCCATTCGGGTTTCCTTGTCAGCTTTGATGCTGACGGTCATCAAGCCCTGCTCCGACTCGTTCATAGCCGAACGCTCGTTGATGATATAGTCGGCAATTTCCGACTTGTCAGCAAAGGCGTCGTCAAGCTGAATACGGGTCTCTGAACCGAACGCTTTCTGGAACTCCTTGGTAGGTGTACCTACATAGATGTATCGTACAAGTGATTTCTTCTCAAGCTTCGTGAGCTCCGTAGCCGACGGATTCTGGATTTGAACCTTGTAGGTTACCTCCTTCATCGAGGTTACGGACATGAAGAAGAACAACAGCATGAAGATGATATCGGGCAGTGACGAAGTGTTCAGAGCCGGCATCTCGCGTTTTTCGTTTCTACGAATCTTTGCCATACTTAGTTCCCTCCATAGTTTTTCGGCTCAGCCTCGGAGATCTTCTGAGGATAAACCTTCTGAATCAGTTTCTGGTCATCCTCGTCAAGCTCGTTGAAAGCCTTGTGATAATACTTGTGTGCGCACTCGTCACGCAACTCGTTGTAAGCCGCTACGAGTTCATTCTGTACATCGAGGTATGCCTGGTACTGTGTATCAACGTCGTTCTGGACGGAGATAACGTGGTTCTTGGCATACTTAACGACACCGATTTGTCCGCCAAAATCCTCTTCGTAGAGTTTAGGCAGGTTGGCATCGTCATTGACATTGGCAATGAACTCTTTGGCTTTCTCCCTAAGTTGCTTGACGCTCATCTCCTGGCCTTGTACCATAAGCTGGTTAGCGGAGTTGATCTTCACTATCAGCAGGTTGCGCTTGTTGATATCCGTGTCCTCAATCTTCTGATCGGGCGGGATAGGCGCAGGCAGACGACGTGTCAGACCCTGGTTAACGTCCATTGATGTGGTCACCAAGAAGAAGATGAGCAGCAAGAATGAGATGTCAGCCATAGAACTGGCGTTAATCTGTGGGATTTTCTTAGCCATAGTAATTCATTGTTATTATTTACGTGAACCTGAAATGCAAGCACCGGCGATAACCGCACCGATGGTAGCAGCAAACAGAATGTAAACGAGGTACATAACGGCGTCAGCCATCTGTGCCCAGAAGCCTACATTGTCCGTACCCTCATAACCTACAATGTGCAGTTCTTCGGGGCTACCCAGCAGCCAGCAGATAATGCAGAGCACAACAGCACCAACAACTACGCACAGACTGCGGATGGCACGTTTGGGATTGTACTTGAAGTCACCTGCAAGTTTCGTAATCAATACGCAGAGCGTAATGAGGATAGCCAGACCCAGCAGGAAATAAATCCAGCCGAGGAACAGGTCAGAGAAGCGGGGGATATCCAGAAAATCACCGGCAACCTCCAGCGAGCCGCTTGAACCTCCGCGGAAGAACAGGATGATTACGAGTATACCCAGCGCGAGCAACGACCACAGCGTAATCTTTGGAATCAATTTATAGTTCTTCATAACTTACTCTTTTTAACAGTTAAACAATAGTGAGCAGTTATGCCGATTACTTCTTCTGTTTCTTGTCGTATGCAACAACGATGTCAAGCAGGCTAATCGAGCTGTCTTCCATCTCGTTAACCAGACCCTCGATGAGGCTGAGGATGTAGTTGTAGAACAATTGGAGAATAACGGCGATGATCAAACCGAGCAACGTGGTCAACAGAGCGACCTTGATACCACCGGCAACAAC
>Ga0310690_10000103_pt1 | contig 187186 bp, 135 predicted proteins | sample AusTroGonzalo_MG_2_FD_207661 | JGI IMG/M metagenome (GOLD analysis project Ga0310690, IMG submission 207661) | Bovine rumen microbial communities from tropical cattle in Woodstock, Queensland, Australia - Gonzalo_04 (v2) (version 2) | ecosystem: Host-associated > Mammals > Digestive system >... | reverse complement strand
AGGACTTCACCAGCTACAGGGCAGAGCGCGTGAAATCCCTCTTCAACGCCGAAACGGGCTACCAATGGCAGCACACGGCAGAACTGCCCATCGAGAACATGGACTGGCAAATCGGCCTCATCGTCGGCAGGTCGGGAAGCGGGAAGAGCAGCATCGGAAAGGCGATGTTCCCCGGTGTCCCGCTCTATGACCTTTATGCTGGATGGCATGAAGACCGTCCCATCATCGACGACATCTGTCCCGATGGTGACTTTGACGCGGTGACGGGCGCACTGTCAGCCGTCGGCCTTGGCGATGTCCCGGCATGGCTGCGACCTTTCAAGGTGCTTTCAAACGGCGAACAATTCAGGGCCGGTCTCGCCCGCCTCGTTTGCGACAAGCCTGAAATCGCCGTCGTGGACGAGTTTACCAGCGTAATTGACCGCCAGATTGCCAAGATAGGCGCGGCGGCCTTTGCGAAGAGTTGGCGGCGTGGAAAAGGCAAAATTGTCCTTCTTACTCCGCACTTCGATGTGATTGAATGGTTGCAGCCCGATTGGGTTTACAACACAAACGAGGCGCGGTTCTACACCCGCGACTGCCTTCGGCAAAGACCTGAAATCGAACTCTCAATTTATCGGGTTCCGGGAACGCGATGGGGTTATTTTAAGCCGCATTACTATTTAGATCTGCCCATGCCCATCGCGGCCCAGTATTTCATCTGCTTTGCCGGTGACGAGCCTGTGGCGCATTTGGCAGTATGTCCCATGTTTCAGGGCGGGCACTATCGGGCAACTCGTTTGGTAGTCTTACCAGAGTGGCAGGGCATAGGTGTGGGCACGGCCTTCCTGAATGAGGTGTGCAGGCTCCATCTTGAGGGCCAAGGGCGGTGTGGGCGCAAGTACACCACATTGTTCCACACCTCGCATCCGCAACTATGCCGTGCCCTGCGCAAGTCGTCCAAATGGGTGCAGGTAAGCGGTGCGCTGAAGTTCGCCGACAAAAGCAAGTCCATCAAGACGCTCAGCCGGTCGGCAATCAATGGCGGCATGAAACACGGGAGCGGTGGCTTTGGCGGCCATTTCAGGGCGGTACAAGGGTTTGAATATATAGGAGACCAGGAACTATGTTAGTGAGGATATTAGGACAGACCACAACACAGGCGTATATCGCCGCGAAGGAGGTCGTGGAAAGATGCGGTTGCACGGTGTTCCATGATTCGATGGAGTATCTGCCAGGCATGGAGATAGACCTGAACATCGCGCCATTGCTGACGGAGAAAATCCCGACTGATGTAATCAGGGAGCCTCGCTTCGGGACGCTCATCTTTCATCCGTCACCGTTGCCGTATGGACGCGGTGCGGCATCCATCAAGTGGGCCTACAAAAGGAATGAAGCCGTGACCGCTGCGACATGGTTCTGGGCTGATGAAGGTCTTGACACGGGCAATATCTGTGAGCAGGAAATAGTCAAGATTGACCACACAATCAAGCCGAGGCAGTTCTATGAGCGTGACATAATTCCAGCCCTTTGTCGCACCCTTGAACGCTGTTTAAGCAGCCTTCGAATAGGTCTTAAACGCGAGATAAAGCAGCAGGGCAAATATGCCACATTCGACAGGAAAGAGGGCTTATAAGCGAAGTGGGCGCACCGGGGGAAATCCGACGCGCCCACTTTTGGGAAAAATTGTACGATTCATTTTAGAAATGTGTACAATTCGTTTTTGCGATTATACATCGTCGGCTCGGGCGATATCGGCTACTATGGTAACCCTGTCGTGGAAGGCGACAAAGTGGGTAGCGGTAGCATGACCCGTCTTGGGGATTGACAACAGCGAAAGTAAATTCCTTTTTCATACCTTTTTAACGAAAAATGGCTGACCCGATGGGGCCAGCCATTTTTCATTATGGTGTGTGCGGGGTTATTTGACCACCGTCACACGTTTCACGCTCATGCCGTTTTCAGCATAGATGCGGATCATGTAGACACCTGTGCCATACTGGCCCATGTTCAGGATGGCGGCGCTTTCATTCACTTCGGCATCGTAAATCACCTGACCCATCTCATTGACCACGACGATGCGGTTCATGCCTTCGGCTTCGATGGTGACGTTGCCGTCGGTCGGGTTGGGGTAGAGGCTGGCGTGGATGCCATACTCGTTGAGGTCGGTGGAGTTCTTCACGTTGATGTTCAGCGTGCCGTTGCCGTCGTTGCACTCAGAGACAGGCGTGGCAGTCAGCACGACTTCGCCCTTGTAGGTGCCGCTCCAGGTGACCACCACCGACATGCCGTCGTTGGCAGGAACCAACGTGCCGGCCTCTTCAGGCTCGATGCTGAAGCCAGCCATCACGTTGTTGCTGATGGTGTAGGTCGTGGTAGGCGTGAGGCGCACATCCAGTTCGGCATCGCCGTTGATTTCGGGCACCTCAACGATAGGATTCACGGTCACGTTGATAGCTTGTTCGAGAGCCGTCTCGCAGCCGTTGGCGTCGGTCACTTTAGTGAGGGTGGCGTTGATGTTGGCGGCAGGAGTGAGCGTCATGGTGTAGTTGTCGCTTTCAGCCGTGAAGTTGTCCATGCCAGTGGCTTCCACCATAAACGGAGCCACACCAGTGAAATTGAATTCGACATCGACGGTTTCGCCTTCGCAGATGCTGGCAGGCACGTCGCCGATGGTCATTGTTGGGGCGGCATTCACGGTGACGGTGAAGCTACGCTCGCCCGTCACATAATAAGTGGTACAAGTGATGTTTGAAACCCACCTGACATTGAATTCATGAGTGCCTACTTCAAGCGTGCCAAGGTCGATGGAGTTGGCTCCAGAATGAGCATTGTATGATCCTCCGTCTATTCCAACGGTGAATTCAGGTTCTGCACCCCAGGTTCCAGCCGAACCCGTCATGGTGAAGCTCATGGTTGCATTTTCGCCTTCGCAAATCTCTATGGCATGGGCTGACAGAGTTAATTCAGGCATCGGATGCATATCGAAAGGATATTCAAATGTCATAGGGCCGCAGCCTTCACTTTGTGCAGTGGCAGTCAAGGTAACACCATTTTCAATGTCTTGAGGACCAGGAGTGTAAGTGGTTGCCAAAGCAGAGGCGTCTTCAAATTCACCGTCACCAGAAGTACTCCAAGTGAAAGTGGAATAGTCACCATTAACCATTACGGCAACTTCTTGTGGATTGCTTTCAGCGCAATAGTAATAGTCGAACAGTGCGTCCTCAATGGTCACATTTTCCGTGATGAACACCGTCATCTCGTCGGTGATGGTCTCGCCGCCACCGTTGATGGTGAGGGTCAGCGTGGCCTGACGGTTGGCGATGTCTTGCGGGCCGGGCGTATAGAGCGGCATGGCGATGGTGGCATCATCGAAGGTGCCATCGCCCGAAGTGGTCCACATCATGTTGTCGTAGTGGATGGCGTAACCCACGATCTGTGCATCGTTGCCTTCGCAGACGGTCACATCATAACCGGCGGTGCCAGCCATGATGCGGGCGGCGGGCAGACCGATGAAGTCGATCCAACCGCAGTCGCTACCGTTGTTCACGCTACCGTCTTTGGTGTAGGTCCACTTGTAGGTGTGCATGCCTTCGCTGACGGGATAGGCGGCCTTGGTCCAGCCGATGGAACCCGACCAGCTGTTCTTCTCCTGGTTGTCAATATAGAAGTGCAGCTTGTCGTAGCCACTTTCTGATGATACCTTGTAATAGAAGGAGATGGTGTCGTTCGAGCCAGCCTCATGTCTCAGGATGAGGGTGGTGGTGCCGTTGTTGCCGATGGCGCCCGAGCGTATGCAGTATTGGCCTTCATACGGGCTTTCGGTGACGATGCGCCAGGGGTTGTTGGCATCGTTGGTCCAGCCTTCGCCGAGTTCGCCAGTCTCAAAGTCTTCGACGACGAGGCCCACCTTGGCGTGGTATTCCTTTTGGGCACCATATTGGCCCGAGGTCACGTCAAGGATGATGGGGCAGCTGTAGCCGATAGGCGTTTCTTCGCTAATGGAGATGTTGTAAACCGCGGTCTGGGTCTCTCCAGCATTCACGTTCTCGAAGTCGACGGTGTTTTCAGCCACGGTGATGTAGGGCGAGAGCAGCTGCAACGAAGCAATGGTGGCATCGGCATTGGCGTGGCCCTTGTTCTCGATCGGGAAGCTAAGTGTGGCGGTTTCGCCAGCATCGAGGCGGCCGTTGCCGTTGCCATTCACTTCGGTGATGCTCATGCCGCCGAGGTTGAAGACAGGGGCATAGGCTTTCATGGCCAAGTTGCTGACATACGCGTCGTCGCCGTTGGTCACGGTGATGGTGAAGCGAATGCTGGTATTGTCGGGCACGTTGTCGGCAATGGTGAACGAGAAGGCGTTGGTCACGGTTTGCGTGGCATTGGGTTCCATGCTTTCGTATTGGGCGGTGCCGTTGGTGATTTCGACATATTCCGAATCGCTCTCAAGCACAGCTTCGAAGGCATCCATCGGGTCGCTACCGACGTTCTTCAGGGTGATGTCGAGCGTGATGGCTTCACCGAAGTCAAGTTGCTGGTTGTAATTCTCGTCGTGGATAGTCTTGCTGTCGAAGACAATGTAAGGACCATCGGCGGGGATGACACCCATGACGGCCTCATAGCGCAGGTAGTTCTGGCCGGTCACGACGAGGTTGATCTCGGTCGGGGGCACTTGCGGGACGAACTCGATGCTTTGCGGGTCGCCAGTGGCTTCGGCCACGGCCAGGATCTCCCAGCCACCTTCGCCGTCTTCTCTGACAAGGCTGATCATGCAGCCTTCAGGAGCGGTGATGGTGACTTCACCCAAGCCTGCGATGACGACTTCGGGATGCGTCACTTCCATCTCCTGAGGCACTTGCGTGTAGATACGCAGGAAGGCGTCGCAGTGGGCGGTGAACATGGTGTAGGTGATGTCCTTGTCGTCGGTGTTGTAAGGCCATGAGCTCTGTGCCAGGAAATACTTGCCAGCCACATTACCGAAAGCAGGCATCCAGTTGCCGGTGTTGGCGGCATACGGGCCATAGTCGGGCATGAACTCACCATCGAAGAGGTCGTAGACACCCCAAACATAGGTGTCGTTGACGAAGGAGTAGGAGGTCTCAGTGGGGCAGAGGATACCCACGGCACCGGCGTTCTCGCCGTTGTAGGTGCGGCGCATCCAAGCCTCGGCGAAGCAGTCGTCGCTGTAGTTATACTTACCCGTGAGGCAGTTGATGGACATCACGAAGGGCAGCTTGCCCACGTTGTTCATCTGTGCCACGTGTGAGTTCTTCACGGCGGGTTCACCCCAGCCATGTTCCTCACCGTGGTCGCGGTGTTGCAGCCAGAAGGAACCGGCATTGACGGCGTCCACCACCTGTTGAGGCGTGCCACCCGTCCAGCCTCCCATCTCACTCGGTGAGGCAGGAATGTAGTTCAAGCCGTTGGGACCAAAATAGTTGACCACCATGGAGGTGTTTTGGTTGCTCGACCAGCTGCCGCCGGGCGTGCCGCTGTAGATGCAGTTGATACGGTTGGGCGTATAGCCGTGTTGGCGCATGTAGCCGCCGAACACCTCGGAGCAGATCTGGAACCAACGCTCGGTCTGCCAGCCTAAGGCAGTGATGGGACTGGTGTAGAAGCTGGGATCCATGTTGGGGTTGGTGTATTCGTATTCGATCTGTTTGCCGACGAAGACGGGCAGTTGGGCGGGTGTCTCGGCGATAAGGCGCGAGAACACCATGTCGGGCAGGTTGTCGTTGCCGACCACGTCAGCGTAACCGTTGTCGGTGATGCAGCTTCCGTAGGGGTGCGGGGCGGTCTCGGCGGGCACATACTGGCCCATGTTGGTGCCGTGGTCACCGAGCAAACAGACGGCCACAGGGGCGATCTCCCAGGTGTTGTAGGCGCTGTGGAACCAGCTCTTCATCTGTGCAGTGGAGTTGGCAGGCATCTCGTCGAGGCGGTACACTTCGGTGATAATGCCTTGACGGGTGCGGTATTCCTTCAACTGGTTGGCATATTCTGCCCAAGCGTCGTTGTTGGGCGTGATGATGAGGTACTCGGCGCCTTTGTCTTCGTCGCGCAGCCACTTTTGCATACGGGCCTCATAGTCGATGACAGGCAGCTGGTCGTAGTTGAGCAGCTCGGCAGCGAGGATGGGATCCCAATAGGGCGAACGCAGACGGTCTTCGCCGAAATGGCCGTTACCGCCTTCAAAGCTCACCTCGAGTTCCACGTTGGTGTAGACGATGAGGTCCTTCGTGACGGGGTTGTATTGGAAAGGCGTGATGGCCACGGTGACGGCATCGACACCGCGGATGTAGGAGCTACCCATCACGAAAGGCTCGGCCGGATAATAGGCGTTCTTGCCGTAGACGGTCATGTCCTTCACATAGTTCATGTCAGGCTCCTCATTCTCCGACTGGATGCGGAGGGCAGGGGCGACGTTCACGTTGTGGATGACTTCCTTCTCGAAGCTCACCACATGGAGGGTGGCGGTGGCACCTTGCGGGATGGCCATCATACGGCTATCGGCAGGCAGGTTGGGCATGCCGGCATCGTTGGGGATGCTGACGGCGCTGATGCTGACTTCGCACATCTCCTCTCCACGGTAGTTGAGTGAGCTGAGGGTGACTTGGCCCACATTGTAGGTGATGTGGAGGCCACTGCGTGTCTTCTCCGTCAAGGCGAAGCCTTGCTTCCCCTTCACGGGATAATCAAAGGTCTGTGCCATGGCGATGTTGCCGATGAAGGCGAACAACGCAATGAATAGGACAATGGGTAATGGCTTTTTCATGTTGCTTTGTTTTTGGTGATACTTATGTTGATTGTTTATTCTCTTTTTTATGGAAATAGAGACGCAAGGCTTTGCGTCTCTACTCCTAACTCTTAACTCCCCAACTCCCTAACTCAATCATACTCGCCCCATCTGATGCAGGCACCTTGCAACTGCTTCTTCAGAGGGAACATGAGCGTGACTTTCGCACTTACATCGGTGTTGAACCGCATGCCCAACAGGTAGGGGTCGATATAGCCTGCTCCAATCACATTCTGCGACTCGCCGTTGATTTCCTCATGCGAGAACGAATTGATGACCGCAGCATGTCCTGAGACGTCGGCCTTGATGATGAAATAGTAGTTGCTGACATTGAGCTTGAACATCACACCGACACCGGCCACAAGACCCACATTCCATTGCCTGGCGTTTTGTGCGGAAAATTCTACCGTATCAATAGAGGCGTTGTTGTCGCTATAGTGCTGGTTTTCGGTTCCGTATTCCAAAATCTCTTTTTTCTGCCAGACTTCTTTTCCTGAAAGGGGTACACTGACGCGAGGACCGACAAAGACGTATGGGCGGATGGTGTTCTTTGAGAAATAGTGGGTCAGAATAGCTTGAACATCGACTTCCTGATAGTCAACGTCGAGTTGACGGTAATAGTCCCTGTTTTCATTGAGTGCTACAGGGAAGTTCGTTACCTCGTAGTTCAATTGGAGGTTGCGCATGGCATAAAGACATTCCACCGTGATCGAGTTGGTTGCATCCAGCATGCGTTCGACGGCCAGACCACCGACAATGCCGAAGTTGAACGGTTCGTGGTATCTCGTCTTGGTGCCGCCAAAGTGAAGCCAATAGGTCGAGGTGAGCCCGCCGGTGAGTCCGATGTTGTATTTGGCTTCCATCGAGTTCAATTGGCTGTTGGGCGACTGCAACGGCTTTCTGAACTGGGCTTGCGCCGTGCTTCCGACCAAGAGAAGGGTGAAGAGGAATATGATGGTTGACTTTTTCATTCTGCTTGAGCTCTTAAGTTATTCTTGTTCGTTGTACTCGCCTGAGTGGGCCACACCGTTGTTCTTGAGGAGCAACACGTCGCCTTTCGAAGGCAGGTAGCCGAGGGCGATAATTTGCGAGATACTGGTGCCTTCTTGGTAGTACTTCATAGTTTCGATGCCCCATCTCAAGTCTCTAATAATGGGCGTTACGACGGTATCGACGGTATGGTTGATGGTGTCGACCACGACGGAGGTTTCCTTGTCCACCCTGCCGGAGATGATGACGGCGTTGAGCGGCTCGGCTTTCGACTTGATGGAGCGTATCTCATAATAGTAGACCGTGAAATAGGGGTCTTTACCCATGATGTACACGGTGTTGAAGTTTTCTCTCTGGTAGTTGCCATTCTTGAAATAGATGGGCGCGATAGTGTCGTCGATGAAGAACTCAGGGTTGTTGGTGACAACGGCAGAAGTCGAATCGCAATCGGAGCGTTCCACGAAGTAGGTGTATTCGCCAGGGTTACCCTTGGGGTATCTGAAACTCAGCTTGGCGATACCCATGTGCTGGTCATAGAATTTGAAAAACTGTTGGGCAGGGATGGATGTGGGTGTTTGGATCCATGTGCTCCCGGGATTCCTGATGACATCGGTGATGAAGATGTCTTCGGTCACAAACGAGCCTTCGATCTTGGGCGGTTCGTCCCCATAATGGAGATAGTCGCTGAAAGCCAACAGCAAGGGCTGGGGCATGAACTCGTTGATGTTCGGAATCTGTTGATAAGCGTAAAAAACGGTAGCATTGTTTTGGGGGTCGTCTTTCAGGCAGCTGCTGAGCAGGGCGAGTCCGCAAACCAAAACCAGTGTTCTGAATATGTGCTTCTTCATCGTAGTAGTGCTATGGAAGAGGTATTAGCTCTAGAATTAAAAATAATCTCGCAAATGTAAGGATTTACTCTTTATGTTCGACAAAGGAAACGCTTTTTTTTGCTTTTTATTGTAATGGATTGAATATTATTTTGTTACAACAAAGGTTTTGACTAGCTGTTTTCCGTTGTTGTTGAACAGCATGATGTATATCCCGCTGTGATAGTTGCTTAGCGAGTAATGGTGGCGGTTTTCCGGGGTGGCCAAGATCGTGAATTGGTCGACCATCAGTCCAGTCATGTCGTATACTTTCACCTCTACGGCACCTTCCAAACGGCTGGTGACGATGTCCATCTGTCCGTTGTTGGGGTTGGGCACGATGTCACAGCTGAAGGCTGGCAAGTCGTTTTCGTCAATGCCATAGAAGGAACAAAGTAGCCAGTAACGTCGCTCAACGCTTTCGCCAGGATGGCAGGGGTCGTAGATGTGGGCCGTCAGCCAAACGGTGTCTTCGACGCGGTCGAGGACCACCACGCGGCAGCAGCTGTTGCCTTCGCCAAAGGGTTGTAGCTGCCAGTGGCTCTGACCTTCCAGGCTCCATTGCACGGAGTCCCATACCATGTCTGGGTTGTTGTCCCAAACATTGAATTCGTAGTAATGGATCTCGTATTCGGTGGCCGAAATGACCCAGTGTGGCGCGTCGTTGAGGGTGTCCATGGGATGGATCTCCGACGGATCGGCGGCCATGTTGATGCTGAGGTCGAGATGGACGATGCTGTCGCAGCCATAGAGGCTGGGGATGGTGGTGGTGTAGAAACCTGTCTGGTCGTAGATTTGGCCGTGCCATTCATAGGGATGGCATTGGCCGGTGACGGTGTCGGTGCCGCCTTCAAGGGTCTCGTCCAAGAAGATATGCAGCTCGACGATGCTGTCGCAGCCCATCGAGGAGACGAGCACTTGCTCATAGTCGCCGCTCTCCGTGTAGGTGACGCCGTTCCATGTGAATGAGGCCGCACAGTCGCTGTATTCGATGGGGTTGGGGCTGATGATGCGGTCGGTGACGATGAGCGTCAGGTCGACGATGCTGTCGCAGCCTCCTGGGATGGGGTTGGTGACATGCTGGGTGTAGGTGTCGGGGTGGTCGACGAGGAAATCGAACCCGTATTCCGTATACTGGAACGGATCGCCTCGCCAGCAAAGGGTGTCGCTATATGAGGCGTAGAAGCCGTCCAAAGCGGTGACGTAGATGAGCAAGCTGTCTTTGCAAATGGGATGGAGGGTGTTGTCGATCTCGGTTTCAAGGATGGTGTCGTTGGCGATGGTCACATTGAATCCATGCTCGGTATACACGTCGCCTCTGCACAGCTCGGCCTGTTCGATGAAAGTGTGCGTGCGAGTGTCGACGAAGTAATGCGAGACGTCGTTCGACCGTGATCCTTTGGCAACGGCGGTGAGCACTACCTCGTAAATGCGTTTCTCGACATAGACATGGTCCACGGGGTTCTCACGGCTTGTGGTGCCGTCGCCAAAGTCCCAAAGGATGCTGGCGTTGCTGTTGTTGACTTCGGCCTCGAAGGTGATGGGGGCGTCGGGACAGTATTCGTAGGTCTCCTCGCGTGCGACGGCGGTACCATTCATATAGACCTTCGTGCTAAGGTCGATGGTCCTTGATCCCACCAGATAGGCATAACCCTTGGCGATGCCGAAGCCGTATACGTGGGCGTTGAAGCCGTTGGAACAGGTCAGGCGGTGCACACCGTGACGGATGGTCAGCCTTGCAAAGCTGTATTGGTCGGTGCCGTTGACAGCGCTGAACTCGGAGGCGGGAATGCGGTCGCCATCCAGATAAACACGATTGATGTCGCTGCTGTTGACGATGACGTTGACGTGGTGGTTCTCGATCTCGATGAGTTCGTTGTTGAAGGTGGAGAAGGTGATGTCGTCGATGCGTTGCTCAATCGGGGCAATCCAAACCACCGAGGGGTCACCTATACTATTGCCGCCACGGGTGGTGTTGTAAAGGTATACGGCCGCGGGCGCGTCGGTCTCGATAAAGCACGACTTTTGGTTGTTGCTCAGTTCGAAGATATAGGATTCGTTGGCTTGCAGGGTGGCAATCAGTTCGCCGTTTCTGAAGACGCGGTTGTTATCGCTGGCGGAGGTGACCTTGACATAGTCTTTCTCACGCTCAAGCGAGGAAGTCACCACGAAGCTTCGGCCCCACGACTGCAAGGGCATGGCTTGCTCGAAGATATGGTCGAAACTGCTACCGTTGGTTGGCACAGAGGTCAGGGTGTTGCCGTTGAACACAGCGATGAGCCTGCCATTGCGTGCGGTCACTCTCGATCCACTGAGGTCGCGTTCGTTGTCGTCCTTGTTTGAACGCACCTGGTAGACTTGACCTTTGTCCAAGGTGATGGTGAAGGGTCGGCCGGCGGGATGTCCTCCCAAGGTGGCCGTTGTGGGTGTGATGTCAATGGTCGTGCCATTTTCGGTAGCCACAATCAAGAAGGCACTGGTCTGGTTCTCCTTTTGGTAGGGGAAGTTGGACGAGACATTTGACTGGTTATAGGTTTGAATGATGTAGTCGTCTGACAAACTCTGCGTGGGCAACACGAAAGATGCGTCGAAAGAGAGGTAGGCGATGTTGGTGCAAAAGACCGACACGGTGTCGTCGCTGATGACTTGCAGACCCTTGTTCAACACCTGCTCCGAGGTGCCGTCTATGTAAGCCTCGCCCTCGGGAATATCAATCGTGGTGATGCTGTTGGCATTCACCGTGAAGGAGGTCGACCAACCTGTTTGCGGGTTGTTGATGGTGCCGCTGCAATCGCGCTTGGCACTAATGAGCAGTTGGGTGAGGATCCAGTTTCCGTTGTTGGGTGCGGCGGTGTGGTGCTTGTGGCCGTTACTCATGAAGGAGACCCAGAACTCGGTACCTTGTGTCGAGGTGTCTTGGGCAAAGGCAGGAGTAGCGGCGGAGAATAAAACCGCAGATAACAGGAGCGCAAAATAAAAGTGTTTCATGGCTTAAAATCGTTTTAGTTTGTGTTTATGCCGCTAAAATACAAAAAATTCCGTTTTAAATAACAATTTTAATGAGAAATAATGACTTTTTTTGTCAAAGTGGCGTTTTTGCATGTGGCCACGAACAGGTATAGGCCTTCCGCCCTTGAATCGCTTCGGTATGGCAAGGTGAAGCTGTCAGTCTCACTGACAAACTGGATTTGGTCGGTGAGCCGCCCGTGCATGTCGTAGACTTTGAGGTCGACAGGGCCGGTGAGGTGCTCGAAATGAAGATACATCTGCCCGTTGTTGGGGTTGGGGGTGACATTAAAGGCCCCTGAACCTGCCGAAGTGCCGTCTTCTTCTATGCCGTAGAACGAGCACACCAACCAATAGCGTTGCTCGATGCCCTCGGGATGGCATTCGTTGTAGATCATGGCTTTGAGCCACACCGTGTCTTCCACCCGGTTGAGCACATACACCTTGCATCGCTTCGCCTTGGCTCCCAAAGGTTCCAGCACCCAGGTGGCATCCTCGCTTTCCAGGCTCCAAACCACGGTGTCCCAGTGGCAGGCAGGGTTGAGGTCCCACAGCATGAAGTCGTAGTCGTTGATTTGGAATTCTGTGGCTGTAGTCACCCAATGGGGCGCTGTGTTGGCGGTGTCGGCGGGATAGATGTCGCTGGGGTTAGGAGTGAATTGCAACTCGAGTTCGAGGTGATGCACTTTGTAGCAGCCGACGGAATCGGGAACGGTGTCGGTGTATATCCCCGACGCGTTATAGGTGTTGCCGTGCCATTCGAAGAAATCGCAGGGGCCACTTATGTATTCGGGCTCAGTATCCACAGGACGCACGTCGATAAAGAAGTGGGAGGTATTGGCGGTAGTCGACCCTCCACAAGGGGTTTCTGAGGTGGTGACGGTCAGCGTGGCCTCAAACAATCCGTTGTTACTGTAATGGTGGACGGCGGGGTTGTCGGTGCTGGTAGTGCCGTCGCCAAAGTTCCATACGAGATTGTAGTCGATGAGGTTGACGTCGGCCTGGAAGGTGATGTCATCCATGGCGCAGTTGAAAACGGTGTCGAGGGGGTTGATGGGCACCTCGTTGACCGAAATGGATGTGGTGAGGTCGGCGGCTTTCGAGCCAACCATGTAGGCATAGCCGGTGGCACTGCCGAAACCATAGACATGGGCGTTGAAGCCACCTTCGCACGAGAGGTGGTGAGCGCCGTGGCTGATTTGTTGGCGATAGTACAGATAGCTGCTGTTTCCGGCAACAGCCTCAAACTGGTTTTCAGGTATTAGTTCGCCATCCAAGAAGACACTGCCCGCGTCATTGCTGTCGACAATGATGTTGACATAATGCCGATCGACGCTGACATGTCCAGGCACCTCGTCATTGAAGGTGTTGAAAGCGAGGTCGCTGATGCGCTGCTCAATAGGGGCGATCCACACCATGCTGGGGGCGCCAATGCTGGTTGAACTTGTGCCGTCTTTGGAATGGTTGTAGAGGAACACGGCACACCGGCTTGAGGCTTCGATGAAACTTGATGTCCCTGACATTTGGAAGCATACGGATTCGTTGGCGCTAAGGGTGGTATAGTGTTGCCCGTTGACGGTAATCTCGTTGTCGTCGGAGGCTGAGGTGATTTTCACGTAGTCTTTGTATTGTCGGCCAAGGGAGGCGGTCACCACGAACTGCTTGCCCCATGCCTGTACGGGCATAGCCTGCTCGAAGATGCAGTCGGAGTCGCTGCCGCTGGTGGGGACCATGGTGAGTGTGTTCCCGTTGAACACGGCGATCTTCTTGCAGTCGCGGGCGACGACACGGCTGCCGCTGAGGTCTCTGCTGGGACCGCCGAAAATGGATGAGGAATGATTGGAACGCACCTGATACACTTGTCCCTGATGCAAAGTGACGCTATATTCTTGGTTGGCTGCTTTGCCGTCGAGTGTCGGCACGGTAGGCGTGATGTCGATGGTGGTCTCACCTTCCTCAACGGCGATGATGAGGAAGGCACTGGTGTGCTCGTCGGTCGACGACGACTGGTCGTAGGTCTGTATGATATAGTCGTCGGCCAGGGCAGGGGTGGGAAGCACGTAAGAGGCATCGAAAGAGTATCTGGCGGCATTGGCACAATAGGCCGAGACAGGTTGGTCGGTCACGATGTGCAGGCCTTTGCCCAAAGGTGAGGCGTATTCATTGCATTCCATATAGGCCTGCGCTCTGGGGATGTCGATAAAAACAACGCCGTTGGCTTCGACTTCGAATTGCGTCGACCATCCGGTATATGGGTTGCTGATGACACCTGTGCATGCCTGCAACGAGTTGATGAGCACTTGCGTCTTAAGGTATATGTTACCGCCATTGTTGTTGGTGTCGAATCCGTTTCCCATAAACGACACCCAGAAGTCAGTGCCTTCAGTGGAGATGTCTTGTGGCAAAGCTTTCGGAACGAAGGCACCGAGCAAGAGAAACAGCAATATGGTTTTCTTCAGCCTATTCATGGTTGGATGATTACTTTTTTGCTAATGGTGCCGTCTTTACTGGTGACCACAAAGAAATACATGCCTTGCACCCGCGTCGGGCAGTGATAGGACATGGTCGTCCCAGCAGCCTGGAAGTGGTCGAGAAGCACGCCGCGCATGTCGTAGACGCGCACGTCAGCCTTCTCCGCGAACTGGCTGAAGTGTAAGGTCATGTCGCCGTTGTTGGGGTTGGGGGTCACATGGAAGGTCTCAAGGCCCGCCAAAGTGCCATTTTCCTCAATGCCATAGAACGAACAGATGAACCAATAGCGGCGCTCGATGCCTTGCGGATGGCAGGCGTTGTAGACCTTAGCGCTGAGCCATACGGTGTCGTCGACATGGTTCAGGACGAATAGCTTGATGTTCTTTCCTACAGGATTTGTGGTGGTGTCGGGCTCGATGATCCATTGCACGCCGGGATTTTCGAAAGTCCAGGTGATGGAATCCCACTGGCAATGGCTGTTATTGTCCCAGAAGGTGAATTCGTAGTCGTTGATTTGGAACTCGGTGGCCGTCACTACCCAGTGTGGGGCGGTGTTCTCTGGGTCTTTGGGATAGATGTCGGAGGGGTCGGGGGTGTAGTTCAGGCTGAGGTTAAGATAGATGGTGCTGTCGCAACCCAAAATGGTGGAGAGGGTCTTCTCGTAGAATCCCGTCTCGGTATAGTCTGCGTCGATCCAATGGTAGGAGTCGCATGTCGAGATGTCTATGGTCGTGCCTTCCATGTTGCCCGAGAGGGTCAGGTGGCATTCCACGATGCTGTCGCAGCCGTCGATGGTGGTGAATTCCTGATAGTAGATACCCGTCTGGTCGTATTCCTGTCCGTTCCAGTTGAAAGTGGTGCAGGTGATGGTGTCGAAGCTGGTTTGTTGGGGCATCCCCATGGTGAGGTGCAAGGTGACGATGCTGTCACAGCCGCCTGGGGTGGTGTAGAAACGCTCGTAATCGCCTGGCGCGGTGTAGGGCTGTCCGTCCCATGTGTAGCTGCTGCCACATTCGTGGTGGTCAAACTCATAGGTGATCTGGTCGTCAACGATGAGATGCAGGTTGAGGACGCTGTCGCAGCCGTTGACCGTATTTAGGTAGAGCTGACGGTCGTAGGTGCCGGGTTGGTCGTACACGAAACTGAAGCCGTAGCCGTCATACACGCCAGGTTGGCCCTGCCAGCAACGGCTGTCGTTGATGGGGATGTGGTAGGCTGGGTGCGTGGTGATGTAAACCAGCAGGCTGTCCTTGCATTCGGGGTTGACGGGGTTGTCGATGAGTCGGGCAAGGATGGTGTCGTTGCTGATGAGGACGTTGTTGAAGCCGAAACCGTTGTAAATCCCACCGGCACAGATCTCGTCGTTCTCGGTCACATAGGGTTGTGTGACATCGATGAAGAATCTCGTGGTGTCGCTGTCCGAGCCTGTGCAGCCTCCCGCGTCGGTGGTGACGGTGAGGGTGGCGGGATAGATGCGTCTCTCATGGTAGACATGGGTCACAGGGTTGAAGACGCTGGTGGTGCCGTCGCCGAAATCCCACAGTAAGTGGTAGTTCTGAAGGTTCACCTCGGCCTTGAAGGTGACAGGTTCTTCTACACAGTATTGGAAGTGGTCGTTGGACTGTATCTCCAAATCGTTGATGGTGATGGCGGTGCTGAGGTCGGTGGCCTTTGAGCCTACCATGTAGGCATAGCCTCTGGCATGGCTGAAGCCGTAAACATGAGCGTTGAAGCCGTTCTCGCATGCCAAATGATGCGAGCCGTGTTGGATGGTCTTCCTGATGAAGCGATAGTCGTCGTTGCCGTTCACAGGTTCAAACAACAAGGGAGACTGCAACTCCCCGTCGAAATAGACATGGTTGATGTCGTCCTTATGCACGATGATGTTCACATAGTGCGCCTCGATGTTGACATTGGTGTGCTCGTAGTTGAAAGTGGAGAAGGTGATCTCGTCGATGCGTTGTTCGAGCGGGGCGATCCATACCATCGAAGGGGCCCCGTTTCCAGTGGTGGTTGAGCTGGTATTGTAGAGATACACGGCGCAGCTGCCCGTGGCTTCCAGATAGCACGACTTCTCGCTGCTGTACATCGGGAACACATAGGACTGGTTGGCGTGCAGGGTGCAGAGGAGCTCCCCGTTTTTGAAGATGGCGTTGTTGTTGGTCGCCGAGGTGATCTTGACATAGTCGGAGTCGCGGTCCAATGAAGAGGTCACGATAAAGCGTTTGCCCCAAGAATGGACAGGCATGGCCTGCTCAAAAATACAGTCAGCGTCGCGGATGGCCGAAGTGGGGACGTGGGTGAGGTTGTTGCCGTTGAATACCGCGATTTTCTTGCAGTCTCTGGCGGTGACCCGCGAGCCGCTCAGGTCGCGCGAACCGCTCCAATCGTTATGTGATCGGACTTGATAGCTCTGCCCTCGATCCAAGGTGACGGTGAAGGTCTCGTCGGGCTCCCTGCCACCCATGGTGTAGTTGGAAGGGATGATGTCGACCGTGGTGTTATCTTCGGTGGCCACAATGAGGAAAGCGCTGGTATAGGTGACGTCGTCGTTCGATTGGTCGTAGGTTTGGATGATGTAGTCGTCGGCCAGGCCTCCGATAGGCATGACGTAGGAGACGTCGAATGAGTAGGCAGCGATGTTGGAGCAATAGACCGAGACGGTGTCGGTAGAGGTGATGATGAGGCCTTTGTCCATGACCCGTTCGTATTCACCCATCTCCATATAGGCCTGGTTGTCGTCGATGTTGTCCAAAAGGTAGGTGCTGTTGGCTTCGATGTTGAAGGACCGTTCCCAGCCTGTTCGGGGATTGGCGACAGTGCAGCTGCATGCTTCTCTTGCGCTGATTAGCAGCTGGATACGCAACCAGGTGCCTTGGTCAGGATGGTCTTTGTAGCCATTGGCCATGAACGATACCCAAAACTCCGTACCCTGGGTTGAGATGTCCTGGGCCATCGTCGTTGTTCGACAAAAAGCCAAGAGCAAGAGTAATATGGCAATGGTTCTTAAGCGTTTCATAATAGAATAGGTGTTTTATGTATTATCTTTCGATAATAATCTTCTTTGCCACAGTGCCTTCCTTGCCAGTAGCCACGAAGAGGTAGAGCCCGTCGGCTCTCGTGCTCATGTCATAGGGTAAGGTAAAGGTTTCTATGTTATTGAAAGTCTGTATGTTGTCGATGAGTATGCCTCTCATGTCGTACACCTTGATGTCGATTTTGCCCGTCATGTGTTCGAAGTTGAGGGTCATTTGTCCGTTGTTGGGGTTGGGCAAAATGTCGAAGGCCGCGTGGGTTGTAGTGAGGCCGTCCTCTCCGATGCCAAAGAACGAACAGACGAACCAATAACGTTGTGTGATGCCTTCTTGTGGGGCGCAGCGGTTGTAGGCATGGGCTTCAAGCCAAATGGTGTCTTCCACTTGGTCCAGTACATACATCTTGCAGCATGTGCCTCTGTCGCCGAAAGGCTCCAGCACCCAGTCCATCGGCTCGGTGAAGTTCCAAGTGACGGTGTCCCAATGGCAATGGGGGTTGGTGTCCCACAGGTGGAAGTCGTACGAGTTGATTTGGAACTCCGTGGCAGTGACCACCCAGTGGGGCGCGGTGTTGCTGGCGTCCATCGGATAGATCTCGGTGGGCGAGGGGGTGTATTCGAACTGGACGGTCATCGTCACCAGACTGTCGCAGCCCTGATGGTTCAGGTAGGTACGGTGGTAGATGCCCGAAAGGTTGTAGGTCAGGTCTTCATGGTCGGTGTAAACGATGACATGCCCTTGAGGATCCCAATAGTATTCGTCGCAGTTTTCTTCGTTGCCGACAATGAAGGAACTCTCGTTGAGGGCGTTGAGCGACAGGTGAAGATGGATGACGCTGTCGCAGCCATGTGAGGTTTGAAGGGTGTGGTTGTAGATGCCTTCCGCATCCAAGGTCATCCCGTAGAAGTTGTAGGTCTCATTCTCGCAGATGGCTTCGTAGATGTCTGTCTCCTTGTTGGGATTCACCGTGATGCTGATGGTGACTTCCTGTGTGGTGAGGCCGTCGTTGATGGTGCAGGTGTAGGTGGTGGTGCCGACGGGCGGCGTGGCCACAGGGTGTTGCACAGTGGCGCTGCTCAACGTGTTGGCAGGCGACCAGCTGTAGGTGTACTCGCCTGTGCCGGCCACGGGCATGGCATGAAGCGTGGTCGACTCACCTTCGCAGAGGGTGGTCTGGTCGGCGGAGACCGTGGCGCTCATGTTGGAGCCGGCCATCACGGCCGTCACTTGCGTGGAGCTGGAGCAACCGCCATCCAGGTTGGTGATGGTGACGGTGAACACGATGGTCTCTTCGAGAGGAAGGGTCTGCGTGGTTTGGCTGTTGGGATTGGTCACCATGTCGGCAGGCTCCCAGTGGTAGCTGTAGTTACCGGGCGTCTCCACCTCGGCGGTGAGGGTGATGGTACCACCATACATGACGGAGGTAGGCTGGGCTGTGACGGTGGCCAAAGGGACGGCATAAACGCTGACCGTCAGGGTCTTGTCATCGGAGCATGTGCCGCTGCCAGTGCCCACATGGAGCGTCACCTCATAGTCGCCATATTGGGCGAAGATGTGGTTCACGTTTTGGCCGCTGGCCGATTGGCCGTCGCCGAAGTCCCATTCGTAGCTCGTGATCTCTTGCCCCGAGGGGTTGGTCGTCGAGGTGCTGGTAAAACGCACAGGCTCGCCTTCACATGCTGTGACGAAGGTGAAGTCGGCGGTGGGCATGGCTACCACCTCCACATACTCGGTCTCGGCGCTGCTGCTCTCGTCGCCAATGGTGATGGTGCAGGTGTAGACGCCGGCATTGGCCATGGTGCAGTTCGGGATGGTGGGGTTCTGCTGGTTGGAAGTGAAGCCGTTGGGACCGGTCCAGCTGAAAGAGGCGCCGGCTTGGTTCTGTGCAGTCAGTTGGATGGTCTCACCCACGCAGTAAGGACCGCCGCCACTCACCAAGGGAGGCAGGATGCTGCAGTCGGTAGTGCCAGTGCCGACATTCTCGAATGAGATGTTACAAGGCTGGTTGGAATAATTGGTGATGAGCAGGATATAGAACTGACCATGCTCGGCATTGTTGATATGGCAGTATTCCGTGGCGGATGTGCTATAGCTGCAGTCCACTATGTTGCTGCACGACAGCAGGTCGCAGGCGGTGTTGATGTCAGTGAAGGGTCCCCAACAGTCAAAATCGATGTCGACTTGGGGCGTGCTGTGCATATAGATGTTCAAGTTGCCTGGCTCGTCGATAAGCAGGTAATAGAATGCGGGGTTGGGTGCGGTGCTGAGGCAGTTGGTGGATTGTCCAGGGGTGCCGCTACATTTGTAGGGGTCTGAGCAGGAGGCGTTATAGGTGCTGCCGCAAGGCGAGCCTGAGTCGACACCGGCGGGGAAGTCGTACAGTCCTATGTCAGTGCAGAACGGGAAGGCCGTCTCACAAGTGGCATTGTCGGTGCGGACGCCTCGTGTGAAGTCCTCGTACAAGGTCTGGAACACTTCGTCGTCGATACCTTGACGCCATTCCACGAAAAGCTCGCCGCGCTGTTCCTTGTCCAAATAGCTGAACTCGTTGAGTTGCTCGTAGAGCACATGGTCGTAGAAGAAGTCGAAGTCGGAAAGCTCCTCATCGGCATCGTCTTGGATGTACACGTCGATGATATTGGGCAGGTAGTCGTTTTTGTAGCAAATATAGCCTTTCTCGAGGATGGAATGCACCAAAAACACGCGTTCCTCAATGGTCGGGATGTTCGACACGCTAAATTCCGACACCTTGATTTGCCTTGGCTGTTGGGCAAAGGTCCTCAAGGGGAGAAAGAGCATAAGAGAGGCTGCAATAGTTAGTGTTAGACTTCTTCTGTTTTTCATTGGTTTAATATTAATAGGTGTAGTTAGTGTTTTGAGTAGTTAGTAATGTAGAGACGGCGCCATGCACCGTCTCTACTATAGGATGTCTTATCTCTGGATGATGACTTTCTTGGCTACAGTGCCTTCCTTGCTGGTGGCGACGAAGAAATAGACGCCGTCCACCTTGTTCTTCATGGTATAGAGGTAGGTGCTGGGGCCGTTGCCGTTGATGGTCTCAAACTGGTCGATGAGTGCGCCTCTCATGTCGTACACCCTGACGTTGACTTTGCCAGTGAGGTGTTCGAAGTTAATTTGCATATCACCGTTGTTGGGGTTGGGGATGATGTCAAAGTTGGCCAGGCTGCCTTCCGTCTCCTCCAGGCCGTAGAACGAGCAGACGAGCCAGTAGCGTTGCGCGACACCCTCACTCGGGGCGCAGCGGTTGAAGGCATGAGCCTCAAGCCACACGGTGTCGTCCACGTGGTTCAGCACATACACCTTGCAGCATTGGTTCCTGTCGCCGAACGGCTCAAGAATCCAGCTCAGTTCAGGCATGTCGAAGCTCCATGAGACAGAGTCCCAATAGCAGTTCGGGTTAGTGTCCCAAAAGTTGAAGTCATACGAGTTGATCTGGAACTCGGTGGCGGTGACCACCCAGTGCGGGGCGGTGTTACTGGCATCCATCGGGAAGATTTCAGTGGGGTGCGGCGTGTAGTCGAAGTGCACGTTCATGGTCACCAAACTGTCGCAGTCCGCTTGGTTTTTGTAGGTGCGGTGGTAGACGCCTGACATGTTGTAGACCGGGTTGTCGTGGTCGGTGTAGATGATCTCATGCCCCTGGGGATCCCAGAAGTATTCGTCGCAGTTCTCGTCATCGCTGACGGTGAACTCGTATTCGTCGTGGTCGTTGATGGTGAGGTAGAGGATGGCCTCGCTCTCGCAGCCGAACGTGTTGATGTAGTGTTGTGTGTAGACGGTGCTCTCGTTGAACGTCATGTCAACATGGTATTCGTCGTTCTGCCAACGGTAGGCATCGCAGCTGGTCATGACAATCTCGGTGTGGTGATTCGGCCTCAACTCAAGGTTCAGGATGAGGGTGCTGTCGCAAGAGTTTTCATAGTGGAGGGTGTCGTAGTAAGTACCAGATTCATAGAAGGTCCTGCCATTCGATGCCCATGTGTATTCCGTGGCGCAGATGGACACGTTGTAGCTCTTGGAGTTGTATTCGGCCTCGTCAATGTGGAGGATGATGACGCTATCGCAGCCCATATTGGTCTCATAGGTATAGGTGTAAGGCGTCGGGCGGGGTTGTAGCCAGTCGCCATTGTAGTAGTAGCCTGCACCGCCTTCGCAAGTGGATTCAAACATCTCGAATTCGTAAATGGGATTGGTGGTCAGGTTGATTCTGATGACGCTGTCGCAGCCGTGTACCGATTGCAAAGTGTGGGTATACACACCGGGTTCCGAGATGGTCTGGCCGAAGAACGAATAGGTCTCGTTTTCGCAGAAACGGTCGCTAATGGGCGTTTCGTAGGTGTCCCAATTAGCCAGATGTAGGTGGACGACGCTGTCGCAGCCGAATTGTGTCTGGAGGGTGTGGTCGTAGACGCCAGGAGTCTGGAGACTCTGTCCGAAGAAATCGTAGGTGTCATTCTCGCAGATGGTCTGGTAGATGTCGGCTTCAACGTGGGGGTGCACCACAATGGTCACGCTGACGTTGACGTCGGTGAAGCCGTCGCTGACGTGGCAGGTGTAGGTGGTGCTGCCAAGGGGCGGCGTAGCCACGGGATTCTGGCTGTTGGGGTTGCTGAGCGTGTTGGCAGGTGTCCAGCTATAAGTGTAGTTGCCTGCACCGCCCGAGGGCTGTGCGTGCAACGTGGTCGACTCGCCGAGGCAGAGGCTGGTCTGGTCGGCGGTGGCCATGGCACTCATGTTAGAGCCGTCGATGCTCACCGTGACTTGCGCTGAGCTGTTGCAGCCGCCCTGCGGGTTGGTGATGGTGACGGTGTAGGTCTGTGTGGCTTGCAGCGGAACGGTCTCGGTGGTCTGGTTGTTGGGGTTGACCACCATGTTGGCAGGCTCCCAGTGGAAGTTGAAGGTGCCTGTGGCACCAGCGTTGGCGGTGAGGGTGGAGGTGGAGCCATACATGACGGTGTTGGGTTGAGCGGTGGCTGAGGCCACAGGCATGGAATATACAGGCACGGTCTGCGTCATTTGGTCAGTGCAGTTTCCGTTGGTGCCGACGGTGAGCGTCACCTGATATTCGCCTGCTTGGGCATAGGTGTGGGTGACGCTTTGTCCGGTGCCGGTCTGTCCGTCGCCGAAGTTCCATTGATAGGAGGTGATGCCTTGTCCCGTCGCGGTGCTCGTGAACTGGGTCGGGTTGCCACGGCATACCGAGGTGTAGTTGAAGTTGGAGGAGGGTTGTGAGTTGACGGTCACGGCTTGTGTGATGTCGTCGGTGCAGGCGCCGCCAGCGGTCCCCACGGTGAGGGTCACTTGATAGGTGCCTGCCTGGGCATAGGTGTGGGTCGTGGTCTGTCCCGTGCCGGTCTGTCCGTCGCCGAAGTTCCACTGGTAGTTGGTGATGCCTTGTCCGGTCGAGGTGCTGGTGAACTGTGTGGCGTTGCCTTGACAGACGGTGGTAAAGGTGAAGTTGGCCGTCGGCTGTGCGTTGACGATCACGGTCTGTGTCTTGGTGCTGGTGCAGTGGCCGCCACAGTTCACAGTGAGCGTCACCTGGTAGGTGCCCGCTTGGGCGTAGGTATGTGACACGTTCTGGCCGCTGCCGGTCTGTCCGTCGCCGAAGTTCCACTCATAGCTGTTGATGGTCTGTCCCGCCGGGTTGGTGGTCGAGGTGCTGGTGAACTGTGTGGCGTTGCCTACGCATACCGTCGTGAAGTTGAAGTTAGCTGTCGGCATGGGGTAGATGACCACATCGGTGGTGGCGCTGTTGGTCTGGTTGCCTAAGGCGATGGTGCAGGTGTAGGTGCCCGCCATGTTCAACGTGCAGTTGGGACGCGTCGGGTTCTGCTGGTTGGAGTTGAAGCCCGCAGGACCAGTCCAGCTGTAGCTTGCTCCTGCTTGTCCGTTGGCGGTCAGCATGATGGTCTCGCCAACGCAGTAGGGGCCGCTGTTTGCGACCAAGGGAGGCAGAATGCCGCAGTCGGTGGTGCCTGTGCCTGCCACCTTACTGAATGAAATGTTGCATGTCTGGTTTGAGTAGTTGGTGATGATAAGGATGTAATACTCTCCCGTTTGTGCCGATGCAGGAATCAAGCAGTGCTCGGTGGCGGCAGTCGAATAGCTGCAGCTCACCACCTTGTCGGAGGTCAAACCGTTCGGGCAAGGCGTCGTCGGGTCGGAGAACGGACCCCAGCAGCAGAAGTCGATGTCGACGCTCGGCGTACTGTACATATAAATGTCGATGTTGCCAGGGTTCAAAATTCGCATGTAGTACCATGCGGGGTTAGGCGTGGTATAGAGGCAGTCGTAGTAGGGTCCTGACTCGCCCGAACCGGCGTTCACACCAGCGGGGAACTCATACATACCATTGTCGGTGCAGAACGGGTCGGCATTGGCGCAGGTGTTGTTTTGCCTCGACCTGACATAATAGTCCATCATCAAAGAAGAAATGAACTCAAAGGGTAGTATACCTTTGATTTCGGCAGCCACATCAGCGGCCTGTTCCTTGCTCATGCTCGAGAAATCGAAGGTGTTTTGTGCGCGGAAGTCGGCAAAGGTCTCCGCCAAATCGATGCCTTCGAAAGCCTCGCTGGCACTGACGACGAAGATGCCGTCAAGCTCGCTAGTGATGACATCGAAACGCCCGTCGGTCATGAGATTGTAGAGGAAGAAGACGCGCTCGTCGAAATTGTCGATGGTGGTGATGTCGAACGAAATCGTCGTCTCATGGTCTGCGATCCGTGTGGGTTGCGTGAATGACTTGATGGGCATGAGCATCAAGAACATCGTAGCCACTAATAGTTTGATGATGTTTTTCATGTTTGTTTGATTTAATGTAGTTTTCTACAAGGTTATTATTTTTGAATTATTATTTCTGAATGACAACCTTCTTAGCCACAGTGCCTTCTTTGCTGGTGGCGACGAAGAAATAGATTCCATCGGACTTGACTTTCATGTTGTAGTCGATGGAGCTGGGGCCATTGCCTTCTTGGGTCTCAAACTCGTCGATCAGCGCACCGCGCATGTCATACACCCTGACGTTGACCTTGCCGCTGAGATACTCGAAATTGAGCTGCATTTGGCCATTATTCGGGTTGGGGATGACGTCGAAGTTCAAGGCACTTGTGGAAGAGCCGTTCTCCTCAAGGCCATAGAAGGAACAAACGAGCCAATAACGTTGGGTGATGCCTTCGCTTGGGGCGCAACGATTGAAGGCGTGGGCTTCCAACCACACCGTGTCCTCCACATGGTTCAACACATACACTTTGCAGCATTGGTTCCTGTCGCCGAAGGGCTCAAGTATCCAGTTCAAAGGCATGTCGAAGCTCCAGGTGACGGAGTCCCAATGGCAGTTCGGGTTGGTGTCCCACAGGTTGAAGTCGTACGAGTTGATTTGGAACTCGGTAGCTGTTACCACCCAGTGGGGAGCAGTGTTGGTGGCATCCATCGGATAGATCTCGGTGGGATGCGGCGTATATTCGAAATGAACATTCATGGTCACCATGCTGTCGCAGTCGTATATGTTCTTGTAGGTGCGGTGATAGATGCCCGACAGGTTGTACTCCAGGTCTTCGTGGTCGGTGTAGACGATCTCATGGCCTTGCGGATCCCAGAAATAGCTGTCGCAGTTTTCGTCGTCGCTAACGGTGAAGTCGTATTCGTCGTGGTTGTTGATGGTGAGATAGAGTGTGGCCTCGCTTTCGCAACCGTGCATGTTGATGTAGTGTTGCGTGTAGACGGTGCTCTCGGTGAAGGTCATGTCAACGTTGTATGCGGCGTTCACCCAACGGTAGCTGTCGCAGCTGGTCTCATGCACCTCGATATGGTAGCTCGGCCTCAGCTCAAGGTTGAGGATGAGGGTGCTGTCGCATGCATTGGGGAAGGAGAGGGTGTCGTAGTAGGTGCCCGACTGGTCATAGGTCATGCCGTTCGACGCCCAAGTGTATTCCGTGGCGCAGAGCGATACGTTGTAGGTCTTGGAGTTATATTCGGCCTCTTCGATATGGAGGAATACGATGCTGTCGCAGCCTAGGATGGTCTCGAAGGTGTAGCGGTATGGCTCGGGACGTGGTCTCAGGTAGTCGCCTTGATAGTAGTATCCAGGGCCGCCTTCGCAGGTCGATTCCCAAAGCTCCACTTCGTAACTCGGGTCTTGGATGAGGTTGAGCCTGATGACGCTGTCGCAGCCGTGCACCGATTCCAGGGTGTGGTAATAGATGCCTGCTGCTCCAAGCGACTGGTCAAAGAACATGTAATGCTCACCTTGGCAGAAGTGGTCGGTCACAGGTGTCTCATAGATGTCCCAATTATCAAGATGCAGGTGGATGATGCTGTCGCAACCATATTGGGTTTGGATGGTTTGGTCGTAGACGCCGGGTGTGTTCAGGTCTTGACCGAAGAAGGAGTAGGTATCGTTCTCGCAGATGGTCTGGTAGATGTCGGTTTCCTCAATGGGATGGACCATGATGGTCACGCTGACGTTTTGGCTGGTGATGCCGTCGCTGACGGTGCAGGTGTATACCGTGGTGCCGACGGGCGGCGTGGCCACGGGGTTCTGTATGTTGGCGTTGTTCAGGGTGAGGGCAGGCGTCCAACTGTAGGTGTAGTTGCCCGTGCCGCCCGAGGGTTGGGCGTGCAAGGTGGTCGACTCGCCTTCGCAAAGCTCATATTGGTCGGCAGAGGCCATGGCGGTCATGTTGGAGCCTTCCATACTGACGGTGACTTGTGCTGAGCTGCTGCAACCGCCTTGCGGGTTGGTGACGGTGACTGTGTAGGTCTGCGTGGCCTGCAAGGGCACGGTCTGCGTGGTTTGCGAGTTGGGGTTGACTACCATGTTGGCAGGCTCCCAGTGGAAGTTGAAGGTACCGGTGGCACCCGCACTTGCCGAAAGGGTGGAGGTGGCGCCATAGATGACCGTGTTGGGCTGGGCGGTAGCCGAGGCGACAGGCGCGGCATATACGGGCACGCTGTATGTCTTCGAGCTGGTGCAGTGGCCGTTGCCGCACGAAACGGTGAGGGTCACGCTGTAGTTACCGGCATTGGCATAGGTATGCGACACGTTTTGTCCCGATCCGGTCTGTCCGTCACCGAAGTTCCATTGGTAGTTCTGGATCTGCTGACCGCTGGGGTTGGTGGTGGAGGTGCTGGTGAATTGGGTGGGCGTGCCCCTACACACCGAGGTGTAGGTAAAGTTGGCCGTAGGCTGGGGGTAGATGACGACAGCCTCGGTGGTGGCGCTGTTACTTTGGTTGCCCACGGTGATGGTGCAGGTGTATTGTCCTGCCATGTTCAATGTACAGTTCGGACGCGTGGGGTTCTGCAAGGTGCTGGTGAAGCCTCCAGGTCCCGACCAGTTGTAGGTGGCGCCAGCCTGGCCGTTGGCGGTCAGGTAGATGGTCTCGCCCACGCAGTAAGGACCACCGCCACTGACCAAGGGAGGCAGGATGCCGCAGTCGGTGGTACCCGAGCCACCTACCTTACTGAACGAGACATTGGTCGTTTGGTTGGAGTAATTAGTGATGACAAGGATATAATACTCACCCGTTTGAGAATTGGAAGGAATCATGCAGTGCTCAGTGTGTGCTGCTGCATAGCTACAACTGACTACCTTGTTGGAAGTCAGTCCATTAGGGCAAGGGGTGACAGGGTCGTCAAACGGGCCCCAGCAGCAGAAGTCGATGTCAACCGAAGGCGTGCTGTACATGTAAATGTCAATATCGCCAGGGTTGGCAATGCGCATATAATACCATGCCGGGTTGGGGGTCGTGTATAGGCAGCTATAGTAAGGGCCGGTTTCGCCCGAACCTGCATTCACACCAGCAGGGAACTCATACAAGCCGTTGTCAGTACAGAAAGGGTCGGCAAGTGAACAGAGGTTGTTCTGCCTTGAGCGGATGTAATAGTCCATCATCAACGAAGAGACGATCTCTCGCGGCAAGGACCCTTTGTATTCAAGGGCAACCTCGGAGGCTTGCTCCTTGTCCATTTTTGCGAAAGCGATGGAACTCTGCTCACGGAAGTCCGTAAAACTCTCTTCCAAGTTGATTCCATCAAATGACGCGTTGGCGCTGACGAGGAAAACTCCGTCTTGCTCACCGGTGATAACTTCGAAACGTGTGTCGTTCGTCAGGTTGTATAGGAAGAAGACACGCTCGTCAAAGTTGTCGATTTGGGTGATGTCGAATGAAACCGTAGGCGTGTTGCTCAAGGTTTGCACAATCTGGGCAAAGGGTTTCATGGGCATCAGAAATAAGATCAATGCTGCCAATAACAGTCTGTACTTATTCATTTCTATGGGTTTTTATGGTTTTCAGATTATTGCATTACATTCACGCGTTTCGTAGCCACACCGTTCTCGGTGTAGATGCGGATGAGGTAGGTGCCCACTCCGAACTGGGCCATCTGGATCTGGGCCTTGTCGCCTTCCACCTCGTGGTCATAGACGATTTGGCCGAGGGCGTTCATCACGGTCAGGCGTTGCAGGCTCTGTGCTTCGATGGTGACGAGGCCATTGGTCGGGTTGGGATAAAGCTTGGCTTCGATGCCAAACTCGTCGATGTCAGTGGAGTTCGTCACGTTGACGGTCAACGCCAGTTCCGAAAGGCCGCAGTCGTTCTCAGCCTTCACGCTGATGATGGCTTCACCCTTGTAGGTGTCACTCCAGGTAACGGTGACCTGATTGTTGTCGGAAGTGAACGTGCCCGCGTCTTGAGGCTCGATGTTCCAAGTGTAAACCGTTGATGCAGGTCCTGCTTCAGTGGTGTAGGTGCTGACGGGTATCAGGCGGACATCCACTTCGTTGTCGCCGCTGAGGGCTTCAAGCACGGGAGCCGTGTCGATGGTCAGGTGCATCACGACGATGCTGTCGCAGGCCAAGGCATTGACAAAGGTCTGCTCATAGTCGCCGCTTTCGGTGTAGGTTATGTCGTTCCAGGTGAAGTTTTCGCATGCCTCGACGATCATCTCAACCTGTGAGGAATAGTTGACGGTCAGGTGCATCACCACGGTCGAGTCGCAGCCGTGCATCGAGGTGAATACGTGCTCGTAGGTCCCACTCAATGTGAAGGTCTCGCCCGCCCACTCGTAGCTGTCGCAGGCGGTCTCCTCGATTTCGATGTTGTAGCTGTCGATAAGCGTGAGATGCATCACCACCGTCGAGTCACAGCCGTAGATGCTTTGCAGCGTCTGCTCGTAGTCGCCGGCTTCGTTGTATTCGATGCCGTTCCAGGTATAGCTGCCGCATGAGGCCATATCAAACTCGGTGTGCAGGAGCGGATGGATCGTGAGGATGAAGTCTTGTGTGGCGTCGCCGCAACCGTAAGGCGAAAGAGCACTGAGGGTCAGCGTGACGATGCCGTTGGCGATGTCCTGTTCGCCAGGCGTGTAGGTGGTCTCAAGGTTCGCTGGGTTGCTGAAGATGCCGTCGCCACTGGTGCTCCAAACGCTGAAGCTGGCTTCATGGGTCGTGGCGGTAAGGTCGATGCTTTCGCCTTCGCAAATCTCGCCTTCGGTCTCCATCAAGATGCTGGCGGCCTCGTGGAAGTTGATGACGACATCGTCGCTGAGGGTCTCGCCTTCTTCATTGGTGGCGGTGAGGGTCAGCGTGACGGTCTTGTGGACCAGGTCTTGCTCGCCGGGGGTGTAGATGGGATTCAGGATGTCGTTGTGGTCAAACTCACCGTCGCCGCTCGTGGTCCAAAGCAGGCTCTCATAACCGATGACGTCGGACTCAAGTTGTGCGGGCACTTGGCAGATGTTCTGGTCGGCGCCGGCATTGCAGGCGAAGTCGATATGGCGCACGGGGAAGAGAATGTCGTCGAGCCACGCGTGGTCGGCGCCACTGGTGCCGCTGCCGTCTTTCTCATAAGCCCAAGTGAAGGTGTGCTCGCCTTGGGTGACGGTGAACACCATCTCGCGCCAATTGAGGTTGCCGCTCCACAGTTGCATCTCGACGCCGTCGATGTAGAACTTGAGGTTGTCGTGGCTGTCGCAGTCGGTCCTTCTGCAGAAACGGATTTCATCGTTGGGATTCTCCACGTTGAAATGCAAAGTGAGGGTGGAGGTGGCGTTGTGGCCGATGGTGCCCGACTGCAGGCAGTAGTTGCCCGAATAGGGATCAGTGTCGACGATGGTCCAAGGATGATCGGGGTCGTTTTCCCATTCGAAGCCCGTGAGTCCATTCTCGAAATTGGCGATTTCGAGGCCGACACGATGCGAGTAGGTGCATGCGTTGCTGTAGGCTCCCGAGCTGGCGGTGAGGGTGAACACGGCGGCCTCGCCCTTAGGCATGGCGGCCGACACGGTGACGGTGTAGCTCACCTCTATGGTCTGACCGATGCCCACCGTGGCGGTGGTGACCGTGGGATGGTCAATAGTGATGTATTGCTGTGTCGCCGTCGTCAAGGTGGCCGTCACGTTTTCGGCCGAAGCGTGGCCGTTGTTGGCGAAGGTGAAGGTGATCTCTGCCGTTTCGCCCGGGTCGAGACGACCGTTGCCGTTGCCTTTGACGACACCGCCATCGTTGATGGTCATCGCGTCGAAGACTTTCAGGCTGGGTGCGTAGGCGTTGAAGTGGAAGTCATGCGTCCAGGTGTGGCTGCCGCCGACCATCGTGAGGGTGAAGTCGAGTCGGGCCTCGTCGGGCACGTTGTCGGCCACGGTGATGCCGAAGGCTTCCGTCAGGTCGGTGGTCTGGTTGGGACTCAACGCCGGAATGGTGGCCGTGCTTTGGTTGATGGTAACATAGGTCAGCGTCGTGGTGCTGAGGGTGGCGGTGGCCTGTGCTGAAGCTTGGTCGCCGATGTTCTTGATGGTCATGTCGAACGACGACTGCTCGCCGTATTCGAGTTGCTGGTTGCCATTGGCATCGTGGGGGGTCAGTTCAGTCACGGTGAGGTTGGGCTCGCTGATGACGTGGATGGTGCCCACATAGCGCAAACGGTCCTGCTTGGTGGCCACGATGGTGATTTGGCTGTTGGAGGGCTGTGCCGCAAAGGTGATGTATTGGCTGCTGCCGGTGGCGGTGGCCACGGCGAGGATGTTGTTGTTACGCGTCAAGGCGATGACGGCACCTTGCGGGGCGCTGACGCTGATGCTCGTGGTGGCGGCGGTGATTTGTGAGGGATGGGTGACCGTCATGGCGGTGGGCACCTGCGTGAAGAGCGTCAGGAAGGCGTCGCAGTGGGCGGTGAACATCTTATGGGTGATGGCTTTGTTGTTGGGGTTGCTGGGCCAGGAGCTTTGTTGCAGGAAATACTTGCCTGCCACATTGCCGAAAGCGGGCCTCCAGTTGCCTTCGTAGTCGGCGTAGGGGCCATAGTCGGGGAGGAACTGCGGATCGTATTGGTCATACATGCCCCAAGCGTAAGTGTCGTTGACGAAGGAGTAGGAGGTCTGCGTAGGTCCGATGCAGCCCACGGCACCGGCGTTCTGGCCGTTGCTGGTGCGGCGCATGAAGGCCTCGATGAGGCACTCAGGATTATGGTCGAAGGTACCGGTCTGGCAGTTGATGGTGTTGACGAAGGTCATCTTGCCCACGTTGTTCATCTGGGCCACGTTGCTGTTGCTGAAGTCAGGCTCGCCCCAACCTTGGTAGTAGCCATGGTCGCGGTGTTGCAGCAGCATGGCGCCATTGTTGACGGCATTCACGACCTGAGCGGCGGTGCCACCCGTCCAGCCACCAAGTTCTGAAGGCGACTGGGGAATATAACCCAGACCGTTGGGGCCAAAGTAGTTGACTACGATCGAGGTGTTGGTGTTGGTCGACCAAACGCTTCCAGGGTTACCTGAATAGATGGCATTAATGCGCACGGGGTGCTTGCCTTGGTTGCGCCAATAGCCGCCCACGGCCTCGGAGCAGATCTGGAACCAACGCTCGGTCTGCCATCCCAAGGCGGTGATGGGCTGGTCGTAGGTGGAGGCGTTGGTGTTGGGGTTGGTGTATTCGTATTCGATTTGCTTGCTCACCATCATCTGGGCTTCGGTTTCATTGGCAGCCACGAGACGGCAGAAAGCCATCTCAGGCAGGAGGTCGCCGTTGACGTCGGCATAACCGTTGTCGGTGATGCAGTTGCCATAGCTCGACGAGTGATAGGTGTATTCGGCAGGGATGCCCACGGCCATGTTACTGTTGTGGTCTGCAAGGAGCAGCACGGCGACAGGCGGGATGTCCCAAGTGTTATAGGCGTTGTGGAAATAGGTCTTCATCTGGTCGGTGGAGGTGCAGCCCATGTCGCTGAGGCTCTTCACCTCGGTGAGGATGCCCTGCTGGATGCGGTAGTCACGCAGCTGGTTGGCATAGGTGCGGAAGCCCTCGTTGTTGGGGATGACGATGAGGTATTCGCAGCCAGTGGGACGGTTGTTCACCCATTCCTGCATGCGGGCCTCATAGTCGATGACGGGGAGCTGGTTGTAGTTGACCAGGTTCTGCATCAGGATGGGATCCCAGTAGGGCGAACGCAGACGGTCGTCGCCAAAATGGCCGTTGCCGCCGTCGAAGCACACGTCAAACAGCAGGTCGTCATACACGCGCAGCTCTTTCGTGACAGGGTTGTATTGGAAAGGCACCACGGTGACGGCCACGGTCTGCACGCCACGCAAGCTGAACGGCTCGCTGACGGTGACAGGCTCCTCAGGGAAGAAGGCGTTCTTGTTGTAGATGCTGAGGTCTTTCTCGTGGGTGTTCGGGCTGTCGTCGGTGTCGAACTTGATGGGCGCGGCCGGCAGCAGGTCGACGTTGGCGATGGTGGTCACGCTACGGTAGCCCATCTCGATGTGGGCGGTGGCGCCGTTGGGGACGGCCACGAAGCGGCTGAACGAGGGCAGGTCGGGCTCGCCGGCGTTGGCGGGCAGGCAGATGCCGGCACTGGCTTGCACGACATCACCCGTGTAGCCGTTGTCGGTGATGTTGAGGATCTGCAGCTGCTTCAGCGCGTGGCGCATCGTGAGGTTGGAGCGGGTGCTCTGCCCCACGGTGAGACCCTCTCTTTGGGCCGTATTGCTGAAGGTGAAGTCGCGCGTCTGCGCGTTCAGGGCCATCGCAGTAAGCATAATGGCGACAGTAAGGATGCGGGAAAAGATTTTCATATTATCGTAGTATTTGATTGATTCGACAACTTATTAATAAATAAAAAAGCGCGTAAAGATACGCACTTTTTTTGAATACCGAAAGGTTTTTTCTATTGAAGCACTTTTTTTTTACTTCAGCGTGTGGTTTTTGGCCTGTGGAATTACTCCCTCACCACCTTCTGCACGCACTTTCGTCCTTCCTCGTTGGTGACGGCGACGAAGTAGATGCCAGCCGGCAAATTAGACATGTTGATCTGCATTTCGTTGCCGCTGCCCCGCACGCTGAGCACCTGCTGCCCGAGCATGTTGATGACCTCAACCTGTTGCAGGTTCTCGCCTTTGACGGTGACGAGGCCGGTGGTGGGGTTGGGGTGGACGAAACAAACCTCGTTCCCTTCAACCTCGTCGACATAAAGATAGATGGGTTCGGTGGTGTAGGACATGGTGAACTCAAACTGATTGACATTCCCATAGCCATTCATGTCTTCATAAACCATATATCCCAACATGCGTTGCTGTGCCTGCAGGTGGGAGCCAAAGAGAACCGTCTGGTAATCGAACACATCCCACACCCATTCGCCGTCGACCTTTTTATAGAAAGACACCGTGTAGGTCTGCCCGTCTTCGGAAGTGTCAAAAGTGATTTTCTTGGTATAGTCCCATTCGTTATTGTCGGCATCCCATACGCCGTCGAGTTGCTCGACCAGGCCGTCTGCATTGTCGTACGTATAGTGGGTAATACGGTCGTTGACCCATACACCATCAATGAGGACTTGGGTGTAGCTGTCTTCCAACAAGCCTCCCGGCGTGTAGCCGTATCTGATCTGGGAGGTTGATGTCAGGTCGCCGCCCTCGTTGTAGTTCTCGATGAACTCGGTGAGCAAAACATAGTTGTCGTCGTACGTGCTTGTCGTTCTCTTCCTGAGCAGCATTCCTTGTGAAACCCAAGAAGTGTAATAGGACTCGATAACGGTCTTGCCATCGTTCTCGTATTCGTATAGCCAATGCATGTGGAAGTCCTCGTCGTCCTCCCTTTGGTCTTTTCGTTCTAGGCGGCCGTCATCGTAATAGCTGAACACCCAGTATTGGCTCACGCCCATTTGGCTCATGAGATGAGAGATGGTCTTGACCTGCCCGTTCTCGTAAGTGAAGAGGTTTGTCTCGCTGAACAGAGGATGCCCTCCTTGATGGAAGATGTTCTCCTGATTGATGTAGTCGCCCGAATACGTGTAATTCGCCGTGATGGCATACTCGGGGAAATCGTAGTGCGACAGCTTCCCGTCTTCCAGATACGAGAAGTCTGACACAAGTTCTCTGGTCACGACCCCAGATTCGTTGAAGCTTCTGCCGACAACATGTGTGGGTTGAAACACCACGTCATCCATTTTTTGCGCATAACCCATGCCGAAAGTCATGGACGCGACGAACAGTAGTAATAATGACTTTTTCATAATGCTGAAATTTTTAGTTGGTGATTAATAATATTTATGATAGTTTATTATGTTTCCTAATGGTTTTATTGATCACTTATTTCTGGTATATTTGACAAGACCAACATAAAGACGGCATCACCAAAACGGTTATTAATAGTTTGTTGCTTAAGGTCTCGAATGAACGAAGGGAATTGAAACCTTATTACATTAACACCTTGATCATATCGTACATACGCATAGGTTACGACCCCATTATTATATTCATAACCAGTTTCTGAGTCGAACCAACGAACCAAATAACGGCTTCCAATAGGCTGGTTTGTAATGGTCAATGAGATTGTGTTGTCATTAGAACTTGGAGCCGGTCTTTTCGCTGGGTCCATCGTATATACGTATCCTAATGGATCGTAAACCGCACTATTCTTAAAACGACGCACGGGCCCCCAATTGGTTTGTTCGAAATGAACACTATCCGTAAGCCAACGTAAGGATTGGTATGCAAATGCCGTATCTTGGCTCCATCCATATATAGTGTCTTGTGTAGCATTAATCATATAATATGTCTGTAGATTATTAGGGGGGAACACTAATTTATGGCCAACCAAAGAACCCGTATAGTGTGAAATGAACGAATCAGAAGGAATAGGAAGATTTGATACAAAATTCAACAACGGAGTATAATGTTTGAACAAGCCACAGGTGTTAAGATATTTCCACCACCAAAAAGAAGCGGGTCCCATTGATGTGAAAAACAAAGAAGACCACAAAGAATTATGCAAGTCAATCCCATAAGGATCCTTGTCTGCATAAGTGGGGTAACTTGAATTTTGGCTAAAGCCAAACTCTCCCATAAAGAAAGGCTTATCAGGATATAGAGTGTGTCCTGCAAGAACTCTTTTAAACACCCTATATAATAATTGATGCCGTGATTCGGCGTTATTAATGTGTTCATAATGATGCTCTTGCACAAAGTCCAGATAATTATATAATTCGGAATACAGGTATGGATAGGTGGTCACTCCTCCTATTGAAGAAGAAACACAATGATTGAATGGATCCACGCCATGCAAATAATCCACCATCTCTTCATGCCAATCCAGGACATCCTGTTCAATGTTTTGGTAACCAACACAGGAGCCAAACATATTGTCGACTTCATTCCAAAACTCCCAACTCATTATATTGGTCGCATAACCCCAGCGTGAAACCACATAACGAATGAGATTCTTGGTTATCCTTATTGATTCATCATCGGTGAAGAACTCACAAGGATTGCTCAAACCCAATACGGTATTATAGGGATTGTTAGCCCAAATACTCACATCACTCGGATCGCTATTTTGATAATTAAAATCACCACAATTAAAAATACATGGCATGATACAAACGCCATGCTGTAATGCATAAGAGATAATATAATCAAGTTCTGCAGAGTCTTTTTGATTGATAATAGAATCAAAGTACACTTTCGGTTGCCCGTTTTCTATTTGTGTGTATTCCGGACCATATAATGAAAGATATTGGTATCTGTTGATGAAAACCCGCATGTAATTTGCATTTCCGTCCAAAGAATCTATGTAGCTTATATATTCGTAAATACCCTTTGGTTGGGTGTAATATCCATAATCTATACAGCTATACCACGACACATCGGGACCTATAGGAAAAAACGAATGGAATTGCCTGTTTCCATTGCTGACAATATCTCTTTTCAGAAATCTTGAATTGGCCAAAGAAATAAAACCGACTGCGTTGTTCGCTGAAACGCATATAAACGAGTGACTTACATTCAAAAAAGGTTCATTCACGCTGCCATTATCGTCAAACGCTCTTATAACAAAAGACCATGTTCCCACAACAGTTGGCGTAAACCTCACCCTCCATCCGTCATTATTTGAATTATGTGTAGCGATTTCATAACCCGAGTTATGTTGCAGGAAACTGTAATCTTCGTAATAGAACCCATTAACTGAGTATGAGCTATTGTCAGGACCGGTAAACTCTGCAATTACAGAGATCGTGTCTGGATTATATGGATTCACATATACTCTTGGAAGTGTAAACGAAATCTCATATAACCCAAATAAACCAACTGAACTTGGACAGGAAAAATTATTAAAAAATTGTCCATATCCTTTGGCTGCAATGGCCATCACTAATACAAATATCAATTTCTTCATCACAATACATTTTAATCCGTTACCGTAAACTCTCCATAATACTCGTCACCGTTGGGAAGGGTGAAGGTGACGATGTAGTCACCAGGGGTGGCAATGTAATACTGATAACCATTCGGGGTGGTCATCGAAACATAATCCACGGTTGCACCTGAGATAGTGGTAATCTCTACGGTCACTTCGCCGAGGTTCTCGGTGAAAACAACCGTTAGGTAATGGCCGTCGATGGAGGCCTGGATGGTGTGACCCTTAGGGGCACCCTGAACATGGGATTCTTTTAATTGAATGGCACTATGTCCATCCATTGAACAGACGCGATTGGCATTACACCATACTGACGATAGTAGGATACCGATAAGTAGGATAAGTTGCTTTGTTTTAATTGTGTTTTGCATATTGTTTTGTTTTTTTAAAATCAATTGCAAAACTATTGTTGCCGATTATTATTTGTCAAGAAAAACAGCTTTCGGTTTTTTCGGTTTTTTTATTAACAATTTGATATTTAATCGCTTATATAACTATGTAATACTACCGCAATCTTGTTTTCTGAGCCGAAAATCTTTTTCAAACGGTTCTCACGATCCCAAATCGTACTGACAGAGTTTTGCAGTAAAACAGCTATTTGGACATTGTCCAACCCCAACAAACATAAATAACAATAAAGAAAATCCTTTTCCTTCAATTGTGGATATTGCTGTTTTAATTCCTTGAACAGCATGCTGTAATGCCTCATTGCTGCCGCTTTTAACTGTGCTTTCATGGCATCATCAAGGGCGATGTCTGCATAAGCCGAGATGGGAACGGTTGATTTGATGGGGTTGTTCTTGTCGTTACAAGTTGCGAGGATTTTTTGGCAGATAGGTTCTGCCACATAGCTTTCAGCTGAAGTTTGGTCTACTATTGAAGTAGGATGGACAATGGCATGCTTTTCTTTAATATGCTTCTTTAATGCCTCGTTGCTCTGCCTTAGCCGGCCTGCCAATGCCGCTTGCTGAGCCTGATGGGCTTGGCGTTCAGATTCTATTTGTACTTCAAGTTTTTGCTTGCTTCGCTTGTTCCTTCTATAAAAAAACATGATAGTAAATATGATGACGACCATTCCCCCGAAACCCCAAAATGCCACCTGTGCTTGTTTATGGGTTCTTTTGTGATACTGTTGTTCTATTCTCCTTTGTTTGAAAGCGTTGAAATGTTCTGTTAACTGCGATTTCATTCCGCTATTGTTTTCTTCCTGATTGGCAAATGGAACCAAATACTCGGCGTATTCAAGGCTTTCTTGTCCTTTGTTAAGGGTTTTACATATTTCTACTAGCCATTCGGCCGCTTGTTTCTTGGCAGAAGGGTTGTTTGTGTTATCAAAAACAGCAGATAAATAAACCCATGCCGAATCATACAATTGTTCGTGAAAGAATATCTCTCCTATGGTGAGACATCTTGAATTATACTCTTTCTCGCTTTCTGCTTGGCCAAGCATATCGTAAAGGTTATGAAGAGCAAACTGCGTATCCCTTTCTTTCTCATACGAATAATAAATGAGATGTACCATAATATCCCTTCGCATGAGCTGATTGGTGCCATCTAGGTTTTCAGCAGCTTTGCAGTAATAGTAGCCCGCGCTATCCATGTCACCCATAACATCATAGTGCAGACCTATTTCATCCAACATCCAAGACAAATGCCATGTGGAAGACTGTTGCTTTTCAAAATAGGGTAGAGAGAGTTCTCCCCAGAAAACAGCTGGCTCATGTAAATAATGCTGCGAATACAATTCTGTTAAACGCGTGCATGTCAATGCCATGAACTGTGCTTTCCGTCCCTCAAATTCTTCCTTTTCAAAATGCTCATACATCATCTCCAATGCCTCAATATATTCCGCGCATGCCTCCACCACACTGTCGTTTTCGTAATACCCCACACCATTAATGTAATGGGCGCGGGCATCCAAAAAAATGAGATTGTCGTTCAGTATAGGAGATTGCGGATCAAGTCCGCAATGACGCCAAGAGGCGTGAGAATGGTCGTTGATGGTGAAACTTAGGCTATCGAAATATGCCACCGCCTGTTGTAATTCCGCGCGGTTGGTCTGGGCATAGTCGTTTTTGTAGAGCAATTCGGCCAGCAACAATTGGGCATAATGGCGGTTATAGATTGTAGAGACGTTTCCCGAAACGTCTCTACAACAAGTGTCGAAATAGGGCAACAGGCACGCCAATGCACTGTCAGGCTGCTGCCACATCAGGCTGTCGACGGCCGATAGCTCGGAGCATCGCCATTCGACGGGCTCGTGGAACTTTACGCAAGAGGCCAATGTCATAAACACTATGATGAGCCATTGTTTCATGTCGCAAATATAGTAAAAAATGGATTGAAACAAAAAATAAGGAGTTTTCAGCCCTCAGTTGTTGATGTGTGTTGCCCCGTTCCGGCGGATTTGCAATCCTTTTCAGCTATTCTTTCACCACCTTCTGCACGCACCTCCGTCCTTCCTCGTTGGTGATGGCGACGAGGTAGACGCCAACCGGCAAGGCAGACACATTGATTTGCATCTCATTGCCGCTGCCCTGCATGCTGAACACCTGCTGCCCGAGCATGTTGAGCACTTCGGCCTGTTGCAGGTTGTCGCCTAAGATGGTGATTTGGCCTGTGGTGGGGTTGGGATAAAGGGTGACGAAGGCTGAGGGTTTATCGTTTTCTTCTATGACTGTGAAGTTGGTTTGGCCCCAAACCAAAGGATAATCAGGGATGGAACAATAGGCGAATTTGTCAAGTCCGATATAAGATCTGAAACCTCCATTGGGATATGAAATATAGCCGTTATATGCCCTAAACCATCCAAAACAACAACCATCTTCTTTGTTTTTTCGCACAATAAGGTTCTCAACATAAAAATCAGGTGTCCAAGACAATTGGGAATACCAATCTGTTATCTCCGAAATCGGCCGAAGAGTATCATCATTCTCAACAAATGAAATATTCCATTCTCCAAATGCTATCAAGCCAAATCGATAACCAGTACTGATGGAGGCTAACACAAGGGAAACATCCGTATGACCATCACCATCAAAATCTATCGGGATAGAATCGTCATCATGCTCAGTCACGACATCAGGCTCGAAATCCCTATAGATAATTTCGCCTTGCTGGGCTTTTATGCCCGTTGTGGCCAGTAGAATCGAGGTTATTAGTAATATCTTTTTCATGCAACCCTTTTTTGTTTTAGCTGTTGTTTGGACAGGCTAGAAAACTAGTTTGTTTAATCCGTTATCAATGATATGGTCGCCAATTATTACAATTTGATAATCCTTCTGCTCCAGCGCTGCCCGTTCTGCTCCACCACGATGTGGTACATGCCCGCGTTCATGGTCTTGAACGACAGTACATTATTGTTGCGAACCGCCATGACGAGCCGTCCAAAGGCATCATACACTTGTACGTTGAAGTCGCCCTCCTGCTCCAAGTCGAGGGTGACCTGGTCGGTGGTGGGGTTGGGGTGGATATCCAACGGAAGCTCGGTCTGCTCGGCGGTCTCGTCCAAGTGATAGGGCAGCGTGAGATAGTCGATCCAAGCGGCATCCATGCCTCCGTTGACGGAGTAGTCCTTGGAGTAGCGCCAGGTGTAGGTGTGGCGACCCGGCAAGACCCTAACGGTGTGCTCGGTCCAGGTGTGCTCGCCCGACCATTTGCCTTTCTCCTGGCCGTCGAGGAAGAACACCAGCCAGTCGTAGTTGCTTTCGGTCGACACCTTACTGTAGAAGGAGAAATAACCGATGTCGACAGAGGTGTAGGTGAAGCTCAGCAAGGTCATCTCATTGTGCGTGATGCTGCCCGAACGGGCGCTATAGTCGCCGTGGTAGGCCACCGTGTTGTCGATGGTCCAGGGATGGTCGGGGTCGTTGGTCCAGAAGCCAGGCTCGAAGACGCCGTTCTCGAAGCTTTCCTCCACGAAGCCCACCGGACAGGCGTACTCGAGATCCTCGATGAGTCCTTTGGTCGCGGCACGCAACATGAGGTGGATATAAGGCGACTCGCCGGCAATGAATTCCACAAAGACGTCGAAGCTGACTTCGATGGAAGTGCCTACAGGGATGTCATCAGAGGTGACTTCAGGCGTGATGATACGCACATAGCCTTCGTCGTTGCTTAAGGTGATGGTCGGGTCTTCAGCTAAGTAATGTCCCTCGTTGGTGATGCGGAAGACGAGCGTCGCAAACTCGCCGGGGTCGAGATGATGGTCTCCATTGCCTGACGCGTCGTCAATGCCGATGAGTTGTACCTCGAGGTGCGGCGACTCCACGACGAGTTCGTAGCTCCTCTCATGGTTGCCGTTGCCGAAGTGCGTGGTGATGGTGAAGGGGATGCGGGTCATGTCGGGGATGGCATCGCTGACGTTGAAACGGAAGGCGTCTTCAAGCATCAGTGAGGCACCGCCAGCCAAGGCCTCAATGGGTACCTCGCCTTGTGTGATGTCGAGGTACTCTGACTCAGAGGCAAAGACGACTGTGCCGGCTTCGCTGGGGTTAAGGCCCACATTGGTCAGGTGGACGTCGGCTGTGACCGATTCGCCGTAGTGCAACGTCAGGCCGCCGCCGTTCACTGCGAGGCTGTCGACGACCACAAGAGGCAGGCTGTACGGGTCGATGGGGATGTCTTCTTCAAGACGCAACAGGTTGAGTCCCGTGATGGTGAGGTGGATGTTGTCGCCGAAGACATATTCCGATATGTCGATGGCTTGTTCTTCGCCCGTTCCGGTGGCGGTGGCAAGGATCTTCACGTGGCCGTCTTCAACGGTGGTCATCGCGATCTGTGTGCCTTCGGGCGCGGTCACATGGAAGGGAACGAAGCATGAGAAGGTTGGATCGTGCTGTGCCACAATGGGTTGTGGTACCTCGGTGAAGACGCGCAAGAAGGGGTCGCCATGGGTGTGGAAGGTCACGTAGGTGCACGAGCGCATGGAGGCGTTGGTGCTGGGGAAGGTCTGGGTCTCTAAGAAGTATTTGCCCGACACATTGGCGAACGAAGGCATCCAGGTGTCGGCATGGGTGGCATAGGGGCCTAAGTCAGGCAGGAAACTGGAGTCTAAGAGGTCCCAGATGCCATAAAGGAAGATGTCGTTGGCATAGGAATAGGTCTGGGCGGCCGGTGCGATGGCTCCCACGATGCCGGCGTTGTGGCCGCTGCGGGTCATGCGGAGTAGCCCTTCGAGGAAACAAACCTCTGGCTCATAGTATTGTCCGGTGCGGCAGTTGACGGAGATGAGGTAGCTCATCTTGTCTGCATTGTTGATGCGGTCAAAGTCGCTGACGTAGATGGTGGGTTGGTACCATTTGATGTTCCATCCGTGGTCGCGGTGCTGGATGAGGTAACAGCCGCTGTTGATGGCATCGATCACTTGTTGGGCGTTGCCACCCGTCCAGCCACCCAACTCGGCAGGCGTGGCAGGGATGTAGCCAACACCGTCGGGACCGAAGTAGGCCACCAAGGCGTCGGTGCCTGGCGCCGTCGACCAGTTGGGACCGATGTCACCGTAATAGATCTCGTTGATGCGCCATGGTGTCTTGCCGTGCTGGGTCAGGAAGCCGCTCACGGTGGCGATGCTGATCATGAACCACTTGTCGTTTTGCCATCCTGCCGCCGTCAGCGGATGACCATAGTAATACTCGTCCATGACGGGGTTGGTGTACTCGTATTCTATCTGCTTGCCGATGAGGAGTGAAAGGTCATCGTAGGATTGGGCGATGAGGCGCGTGAAGCAGATGTCGGGCAGCTCGTCGTCGTTGACGTCGGCGTAGGGGTTGTCGGAATAGATGTAGTTGTCCTTGGGGTGCGGTGTCCAATAGCCAGGTACGTTGCTATGCACATCTTCAAGGCACTGGCCGACGAGGCACACGGCCACAGGCGGAATGTCCCAGTTGTTGTAAATATTCCTGAAGCCTTGCCTGATGCTGTTTTGGTCGGTGCCAATCTCGGTGACGCGCATCACCTGGGTGATGATGCCCTGACGGCGGCGGTAGTCAGCAAGCTCCTGGGCGGTGTTGTAGTAGACGTCGTCGTCGGGCGTGACGATGAGGTATTCACAGCCCAAGGGGCGACCTTGCGACCAACGTTGCATTCGTGCGGCGTAGTCGATGGTGGGCAGGCTTTCGTAGTTGAGGATGTTGTTGCTCAGGATGGGGTCCCAATAAGGCGAACGCAAGCGGTCTTCGCCGAAGTGTCCGTTACCGCCTTCAAAACGGATTTCTATGTCCATATTACGGTGGACGACCAGTTCTTTGGTGGCTGGGTTGTACTGCACAGGACAGAGACCGAGATGGATGACGTCGACACCGCGTAGCTGTTGCGGCTCGGCCACACGGAAGGCCTTCTCGGGAAACAGGGCATTGGCGCTGTATAGCACCGGGTCTTTATAGAAAGGCAGCGAAGGGTCGTTTTCACATTGTCCACCCACGGCAGGCCTGAGGTTGATGCTAAAAATGCTTTCATCGCGGCTCGTCCTCACCTCGACGATGGCCCTAGCCCCTTGCGGGATGGCCACAAAACGGCTGAAAGTAGGCACATCGGGTTGCCCGTATTCGTTGGGAGCCATAATGCCTCGTGTGGAGATGCTGTGCATGAGTTCGCCTTCAATAGTCACGGTGTCGATGCTGAATTCGTCCAGCCCAAAGTGAATGCTGATGTGGCTATCGTCTGAGGCCGTGATGGTGAAAGATTGGCCTACGGAAAGCAGCGGTAAGGTCATCAGAAAGAATAGAGCAAATATAGAGCGTTTCATATCGAGGTGTTTTTTTTGTGAAAAATAATGCCGTAAAATTACTACTTTATCCGAAAAAACAAGGAAAAAGTTCCAAAAAACATGAAAAGAGCCACCAAACGGCAGCTCTTTTCGCTTCTCAAAGCCCCGTAGGGGCGCTGGACAATAAGCAGGCGGTGTAGCGTAGCGTAACCTCTGCTTTTTCAACATGTCATCACACAATCCCCGTGAATCCCATGAACGCCAAGGCCAAGATGCCGGCGGTGATGAGAGCTATAGGGGTGCCCTTCATGCCCTTGGGAGGCTCCATGAGGTCGATGTGCTCGCGGATGCCGGCGAAGATGACCAAGGCCAAAGCGAAACCGAGGGCGATGCCGACGGCATAGACGATGGACTCGCCGAGGCTCAGCAGCTGTGCAGCTTGGCCTTCAACGAAGGAGAACTCCTTGGTGACCACGGTCAACGACACGCCGAGGACGGCGCAGTTGGTCGTAATCAGCGGCAGGAACACGCCCAGGGCGGTGTACAGCGACGGACTGATCTTCTTCAGTATGATCTCCACCATCTGCACCAAGGCAGCGATGATGAGGATGAACGCGATGGTCTGTAGGAAGGTCAGCTTCAACGGGATCAGGATGTATTGGTTCGTCAGCCAAGTCACCAAGGTGGCCAGGGTCATCACGAAGATGACGGCGGCGCCCATACCCAATGCAGTGGAGGTCTTCTTAGAGGTGCCCAAGAAGGGGCAGATGCCCAGGAACTGGGAGAAGATCACGTTGTTGACCAAGATGGTCGAAAGGATGATGATAAGGTATTTCATGGCTTAGTGACTTTCTTTTTTGAGTTTGTTGACGATAGCGATAACGAAGCCGAGGCAGATGAAGGCGCCGGGAGGCAGGATGAACACCAGGATGTTCGCCGTCTCAGGCAGGATGGTGAGGCCGAAGATGGAGCCGCTGCCGAGGAACTCACGGATGCAGCCCAGCAACGTCAGGGCGAGGGTAAAGCCCAAGCCCATGCCGAGACCGTCGAGCAACGACGGGAACACGGGGTTCTTCGAGGCGAAAGCCTCAGCACGACCCAGCACGATGCAGTTCACCACGATGAGGGGGATGAACAGGCCGAGGGTCTCATAGATGTCGGGCACATAGGCCTGCATGACGAGTTGCACCACCGTCACGAAGGAGGCGATGACCACGATGAAGCAGGGGATACGTACCTTGTCGGGGATGAAGCCCTTCAGCAAGGAGATGAAGATGTTCGACAGCACCAGTACGAAGGTGGTGGCCAGGCCCATTGACATGCCGTTGATGGCACTGGTGGTCGTAGCCAAGGTCGGGCAGCAGCCCAACAGCAGCACCAGGATGGGGTTCTCTTTGACGAGGCCTTTGGTAAAGGTTTGCAGGTTGTTACTCATTGTCATGTTCTCCTTCCATGTTTTCGTTGCTCTCTTCAGCGGGGGTCTCTACCACAACAGGAGTCTCTTCCGCGACGGGAGCGTTGTTCATGAATTGTGCCTTGTTGGCCATGAAGGCCTGATAAGCCTTGTCCACCGCTTTCGAGAAGGCTCTCGAGGTGATGGTGGCCGCGGTGATGGCGTCGACGTCGCCGCCGTCCTTGCTGACAATCAGCTTGAAATTGGCAGGGTTCTTGTCGACGAACTGGTCCTTGAATCTGCCCGTCATGTTGGCGCCGAGGCCAGGGGTTTCGGAGTGCGACAGCACCGAAGTGCCTTTGATGGTGCCGTCGGCGAGGAAGCCGACCATCATGTCGATCTTGCCGCCGAAACCGCCTTCGCTGGTCTTCACAGCGGCGCCTTGGAAGTTGCCGTTGGCGTCGTAGGCCAGGTTGCAGGGGAAGGTCAACTCAGCACCTTCGTAGTTGTATCTAAGCGTATCGGGCTTGTAGGTGATTTCGCCCTCCAAAGGCAACACGGCTTGGATGGCTGCTTCGTTCTTCTTTTGGTCAACCTTGGCGATGGTGTCCTTAGTCACGCCATACACCAAGCCGAGCACGCCGCCCGAAACTGCTGCGATGACGAGTAGCGCCAAGAGCATATTAATCAATGTAGATGGTTTCTTGTTTGCCATGACGTTTACTTTTTAGAGGGTTTGACGACACCGAACACCTGAGGCTTGAAGGCCTTGTTGATGAGCGGAGTGAAAGCGTTCATGATCAGGATGGCGAACGACACGCCTTCGGGATAGGCACCCCACAGACGTATCACCACCGTAATGACACCGATGCCGAAGCCAAATAGGATCTTGCCTTTCGTGGTCATCGGTGAGGTCACCATGTCGGTAGCCATGAAGAAAGCGCCGAGTATGAGACCGCCATACACCAGATGGTACCACGGAGCGATGTACTGCGTCGGGTCGATGAGGTAGCAGATGCCCGTGAAGACGAACACGGTGAGCAGGATGCTCAACGGCGTGGCGATGTCGATGACCTTGCGGGCGATGAGGTAAATGGCACCCAAAAGCAGCGCGATGGCGCAAATCTCGCCGAAAGCACCGCCACGGTTACCAAGCACCATGTCAAGGAACTGCATTTGGTGAAGCTCTTCAAGTTTTTGCACACCTTGTTCTTTCAAGATGCCCAAGGGCGTGGCTCCAACGACGGCATCGGGAACGACCTTGCCGCCAAAGAGAGGATGGACAGGAGGCCAAGTGGTCATGGCGGTCGGGAATGACACGAGCATGAACACACGTCCTACCAGAGCCGGGTTGAAAGGGTTCTTGCCCAAGCCGCCGAAGGCCATCTTACCGATGCCAATGGCGACGATACTACCCACGATGGCCATCCAGATGGGAAGGTTGGCGGGCACGTTGAAGGCCAGCAGGAGACCCGTCAGCGCGGCCGAGCCGTCGTTGATGGTCAAGGGGCCTTTGATGAGGAACTTCTGAATGAGCCATTCGACCAAAATGCAGGTGCCTACGGAGACAATGGTAAGCTTGATGGCATCCCAGCCGAAATAGTAAATGGCCACAAGCAAGGCGGGAAGCAGGGCGAGGAGCACACGATACATGATTTTCCTCGTGTTTTCCGGCGAATGCACATGCGGCGAACCTGATATTGTGTATTTATTCATGGTCTTTTATTTTTGATTTCTAGCTTTGATGATAGCGCCCGTCTTGGCCTTGCCGTAACGGATGTAGTCGAGCAGCGGGATGTTGGCGGGACAGGTGTACTCGCAGGAGCCGCATTCGATGCAGTCCATGATGTGGTTCTTTTCGGTCTCGTCGAAGTCGTTCTGCTTGGCCACTTTGTGGAGCAGGAAGGGCTGCAAGCCCATGGGGCAGGCACCGGCGCAGCGACCGCAGCGGATGCAGTTGGTCTGGCGACGGTCTTGTGCCTCACGGAGGGTCATGAGCAGGATGCCCGACGTGCCTTTCATGGTGGGGAAGTTGGTGACTGACACCGACTTGCCCATCATGGGGCCGCCGTTGATGACATCGGTGATGTCCTCGGGCAGACCGCCAGCAGCCTCGATGAGGAGGTCGGCAGGCACGCCGAAACGCACACGGAAGTTGCCGGGTTTCTTGACCGACTTGCCCGTGACGGTGACGATGCGCTCGATCAGAGGCTTGTTCTTCTGCACGGCTTCGTAGATGGCATAGGTCGAGGCCACGTTGACCACGACGCAGCCCGTCTCGATGGGCAGCTTGCCCGACGGCACCTCGCGGCCCGTGATGGCCTTGATGATCTGCTTCTCACCGCCTTGCGGGTATTTGGTCTTCAACGGCTGCACGGTGATGCCTGCATAGAGTTCCTTGTGCTCGTTGATGGTCTTCTCAAGCAACTCGATGGCCTTCATCTTGTTGGTCTCGATGCCGATGATGCCTTTCTCGGTGCCAACGCCTTTCATCACGATCTTCACGCCCATGAGAAACTCTTGGGTCTTCTCGAGGAGGAGGCGGTAGTCGCAGGTCAGGTAAGGCTCGCACTCGGCCGCGTTGATGATGACGTATTCGGCCTTCTTGCCTTCAGGCACCATCATCTTGACGTGGGTGGGGAAGGTGGCGCCGCCCATGCCGACGATGCCGCATTCCTTCACCTTGTCGATGATTTGCTTGGAGTCCAATTTGATGTCGGTCAGAAGATCGTCGGTCTCAATGACGCCTTCAACCCATTCGTCTTGTTCTTCGCGGTCGATGAAAACGGCGGGTTTGTAGTAGCCCGTGTGGTCCATCACCACGTCGACCTTGGCGACGGTGCCCGTGGCGGGCGAGTGGACGTTGGCCGAGACGAAGCCTTTGGCCGTGCCGATAAGCTGACCCGTCAGTACGCGGTCGCCTTTGTTGACGATGCATTCAGCCGGTGCGCCGAGGCATTGTCCCAACGGGACGATGATCTGCTTGGGCATCGGGAAGTCTTGTATGGGCAGCTCGGCCGAGAGCTTGTTCTCCTCGGGATGCACGCCGCCCTTCTTGAAAGTCTTTATCGGGTTCATGCTATGACGGTGTTTTCGGATTCGACGTTAGTTTTGGCTTCGACGGGTTGCGCCTCAGGCTTGGGCTGAGGTTTTGCAACGGGCTCTGCTCCTTGCAGGGCAGGAGCCTCGGGCTTGGGTGCCGGGAAGTTGACGGCGTGAATGCTGCCACGCGGACACACCTTGGCGCACTTGCCGCAGGCCTTGCACTTGGCCGGGTCGATGTAGGCCAGGTTGCCACGCATCTCAATGGCCTCGAAGGGGCATTCCTTCAAGCACTTCTGGCAGCCGATGCAGCCCACCGAGCAGTTCTTGACGACCAAGGCACCCTTGTCGGTGTTGGAGCAACACACATACACGCGGCGGTCTTTCTTGCCACGCGGACGCACTTCGATGATGCCACGCGGGCACGTTTTGGCACACACGCCGCAGCCCACGCACTTGTCGGGGTCGACGACGGGCAAGCCCGTCTCTTCGTCGATGTGCAAGGCGTCGAAGTTACACTTCTTCACGCAGTCGCCGAGGCCGAGGCAACCTTTCGAGCAGCCGCCTTTGCCAGCGTAGAGCGTATTGGCGAAAGCGCAGATGTCGGCGCCTTCGTAATGCACCTTGGAAGGTGAGTTTTGGCAGCTGCCATTGCAGCGTACCACGGCGATCTTGGGCTCGAAGGCGGCAGCGGTGAGTCCGAGGACAGCAGCCACCTTGCCCATGTCGGTGCCAGGGCAGGCCAGTCCGTCGATGTTGCCTTTCTCAGCGGCTTGTTTCACGCAAGCTTCAGCCAAGGCACGGCAGCCCGCGAAGCCGCAGCCGCCGCAGTTGGCGCCAGGCAAGCAAGCCTCCGCTTCATCAATCAAAGGGTTCTCTTCTACCTTGAACTTCTGGGCCACGAAGTACAGAATCACGGCAAGGATGCCGCCCAGGATTCCGAGAACCGCAAGGGAAATAAGTAAAGTGTTACTCATTTGAATAGGATTTTGAGTTTGTTTTCAATTTTAAACCTGCAAAAATACGGAATCTCCTTTTTTCGGCAAAGGAAAAATTTCGGTTTTTTATTAGCGGGTTACATTCAGCTTGCGGATGAATCTGCCCTGCTCGGTCAATATTTCAATAGTGTAAACAGATGGAGCCAAATTGTTTAGGCTGATTTCCATCCTTCCGCTATTGTCGCCTTCCCTTTTGACAAGGCATTGCCCAAGCCAGTCATACAACCTGACGCTTATCATCTTCTCAGCTTCGATGAGTACCCTGTCGTTGGCGGGATTGGGATAGACCCTAATGGGAATCGTCATATTGTCGTCAATGTCGAAAAAGCCCGCATGGATGACGATTTCCTGCTCGGTGTATCCGCAGTAGTCATTCCAAGCCCTGACTTTCAGAGTCGTTGTGCCGGAAGAGGTGGCCTGCAAGGTGCAATGCGTTTCGGATGCATCCACGACCCAGTCCGAAGCATCGCATACCCACTCATAATGCGTTGAATATGCCACGGGATTGATGTAGTAATTGTATTCGTATTGTACGAATTCAGTCGAAACGAAGATGTCTTGTAACCCCATGATTTCTGGGATTGAATCGGGATGCAACCATACAACGAGATCCATGCTGACCACGGAGTCGCAGCCGTTGCTTGTGACGAAAGTCTGCTCATATAGTCCTGACTGCGTGTATTCGTGTCCGTTCCAAATGAAGCTCTCGCAAACTGTGGTGTCCAAGGCAATGTCGTATGCGTCGATAAGGTTGAGGTGTAGTGTTACGATGCTATCGCATCCGTTGGCGGCGGGGAAGGTTTGCTCATACGTGCCACTCTCCGTGTAGAGTTGCCCATTCCAGTTGAATGCTCCACAACCCATATACGTAAACTGATGCTCAACACTATTGTTGATGAATAGGCACATGGTTACGGTGCTGTCACAACCATACTGGTTGGTGAAGGTTTGCTCGTAGGCACCGCTTTCCGTGAGTGTCATGTTGCCCCACTCGTATGTGTCGCAGGCATAGATGGGGTAGGGTACGAAGTAGACTTCCGGTTGGTTGATGGTCAGCTCGAGAGTGGCAATGCTGTCGCAGCCCCATTGGTTGACCAGCGTGGTTTGGTAGATGCCTGTCTCTTCGTAGGTTTGGCCGTTCCATTCGTAAGACTCACAACTTGAAACCGTGGCGTAACCCGAGTTTGACTCATGCACTGATATGCGCACAGAATTGCTGTAGGAGGTGCCTTCTTCGTTGGTGGCCCAAAGGCGCAAATACCAGCCGTCGTAGGTCAAGTCCAAGATTTGCCCAATGTAGGCAATAGGGTTGGTGAATGCTGCATCTTCAGCAATTTCCCATCCATAACTGTCGGCATTGTAAAGGTTAGGCATGACCAATTCTATCGGACCTTCATCGCAAATAACAGCAGGTTCGCGAAGATAACCTATGTGAGGCAATGGCGAGAATTCGATGTTGCGGATGGGTCTGACGGCGAAAGAACCGCCATGATTTGATACGACGGAGGTTTTTTGGCATGGGGTAATGTAGGCGTTATAAGCCCAGGCTTCTTCAGGGTAAGGTGAGCCAAAGTGGACATACCAGGCCCTTTCGTTGTCCTCTTGGGTGCTTGACCAATAGGGATGAAGTCCCATTTTATCACCTATGGATGCTAAAGTCGGTTCATAAAAGATGGCGTTGGCATACAACATCTTCAGTTGTCCGGCAGCAGGCAAATACCATCCGTTCTCGATGTCAACCATACCAGCAGCATATTGTCCGGTATAGCCAATAGATTGGTAATAATTAAGAATTGTCAGTGTGTTGGCATATCCGTCAGTATCCGTGAAGGCACTGGCCAAGATGTCGTTGTTTGTATTGATGACATGATCGAGACCTTCTATTTCGTCGTTCAGTCCCCAAGGGACGGATAGAGCCGCATCGTGCAAGGCCACCATCCAGCCTTCAGTGCAGTCTTCGTTGAGATAGAACACCACACCTTGGCTACCGTCAGGATTTGTGATTATCTGGCCTAAATAATATTCTTGGGCATTTAAACCCAGCGTGGCTGTCAGGAGAAACGATAGAGTAAAGAGTATGTGTTTCATGGCTTTTGCTTTTAGAAGTTCCTAATGCTGCGTACATCCATAGGGGCTTGAGGCATGGTGTCTCTTGTCTTCACCACGGCACCCATTGCGCCACTGGAGGCTTGGTACAAGGCGCAATCGTTGTCGAATCCATACGTGGATGACGACCAATAGACCCATGGACCTTTCATAAGTGTGCCCCCAATCTGTTTGAGCGAATTGTTGACAATGGGAGCGCAGCCATATAAGATGTTCAGCTGACCGAGTGCTGGCCAATACCAGCCGTGTTCATAATCGACCGCCCATGCGCCTGGATATTTGGAATGGTTGTTTTGGGATGCTGCACGCAAAAACCCCGTATTGTCGTATCCGTCAAGGTCGTAGATGGCATCGCGTATGGATTGCCATCCTGTCAATCCCCATGGGAGTTCGAATTCATACGACCAATAGGTTTGTTGTGCTTGGATTTGTGGATGGAGCGCCCATCCATGCTGTCCCGTTTCATCGACGTAGAACACTACACCGATGGCACCATCTGTATAGTCTTGAGGATGTACAATGATGGTGTCGGTTCCTTGTACGCACAAGATGTCGCCGATGCTGACAGTTTGGCCAAAACCGAGTAGGGGAAGTGCTAGAACGGCTAATTGTAATAAGATGTTTTTCATGGCTAAAGAACCTCCTGTTTTTTATTCAATGGTATATTCAAACTTCTTTTTAAGTCGGTCGCGCCGTAGGTAAAGTATAATATAATAAGGTATCAGAACGACGATGCTGATGAGTGCCGAGAGACTTTCGTTCACGCCGAGGCCGAGGCATAGGAACAACACGGCCAGCAGCAGGATGATGGGGATGAGATAAGCCAAAACAGCCGCCTTGTTGCCCTGCCCGATTGCCATTTTCACATTGACTTTTTGGTTCAGGGTGAAGCCTTTGTCTTTGGGTTTGGGCACGGTGAGAATCTTCTCTGCTTGCTCGCCCATGCCGCAGGCGCTCTTGGCGTGGCAGGCCGCACAGGCACTCTGCGCCAGTATCTTGATTTCCAACTCGTCATCGGTGATTTTGCTGACGATGCCCTCATGGGAGATGGTTTCTTCGCTTTTCATGCCGCAAATATACTTTTTTTTCGCCATTCCACCAAAAACCATTACTTTTGCAAATTATTACTCATTGTCTCATGGCAAAAAAGGAAAAGAAAGACGGTCGGTTGAAGCTTTGGTTCAACGCCAAGAAAGACAAGGCCAAAGCCTGGTACAACAAGGACGACAACTTTTTGCGCATGGTGCGCTTTCCGGGCACCAAGCTACCGCTGCTGGATGTCATCCGCGATTTCATCAAGCTGTTCACCAAAGGCCGTACCGTCGACCGCGCCGCAGGCGTGGCGTTCAACTTCTTCGTAGCGCTGTTCCCGTTGATCCTGTTTTTCTTCACGCTGATTCCTTACATTCCCATCCCGCACCTCTATGAGCGCGTGATGATGCTCATCAATGACTTCCTGATCCCCTCGGGCACACTCGATTTCGTGACCGAGACCATCGACGGCATCATGAACCAGCCTCACGATGGTCTTCTCTCCATCAGTATCATCCTCTGCGTGATCTTCGGTTCAAGTGGCATCGTGGCGTTTTTCAACGGCTTCCGTAATGTTTATGCCAACTATGTCAGGGCCAAGAATCTCGACCTAAAAGGGTGGATCTTACAACGTATCTTCGCTATCGCTATGCTGGTGATCATCGGTATGTTGCTGGTTGTCTCCGTCCTGCTGATTTCCACAGGTGGCACGGTTTTGAGGTATCTGGTCACTCATGAAATCATTCAAGGTCAAAACTTCTTCTTCATCCTTTTCAGTATCTTGCGTTGGGTGATTGGTATCTTCGCCATGTGCTTTGGCATCGCACTGCTTTATTATTTCGGCAATGTGAAATATGGCGAACACTATCGTAAAGAACTGAAACGCCCCAACCGCAAAGGCAAGAAATATCGTGAATTTGTCATCTTCAGCCCTGGTACCATTATGGCTACCACTTTGTTTGTGGTAGGCACCGTGGGCTTCAACATGTACATCTCCAATTTCTCGCGCTACAACGCCCTCTACGGCTCTATCGGCACGCTCATCATCCTCCTGCTGTGGATATGGGTGGTGTCGATCCTGATTCTGGCAGGCAACGACTTGAACTCAGGCATCCGCAAACGGACCATGCGTTTGAGCGAGACCGAGACCCAGACCCGTCGGAAGGAGATCGTCATCGAAGACCTGAGGAAGCATATCCAGACCTATCAGGCCGCCAACGAGTACCGTATGGGTCGCATCAACGACCTCAAAAAGAGAATTGATGAGGAAAACGCTATGATCCAGAATCTGGAGGAACAAAACAAGGACTGCGATTTGCTCATCAGGGCCTATGAGGATTACGTGGAACGCGAACGCAAGACTACGGGCAACGAATATCTGAATTCAGAAGAGGAATAAGGCATGGGCATCGTGGCACGACAGAGCATCAAAGGCACCATTGCCACCTATATCGGGGTGGCGGTGGGCATTGTCACGACCTTCTTCATCCAGACCAAAGCCCTTCAGCCTGAGCAGATTGGCCTCATCGACATCTTGCTGCAGTGTTCGCTGCTGTTCGGTGGACTGGCGCAGTTGGGCACCAACTCGTCGGCCATGCGCTATTACCCTTTCTTTAAGGACGAGGAGCACCGCGACCATGGCTTCTTTGGCTGGACGCTCTTGGTGCCGTTGATTGGTTTTGCTTTTTTCCTGTTGGCCTTCTTCCTCTTCAAAGGAGCCATCGTGGATTTCTTCACGAAGGATGCCGAGGTGGGTGCCGAAATGTTCGCCAAATACGTCATTTTCGTTGTCCCTTTGGCGTTCTTCATGCTGTACATCTCTGTCTTTGAGACGAATAGCAACCTGTTGCTGCGTATCGTGTTGCCCAAGTTCATCCGTGAGGTGGGGCTGCGCGTGGGCACCTTGGCCATCTATTTGTTGTATTTTTATAAGGTCATCGATTTCGACGGTGTGATTGTCGCTTTCTGTGTGCTTTATGGCTTGGCGACGCTCATCAATATCGTGTATCTGTTCTCGCTGAAACGGGTCTCGTTCAAAATCGAATGGGAATACATCAAGCCGCAACTGCGCCGCGATTTCTTGTTCTACACTTTGTTTATGATTACGGCGGCTTTGGCGGGCAATGTGATTCCGATGCTGAGCAAGTTCTTCGTGGCGGGCAAGACGGGATTCCATCTGGCGGGTGTCTATACGATTGCCTTCAATATCGCGGCCCTTGTGGAAATGCCCTACCGCTCCTTGGGTGCCATCTCGCGACCCCATATCTCCGAAGCCATGGCCAAGCAGGATGTGGCACAAGCCGATGCCTTGTGCAAGACCGTGGCGCTGCATCAGTTCATCGCTGGCACCTTTGTGTTTTTCCTCATTTGGATTAATATCGACTTTATCTTCGACCTTCTGCCCAATGGCGACATCTACCGCGCGGGCAAATGGGCCGTCCTGATCTTGTCGCTGAGCCGTCTTGTGTATTCCACCCTTGGCGTGACGACCACAGTGCTCAGCTATTCAAAATACTACTATTATTCGCTGATATTCACCATTCTGTTGGCGGTCATGTCCATCAGCCTGAATGTGTGGCTGGTGCCGAAATATGACATCAACGGAGGTGCGTTGGCCAATGTGGTGTCGTATTTTATCTATTTCGTCCTGCTGGTGGTCTTCATCAAGTGGAAGATAGGGGTGGCGCCTTTGTCGAAGAAACTCTTGCCCGTGGCTGCTGTCATTTTGGTTTTGTTTGCCCTCAACTGGCTGTGGTCGAGTGTGTTGACACCCTTGCTACTGAAGCCTTTTGCCCAACCTATCATCGGCTTGGTCGTCGATGCGGCGTTGAAGACATCCCTTTTCCTTGCCTTGGGCATGACGGCCATCTACAAACTCAAAGTCTCCCTGTCGGTGAACGATTTGATTGACAAAGGTTTGCGTGCGATAAGGTTGAAGCGATAACACTACCAATCCCAATTGTAGAATCCGTAACTCGAAGCCGTGTCTTTGACGACTTTCTTGGTGACAATGTTGTAATGGTTGACGACGGTAACCAGATAGACGCCTGCTGCCTTTCCTGCCAAGGAATAGGGAACGACGGTGCCTTGTATGTCGGTGTCGATGGTATAGCGTTCGATGAGTTGGCCCAGATAGTCATAAATCACGATGACCGCCTCGCCTTCCATGCCATAGAGGACGATGTTGAACTCGCCTTGCGTCGGGTTGGGGTAGATGACGATGTCGGGTCGCGCGTCGTGGTTGATGTAAAGGCTGCGCTCGATGACACCGCATTCGGTGTAGACCCTCACCTTCAGCGTGGCGGTGCCGGGCGAGTTGATGTTGACGGTGCACTCGGGCGAGTCGGAAGAGAAGTGTAGTCCCCACGACCCGTCAATGCTCCATTCGTAGCCAAAACAACCTTCGACTGGGTCGATGCTGTAGGTGTAGGTGCCCGTAGTTTGATAGTAGATAAGGCTCTCGCCGTGGATCTGGCTGACCGGGGAAGAAGCTTTGATGGTCAGGTCAAGGATGACGATGCTGTCGCAGCCCTGTGCCGTGGCGAAGGTCTGCTCATAGAGGCCGCTCTCGGTGTAGGTAGTGCCGTTCCAAGTATAGCTGTCGCAGGTGCTGACGGCAATATGGTTGAAGACCTGTTGGCCTATGTTCAGGTAAAGCGTCACGATACTGTCGCAGCCTTGCGCAGAGGTGAAGGTCTGCTGGTAAATGCCTGTCTCGTCATAGGTTATTCCGTTCCAATTATAGGGGGCGCAGACGCTCTTGTATTGCATGGCGTGTATGGTGTCGCCTATCAATACGTGAACGGTCAGGAGCGTGTCACAACCCATAGGGTTCTCAATCAGGTATTCATAGTCGCCGCTTTCTGTGTAAGTGACGCCATGGAAATAATAGGTCTGGCAGCCTTCTCCGTAATGCTCTGCTTCTACATAGCTGCTGGGGTTGTATGGCTCGCCTTGTGGCGTGATGTAGCCTGCCTGTTGCAGGAAGTTGTTGTAGGGACGGCGTATAGTGCCGTCGTGCCCAGTGAAGACAGTGGCTTTGTCAAAGCAATAAGTGGGAACGGTGAGGTCTTCGTTTACGTTGGTGACATGGTACATGTATTGGTTCCAGACAGGTCGTGCTGGTGACCATCCTCCAGGATTGCCGAAGACATGGATGCCACCATCGCCTGGGAGGTATTGGGATTGGTCGAGCAGACCCGTGACAACGATTTCAGCGGAGCCGTCTCCGTTCACATCGGCCACAATAGGATACTCGCAGCCTGTACCTGCCGACATCATGCGCGTATAAATATTGTAGGGGCAGATGGTGTCGTTGCCCGTGACATGGCTTTTGCCGCTGCCATTGATGATACGTAGGTTGTCGCTGTCGCGGTAGATGAGTTCCATAATATTGTCTTGGTTGAAGTCGAAGAGCGTAATGCCTGTCTGCCCTGAAATGTCGTCGTGAGGCTGCTGCCAAATGGTGGATAATCCATTTTGACTCGTGTAGCGCCAACAATAGATATACATGGGGCTATGGTCTTTCTTCTCCATGAAGACGATTTCGGGATGTGGATCGTCGTCGATGTTGCCAATGAGGGGGTATCCGGCGCAAAGGCATGTGATGGACTTTTGGAAGAGGAGGTGCCCGTTAGAAGGTTTATAGGCATATAAATGGCAGATGCCATAGGTATGGTCATCGGTGTCGTCACGGATGACAAGCACTTCGCATTCACCGTCGAGGTCGAAGTCGGCAAGGCTGACATGACCGTCTTGTGAGCAACCGCTGGGCGGTGTGATGGTCTTGTTGACGGTGACAGAGTTCAAAACGGGGGTGGTGCGGCTGACGATATTCACGTTGTAAATGGTGTTGCCACAGATCAGTTCTTGTTGCTCGTCGCCAAGGACATTGCTGGCTAGCGACATGGCGAAGTAACAGCGATGGTGGTTGACCACCCCCACGGCGGCTCCCCTGAAACTAAGGCCCATGTTGCCGTTTTCAGGACCCGAACACAGCCATTTCAGCGTGGCGGCATCGAAAATGTCGCTGCCGACATACACCTCTGGGTAGCCATCGCCGTTGAAATCGGCAAGCGATACCATGCCGTCGCAAGTGGTTGCTCGGTCCGAGACATTTAGCAGCGTTCCATTGATGGTATATGAACGGATGCGTTTGTCATATCCGTGAACGAAGATGGCCCCTTGCATGGTGCCATCTTGTCGTGGATATCGGCCTATGGCATAAGGCCCGTTGGAAACATAGATGGAGTCTTGTAAGTTGAAACTGTATTGCAAGGAGAGGTCGAGACCACTATAGACATCCAAAGTGTTGGTGCGGTAGTTGTTGCCGTTGTAGTGTGCTATCAAGATGTCCGTCACGCCATTTTCGTCAATATCGCCTGCCATGACGGGAGCGTAGGAGGCCACAGGATTTCCTTGGGTGGAATAAAGGAGTTGTACATTCCATGTGCTACCGTTCAAGGACGAATTGCACTCGTCTTCGATAATGTTGTCGGGAGGGTTCGGGACGGGTGTGGGCGGCTCGACGTTGCATGGCTCGCTCCAAACGAGACGTGCAGAATAAAGTGTCGACTTGTCCGCTTTGATTATAGCGCCTTCTTGATAGACGTTGCCACCGAAGTTGACGGCCCATGCTTCGCTGTTGTTACACTCTGTGCTCGTCCAATAATAATCGCCAGAAGGGGACTGCCCTCCGTTGGCGATCAGTTGCGTCTCGATGCGTGGCAAGGCGGCGAAGAGTTTCGATAGTTGCCCGGAAGATGGGATATGCCAGCCATCGGAGAGGTTGGCGTGACTGGCGACATACTGCGGGTTCGTACCTTGGGCTTCCTGCATGAACGTGGTGGCATCAAAGCCGCAGTGGATACCATGCAACTCATACCAAACATTCTCGTTGTTGTCGAGACCAGGCGTGTCTTGGTGTGGCCCCCATGGGTATCTCTCTGGCAGGTCGTTGAGCGCCACCAGCCAATAGGAGTCGTCCTCGGGAGAGACATAGAAGACGATGCCTTTTTGCCCTCCTGCTGTGGTGACCACGTCGCCGATAAGGTGTTTTGGAGTTTTTGCGATGCTGAAATTCTTGATGCTCCTTACCCCGATGTTCACGGTATGGTAATAGTTCCATTTCATGTAGTTGGCCGTGCTTCCTCGGTCGGAAACGACGATAGCGTGATAGAGGTCCTGCTCCGTCGACGACCAAAACCAGTTGGGGTTGGGATGTTGGAACAGAGAACCGTTCACGACGGCGAGTGATGCGTTGACCTCGTTGACGTAAGCGATCAGCCAACGCAGCTGGCCGGCAGCAGGAAGATACCATCCGTGGTCGAAGTCGACACTCCAAGCAGCCGGGAACCAGTCGGGCCCATAGGCTGCACGGATGATGGCGGTGTTTTGGTAGCCGTCGAGGTCAAACAAGTTGTCTCGTGAAAACTCGGAGTTGGGCAGGTCAGGGATGTCGAAGCCGTCGTCGTAATGGCTTTCGTCGACCCAGTCGATGTCAAGGGCGTCGATGTGCAGGTTCACTGCCCAGCCTTGTTGCCCTGTGTTGTCTACATAAAAGACGACACCTTCGGCGGTTTTGCCCGAGCTTGGGAATGCTTCGCGGCTGACGGTGCTCCCGTCGGTGCAAAGGATGTCGCCGATTTTTGGGACTTGCCCCCACGTAAGCATAGGAAATAGCAAACAAAGGAAGATAGATAAATTTTTCATGGTATTTCAAGGTGTTATATTTTTTGCAAATAAAGCATTTTTGAATACAAATCCACAATTTTTTCTGAAATGATGTCAGGGGAGAACTTTTCAAAACATCGATTTGAGATTTTTTGTAAGTCATAGTTAGAATAATTCAAACGCATTAGACGCATGGCTTGGGCGAGTCCGTTGGTGTCATTGATATGCACCAATAGTCCATTGCTTTCGTCGACAAACGACTCGGGACCTCCGCATCGGGTGGCAATGACGGGGAGTCCGGCATACATGGCCTCGATGTAGCTTACGCCGAAGGTCTCGCTTTGTGAAGGCAACACAAAGACGTGGCTTTTTTGGTATTCTTTGTTGATTTCATCCCGGTTGAGACGCCCCATGAGCTCGACTTGGCTGTCTAATTGAAGTGCATGGATTTGGCTTTGTAAGTGCTCCCGTTCGGGCCCGTCGCCGATGATGTAGAGTTTGGCATCGTCTTTCACTTGGGCAAATGCCTCTATCAGTTTATCGAAAGCCTTGATGGGGATGAGGTTGCCAACGGAGACAAAAACGAACGGCGATGTGCTCTTGGCTTTACCAGGATATTGGAAGCACTGATTGTCCACCATGTTGGGAATGACGATGCTGTCTTGCTGGAAATTCTGCAGGATGTTCTTACGCAAGGTTTCGGAAACGCAAATCAGTTGATCGCAGCTTTGATAGGCTTTTGCAGCGAGCCGTTTGTCCAGTTCGCTGATGTGCTCAGCGGGCTTGTTGAGTTTGCTGCTGTGCTCGGTGACGACATACGGAATGCCGTATTTGTTCCTGATGATTGACGCAATGGCGGCAATGGAATAGAAATGTGCATGGACGACATCAGGCTTGCCGAAAGACTTTAGCATGGCTCGGAAGGGGATGAGCAGCAGCCTTTGCAATATAGGTAGCCCGCGTCTGTATATGCCGAGAGGAAGAGACAGCTCAAAGACATCGACACCGTCGGTTTTGTATCGTAAAAGGCCAATTTTTCGCTTGTAGGAGAGGTTCCTGAAATCGATAGCGACAAAGGCGACCTCATGACCTTTAAGGGCAAGCGCCTTGGCTTGGTCGAATTCGAAGATCCCATTCAATGGATAGCGCTTGTTGGGAATCCCTCTCGAAACAATGGCGATCTTCATGGCTCTTTCATTTCAACATGGATGATATGGGTGACGCGTTTCTCCTTGGGCGGCACCTGCATGAAATCGCCGTAGGCTTCGGTGAGGCATTGGTCAGGATGGGCGGGCCCTAAGAAGACCTTGCCTTCAAACTCGATGTCTTTTAACGGGAAGACCATGTCTCTGGTATAGGAGATTCCAGGGCTGAAATGCTTTTCAAGACCTATTCTGTTCTTCTTGCCGATGTTGAGAATACCCCATAATACATCCAAACCCAATTTCATGATTGGGAAGGTGATGGTTGCAATATGGTTCTTTAAGGTCACGTCGTTTTTGACGTAGAAGAAGAAATAGGTTTTCTTGTACCAGTGCATGATGAACTTTAAGAGCTTCTTGTTGACCGTCGGGTAGGGGACGACTTCAAAAATGTCAACATACAGCCCTTTCTGGTAGTCTCTCGAGAAATCCTCGTGTTTTGTGATGAATAATGAGTTGCGATCCCTGACTTTGCAAAAAGGTGACCGGTAGCCGGGGTCGGTCTCTTTGGTCTGCAGGAAGAACGACTCTGATAGCTCTGCCGGAGCGACTTCCTTGAAACGCTTGAGGTCTTCGGAGAGCATGGAGATGTCGATGTCGTCGTCCCAAGGAATGAACCCACCGTGCCTGACAGCACCTAGGAGCGTCCCCCAGTCGAGCCAATATTTAATGTCGTGTTTGCGGCACACTCTATCGATTTCGACAAGAATGTCCAGGATGCGGAGCTGCATTTTCCTTAAGGTGCTCCCTTCGGCATTATATTGTGAAAAATCTTCCATCGGCTAAGGTATTGAAACAATTGACTCCAAAAGTGAGGCGTATTTTTGGCTGAGACTTTGCCTTGAATACGCATTGATGCTATCTGATTTGGAGGATGTCAACTCGTTGTTTTTGAATCTGTTGTAATAAGATTGCAAAGCTGTCTTGATGCCTGCTTTGTCGTCAAATCCAATGGTGTTGCCTGCTTGGGTTTCGCTAAGGACTCTTGCTGCGTCGCCGTCTTCGGGACCGATGCAGAGAATGGGGCGTCCCGATGCAAGGTATTCAAATAGTTTTCCGGTGAGGATGCCCTTGGCGTTGGGTGTGTTGTTGATGAGCAGAAGCAGTACTTGCGAAGATTGCTGCATTGGCAAGACTTCATCATGAGGTACGTAGGAAATGATTTCCGTATTGTCCTTTAGGCCAGCTTCAGACAGGCTTTGCGCCACGGATTGGTCGACTTGTCCAATGAGTCTGATCTTCAAGTCTTTGCTGAATTCTTCGTTTTCTTCTTTCAGCTCCTTCAATGCTGCCCAAAGTTGCGGGGCATTGCGTGACGGCGTGATGACCCCCAAGTGAGTCAGCGTGAATTCTTTTGATAATGGAGCGTCTTGCTGGGCACTGTCGGCTTCCCAATCGAATCCGTTGGGAATCACGCGCACGTTTCTGTTGCCCAGCCTTCCTAACCCTCTGGCGCAGTCCCAGCCGATGGTCACTACCTTGTCGGCCTTGGTGAGCACTTTTCGCTCCAGCTTATGTTGCTTGCGGTCGGCCCAATGGGTGAGGTGCAAATCGTCGTAGAAATCGATTTCGGTCCACGGGTCGCGGAAGTCGGCAATCCAGGGAATGCCCAAGGCTTCATTCAACTTCAAGGCAATCAGGTGCATGGAGTGAGGCGGGCCTGTGCTGATGATGGCGTCGACCGGATGCGCTTTCAGATACTCTTTCAGGTGTTTCACCGAGGGTTTCACCCACCAGCGTCGGGCATCGGGGATGAAGAGGTTGCCGCGAATCCACATGGCAAGGCGCGACTTCCAGTCTTGGCTTTTATTCTCCTCTTGGGTGAATCCGGCCTTCACCGTTTCCTCTTTCTTGAGACCGAGGAACTTTTTGTACAGCGTGTATGGCTCCACGATGGGCCGCCTTATGACTTCTGTTTCGGGTGCGACGTCCTTCTCCAATGAAGGGTCCACAATCGGGTATTCGGCGTTCTCTGTCGTGTAAATCACAGGCTGCCAGCCGTATTCGGGCAGGTACTTCGACATCTTCAGCCAGCGTTGTACGCCGCTGCCGCCCGAAGGGGGCCAGTAGTAGGTGATGATCAGAACGCGCTTCATGCTTTTGCTTCCTCTTTTTTCTTGGTTTTAAAGGTATAGACGATGGCTCCAATCAAGCCCAGGATCATGATCAGTGAGCTGGCAAATGATACGGTGTTGCCCACTGTATAGGCCTTTGGCGCGTACTCCATGACGATCTCATGCTCGCCGTTCGGGATGATGGCGGCGCGCAACAGATAGTTGGCCCTGAGTAGCGGCTGCTCCTGCCCGTCGATGGTCATCTTCCAGCCTTTTTCAGTCCATATCTCCGAGAACACGACCAAATAGTTCGCGGCCGTTGAGCCTGTCGAAACGCTGCTAAACCTATATGTCAACTTGTTGGGCAGGTATTCTTCCAATGTGATCTGCGGCACGATGCTGTCGGTGAGATGGTAGTCTCCAACCTGTTGCGCAAACTCTCTGCTGAGGATGGCCGTGTGTGACAAGTTGGTCTCTCCTATGGCATCGATCTCCTCGTTGGGTGAGCCCACCCAGCGGATGTCGTTCACCACCCAAGCGTTGCCCAAGGCGTTGGGGTTGGGGAAGGGCTGTGCGTTGGGGTTATAGATGACATACTTGGTGTTCAGCATGTTGAGCACTTTCTGTCGAGCGAGGGCTTGTGCCATATCCTCGCCCGTTTGGGCGCTGCGCAGTTGGTTGAGCTCGCCACCGAGATATTGCGTGATGACATCCTGGTAGCGGCGTAACTTGGCACCGCAGTATCCGCCCAACGACTTGTGGAAATAGCAGGTGCTGGCGTCGTTGAACATGTCTTTGGTGATGTCGGCCACACGGAAACTCAAAGTGTTGTCACCCAGAATGTATTGGTCGGCTGCAGAGGCGGAATAGGGCTTGTCGTATTGTTGCTTGCTGACGAATTTATCGTTGTTCAGATAGCGTTTGTCTATGGGGAACATGTCGATGAGCACAAGGACGGCAAGGATGGGGAAGGCGATTTGGCCTTTCAGCTTGCCTTTGCCGTAGAGGAACAACGGCACTGCAGCGAGGATGATGAACAGCAGGCTGCGGAGGGCGTCTTTGCGGAAGATGGCCACGCGCACGTCCTCAAGTTGGGCAGCGTAGTTGGCGTAGAGGGCACCGTCTTGGCCGCGGCTCAACGAGGCAAACTGCTCCGCCTCGGCTTGGCTGAGGAAGCTGAAGAAGAGCTTGGGGGCGAGGTAGAACAAGAGGCAGACGCCCGCAGTGATGCCCAAGGCGATATAGAATTTCTTCAGGTTTTTCTTGAAGTCGTCGGGACTCTTGGCGATTTCGGCCAAGCCGAGGAAGCCCAGCAGCGGCATGGTGACTTCTGCAATGACCAAGGTCATGGAAACAGCCCTGAACTTGTCGTAGCCGGGTATGTAGTCCAAGAAGAAGTTGGTGAAGCCCATGAAGTTCTTGCCCCAACTGAGCATGATGGACAAGGCTGTAGCGATGAGTAAGGCCCATTTCAGCTTGCCTTTCACGGTCAAGGCGCCCAGGACGAAGAGGAACACCACGATGGCACCCACGTAGACGGGGCCGCTCGTGCCGGGCTGGTCGCCCCAATAGGCATTGCTCTGTGCGATGTTCGAACGGAATCGGCTGTCGGCTTTCTTCAAGGCAGGGTTTTGGTTGCCGATATAGGCCGAAGCACCTCCCTTCGCATTGGGGATCATCAGGCTCCAGGTTTCGCCGATGCCGTAGCTCCATTGGGTGATATAGTCGCGGTCGAGGCCTTGGGTTTGGTTGGCTTCGTTGCGGGTAAGCACCGGTTTGCCACGGGTGGTCTCCTTGCCGAATTCATAGCTGCCATAGAGCGATGTCGAGCAGGTCAAGACGCCGATGAGGGCTGCCACCACCAATCCGACTGAGGCCTTGAAGAAATGCCCCAACTTCTTGTTTTTGATGTCGCTGATGAGTTCGGCGATGACCAGGATGACGACTATCAATGCCAGGTAATAGGTGATTTGCAGGTGCCCTGTGCGCACTTCAAAAGCTAAGGCAAAAGCGGTCAGAAGCCAACCCCAAAGGTATTTGCCTTTGTAGGTTAAAAGCACGCCTGCGATGACGGGTGCCATATAAGCCATGGCCATGGCTTTGGCATTGTGTCCGGCGCCTATGATGATAAACAAGTACGAAGTGAAACCATAGGCAATGGCCCCTATGAAACTGATCCAAAAACGGCAGTCGAGCACCAAGAGCAGGATGAAAAACCCTAACATGCTGATGAACACGGATCCAATCGGGTGGGGGAAGCCTAACCCTAAGCCTTTATAGATCGGGTTGGTGAGGTTGCCTTTGGGCGTGACCGAGATGTTCCATGCCGGCATGCCTCCAAAGGGGGCGTCGGTCCAAAGGGTCTGCTCGCCCGTGGCCTCACGGTATTGGTTGATCTCCTGCGACATGCCCAGGTGCATCTCGATGTCGTGCTGCTTGATGCGCTTGCCTTCCAAAACAGGGTAGAAGTAGATCAAAGTGATGACCGCAAAGGCGAGGATGGCGCCGATGATGCTGAGTGTGTTTTTGTTCTTCTGGAAAAAGTTATTCTTCATGGTGTAGGTTTATTCAATTTCTTCAAAGTCAGTATATTCTCCGATGTTGGGGTCGACATGCGGGTTCTTGTCCTCATCGGAAGGGGTTTCGGGTTCATTCTGCGAGTATTGCTCCATCTGCTGCTGGAGCTTTTTCAACTTCCGCTTGAAAATCAGCTTGATAATCATGCTGAAAACATAGAAAATCAAGACCGATATGAGTAGTATGTTCAAAAACGTCTTCATCTATATATTATATGTGCTGCGAAATTACGGTTTTTCCGCTTGCGGCGGTACTTTTTTGCCTAGAATGTCACGAAAAGCAGCGCCCAGAAAGCCCAATCCATAGCCAAACAGTTGGCAATAGGCGGCGGGGACGCTGAGCAACGCGACCTTCAGGCTCTTGTTTTTGAAGAGCGAATCAATGAAGACCATCACGACGTAAAGCGCTATGGGTGCGAACCAAAGCCAATGATGGAAGATGCCCAATGCAACCAAAAACAGGTTGCCTGCCACAAAGGCCGCAGGCAAGAGATGGACGAGCTTGAAGGTCTCGGGGTATTTGTTTTTCAGTACGACACGTGCCTCGCCCGAGTGTTTCACCTGACGGAAGAACGAGCTGAACTTGACACGCCTTTTATGATAGACAAAGGCTTCGGGGAAGAGACGGCAGTTGTAGCCACCCTTGAAGATCCTGGTACTCAGGTCGATGTCTTCACCATAGCGCATCGGGGCAAAGCCTCCCAAGGCTTCGTAAACGCTTTTCTTGATGCCGAGGTTGAAGCTGCGGGGGTAGAACTTGTCCAGTTTTTTCTTTCCGCCGCGTATGCCTCCCGTGGTGAAAAACGAGGTCATCGCATAGTTGATGGCCTTTTGGATGGGCGTGAAAGAGGCGTGGGCGCGGTCGGGACCGCCAAAGGCGTCGCAAGGCTTACGGTCCAACTCTTCCTTAATGGTTTCCAAGTAGTTTTCGGGCACGATAACGTCGGAGTCCAAAATGATGAGGTACTCGCCTTGACTACGCTCGGCACCGTAGTTGCGTGAGGGACCTGGCCCGCTGTTGGGCTTGAAGTGGTAATGCAACTCCAAACTGTCGGCATACTTTTGGCAAACCGTGTCGCATTTCTCCGACGATCCATCCTCCACCACAACGACCTCAAAGTCTTTGACGGTCTGCTGACAAAGACTCTCCAGCAGCTCGTCGACTTCTTGCGGTCGGTTGTAGACGGGTATGATGATAGAAAAACGCATTTTCATTATTTTTTGCAAAGATAGGGATTCTTTCCTTATTTTTGCGCTATCAAACGCGATTATCTGAATATGAAGAAACTGATAGCCTTTTTTACCAAGATATTTCCCCGCCAATGGCTCATCAAATTGAGTTATCTCTTCAGCCTTCTGATCCGCCCGTTCTATCTCGGCAACAAGGTGGAATGTCCCATTTGTGGTGGCCATTTCCGCAAGTTTTTGCCTTACGGCTATGGAAAGGCTATGGATAACCGTTTGTGCCCCAAGTGCTTGTCGCTTGAGAGGCACCGCTTGCTGTGGCTCTACCTGAAAGAGAGGACGGATTTCTTCACCGCGCCATTAAAGGTCTTGCATTTTGCTCCCGAACAACCTTTCCTCAAGCGTTTCCGAGCCTTGAAGAACCTCGACTACACTACCGCCGACCTCGATTCGCCCATCGCCGACCTGCATCTCGACGTGACTGCCATCGACCAGCCGAGCGGCACCTACGATGTGGTCATCTGCAACCACGTGTTGGAGCATGTCAGCGACGCCAACAAAGCCTTTTCTGAAATCAAGCGAATCTTGAAACCCAACGGTTGGGCGATTCTGCTGGTGCCCATCAACCCTGATGTAGACACCTTCGAAGACCCGAGTGTCACCGACCCGAAGGAACGCGAGCGCCTGTTTGGACAGTATGACCACGTGCGGCAGTTCGGCCGCGACTATGCCGAGGTGCTGCGCAAGGCTGGGTTCGTGGTGACCGAAGACAGGATCTATTACGAGATTTCAGAGGAACAGCGCGAGCGGATGCATCTGGCGCGCAGGGGAGAAGAGGTCATCTATCGTTGCTCGCTGTCGTGAATTGCATCTCGCAATGCATAAAAAAAGCAAACTACGTCCTGCAGTTTGCGACAATGAAAAACAACAAAAGGCGATTCCCCAATGGGGTCGCCTTCCGTTTACCTTAAATGAGAAATATAACGGCTTCCGAAAATTAATACTCGTCAGAAACTGTAAGTTTTTTTCTGCCTTTGGCTCTTCTGCGGGCCAAAACCTTACGGCCGTTAGCCGTAGACATTCTCTCTCTGAAACCGTGTTTGTTTCTACGTTTTCTGTTCGAAGGTTGGTAAGTGCGCTTCATCTCTCTATCTTATTTATTGTTACTTTTCGCTAAAAATCCCTTTGAATCGGGCTGCAAAAGTACGAATATTTTCATTAGCTACAACATTTTTCTTGAAAAAAATGAAAAAGGCAAAACCAAATTCGATTTTGCCTTTTTCAAATCGTTGATACTTAAATGTTTAAGCAATCACTTCCTTTTCGGGGATGTTTTTCAGCGTTTCGACGATGAAGTCCCAGAAGGGTTGCACGCTCTCGATGAGCAGGGCTTCGTCGGGTGAGTGCGGGTGCACCAGGGTGGGTCCGAAGCTCACCATGTCCCAGTTCGGGTACTTCGAGCCGAGGATGCCGCATTCCAGACCGGCGTGGATGACCATGATCTTGGCTTCCTTGCCGAACTTGTCCTGATAGACCTTCTTCATCAGGTTGAGGATGGTCGAGTTGATGTTGGGCTTCCAACCCGGATAGTCGCCGGTGGAGTAGGCTTCTGCACCGTTGTCGGTGAGGTTCTTGCGGATCTGCTCGGCGAGTTTGTCCTTGGCGGCGTCGACGAGGCTGCGGGTCAGCGAGACGCACTCGATCTTGCCGTTTTCCATCTTCCATGTGGCCAGGTTGCTCGAGGTCTCGGTGGTGCCTTCAAAGTCTTCCGACATGGCGATGACGCCGTTGGGGTAGCGGGCGATGGCGCAGAACATGTTGTCTTGTGTCTTCACGTCGATGACCTGTTTGGGCATCTCGGCAGGCTCGCAGAGGATGGCCAGGTCGGGTTCGACTTCGGCGAACTCTTCCTTGCAGACAGCCTCGTATTCAGCAGCATATTGCTTGAACTCTTCTTCCTTGTCGGCAGGCACGACCACGATGGCTTCGGCTTCTCTCGGTATGGCGTTGCGCAGGCTGCCGCCGTCGATGGTGGCGAGGCGCAGGCCGTATTTCTCGGCTGCCATCAGCAGCATGGCGTTCAGCACCTTGTTGGCGTTGGCACGACCCAAGTTGATGTCCATGCCCGAGTGACCGCCTTTCAGGCCTTTCACGAAGAGACGGAAGGCTGTCATGCCAGCGGGAACGGCCTCAAACGTAGGTGTCCAGGTGCCGATGTTGTCGACGCCACCGGCGCAACCCACGTAAAGCTCGCCTTCGGTCTCCGAATCCATATTCATGAGGATGTCGCCTTTCAGCACGCCGGGTTGCAGCTTGTTGGCGCCCGTCATGCCAGTCTCTTCGTCGATGGTGAAGAGGGCCTCGATGGGACCGTGTTGCAGGTCGGTGGCTTCGAGGACTGCCATGGCAGCGGCAGCGCCCAGACCGTCGTCGGCGCCGAGGGTGGTGCCGTTGGCCTTCACCCAACCGTCTTCGATGTGGGTCTCAATCGGGTCGTTCTCGAAATCGTGTACCTTGTCGGCGTTCTTTTGCGGGACCATGTCCAAGTGGGCCTGCAGGATGACACCCTTGCGGTTTTCCATGCCGGGAGTGGCGGGCTTGCGCATGATGACGTTGCCGCATTCGTCGATGATGGTTTCAAGGCCGTGCTCTTCGCCCCATTGTTTCATGAAGGCGATGACTTTGGCTTCTTTCTTCGAAGGGCGCGGAATCTGCGTCAAGCTGTAGAAGTTCCTCCACACGCCATTCGGTTCCAAATCTTTGATAGTACTCATAGGTTGTGAATTTATTTGTTTTGATGAATGATTTTTGAAAATAGTCCGCTAAAATACGACTTTTTTCCTTTAACAACGCAAAAAACCGCTATCTTTGCGGCAAATTTTTTGAACGATGAAAAAGATATTACCGCTTTTGTTGTTTGTCCTGCTGGCCTTTGCAGCTTGCCAGAGAGGACCTGCAACTTATGAAATCACCCAGAACCCGCGCGAAATTGCTGTCAACGCAGAGAAGTTCGTGAACCAGGTTGACAAGTATTCAAAACATTACTCGGCTGAGGAATGGGACGCCGCCTTCGGACAATTCGTCCAGATGAGCAAGAATTATTTCGAATACGGCAATCTTATGACCTCCGAGGAACGGATGCAGTTCGACAATGCGCGCGTGAAATTCATGGCCGCCATCGATGCCAATGGCACCGAGGAACTGGCACTGAGGGTGAAGAAGATGTACTCCGAGCTGATGGGCGAATGACCCCTCGGCGGTGAGTTTTATCTCCTGCTGTTTCCAATGCTGATGTAATAAAGCAAAGAGGCCAACGACGACAGGGCGGCGACCACGTAGGTGCTGGCTGCCCAACTCAAGGCATTCTTGGCTTGCTTCAACTCTTGCTGACTAAGCGAGTTGGACTCTTGTAGCCATACCAAGGCGCGGTGCGATGCGTTGAACTCGACCGGCAAGGTGATGACGCTGAACAGGAACACCAAGGCAAACATGCCTATGCCTATCCAAAAGAGGACAGGGAAGATCTTTATTATCACGATTCCAATGAGGATGACAATCATCGACAAACTGGAGGAGATGCTGACGACTGGCACCAGCTTGGAGCGTAGTTTCAACGGACCGTATCCCACTTTGTGCTGTACAGCGTGGCCGCATTCGTGGGCGGCTACGGCGGCGGCAGAAACGCTGTTCATGCCATAGACGTCTCCGCTGAGGTTCACGGTTTTCTTGGTCGGGTCGTAATGGTCGGTGAGCTGTCCGCTGATGCAGGTGACCTGTACGTCATAAATGCCGTTGTCGTTCAGCATCTTCTGTGCGATTTGGGCACCGGTCAGTCCGCCTGGCGCCATCACTTTCGAGTATTTGGCGAACACGCTTTTCAGGCGCCATTGGACAAACAGTCCGACGACACCGATGACAATGATGAGAATCCAACTAATTCCTGAGGACATGGTTGCTGTTTTTTATGGTTGATGGCGCAAAGATAATGGATTTTTTCCGATAGTTTGGTGAAAAAAGTTAGCGTCTATACGGATTTTCCCTATTTTTGAAAACTATTTATCAACGAAAATGTCGATTCATTCTTTTTATTTGTTCCTGATCATAATGGCTGCCGTCGCTCTGGTGGTGTATGTGAGCCTCTTTTTCGTAGACGCAGGCTACGGTAAGTTCTACGACCCGAAATGGGGACCTTCGGTCAACAACAAGTTAGGCTGGGTGCTGATGGAATCGCCCGTTTTTTTGGCCATGTTGCTTCTTTGGCTTTTCTCCGACCGTCGCGGCGATTTGGTAAGGTTGGCCTTCCTGTTTTTGTTTGAACTGCATTATTTCCAACGTTCCTTCGTGTTCCCATTCCGCATGAGGGGACATAGCGTGATGCCCTTGTCCATCGTCCTGATGGGTGTGACGTTCAATGTGTTGAACGCCTTGATGCAGGGCGGTTGGATCTATTACTTCTCTCCCGTAGACTACTATCCTGCCGATTGGCTCACCGACCCGCGCTTCATCGCCGGTTTCTTGGTTTTCATCATCGGCATGTATGTCAATATACAGTCTGACGACATCATCCGCAACCTGCGCAAGGAAGGCGACACGAACCATTACCTGCCTAAGGGCGGCATGTTCCGCTATGTGACCTCGGCCAATTATTTCGGCGAGTTCGTGGAATGGGTCGGCTTTGCCATCCTCACCTGGTCGTGGGCCGGTGCCGTGTTCGCGTGGTGGACCTTCGCCAACTTGGCTCCTAGGGCACACAGGATCTACGATGCCTACAGGAGAGAGTTCAGCAGCGAGCTGGATACGAAAAAAACTAAGCGTTTCATCCCTTTCATTTGGTAATACTACTTGACTATGGAATCTCAGATATTCACCCCTTGTCAGATTGGCCCCATCACCTTGCGTAACAGGGTGATCCGTTCGGCGGCTTTCGAAAACATGGCTTACGGCAACCGTCCCTCCGACGATTTGATTGAATACCATACCGCAGTGTCGCGCGGCGGCGTCGGCATGACGACGGTGGCTTATGCCGCTGTCAACCAGTCGGGGCTGTCGTTCAACGGCCAGCTCTGGATGCGCGAAGCCATCGTCCCCGACCTGAAACGTCTCACCGATGCCGTCCACAGTTATGGCGCCAAGGCTTCCATCCAACTGGGTCATTGCGGCAACATGACGCACCGATCCACCTGTGGCTGCATGCCTGTCGGAGCCTCGCGAGGGTTCAACCTCTATTCGCCGACCTTCGTCAGAAAGCTCAAGAAGGCGGAGATTTACTCTTTGGTGCTCGATTTCGGCAAGGCCGTCGACCTGGCACGCAAGGCTGGCTTCGACTGTGTGGAGATCCATGCTGGACACGGCTATCTCATCAGCCAGTTCCTTTCGCCTTACACCAACCATCGCCATGATGAGTTTGGTGGCACGCTTGACAATCGTATGCGTTTCATGAAACTTGTCATCGAGGAGGTGATGCGCGCCGCGGGCAACGACATGGCTGTGGTGGTCAAGGTGAACATGCACGACGGATTCCGTCGCGGCATGGACCAAAATGATTGTATCATCGTCGCCAAGGAGCTTGAAAAGCTTGGCGTTCACGCCCTTGTGCTGACGGCAGGCTTCGTCAGCAAGGCCCCGATGGAGGTGATGCGTGGTGCCATGCCGATCAAGACCCTGCGCCACTACATGGATCCGAAGAAGTTCTGGTGGCTCAAGGCGGGCTTGGCCCTGTTTGGCCGTGTGATGATTCCCACGGTACCCTACAGCGAAGGCTATTTTTTGGAGGATGCCAAGGTGTTTCGCGCCAACCTGAAGATGCCGTTGATCTATGTCGGCGGCATGGTCTCGAAGGAAAAGATGGAGGAGGTGCTCGATTCGGGTTTCATAGCCTTCCAGATGGCCCGTGCCTTGATTAATGACACCGATTTCGTCAACAAGCTGCAAAGCGGCGAGCTGACACGCAGCGAGTGCAAGCACTCCAATTACTGCATCGGACGTATGTACACTTTGGATATGAAGTGCCATCATTGCGTCGACGAGGAGCTTCCGAGAGGCATCCGTAGGGAGATCAAGAGAGCGGAGAAGAAACAATGAACAGGAAGAAATGGCTTGAACGGTTTCAAGAATCGCACGGGCGTAAGCCTCGGGCTTTGATTACGGGAGGCAGCTCGGGCATGGGCTTGGAATATGCCCGCCAGTTGGCTGATTGGGGCTGTGACTTGCTGCTGGTCAGCAATCAGGAGAAGGAACTGGAACAAGCAGCCGAAGCGCTGAGACACGAAAGGGCTATCCAAGTGGTATCGCATTATCAGGACCTGGCCACGGAAACGGCGGCCGAGGAGTTGTTCGCCTACTGTCAGTCCGAGAACTTGACGGTGGACATCCTCATCAACAATGCAGGCATGTTCTTTTTCGAGGAGCTGACCACCCAAAACGAGGCCAAAGCCATGGTTATGATGCGCCTGCATGTCTTTACTCCGACTCGGCTTTGCATTGTGTTTGGCGAGGAGATGAAGAAAAGGGGTTGCGGATACATTATTAATATGTCGTCGATGGCGGCCAAGTTGCCCTGTCCAGGCATCTCTATCTATTCCGCCACGAAAGCCTATCTGAAGAGTTTTGGCAAGTCGCTTTATTTCGAGATGCGGCCTTATGGCGTTGGCGTGACTACGGTCTGTCCGGCGGCTATCGCCACCCCGCTATACAAGTTGAAACCAAGCTTGCTGAACTTTGGCGTGAAAATTGGAGTGATAGGTACGCCGCTATGGCTGGTGAGGAAGGCCTTGAAAGGCATGATCCGGAAGAAAAGGGTGGTGAAGCCTGGCTTCATGAACCTTTATCTGCCGCCTTTGATTGCCGTCCTGCCCAAAAAACTAGTTGACAAGCTATGGCAAAAGTACAAATAACGATATTGAGTTTGTTGCTGTGCATCTCGGTGCATGGACAGCGCTATGAGAAAGTTCCCTTTGGCGACTTCGAGCAGTGGATGGTGCGCTATGTCACCGAGTCGCAGGTGGTTGGCGGCCAAGAGAAGGTCTTGTATGTGATTGGCCCCACCGATACGATACGTGGCAACCAAACCTTCGACTACCATAACACGATTTGGGCCTCTTCGAACGCTTTCGCCAAGATGATGGGCGTGGTGAAGGTCAGCACCAACGTCACACCCGACAGGGGTCCGAACGGACGATGCGCCCGGCTGGCGACGCAGTTTGCCTCATGCAAGGTGATTGGAGTGATTAACGTCAATGTGCTGGCGGCAGGCTCCATCTATTGGGGTAAGATGCTCGAACCCGTGACAGGTGTCAGCGACCCTTATTCCTTCATGGACTGGGGCATCCCATTTACGAAACGCCCCAAGGCGCTTGTGCTCAATTATAAGGCCGTCATCCCCAATACGGGCAAATTGGTGAGAGGGACCACTTTCCGTACCACCGAATTTGACGGCTATGACCCTGCCGAGATCCTCTTCATCCTGCAAAACCGATGGGAAGACGAGAGGGGCAACATCCATGCGAAGAGGGTGGGAACGGCGGTGTGTCATATCGACAAAACCTCCAACGGATGGGTGAACAACTTCCGTATCCCCGTCATCTATGGTGACGCCAGGAAGTCGGCCAGTTACAAGCCATTCATGGGCCTGATCTCGGGCGAAAAGACGATGTATGCCTTGAATAGCAGAGGCAGAACCAAAGCCATTCAGGAAGAGGCATGGGCCGAGGCAGGTTGCCCTGTCACCCATGCCATCATGATGATTACCTCAGGCAGTCAGGGGGCGTTTGTCGGGGCAGTAGGCAACATCCTTTGGGTGGACGAGGTCCGACTGGAGTATTGAAACGGCTATTCACCGCCCTGTCCGTTCATTTTGGCCTCGATTTCGGATATCGTAGCCCTGATTTTCACCACTTCTTCGTGCTCCTCCCCAAAGGCCGTGAGGAAGATGTTCAATGCCTTTGTCTCATACTCCAGAGCCTTGGCATAGTCGCCTTGCGCGTTATATACATCGCCCATTTGATGATACGTCATGGCGGTTTCGGTGTGGTTTTCCCCAAACTTAGTGAGCCTTATCTCCAAAGCGTCCTGGAAATACTCCATAGCTTTGTCGTAGTCTCCCATGGCATAATACACTCTACCGATAGAACCTATCAGTTTGGCGGTGTTGGGATGGACATGGCCGCTGCTCTTCTCTAGTATTGCCAATGACTTGTTGTAGTATTCGAGGGCTTTCTCGTTGTTGCCTTGGTCGAAATACACGTGGCCTATGTTGTTATAAGAAGCTGCAAGATAGGGATGCTCTTCTCCATATTTCTTTTCCCATATCGTTGTTGCTTTCTGATAGTATTCGACAGCTTTGGAATAGTCCTTCAGGCCAGCATATACGATGCCGATGTTGTTGTAAATGGTAGCGACTTCAGGATGCTCCTTGCCCAAGGCTTGTTCCTTGATGGTCATGGCCTTAAGATAAAACTCCAAGGCTTTGTCGAAGTCTCCAAGCTTTCTGTAAACCATCCCTATGTTATCGTATACCTTGGTCAGTTTTGGGTTGTCTTCTCCAAACACTTTCACCAAGATTGCCATTGCGTTTTGGAAATATTCCATGGAGGTGCCATAGTCGTGCTCCTCGAAATACATTTTCCCGATGGTGACATAGATGGATGCGACATCGGGGTGCTCTTTGCCGTACACTTCTTCCCTGATTGCCAAAGCCCTGTTGTAGTAGTCCATGGCTTCTGGGTAATTGCCCATTGTGTAATTAACCCACCCTAAATCGTATAAAACTGTAGCAACGTCTGGGTGTTTTCCTCCCAAAGACATTTCAACTATCTCCAAGTCTGTTTGGAAATATTCCGATGCTTTGGCATAGTCGCCCATGGTGAAATACTCCCATCCAATGTTACCATAGGCTTTGGCAACTATGGGATAGTGTTTTCCGAAGATGGTTTCCAGGATTTCCAAAGATTTTTGGTGGTAAAGCAGTGCGTTTTCGTGGTCTCCCTTGTAGGAATATGACAATCCCAAATTATTGTATGTGCTGGCAACATCCTGATGGTCTAGTCCGACCGTGCGTTCTTGGATTGCCAAGGCTTTCATGAAATATTCCAGAGCTTTGTCGGCATTGCTTTGGGCAAAGTACACCAATCCTAAGTCGTTGTTGATTTGGCTTGTTTCGTAGCTGTCTTTGCCCATGATCCTTTCCTTGATGTCCAACGCTCGTGTGAAATAATCCAAGGCGCTTTGGTAGTCTCCCTTTTTATAATAGACTTGCCCGAGATAATGCAAGGTTGTCGCCATTTTGATGTTGTCTGCCCCCATTGTATTCTTGCCTGTTTCCAAAGCGATTTGCAGATGGTCCAACGCTTCTGTGTACGATGCCTTGAAGAAATAGGTTAGCCCGATGTCGTTATGGACATCTACTAGTAATCCCACATTATTCTCTTCTTGAAGCTGGGGGAGGCGCAAGGCCATGTTGAAGAACGATAACGCCTTGTCGTAATCTGCTAGGTAATTCATGAAAAACTCGCCGGCATCAGTCAGCCATCTCACGTTGGTGGTGTCGAGGCTGGCTCGGAGTTCAAGATAATAGGCAGCAGTGTCGTTAAGGTGCTGGGCAACGAAAGTCTCGTAGTAGCCGAAACAGCGTTTGGCCAGTTCTTCGTTGTCGGCAGCATGTACGGCCATGGCTTGGTTCAACAATTGTTCCTGTTCCTGGAGGGCTTGCCCTCTCTGCAGCTGCTCCTCCACCTGCCTGCTGACATCGCCACGGGTGTTCAGCATCGAGTCGGCCTTCACCAACTCACCGTTCTCGACGAAAAACGACACCTGACGATAGAACTCGTCCAGTTGGTCGTAGTCGAGCTCCGAGTAGCGCTTCGCCATGCTCTTGATGAGTTGCTCATTGCTTTCCTGCTCGTTGTAAATCTGTTGCAGCGCGGCAAGATACTCTTCTTCCGAGATCCTCTGTTGCGACCTCAGCTCTTCCAGTTCGTCTTCCTTCTCTTGCAGCTGCCTTTGCAGGTTCCTGCGAATCTTCCGCTCTGCCGCCAGCTGGTCCTGAAGCTGCTGTTCGGGTGTCTCCATAATGATGTAGAGCGGGTTGCCCGAGGTTTGGTATGTTCTAGGGCAAGCGTCAAAGTCGACCAAGCGATAGCCCTTCTTCACCACTGAATCGAGATGGAACTGTGGGGAAGAGATGGGGACGGAGAAGCTTCCGTTGTCGCTTTTCACCAAGACGGTGGTGCGTCCGTGCACTGAAACGGTGGCACCTTTCAGGCCTTGTCCAGGGACGAGTTGGCCATTCACCATACGGCCTTTGGTCTTCACGTAGCCGACTTGCGTCTGGGCAAATGAGAGGGTCGCGATGAGTAAACCGATTGATAATGAGAGGATCTTTTTCATGGTTTCAGTGTTTTGTTGTGAAAAACAGGTGTTCAGGTTGGCATTTCGTCTGGGCAAAGTTATAAAAAAGTTCATCAACCCAAACTTTTTTCCTATTTTTGCAGCCGCTTTTTAAAAAATACTGAACTATGGATCTTAGCAAAATTGTTTCGATATCCGGTAAACCTGGACTTTATGTGGTTAAATCTCAAGCTATTGGAAGGCTTATTGTTGAATCTGTCATCGACGGCAAGTGCATGCCTGCTTTTGCCCGCGACCGCATGAGTTCTCTCGAGGAAATCTCCATCTTCTCCACTGATGAGGACCGCCCGCTGAAGGAGGTTTTCATGATGATCCACGAGAAGATGGGCGACAAGGTCGACTTCGACTACAAGAAAGCCACGCCTGACCAACTGCGTGAGAAGTTCGCCATCGTCATGCCTGACTATGACGAAGAGGCTGTGTATCCTTCCGACATGAAGAAAGTCTTCGCCTGGTATCAGATGCTGGTTGACAAGAACCTGCTCGACTTCACTGAAGAGCCTGAGGCCAAGGAAGAGTCGCCCGAAGAACCCGCCGAGAAAGCGGAATGATTTCGGAAATGAATTAAAAGGAGCTGCTTCGGCAGCTTTTTTTGTATATTTGTGCCCAAATCCAGGGAGTCATTGTGGGCATGGCCCCAATCTCCTGCGCAAAAGGAATTATATGAAACAAATTGCAGACTTTACACTGGTCGAGAAGCAGGACTACGGTCGTTCGGCGCTGCTACGGTTGCGTGCCGAACGTGACTTGCCGGAGATTGTGCCTGGACAGTTCGTTCAGGTGCGCGTCGACGGATCGCCGTCCACCTACCTGCGCCGTCCCATCTCTATCCACGATGTGGATTTCGGCCAAAACGAAGTTGTGCTTTTGGTGCAACAAGTGGGTGAGGGGACACGGCATTTGGCTGCTGCCGAGACAGGCGACATCATTAACATGGTGCTACCCTTGGGTAACGGCTTCAGCCTGCCTGAAAAGGACGAGAAAGTGCTACTCGTTGGTGGTGGCATCGGCATCGCGCCGTTGTTTTATTTCGCCAAAGTGTTGAACGAAAAAGGCATTCGTCCGTCTTTGCTTCTGGGTGGGAAATCGCAATCTGATCTGTTGCGCTTGGCAGATTATCAACGACTTGGAGAGACCTTCGTGACCACGGAGGATGGTTCCTTGGGCGAGAAAGGCTTCGTGACCCAACATTCGGTGTGGCAGAAGCAAAGCTTCGACAAGGTCTATGTCTGCGGTCCGAAACCTATGATGAAGGCCGTGGCGAAGTTGACAGCCGAGAAGGGCGTTTGGTGCGAGGTCTCACTTGAGAACCTGATGGCATGCGGTCTGGGCGCCTGCCTTTGCTGTGTGGAAGACACCGTCGACGGCCACGTGTGCGTCTGCAAGGAAGGCCCTGTATTTAACACAAGGAGGTTGAAATGGTGAACATGACGATAGACTTGGGTCGCGGCCTGGTGCTGCGCAACCCCGTGATGACGGCCTCGGGTACCTTCGGCTATGGCGAGGAGTACACCGATTTTGTGGACTTGTCGCAACTCGGCGGCATCATCGTGAAAGGCACGACGCTCAATCCCCGCGAGGGCAATCCCTATCCGCGCATGGCAGAGACGCCTTCGGGGATGCTGAACTGCGTTGGGCTGCAAAACAAAGGCGTCCAGTATTTCATCGACACGATTTATCCTCGTATCAAGGACTTCGACACCAATGTGCTCCTTAACCTTTCGGGCTCGACCTTGGAAGACTATGTGAAAGGTGCCGAGATGGTGGATGCCTTGGAAAAGATTCCCGCCATCGAGCTGAATGTCTCTTGTCCCAACGTGAAACAAGGCGGTATGGCTTTTGGTGTGACCACCACAGGCATCTCGCAAGTGGTATCGGAAGTCCGTAAGGTGTACCATAAGCATCTGATGGTCAAGCTGTCCCCGAATGTGACCAACATTGCAGAGATTGCCTTGGCTGCCGAAGCCTCGGGTGCAGATTCGGTCTCCTTGATCAACACCTTGATGGGCATGGCTATCGATGCGGAGCGGCGCAAACCGAAGCTCTCCGTCGTTACGGGAGGTCTCTCGGGGGCATGTGTGAAGCCCGTGGCCTTGCGTATGGTGTGGCAGGTGGCCAATGCGGTGAAGATACCGGTGGTAGGCTTGGGAGGCATCTCCAACGCCACCGATGCCGTGGAATTCATGCTCGCCGGTGCCTCGGCCATCGAAATCGGGACGGCCAATTTCATCGATCCGGCTGTTTCGGCGAAGGTCGCGTCTGGAATAAAGGACTACTGCGAGAGACATGGCTTTGAACAAGTTGTTAACTTAATAAAAGGATTAGAACTATGAAATTTGCGAATTTATGTCGCCCGAAATGGGTGTGTTTCCTCCTCCTGGTCATAGGCGTTGTGATGGTTTCTTATTCGTGTTTCCTTCCTAAGTATGAAAACGCTGAAAAGAAAGAACAACTTGAATGGGATTGCATGGAAGGGAGAATCGACAGAGACACGTACTATGAAGAGGTCGGGAAACTGACCACTTCCAAGGACCAATGGATGGATTTGGGAAGTGGGTTGGCTGTTTTTTCCGTTGTGATGTTGGTGTTTTTGTTCGCCTCAAGGACGACCACGTGGGGCGATTTCCAAAAGCTATTGACAAACAAGAAGCCTTTCTACTGGATCGCTTCCAATCTTGCTTTGTTGCTGCTGATCCCGGGCACGTTATGGTATTATTCCTATAGGGGAGCACGAGGGGATTATCCAATGTTCGCGGATAGTATAGGTATCCCAATGTATAGTGAAACAGTGACCATGCTTGTCCTGCTTATTCCGTTGAACTTGTTTCTGCTTTTGACGTTGATGCGGTCCCAAATGCCAGCCCAGTTGCTGTATTGGCCTAAACATCACAATGCACGCAGTGTCGTATGGGAGGTGGTATTTGGGCTGTGTTTGCTGGTGGATGTCTTCTTCCTGGTGACAAGTATTATTGATGGAGACCATGTCTCGGTCATCGTCAATACTTTCTTCGTCTATGTGATTCTTTCCTTGCGGGCGGGGAAATTGTTGTTCTTGGATTCCCTTGACAACGAAACCGTCGAGGAAGCTCCTACACAAAGTTGACTTCGGGGCTGATCCGAACCCCAAACTGCGCTTCAACGGAATCCTGAATCCGTTTCGCCAAATTGACGATGTCTAGGCCTGTGCCGCCTCCATAATGCACGAGGACGAGCGCCTGTTTCTCGTACACGCCCACGTGTTCATCATGCCAGCCTTTCCAACCTGCCTGCTCGATAAGCCATCCGGCGGGCACTTTCACCATCCCTTCAGCATCGGGATAATGTGGGATGTCGGGATGTTGACGTTGTAAAGCCTCAAATTGTTCCGCGCTGATGACAGGGTTCTTGAAGAAACTGCCCGCATTGCCGATTTGCTTTACATCGGGCAATTTGGCGTCGCGGATGGCGCAGATGGCGTTATGGAGTTGCAGTAAGGTCGGCGTTTCGATGCCGTGCTCCGACAGATATGCCTTGATGTTGCCGTATTCTAGTTTCAATTCGGCTTGTTTGTGGAGCAAAAAGTCCACCGAGGTGATGACATATTGCCCTTTCAACGCGTTCTTGAAGATGCTATCACGGTAGCCGAAGGCACATTCCTCTTTTGTGAAAAACCGCTTGTTGCCTGTGGCCAGCTCAAGGGATTCGCATCGTAAGAAACTGTCTTTCAGTTCCATGCCATAGGCACCGATGTTCTGTACGGGTGCCGCTCCGACTTTGCCCGGGATATGGGCGAGGTTTTCAACGCCGTGAAGGCCAATAGCGACCATCGTTTTGACGAACTCGGGCCAGTCCTCGCCGGCTTGCGCGCGAACGATCACCTCGTTATCCTGCTCTTCAAGTATCTCTATGCCCTTCGTGTTCATGAGAACCACAATGCCGTCAAACACATCCTTCTGGAAAAGGATGTTGTTGCCGCCGCTGAGAATCAGATGCTTCTCGCTTTTGAATGCTTCAGAGCGAATCAAGGCTTCAAGATCATGAAGGTCGTTGATGTCAGCGAAATGCTTCGCTACGGCGTGGAATCCGAAGCTGTTGTATGGCCAAAGGTCGACGTTGGTTTTCATGGCTGCAAAAATACACAATAGTGTTGTATTTTCATCGTTTCATCAAAAACATTCGTATCTTTGTCCCATGAAACGCGCCATCGTATCGGTAATCAACGACTTGGTCACTGACCAGAGGGTCAACAAGTCGTGTCTGGCCTTGCAAAAGGCTGGGTATGAGGTGCTTTTGGTAGGACGCAAGCAGCGCAAAAGCCCATCGATGGACGAGCGCCCTTACGATACGAAACGGATGAAACTGCTTTTCGAGAAAGGCCCGCTTTTCTATGCCGAGTACAACATCCACCTGTTTTTCTTCCTGCTGTTTCGTCGTGCCAACCTTTTGCTCTCCAACGACTTGGATACCGTCCTGCCCAATTATTTCATCTCACGCCTGAAAGGCTGCAAGATGGTTTTCGATAGTCACGAGTACTTTACTGAGACTCCTGAATTGGTCGATCGGCCCAAAGTGCAAAAGGTTTGGAAACGTATCGAAGGCTTCGTGGTGCCCAAGTTGGACGAGATGATAACCGTGTGCGATAGTATCGCCGACTTGTTCCGCGAGAAATATGGTGTCAAATGCCATGTGATTAGGAATATACCGCCACGCAAGGCCTTGCCGCCCAAAGGCGACAAGACGGCTTTGGGACTGCCCTCCGACAAGCATTTGTTGGTGCTGCAAGGCTCGGGTATCAACATCCAGCGTGGAGCAGAGGAACTGGTGCAGGCCATGCAGCACCTTGACGACTGTTTCCTCATGATTATCGGTGGCGGCGATGTGTTGCCTGTCCTCAAGCAAATGGTTGAAGAGCTGAAGATAACGGATAGGGTACGTTTCTTCCCAAGAATGCCTTATCAGGAGATGATGGCCTATACGCAACTCGCCGAGTTGGGCTTCTGCCTCGACAAGGACACCAACCTCAACTACCGCTTCAGCCTGCCTAACAAACTCTTCGACTTCATTCAAGTAGGTGTACCGATTGTGGCTTCGCATCTGACTGAGATAGAGAAGATTATCCGGCAATATGACCTTGGCCTGTTCATTGAAGACCATGAGCCTGCCACCATTGCCGCCGCCATCCGTGAGGGTTTGTCAGACACGATGAGAAGGGAGCAATGGAAACAGAATCTGGCCATTGCGGCACAGGATTTGTGTTGGGAGAACGAGGAACAAAAACTGCTTGAGATTTACCGCCATTATGAGTGAGAACCATCTTCATATTATCGCCTTCGACGTGCCTTATCCTGCCAACTATGGCGGGGTCATCGATGTGTTTTACCGCGTGAAAGCGCTTTCCGAGGCAGGCGTGAAGGTGCATTTGCATTGCTTTGAGTACGGTCGGGGCGAGCAGGAGATCCTGAAACGTTGCCATGAGGTGAAGTATTACAAGCGCGACACTTCCTTTGCCAAGCAACTGAGCCTCACGCCTTTCATCGTCAATTCGAGACGTTCGGAATCCTTGGTGCAGGACCTGTTGAAAGACGATTACCCCATCCTTTGCGAGGGCCTGCATTCCACGGCTGTTCTTCTTGACAAGCGTCTGAAAGACAGGAAAATATATGTACGCGCCCACAATGTCGAGCATGACTACTACAATGGTTTGGGAGACTCGGAGAGTTGTGGTTGGAAGAGGCTCTTCTATCATGCTGAGGCATGGAAACTGAAACGGTATGAGCCGGTACTCAAAAACGCGGCAGGCATTTTCGCCATCTCGCAGAAAGACGCGAATTATTTTGGAGCGCGATACAATAATGTGACGGTAGTCCCAGGCTTCAATGCCGCCGATTCGGTGTGTTCCGAGACGGGTAGGGGAGAATACGTTTTGTATCACGGCAATCTTTCAGTAAGAGAAAATGAAGATGCTGCGAAGTGGCTGATAGAGAATGTGTTCTCTGAACTTGACATGCATTGCATCGTGTCGGGCCTGAATCCATCCGACAAGTTGTCAAAACTGGCTGAAAAGTACAGCAATGTCACTTTGGTGGCCAATCCCGACGATGCTGAGATGATTGACCTCTTGAGGCAGGCGCAGGTGAATATCTTGGTGACGAACCAGCCTACGGGCTTGAAACTGAAGTTGTTGAATGCGCTTTATAATGGGCGTTTCTGCTTGGTCAACTCCGATATGGTGAAGGGGACCTCGTTGGAGGGCCTTTGCGTGGTCGCCGACGAACCCGAGCAGATGATAGCCGAAATCAAACGCTTGATGGAGGAAGACTTCACCGAAGACGACATTGAAGAGCGTGATGAGCAGATGCGCCAGCTCTATGACAATGAAGCCAATGCGAGAAAAATCGTGAGTGCCATTTTCCCGCAACTTTAAACTCTAAACTTTCAACTGACTCTAAACTCTAAACTCTCAACTCTGAACTATTCCATATCAGAGCAAACCACCGTCCCATTCTTACAATTGGCGATGCGCGAAGGATACTTCTGCATGAGCGTGTAGTTGTGCGTGGCCATCAGCACGGCGGTGCCGTTCTCGCTGATGCGGCGCAGGAGTTTCATCACCTCAAGCGTGGTATCGGGGTCGAGGTTGCCGGTGGGCTCGTCGGCGAGGATGACATCGGGGTCGTTGAGCAAGGCGCGGGCGATGGCGACGCCTTGCTGCTCGCCGCCCGACATCTGGTGAGGCTTGCTTTTGCGCTTGTCGCTCAGGCCCACCTGTGTCAGCACCTCGTCGATGCGGTGCGAGATCTCGGCTTTGTCCGTCCATCCCGTAGCACCCAACACAAACTCCAGGTTTTTCTCCACGGTGCGGTCAAACAGCAGCTGGAAGTCCTGAAACACGATGCCGATCTTGCGGCGCAAGTAGGGGATGTCTCTCCTCCTCAGTTTGGTGAGGTCGTAGCCAGCCACTTGGAAGAAGCCGTCGCGGGCAGGCAACTCGCCATATAAAGTCTTCAACAGTGAGGATTTTCCGCTTCCTGTGCGACCGATGAGATAGATGAATTCGCCCTTGTGCAAGGTCAGGTTGACATTACTCAGGACGAGATTCTCCCTTTGGAAGATGGATGCGTTTTTGATTTCGATGATGGGTTCTGACATATAATGTTTTTCAATTTTCATTTTTCAATTGGTTTTTACCAACTTCCCGAGGCGCCGCCGCCACCAAAACCGCCGCCGCCGAAGCCACCGAAGCCGCCTCCGCTGAATCCTCCTCCTCCAAAACTACCTCCGCCAAAGCCGCCGCCCATGGGAATCCAGATGGTGCGATGACCGCCGCCAGTGTAGGATTGGCCGTTGTTGTCGGAGAACTTGGACAATATGAGGACGATGGCGATGATGATCAGGATGATGAGCCAAAGAGGGAAGCCTTCGTCTTTGTTGGCGTAGTCGTCTTGGCTGAACTTGCCAGAGCAGAGGTCCATGATGACGTTGACTGCGTTGTCGATGCCTGTGTAGTAGTCGTCTTCCTTGAAGGCAGGAATCATCTCATTGTTAATGATACGTTTCGCCGTGGCGTCGGTGAGGTATTGTTCCATCCCGTAGCCGGGACTGATGTTCACTTGGCCGCGTTCGCTGCCTTTCTTCGGCTTTACGAGGATGACTACGCCGTTGTTTTTGCCTTTCTGACCTACACCCCAACTGTGGCCAATCTCGGTGGCATAGTTCTCGATGCTGTAGCCTTGCAGGTCGTCGACGAGTAGGACGAGGATTTGGGTGGAGGTGCTGTCGTTGTATGCCACGAGCTTGTGCTCCAAAGTCTCTATCTGGCTTGCGCTCAAGGTGGCTGTGTAGTCGTTCACCAAACGGGGCGGGTTGGACGGACTCGGCAATTGTGCCTTCATCGTCGTGCCGAATACGAGCAACACAAGAAGCAAGCCGAGAAGAGCGGCGAGTCTATGTCTGTCAATTGTTTTCATAGGAGATGTCGTCAGGGATTTCGTTGATGTCGTCGGATTGGTGGGGGAAGTAAGTCTTCAACTTCTCGCCACAACGCATGATGCCTTGCTCGAGGCCTTCGGCGAAGCGTCCTTCCTTGAAGTGACCCAGCATCAGGTCTTTCACGTCGTTCCAGAAACCGTCTTCCACGACATTGTTGATGCCTTCGTCGCCAAGGATGGCAAACTTGCGGTCTTTGACGGCCAGGTAGATGAGCACGCCGTTGCGCAAATTCGTCTCGTTGAGCTTCAGGTGGCTGAAGACGACAAGGCTGCGCTGCTCCACATCGCCTTTGCAGTGGTTTTCGATGTGCACTTTGATCTCCCCTGAGGTGTTCAGTTCGGCCTGTCGGATGGCTTCCACCACGCGGTGGTCTTCCTCTCGGTTCAGTATGGTGATGGCGTTCGACATGATGTGTTGGTTTTAGATGCAAAAATAAATATTTTCTGCGATTATGCATTTCAAAGTTGCCATAACATGATTTATTTTGTTTCTTTGCAATACCAAAATCTAAATCTAATGCGCAGAACGTGGAAGGTGATGACGGCCCTCATGCTGACGATGGTTGTTGCGATGGGTTGCAACAAACCTGACGAGCCGAGCAGTGGCGGTGGGAATGTGATTAACGGTCACGAATACGTTGACCTCGGATTGCCGAGCGGCATTTTGTGGGCGACCTGCAATGTAGGCGCAGATACCCCAGAAGACTATGGCGATTATTATGCTTGGGGCGAGACTGCACCCAAGGACATTTATGATTGGAAAAGCTACCAATATGGTAGTTTTGTCAATGAGCGCTATGCTTTGACCAAGTATTGCACTGAAGTTGGCTATGGCTCGGATGGGTTTGTTGACGGCCTGAGCGTCCTGGAACATGGCGACGACGCGACTGCGGCTTGTTGGGGTGCAGGCTGGCGTACACCTACCATTGAGGAATGGGAGGAGCTGTTCCTCAACACGACTGGCGAGTGGACCGACTTGAACGGTGTGAAAGGTTGGCGCTGCATCGCCTCGAACGGCAACGAACTCTTTTTGCCCGCTGCTGGCTATTACTGGAATGATGTGTTCAACGCCGACCTTGGCCTCTATTGGTCGGCTTCAGTTAATGAAGAATTTCCGTACCGTGCCTGGAGCTTCCATTTCAATTGCGACAGCAGCCACCTCTGCGGCAGCAGCGACCGCAACCGCGGACAGACGGTTCGGGCTGTATGTTCGGCAAAATAAGTGCTAAAGTAAAAACAGCAAAGCCGCAGCCAAACAAATTTTTACCTTGCCGCGGCTTTGTCATTAGTATAGCAAACCAAACATCCAAAGCGGGATTTTGTTTCCATAGCCCACTTCGGTTTCGTCAATAGCTAAATAGCTGTTTTTGATATCCTTGATTTGGTCGAAGGATTTCTTGCGTCCACCGACTTCGAAAAGATATTTCCCATCCACAAGGAAATCGCCCGCTGGCGGATAGGTCACCTGATACGATTGGTTTAATTGGTTCAAGAAAAATGCTTCCCGAATGGTGCCTATATTGGGTTGCATCGTAAAAGCGTTCATGAGGTTAGAGTTGTTGAGGTAGATCTTTTCGGGTCGCGATAGGTCGGAAAGTTTTCGCGGAGTGTCGGTCAGTAGCGACAACAAGCCAGCCTGCTCCAAAGCGTAAAGCATCTTCAGCCCTTGGTTCCGGTCGGTGTCCAATTCACGGTAAAGTTCCGACATGTTGGGCTTTTGTGGGACTTGCTCGGCCAGAATCATGAACATCTTCTTGGCTTTCCTGATGGTGGATTGCTCGACATTCTCGATGACGACATAGTCGTTTTCCAGGATGTGACTGACCACATTCTTCAAGCGGCTTCCATAACCTTCGTAAACTTGCTTGTAGAAAGGGTAATAACCTATTTTCAAGTATTGAGCGAAAGCGGGAAGCACCTGAAAGCCGTCACTGACAATCTCCAAGGCAATGCTTCGATGATTTTTGAGTAAATCTTGCAAGGATATGCGCGGAATGTCCTTGAGACCTTCAAAGGCCAAATACTCGCGGAAGGAAAGGCCCGTCAGGTTGTATTCTATTAGTCTTCTCGAGAGGTCGCCTTTGCCTTTCTCCATCTTGAGCATCGACGAGCCGGTATAAGCGATGAAGAGCCCAGGGTAGTTGTCGTTGAGGTTTTTCAGGATGGTCTGCCACGAGTCCAAATAATGAATCTCATCGAGAAACAGGTATCGGCCACCGTAGGCATAATAGTCTTCCACGATGTCCGTAAAGGAGTTCGTCGTAAACCAGAAATCGTCCAACGAGGCATAGAGCACTTCCGATGTATCGGGGAAGGTCTCCTTGATGTGCTGGAGCATCAGCGTGGATTTGCCTGTTCCTTTTGGACCTTTAATGCCAATAAGGTTATCCCTCCAATCGATGTCTTGGTACAAGTATCTCTTGAAAGTGGTGGAGATGGATGATAGTCTCCTGTCCAATGTCCGCTGCAAATAATCCGGTGCACTCATGGCGTTTATGTCTTGGTGTTATTTCGGCTGCAAAGATAGGAATAATATTTCAAAACACTAACTTTTTGTAAGAAATAATGTTTGAAAACACTAAAATTTGATAAAAAACAATGTTTATAAATACTAATTTTGGAATTTTGATGAGAAAAGTTGGTAGGTTTTATGCTTTTAATTGGCGCCGTTTGGATTATTTTTGTTTCTTTGCAAAGCGAAAACCAATGCAATGGCCTGATGAAAAAGTTAATCTCTCAATATTGGCATGAGTTTCGTTCACATGTGTCAATGTCCAAGTTTGTGTCAGGGATTTTGGTGGCGTTTGTAATGTCCTTAACGTTCTACGCTTTTTCATGCGTCATGCTGGAGGCTTTTCGCCTGGTGACGGTCACGCCTGAGTATGATATATGGGTGCTTGGCGAAAAGGAACGCGCTTTCTATCAATTGTTCTTCGCTTTCGTTTCAGTCATTCTCGCCCAGTCGTTTTGTCTGGTGTATTGGTTTGACGGACCAAGAAGGATATTCGAGCGAAGACATCACTCGGCGGTGCGAATTGTCAATGAACAGCGCAATTTGAATTGGTATTTCTTGTGTTGGTTTGCAAAGGTCCTGTTATGCTGGTTTTGCATTTTCAGTTTCCCAGGTGCCTTTTACGCTTTTTCCTTGTATCCTGACTTTAAGCATCTCTTTATACTGCTCATCATAGTCTTGTTTTTGCATCCTTGGGTGGCGATGCGGTTGGCTTTCAAGCGCAAAACCATGAAATGGATGGCTTTATCCGCAGTGCTTGTGACCATCCTTGCTTTTGGCATGTCACGAATCAATGTGTTTGATTATGAGAAACTTGAGAATACTTTTCTGAGCCGGAATGTTTACCATAGCTATGGCCTGGAATTGCCGGAAACGGATGTGGTTGAGAAGGTGGAACATGCCTCTCTTTGTCAAAATGTGTACTTGGTTTTGTCCAAGGGCGAAGCCGATACAACGGCGTTGCTCGTCGTCGACGGTGAGACCGTGGATCTGAAAGGGCTTTCGGAGAAGATGGAAGCATGGCGCTCATGCCACAATGAAGCGGACATTCCCTTGCTGACTTGCCGTTTGAACATCGACAAAAAGGTGAAAATGAAGGATGTGGAAGAGGTGCTTCAGGTGTTGGCCGACATTCGGTTATACAGGATTTCATATGCGGTTGTGCCCAGGCATCATGAGTTGGATGTGCGGTATTATTATTTCTTGTCCTTCCCGACCATGAGGATGCCCGTTCGTATTTATGGCGATTCAATTTATCAGAGCCGGGTTGAAGTCGTTGGTGAGATTCCTAATCAGATTGTTGTAACGCCACTTGGCTCGGAGACATACGATATCAATGGCGCTATGGTGGAAGGGTCGGGTTGCAAGTTGGTGCTCAAGGGCTTGATTCAACAAGACTTGGATTACACCATCCGTCTCAAGGTGGACGGTGAAATGCTTTACGGCGATTATATGACTGTTGTGGCGTCGGCAAGGGAAGCCCTCGACGAATTGAAAGACGAATATGCCATGAAGAAGTATTTGAGGCGTATGAATCAGATGTGTTCGTATGAAGAGGAGATGGAAATACACAACCATTTCCCGTTCCGATTCTTTGAGGAAAAGTGATGGTGTATTACTACAATAAAAACAATCCCCGAAATACCTACAGTAAGGCGTTTCGGGGATTCTCTTTCTTAAATTCTCTAATTCTTGATAATCAAAGTTTCTCCATATTCCTCTTGACAAACTCGCTCAAATCCTTGCCCTTCAGCAAGTTCTTGGAGAGCAAAGCGAGGTCGTAGATCTGGCGAATCGTGGCTTCCTGTGCGGTTTCGTCCTTATCCAAAAGGCCAGTGATAACGGGACTGTTCGTGTTGAGCATCAGCGTGTAGCTGTCGGGCATAGAACCGTAGAACGACATCGGGCCGCCGCCCATCTGCTCCATCTCCTTCATGCGGCGCATCCACTCGTTTTGGGTGACCTCCACGGGAGCGTCGGTCTCGCCTTCGTTGCTGAACATCACGTTGAAACGAACTTTGTCAATCACCTTCTCGAAGGCGGTTTTCAAGGTCTCTTTCTGCTTGTCGTCGAGCTTCGATTCGGCTTCCTTGTCGTCCTTCACGATGAGTTTGTCGACTGTGTTGGAGTCAACGCGGGCAAACATCGCACGACCGTCATCGCCCTTTTCGCTTTCCTTCTGCTCGTAGGCACTGATGAAGTGCGGGTCGAGGATGCCGTCCATCATCAGGACGTTGTAGCCCTTGGCCTTGGCGTTCTCGATGTTGGTGTATTGGTCATCCTTGTCGGTGGCATATAGATAGACGAGGTTCTTGTCCTTGTCGGTCTGCTGCTCCTTGATGAGGGTCTTGTACTCCTCAATAGTGTAATACTTGTCGTCGGTGTCCTTGAAGAGGAAGAACTTCTCGGCGCGCTCGTAGAACTTCGGGTCGCTCATCATGCCGTATTCGATGAACACGCGGATGTCATCCCAGTTCTTCTCGTAGGCCTCGCGGTCTTTCTTGAAGAGTTCCTCGAGTTTCTCGGCCACCTTTTTGGTGATGTAGGTCGAGATTTTCTTCACGTTCTGGTCGCTTTGCAGGAACGAACGACTGACGTTCAGCGGGATGTCGGGCGAGTCGATGACGCCGTGCAGCAGCGAGAGGAACTCGGGCAGGATGCCTTCCACTGAGTCGGTGACGAAGACCTCGTTGCAGTATAGCTGTATCTTGTTGCGCTGGAACTCGTAGCGGTTCTTCACCTTCGGGAAATAGAGGATGCCCGTGAGGTTGAAGGGATAGTCCACGTTGAGGTGGATGTGGAACAGCGGCTCGCCGAAGTTCATCGGGTAGAGGACATGGTAGAAATCGTTGTACTCCTCGTCCTTGATGTCGGTCGGGGCTTTCTTCCATAAAGGAGCGACATCGTTTATGATCCAAGGTTTCTCAACCTCCTTGGTCTTGGGTTTGCCGTCCTTGTCGGTCTCGCCCTCGATTTCTTCCTGCACCTTACGGGTGCCGAACTGGATCGGGATGGGCAGGAACTTGCAGTATTTGTTGAGCAGTTCGCGGATGCGGCCTTCTTCGAGGAACTCGGCGGAGTCGTCGCTGATGTAAAGGATGACATCGGTGCCGCGGTCGCCCTTCGGGATTTCGTTCATAGTGTACTCGGGGCTGCCATCGCATTCCCAGATGACGCCGTTCGTGCCTTCATCTTTGCACGACTTCGAAATCAACGCCACCTTCGAAGAGACCATGAAGGCGGAGTAGAAGCCCAAGCCAAAATGTCCGATGATGTTGGCAGCCTCAGCCTCGCTTTGGGTCTTGAACTTGGCGATGAATTCTTCCGCGCCCGAGAAAGCGATTTGGTTGATGTACTTGTCCACCTCTTCGGCGTTCATACCGATGCCGCGGTCGCGGACGGTGAGGGTCTTTTTCTTCTTGTCGACTTCCACTTTTATAGTAAGGTCGCCCAGTTCGCCTTTGAACTCACCTGATGCAGCGAGTGCCTTCAGCTTTTGCGTGGCGTCCACGGCGTTGCTGATGATTTCGCGCAGGAAGATTTCCTGGTCCGAATACAAGAACTTCTTGATGACAGGGAAGATGTTTTCTGTCTTTACTCCAATGTTACCTGTTTGCATATCGTTGTGTTTTTTGAATTTCAAATTGACGTGGGGCGATGGTCAAATAATGTGCCACGCAGAAAACTGACATTTTGGCAAGGAAAACAAAGGACAATGAGCGAGTTTTATTATCTTTGCGGCATAATTCTTATCCGATATGAAAAAACTACTCTGCTTGACGGCCCTTTTGTGTCTCGTGTCGATGGCCATTGCTCAAACCCAGCTTGGCTACGTGAAGACCAAAGGCCGCATGGTGAACGGACAACTCGTTCCTGGACAAGGACTGAAGGGTGCCACCATCTCTGTGCAAGGACGCACCACCGTCTTGGTGAAAAACGACGACGGAAGTTTTTCCTTTCCCATCCCTGCGTCACAGTTCCGTCTCGATTCGGTGGTGAAGAAAGGCTACCGTCTGGTGGACTTTGACGCCTGTCCCAGGACCTACCATGTCTCAGGCAACCCGCTCTTCATTGTGATGGAGACACCAGAGCAACAGCTTCAAGACCAGCTGGCGGCAGAACGAAAGATCCGTAGAAACCTTCAAAGGCAGCTGCAAGAGAAGGAAGATGAGTTGGAGGAGCTAAGAGCGCAGCAAAGAATCTCTGAAGAGGAATATCTTGCCGCGTTGCAGCAGATCTACAACGAACAGGAAAGCAACGAGCAGCTCATCAAAAGCATGGCTAAGCGGTATTCCGAGCTCGACTACGACCAGTTGGATGAGTTCTACCGCCAAGTGTCGTTTTTCGTTGAGAACGGCGAGTTGGTGAAGGCCGACTCGATGCTGAACACCCGCGGCGACCTCAGTAGACAGGTGGAGGAGCAGTTGCAGAGAGGACAGGCCATCCAAGAGCAAGAACAATTGCTGAACCAAGCCATGGCCGTTCATGCTGCCGACAATGAGGAGCTGGCGAGACGCTGTTACGGATACTACGAGACCTTCGTCGCCCAACACATGAACGACACGGCAGCCTATTATCTTGAACTGAGAGCTAGCTTGGATACTACCAATGTGCTTTGGATGCAAGAAGCTGGAGACTTTATTCACTATTATGTTGCAGATTTCTCCAAGGCTTTGACATATTACCAAAAGAGTTTGAGGTTGTCGATTGCCCAATTTGGTGAAGAAAGCGAAAGGACGGCATCCTGTTATGAAAGTCTAGGCAGTTTGTATTATTATATTGGCGAATATGACCAGGCCATGGAATTGTATGGCAAGTCACTTGCAATTTGCAAAAAGGTGCTGGGAGAAGAACATCTTGATGTGGCAAGAGGTTATGAAAGCATAAGTGATGTGTACGATGAACTAGGTGACTATGGTACGGCCTTGGAATATGGCCTCATGGCATTGTCAATCAAGGAAAAAGTTCTCGGTGAAGATCATCCAGAATTGGCGGTTTCATATAACAACTTAGGTATAACTTATTGTGCTCTTGGTGAATATGAGAAAGCTTTGCAGCTCCATCAAAGAGCATTGGAGATTAACCTAAAGGTGTATAGAGAAGTGCATTACGATGTGGCATATACATACAACAACCTGGGCCAAGCGTATTGCTCTCTTGGTAATTTGGAGGAGGGACTGAGGTGTTTCCGCGACAAGGCACTTCCCATAAGTATAAAGGTCTTGGGTGAGATGCATCCTGATGTGGGGTTTTCATACCACAATACGGGTTCGGTATATGTTGGTCTTGGTGAATACGAGAAGGCTTTGGAGGCCTTTGAAAAGGCTCTGTTGATCTGGAGAACAACGCAAGGCGAGGAACATCCCAATGTGGCATGGGCATACGACAACATGGGTGAAACATACTGCTTTATTGGCGATTACGATAAAGCCTTGGAATGCCTCAATAAGAGCATTGCTGGTTACACAAAAGTGTTTGGAGAGGAACATCTCTATGTGGCTACAGCATACGACCATTTGGGTACAACCTATTGCAAACTTGGCGACTATGATCGTGCTTTGGAATATCTCAACAAGGCTCTCGCAATCAAGATAAAGGTGTTTGGTGAGGAGCATCCTTACTTGGCCAAGACCTATAATAGATTCTGTGAGGTGTATTGTGACCAACAAAACTATGCCAAGGCGTTGGAGTATGAACGGAAAGCGTTGCAGATCCTGCTTTATAATTTTGGGGAAGAAAGTCCTAATATCATCCTCGTTAAAGAGACAATCGCCAAAATTGAAGCTGAAATGAAAGACAAGGAAAGCGAATGAGGTCTAATGCAGATAAGATTTGTGGCAACTAAACAATTCAAAATATGAAAAAACTGTATGCTTTTATTGCGATGATGCTTCTGATGGGAAGCACATTCGCCCAAGTGCTTGTCAATGAGACTTTTGAAAATGGTAACACGGTAGGCCAGATGCCTGTGGGATGGATTGGCGACGATGGCGGCTGGAAGGCTGGCATCACCATCCCCGACGACAACGAGGCCCGTGGAAGGAAGCCGCATACCGGCGACTGGTACATGTATGCCACCTATAACACTGACGTATGGATTTACAAGGAGATCAACGTAACGGCTGGCAATTACTATCGCGTTTCGTTCTGGTACGCCACCTGGCATGTCGACCACTTCAACTTGGAAGTGAAAGCCGGTGCCAGCGCCAATGCCTCGGCGATGACGCTTTCGGTCGTTCCCCAAATATATGTGGACAACGAGGAATTTGAACAGGCTTCGGGAGTGTTCCAGGCCACAAGTTCGGGCAGTTTCTATGTGGGCTTCCACAGCGTGGCTGACAATGGGCCTTGGTATCTGTCCGTCGACGACATCATCATCGAGCAGACTGCACAATATCACTTCAATGTCGAGCAACTCACTGCCGACACCTCCGTTTATTTCGGCGAGCCCGCCAACCTTCGTTTCCGCCTCGACAACACGGGTTTGGAGGCGGATACCTACCACTTCAATGCTACTGGCGACCTCCCGATGACGTTCTATCAGAATGGCGCCCAAGTGACTGAAGTCAGTGTGCCTTACAATGGCTCTGTGGAGCTGGTTGCAGTCGTGACTTTGCCGATGAACCTGAACAACAACCAAGTCCTTCACGCCACCTTCGACGTGGTCTCCAGCCATACCGCCCCGACGCAAAGCGCCGACTTCCAAATCACGGCTTTGGCGCCTTTCAACGACTTCCCCTTAGAGGAGGGCTTCGAGAATGCCTTTGTGCCTGATGGCTGGCAGAATAACATCTCCAACGGCACTTACGCCTTTGACAGGCGCCAATCAAGTTCTACTCCAAATGCCGTTCCGCACGAGGGAAGCCAGTATATGGCCCGATTCTATACCTACACCAATCCCGAAGGATGCTCGGCGGAGTTGGTCACGCCCAAGCTGGAGTTGAATGGCCAGGACAATCTCGTCCGCTTCTGGATGTATCGCAACAGCAATCCGAATATCAATCGTCCCGACCGCATCAATGTGTATTACAACTCGGTGCCGAGCTCGGAAGGCGGCCAACTGTTAGGCACCGTTCATCGCTGCACCTATTTGGAGCCCGCCATCGCCGATGTGGACGACTGGTATGAGTATTCCTTCACTTTCGACAGCCCGACGGGTTACGGCTTCATCATTTTTGAAGGTGTGAGCGGCTATGGATGGGATCTCCTTATTGACGATATCTTCATCGACAATTCCTCGGTCGACAACAATCCGCCCACGGTGGTTTCTGTTTCAGGCAATCAAACTTATGCCGATACCGAGATGAACCTCACCTTGCGTGTGCATGATGCCTCCGACATGCCTGCCACCTTGGCGGCCACCTATTCCATTTGGGGTGTGACACACGACCTGACCTTTACTCGTGCCGGAAAGGGCAACTACGATTATACGGCCACCATCCCCGCATACGACAACCACACTTCTGGCACGCTGACAGTGCAACTCGTGGATGTCTTGGGTAACAGCACCTTGTCGGACGAGATTCCTATTCGTTGGTACTATCAGCGGCCGCTGCTCTATGAGACTTTCGAGGAGTGCAGCCTGTACGGCCTGCCCGAAGGCTGGACCACCGACGGCAACCCGACTTGGTGGGATTGGAGTTTCCAAGGCACGGTGTATTACACGGACTATTATGAAGAAGAATTCATCGTGTCGCCTCATGGCGGCAACAAGCAGGCCGTGTTGGAGTGGGACAGCAGCGAGAGCCCCTCGGCGCAAGACCAGACCTTGATCACTCCCGTGTTGAGCATCACCCGTCCCACGGTGCTGCAGTTCTGGACCTGGGTGCAGTACGGCACCGACGGCTACGACCGCTTTGTGGTCAGGGTGTACGATACCTACAACGGCACTTGGGATGACAAATGGGATGCCGCCGACATGCCTTACGGACAAATCAACGCCTACGATGAGCCGATTTCCATCAACTTGGACGAGTACATCGGGCGCAACATCAAAATCGGCTTCAGAGGCTATAATACCTTTGGCGAGTATTTGGCCTTCGACTGGTTCGTCGATGATGTGAAGGTCGTGCCGACAGACACTACAGACGTGAGCGTGAACGACATGGCTTCCTTAAGGCTCAATGTCTATCCCAATCCTGCTCAGGATGTCGTTTGCATCGAAGCACAAAGCGACATCCAGATGGTGCAGCTGATGGGCGTCAACGGCGCCATCTTGGAGGAAAGAAGAGCCAACGCTCGCATTGTTGAACTGAACTTGGAAGGCTATTCCAAGGGCATCTATGTTGTTCGCATCGTGACAGAAGACGGTGTGGCAACACAAAAAATCAACTTGATTGAGTAGGGAAGAGGCACATAGGAAACGCATTCCGCTCTATGCCAAGATCCTGCTTGGCATGGGGCTTGGTCTGGGCTTTGGCTTCTTGGCCATGGCCTTGCATTGGGAAGGTTTTGTGCACGACTGGGTGGCGCCTTTTGGCACCATCTTCATGCGACTGCTCAAACTGATTGCTGTGCCATTGGTGCTGGTGTCGCTTATCATGGGTGTCGTCAATCTCAAGGACATCCGCAACCTTTCACGCATCGGCCTCAAGACCATTTTGATTTATATCTGCACTACGATCCTTGCGGTGAGCATAGGCTTGGGTATGGTTAGCCTTATCCAACCGGGGCGAACCTTCCCCAAGGACAGGCAGACGGAGTTCATGAATCGTTACCAACAGACCGTGGCGGAACGCGAGGTGCAGATGCAGCAGGTGCAGGACGAGTCGCCGCTGCAGTTTGTAGTCGACATGGTGCCTGACAACCTCTTCCAGGCCTTGGGTGACAACTCCAAGATGCTGCAGATTATCTTCTTCGCCTTGTTGTTTGGTGTTGCCTTGATCTGTGTGGGTCCGACGAAAGTGCCATCCTTGGTGCGTTTCTTCCAGCAGCTGAATCTCGTCCTGTTGAAGATCATCGATTTCATCATGGCCTTTGCGCCCATCGGGGTCTTTGCCCTGATGGCGGCTTTGATTGTGGACTATGCCGGCGATGTGGGCATCTTCTCCGCCTTGGGCTTGTATGCCCTGACGGTGGTGTTGGCCTTGGCCGTCATCATCTTCTTGGTCTATCCCTTCATCATGCGCGTCTTCGGCAAGAGAACGATGAAGCAATTTTTCAAGGCGGCGGCACCCGTGCAGATGCTGGCTTTCACCACCAGTTCGAGTGCGGCCACCCTGCCGCTGACCTTGGAACGCACACAGAAACATCTTGGGGTGTCAGAGGAAGTGTCGTCGTTTGTGCTGCCTGTAGGCGTGACCATCAACATGGACGGTACCAGCTGCTATCAGGCAGTGGCGGCGGTGTTTTTGGCGCAAGTGTTAGGGCTGGATTTGACCTTTGGTCAGATGTTGCTCATCCTTGCCACGGCTACCATCTCGTCCATCGGCACACCGGGCATTCCAGGTGGCTCCATTGTGATGCTGATGATCGTCCTCGACTCGGTCGGCATCCCGATTGAGGGTCTGGCACTCATTTTGGGCATAGACAGGCCTTTGGACATGCTACGGACGGTAGTCAACGTGACAGGCGATATGACGGTGTCGTGCGTGGTGGACAACGGGCGAGAAAAGACCTCCTCGTCGTAAAGTTTCTTTACACCAAACGCGGCGCCTTCAATTTCATCGTTAAGTCTTGGGACAATGCCAAGTTGCTCCCAACCCTCGAAGACGCTTGCGAAAAACACTGCCCAATGATCAATAACGAAAAACGGTCGGCCACTTTACGTGACCAACCGTTTTTTGTGAGGTTGCATCAAGTCAAAGACTATTAGTCGTCCTCTTCGTCGCAGCCAAATTGAGCGCTCTTCTTTTCGACTCTCTGGCCAATCTTTTCAAGGTATTCCTCGAGTTTGGCTTCTTCGGCTTCGGTCATTTTCTCCTCGTCGGTGTAGTCATCTGAGGCCAATCCGCTGAAAATCAAAGTAAAGACGGCTTCTTGCAGTTCGTCGCAAGTGGTGGCATCGTCGACCATTTTTTCGATTTTCTGATACAATTCTCTGGTCTCAACATACTCCTTGGAGCCTTTCGAACCTCCACATTGCGTGAAGGCGAACATCATGATGCCCGCGAGGGCGATAATCAGGGTCTTTTTCATTTTGATATTTTTTAAAGTACGGCACAAAGATAGTAAAAAATGGGAAAATGCAAGAAAAATCGGTTTTTTTTCGAAAGCCATCCGTTTTTTTCCTAATTTTGAATGTCATTAAACGTATTGAATATGAAGCATATCCTTTGTCTTATTGCCCTCGCATTGGGCTTTGTTTTGCCCTCATGCGGTAATTCTGCCAACTCCAAACAGTCTGAGGATTCCGAGCCTGATTCTATCCTGGTGCGTACGGTGCTGTATCGCCCTGGCGACTATGGCTCAAGGAACTACCGTATCCCTGCCATCATCACGGCCAAGGACGGCTCGTTGGTGGTGGCTACCGACAAGCGGAAATACAATAACGACGACCTGCCTGAAGACATCGACATCCTCATCAACCGTAGCACCGATGGCGGTCGCACATGGAGCGAGCCTTACACCCTCATGGAAGGTCATGGGGTGGGGAAGGGCTTCGGCGACTGTGCCCTGGTGCGCACCCACGACGAGGGCGGTCTCTTGGCGGCCTTTGTGGGCGGTTGTGGCTTCTGGCAAGGAAGACCGGAGAATCCGCTGCGCACCTATATCGCAAGGAGTTACGACAACGGCCAGACCTGGACGGAACCGGTTGATATCACCGATGAAATCTATGGCGCCAATTGTCCCAACGTGGTGAGTCGCACATGGTGGTCGGCCTTCTTCGCCTCAGGCAACGGCCTGCTGACCTCGACAGGTCGCATCATGTTCGTCCTCGCCGTGCGCGACACCGAGGAGTGGGCCGCCTGCAACTATGTGGTCTATTCCGACGACAACGGCGAGACCTGGAACATCTCGGGTCGTGCCTCGCAGCGCGGCGATGAAGCTAAAGTGGTGGAATTGGCCGACGGCCGCATCTTGATGAGCATCCGTCACGAAGGCGAACGCTGGTACAACATCTCTGAAGACGGAGGCGTCACTTGGCGGCCTGAGACCTCAGCATGGACTGACCTCGTGGCCACAGCCTGCAACGGCGATATCATCCGTTATTCCTCGGTGAAGGACGGCGAGGAAAGGGACATTCTGCTCCATTCCTTGCCTGCTCCTGAGCGTCGCGAGAAGGTGACGGTGTACGTCAGCTACGACGAAGGTCAGACTTGGCCTGTGAGCAAGTGCGTCGTGCCTTATGATGCCGCCTATTCTTCGCTCTGCATCCTGCCCGATCACAGCATCGGTCTCTATGTGGAGGAGTCGGACGGCGACACTCTGGGTTATTCCATGGTGTTCTATAACTTCGGGCTGGAGTGGCTTGAATCCAAATAATCACTACTTTTGCCAAAAATTTCAGCTATGCCCGACAATCTTGAGAAATACCTGAATCTTGTGGCAGAGTCAGCCCAGCAAGGCTCTTTGGTGAAGATGACACTGAGCAAGCCCTCGCAGAAACACGACGAGTTGCGCAATGTCTACGTAAAGCCTGTATTAATTAAGGAGAAGCATCTCTTTGCTTTCACCTACCACTATGAGCGTCGTGACGAGGTGAAGAACTACGATGCCGTGCAGATGCTTGACATCTTGAAGGAAATGCTTCCCAACCGTTTCCTCAACGCCGTGCTTTTCACTGTGAGCGAGGACGTCACTTTGCTCGTCTCCAGCAAAGGTAAGGCTACCATTCAGACCAAGAAGGTGCAAGAATGCCGCGAGCAGAATCTTGAGCACGACAAGCAGAAAGCCCGCCTCATCAATCCGGCCAATCCATGGTGGTATCAACTCGGACTGACCACGCGTGAAGGCAAGATCACCGCCGACATGCAGCACAAGTTCAAGCAGATTTACAAGTACGCCGAGATTGTGGAGAGCCTCGTCAAGCCGATGAAGTTTGAGGGCACGGTCCATATCGCTGACATGGGGGCAGGGAAGGGGTATCTCACCTTCGCCCTTCACGAACTGCTGACCCAACGGCTGAACCTGGACGTGGATATCAAAGGCGTGGAGATCCGGCCCGATTTGGTGCTGAAAATCAACGAGATCATCAAGTCGTCGGGCTTGAAGGGCTTGGAGTTCGTGGAGAGCAGCATCGAGGCGTATCGTCCCGAGAGGCTGGATGTGCTGATTGCCCTCCATGCCTGCAACACCGCTACCGACGACGCCATTGCCTCGGGCATCAAGGCAGGGGCGGAGCTGATTGTCTGCGCGCCATGCTGCCACAAACAAATCCGTCAGGAGATGGAACGCTCAGGCAAGGTTAATGCCATCACGCGTTATGGCATCTTCCTGGAGCGACAGGCCGTGATGATCACCGACACCATTCGTGCCTTGATCTTAGAGTATTTCGGTTACAAGACCCAGGTGATGGAGTTTATCGAGATGGAACACACACCTAAGAATGTGCTGCTGGTTGGACGAAAAACGAAAGCGCACGTCGACAGGGAAGCCATCCTGAGTCAGATAGAAACCCTGAAACAACAATACGGTATCAAACAGCATTATCTCGAATCCATACTTCCTATTCCTTAATTATTCTTCTTGTCACGACGCCATTGTCGCTTGTGATTCTGAGCATGTAAATGCCACTTTCGAGGCCGCTAAGGTCAACGACATCCTCGTTGTTGTTTGTCGGGGATGATAATACCATTCTCCCATCAACGCTGAAGACATCATATTGCCGCATGTTTTCGCATCTTATATGAAGAAGGCCTTTCACGGGGTTGGGATACAGAATAAGGTTCGTCTCATCATCCTCTTCTACACCGATGCCACCGTTTCTGTTGATGCGTATCTCGAGCAGATATGAGCCTGACATTCCGGAGAAATACGGCGATACTGCGAAATATAGTGTACCGCCACTCATTGTGATGTTTCCTTCCATCACATCATCAATTCCAGCCGTATAATTATGGCCGTCCGTTGAATAGGCAAACATGGCGTCAACGGTATAATCTTGTCCATTGCCGCTGTTGTATGAGTCGTGCAGACGTGCATTGATGACGTAGTTGCGGCCTGCCGGCAAATCGATTTTATAAAAGTCGATGTCGTTTCCCACGTGCAAATTGGAGCCTGTGGTATAGATCGTCGTTTGGTTGCTTGTCCAGTTCGATGGCACGAATCGGTAAGCTTGCGCCTGAGTGTTGTTTGACTCATACGGGTCGGCGTAGATTTCCTGAGCCTCAACGACCACGGTGATCGGATTTGAGCAATAGTAAGCACCGGCATAATACCAACCGTTTTCATAATATGACAATTCCATGTGATACGTGCCAGGTTCCGCTGTTATCATGCCTTCGAAGATCAGGCCGCCGTCAAAATGGTATCCGGCGCCTAAACCGTCGCTGAGGTCCTTGATTTCGATGTTTTGCACCCATTCGCCGTTTAATGTTGACAGATTCACTCTCACATCGCCATAGAAAGTGCTGCTTCCGGTATTTGCCACATCCACTTTGACTCTCGCCGTTGAACCTTGTATCAGTCGGCCGTCGTTGTTGAGGATGGTGAAATCCGAGTAGGTCTCTATGTCATCATAGTAATAAATCTCGAAAGTACCATAGTTGTTATAGTTTCCGTCGTCAATTATGGTCCAGTTTTCATTGTCTGCCGTGTAGAACAAGGCTACTTGGTATTCTCCCGGCACAAACACTATGTTGCCTGTGGTGGTGAACTCGTAATTGTTATAATAGCCGCCTTCGAGGGTGCAATACTCCACGTCGATATAATCGATGAAGTTGCCGTCGGCATCGAAAGCCGCTGCACAGAAGCTGCCGTTGAATGTGGCATCGCCCCAGTTGCCTATGCTTGCTGTCACCGTGATGTCGCTTCCAAACCATATCTGGCTGTCTACCGATAAATAGGAATAAAGGCGTAAGTCGGCGTTAGTGCTGCTGCCGCCGCCTCCACCTCCGCCACCGCCACCACCGCTGGCGGGCTCCAATCCGAAGATGGCTTGCTGGTTGTTGGAAAAGCTGTATGAGCCGCCGCCTGCACCGCCACTGCCGGGATTCAAGGCCGAAAGTGAGTAAAAGCCGTCGTTCTGACCGTCCCAGCCCCAATTGAAGTGGAACTTGTCGCTGTTGTCGTAACCGTCGCAAACGAAGCAGTGGCCTCCGTCGCCGAAGCCTGCATAGACCAAAGGCCTCGATGCATCGAGGTCGGCACGCATCATGCTCTTCCATTGGCTGTCGCTGGTGTAGTCTTTCATCTCGCCATGAGCGGATGATTGATAACCGAAATAGTTTTTGAACGCATATTCGGCACAGTTTTCCGTATTGGTATAGTTCGAAATGACATAAGCGCCGCTACCGCCTGTTGCCGACACGCCATAGCTCATATCGACACTCACGCCGCAGTGATACATCAGCGTGGCGACGGCGTTGTTGGAACTTGTGACACGGTTCGGCATGTTATTCCAGTCGTATTGGGTGCCGCCGAAATTGGCATATAAAGTACCGTAATAACTTGTTGAATATGAATGACTTCCAGTGCCAACTTCAGGATGGTTCCAATATTTCAGGACCTGGGCCATGGCGGTTGCCACGCAACCTGTCACGGTGCGCTCGCCATAGCGTTGGTCGTACGGACAGAGGTCGTTATAATAAGGTGCCTGGTTCCATCTCGTCTGAACAAGAGGATTGACGACTTTTTCTCCTCTGTTGATGAATTCCGTCGACACTCCGCTATAAAGCTCTTCCCATAATAATGAGGTTTCGTGGTCTGCAACGAAATTATTGTCAATGGCATACTGAATCTCCGAGCTAATGCCTGTGAGCCAGTCTTCTATGTTACCCGGAAGGTCCTCGGTAACGAATTCGCCTGATTTCGAGTAACCTAAGATAGGGATGCAGCGGTCGTCGTCGGCCACCATCACCCAACCTTGGTTGTCATTCAGGTTGAAAACATAGAAGTGTTGATTGCCGACACTCCTGTTTGTAACCTGTGTGAGTTCAATCGACTTGAACATCTTAAGAGCTTCACCTCTTGTTGTGATGTAAGTGAACTTTTGTTTCATGAAGTTCATGCCTACTTGACTTGCCTTTTCGGGACTGACATGTTCGGCAAAAAGATTGATCTGCAAGAATGCGACAATCATCGATAGAAGTAAAAATCTTTGTTTCATACGCGTATTATGGTTTAGTTGTTTTTAATATTGAGACTGCAAATTTACATTATGTAATTTTAAAAACAAAATGTAGAAAATAAATTTCTTTGAAAATGCTTTCCGTATCGAAATTCTTTGTAATTTCGTGGACTTTTACAAATCAACGTTATCAATCAACTAAAAATAAAATAAGAATCATGCAAAACATCGATTGGGCAAACTTAACATTTGGTTATTATCCAACGAATTACAATGTCCGCTGCTATTTCCGCAACGGCAAATGGGGCGAATTGGAAGTCAGCTCCGACACTTCGATCAACATCCACATGGCTGCCACCTGCCTGCATTACGGTCAGGAAGCCTTCGAGGGCATGAAAGCCTTCCGTGGCAAGGACGGCAAGGTGCGCGTGTTCCGTTGGGACGAGAACTGCAAGCGTTTGCAGCGCTCGGCTCAGGGTATCATGATGGCCGTAGTCCCCGAGGAGAAGTTCTGGGAAGCCGTTGAGAAGGTCATCCGTTTGAATGCCGACTTCATCCCGCCTTACGAGACTGGTGCATCGCTCTACCTCCGTCCGCTGCTCATCGGCACGGGCGCCCGCGTGGGTGTGAAACCCGCTGACGAGTATTTGTTCATGATCTTTGTGACGCCGGTCGGTCCTTACTTCAAGGGCGGCTTTATGGCCAACCCCTATGTCATCACGCGCAAGTATGACCGTGCCGCTCCGCTGGGTACCGGTACTTACAAAGTCGGTGGCAACTATGCCGCTTCGTTGCGTCCTCACGTCGAGGCCTGCCACGGTGGTGAGTATGCCTGCGAGTTCTATCTCGATGCCAAGGAGAAGAAGTACATCGACGAGGCTGGCGCAGCCAACTTCTTCGGTATCAAGGACAACACCTACATCACGCCTCAGAGCACGTCGATCCTGCCGTCCATCACCAACAAGAGCCTGATGCAACTGGCAGAGACCCTCGGCATGAAGGTCGAGCGTCGTCCCATCGCTGAAGAGGAACTGACCACCTTCGAAGAGGCTGGCGCTTGCGGCACCGCTGCCGTCATCAGCCCCATCTCGCGCATCGACGACCCCGAAAACGGCAAGTCGTACCAGTTTGGCGACGGCAAACCCGGTCCGTGGAGCGAGAAGCTTTACAACAAGCTCCGTGGCATCCAATACGGCACCGAGCCTGACGATTTCGGTTGGACGACCATCATCGAAGGCCTCTGATTTGGGCGACTTCGAAAAAAGTTGGAAGAAATGCGTCAAGTTTTGGCGCATTTCTTTTTTATGTGTATCTTTGTCGCATTAATTCATCAAGTAAGTCCAAATTAATCAAATCATTATGAGAAAAATTACTCTCGCCTTAATGGCTTTGCTGGCGTTTTCCTTCACGCTGAAAGCCCAGCAATATGTTTCGACGACACCTGCCAACAGGAATGTCATTATTGAGGAGTTCACGGGCCGCAACTGTGGCTACTGCCCAGATGGCCATCGTATCGCCAATGAGATTATGGCTGCCCATCCTGGACGAGTTTGGGCCATTAACATCCATGCTGGCGGTTATGCCCCGACGACATATCCTAACATGATCACTACTGATGGTAACACTATCCATGGAGGTTTCAGCATTAGTGGATATCCTACGGGAGTGGTCAATCGTTCAACCCCTAACGGACAGAGCCGTTCGCAGTGGGTAAGTCTTGCCAATACCCAATTGAGCCAGTCGTCTGAGTGTAATGTAGCAGGTGCGGTCAGCATCAATCCCCAGACCCGCGTGGCTTCCATTACCGTTGAGGTGTACTACACCGCTAACAGTACGCAAAGCACCAACTATCTGACCGTGGCCATGCTGCAAGACAGTATTCTAGGCTCTCAGTCCGACTACGGCAACTACAATCCTACGCAATGGCTGAACGGACAGTATGTGCACATGCATGTTCTCAGGGATGTGATTACCGACAATGCATGGGGCGAGGCCATCTCTCCCACCACGCAAGGCTCGTTGGTGACACGTACCTACAACTACACTATCCCTCAAACCATCGGAAGTCCCAATGGCGTGGATGTCGACCTCTCCAATGTGATTTTCCTCGCATGGGTCTCGGAACAGTATCAAGGCACGCCTACGCGCCCGATTCTGACCGCCTGTGAGTTGGATAACCCCAACGCACCTTGTTACATCACCACCTCGTCGAACCCCACCAATGGTGGCACGACCTCGGGCGGCGGTGCCTATACCAATGGACAGACGTGCACCTTGACGGCTACGCCTGCAGCGGGATGTTCCTTCATCAACTGGACCAAGAATGGCACGGTGGTCTCCACCAACGCCACCTATTCCTTCACGGTGACCGGTTCTGGCAACTATGTCGCCAACTTCAATGTGCCGAGCTATACCATCACCACCTCGTCGAACCCGACCAACGGCGGCACAACCTCGGGCGGTGGTACCTTCACCTATGGCCAGAGCTGCACCTTGCATGCCACGGCGGCCTCAGGCTATAATTTCCTCAACTGGACCAAGAACGGCACGGTAGTCTCCACCAACGCTAACTACACCTTCACGGTCACCGAATCAGGGGCTTATGTGGCCAATTTCGAGGCACAGACCTTCACGATCACCGTTGAAGTCACCCCTGAAGAGTCCGGCACCGTTACGGGTGGCGGAACCTATAACATGGGTCAGAACTGTACCTTGACGGCTATGCCCAACGACGGTTACACCTTCGTGAAGTGGACACGCAACGGCTCACAGGTTTCCACCAATGCCACGTACACCTTCGTGGTGACGCAGAATGCTACCTATGTGGCACATTTCCAGCCTCGTAGCTACTATATCGTGGTCACGGCGAATCCTTCGAGTGCGGGCACGGTGAGTGGTGGCGGCACTTATACCTTTGGTGAGACCTGTACGGTGCATGCCACAGCTGCCTCTGGCTATGGTTTTGTGGAGTGGACCGAAAATGGCACCCAGGTGTCGACAGAGGCCGACTATAGCTTCACCGTGAGTGGCGGACGTAACCTGGTGGCACAATTCGGACGCGTTTATGAAATCGTCGTTGAAGCCGATCCCGAAGCGGGCGCTACGGTCACAGGCTCAGGTACATATTTCGAAGGAGAGATAGTGACCGTCACAGCTGAGCCAAACGAGTACTATACCTTCCTGAACTGGACGGAGGGTGATCAGGTGGCTTCAGAGGAGCCGGTGTATACCTTTACCGCCACGAAAGACTGCATCTTGGTGGCTCACCTTCTCTATTTCGACGGTGTTGGCGAACACGCTGGCTGCGTCGCGCTATATCCCAATCCTGTCAAGGGCAAACTGACCGTGGAAAGCGCTGGACCTGTCAACTCGCTTGAAATATATAATCATACTGGAGCCTTGGTGTATAGCCGGAAAGACTGTGCGAACAAGACGGAAGTCGATTTGGACGGAATGCCGAGTGGCATTTATTTCATCCGGTTGACCACGGACCAGACCACGGAAACCTTGCGTTTTGTGAAGGAGTAAATGGAAAAATCGTAGAACGATTGAAAAAAATGCGTCACAAAGTGGCGCATTTTTTTGATTTATGTGTATTTTTGTGCCGAAAAATATTAATAATCATCTAAATACATTTCACTATGAAGAAATTTACTTTTGCCTTAATGGCTTTGCTGGCCTTCACCTTCTCGATGAAAGCTCAGCAGTATGTATCTACCGAGCCTGCCAACAGGAACGTGATCCTCGAAGAGTTCACGGGTCGTGGTTGCGGCTATTGCCCTGACGGTCACCGTATCGCCAATGAAATCATGGCCGCCCATCCTGGTCGTGTGTGGGCTATCAATATCCATGCTGGCGGTTATGCCCAGACGTCCTATCCTAACATGATCACCCAAGACGGTAACACCATCCACGGCGGTTTCAACATCAGTGGCTATCCTACGGGTGTGGTGAACCGTACCACCTCTAACGGTATCGACAGAGGTCAATGGAACAACCAGGCCAATAACCAGATGAACCAAGCCTCGGAGTGCAATATCGCTGGTATGGCAGTGGTCAATCCCCAGACGCGTATCGCAACCATTACGGTTGAGGTGTATTACACGGGCAACAGCACCGTTGACCAGAACTACTTGACCGTCGCCATGTTGCAAGACAGCATCCTCGGCTCGCAGTCTGACTACGGCAACTACAACCCCACGCAATGGATCGGTAACCAATATGTCCACATGCACATCCTTCGTGATGTCGTCAGCCAAAGCGCTTGGGGCGATCCCATCAGCCCCACCACGCAAGGTACATTGGTCACCCGTACCTATGAGTATGAGATCCCTGAAATCATCGGCAGCCCCAACGGCGTTGAAGTCGACATCGACAACATCTTCTTCCTGGCTTGGGTCTCCGAACGTCAGCAAGGCAATGCCTATCGTCCCATCCTCACGGGCTGTGAGCTTGACATGGTCCAGGGTTCCGACGAACCTATCTTCCCGATGATCAGAAGTATCGCTCAGGTTGGCGGAGCCACCTGCACTCATTCCAAGACTGTTGAAGTGAAGGTGCAGAATGGCGGTACCCAGACCTTGACGAACATGACGATCGAACTGGAACTGGAAGACGAGACCTATACCGTGAACTGGGAAGGCGAACTTGCCCAGTATGCAGCTGAATTCGTCGAGATTCCCGTTGAGGTTCCTTTCGGCACCCATGCTATTAAGGTGAAGATCACCGAGGCCAACGGCCAAAGCATCAGCTGCGAATCGGATGGCAGCGTCAACTGCCTTGAATGGGCAGAGCTCCCGATCGAAGGCGACGAGGAAGAACTGACCCTCGAAGTCATGCAAGACAAGTTCGGTAACCACATCACTTGGGAGTTCACCACTCCTGATGGTACGGTGCTGGCTTCCGGCGGCCCCTACACCATGTTGGCCAGCGGCACGGGTACGCAGCTCCATATCGAGCATGCCACTGTTCCCGCCAACGAATGCGTGAAGTTCACCATCTATGACCAAATGGGTAATGGCATCTGCTGCTCTTTCGGTCATGGCTACTACATCGTGAAGGACAGCCAAGGCAATGTGCTCTTCGGCGACCAAGACAATGGCGAGTTTGGTGAAGAGGCTTCGCACCTCCTCTCTGTGGTCGGTGCCGTTCAGGCTACTGTCGGCGAGACCGAAGTGATGGATGTGAACTATACCGATGCCACTTTCATTGCTCCTTTGGAGTACTCCGCCTATCCTGAAGAGGTTGGCTTCTCTTACAGAAAGGTGACCAGCTCCGAGGCCACTACGGTCGTCGGTATCCTCAATGAGTTCTCGAAGATCATGGCTTCGGTTACCGACCTTGAGCATTCAAGCATCTACATGGTGAAGGCCTACGCCATCATCAACGGCCAGACCTTCTATGGCCCCGAGACCACGTTCCAGACTTGGATGGAAGGTGTCGACGAGCTCGAACATAGCCTGAAGCTCTATCCCAACCCGACGGCTGCTGTGTTGAACGTCGAGGGTGAGGGCATGGCCAGCATCGAGGTCTACAACACCATCGGTCAGCGTGTCATGTCGGTTGAAGTCACTGGCGACAAGGTCCAGATTAACACTGAGAGCTTGAACAACGGTGTGTATTTCCTCCGCATCCATGGCAACGACGGCTCCTTGCTGAACCGTTCCTTCTCAGTGACCCGTTAAACAGGCAACTGAATGCAACGAAAAAAGCCGCTTCGATTGAAGCGGCTTTTTTTTCGTCATTGCGAGGAGGTACGACGAAGCGATCTAGGTCAGAGACCTTTTGCTTTCAATAACTCGCTCATCTGCAACTGTAACTTCTTTGCTTCCTCTCCAGCCCTTACGGCGAAGTCGCTGCCGTTTGAGGCATAGATGATGCCCCTCGATGAGTTGACGAGCAGTCCGCATTCGTCGTTCAAGCCATTCTCGGCCACGGCTTGCAAGTCGCCGCCTTGGGCACCTACGCCTGGCACGAGGAAGAAATAGTCGGGCAAAGTCTTACGGATTTCGCCTAACTCCTCGGGATGGGTGGCGCCCACCACAAACATCATCTGTTCCGAAGTGGCCCAAGTGGTGGCCGTTTGCAGCACCTGCTGGTGGAGCATCCGCTCGCCGACATTTAGGTATTGGAAGTCTTGTGAGCCTTTGTTGGAGGTCAGGGCCAAGAGGATGACCCATTTGTCCTCGAAGTTGAGGAAAGGCTCCACGGAGTCCTTGCCCATGTAGGGTGCCACGGTCAGGGCGTCGGCCTTCAAGGTGTTGAAGAAGGCCTTGGCGTAATTGGCCGAGGTGTTGCCGATGTCGCCGCGCTTGGCATCCGCGATGATGAAAATCTCCGGGTGGTTGTTCCTGATGTATTGGATGGTGCGTTCGAGGCTCTGCCAGCCTTTGGCGCCATACACTTCGTAGAATGCCGTGTTGGGCTTGTAGGCCACGGCATACGGTGCAGTGTGGTTGATGATCTGCTTGTTGAACTCAAAGACAGGGTCCTCAAAAGCCGTCAATTCCTGTGGAATCTTGTTGATGTCTGTGTCGAGGCCAACGCAGAGGAACGACTGTTTTTTCTTGATTTGCTCGAATAGTTGGTGTTTATTCATATTTATTGTTCTATGTTTTCTTTCAGTCTCTCAGCATTCTCCGCCATTTGTAAGCGGTTGATGATCTCATCCAGGTCACCATCCATGACGGCAGCGAGGTTGTAGACGGTCAAACCTTCCACACGGTGGTCGGTGACGCGGCCTTGGGGATAGTTGTAGGTGCGAATTTTTGCCGAGCGGTCGCCAGTGGAGACCATGGTCTTACGCTTGGCGGAGATGTCACTAATGTATTTTTGATACTCCATGTCGTAGATGCGCGTGCGCAGGCGTGCCAAGGCGCGTTCACGGTTCTTGGGTTGGTCGCGGGTCTCGGTGCACTCGATGAGGATCTCCTGCATCTCGCCCGTGTTAGGGTTCTTCCACATATAGCGCAGGCGCACGCCCGATTCCACCTTGTTCACGTTCTGTCCACCAGCGCCCGAAGAACGGAAGGTATCCCATTTAATCTCGCCTTCGTTGATTTCCACGTCGAACTCCTCGGCTTCGGGTAGCACGGCCACCGAAGCGGCAGAGGTGTGGATGCGGCCTTGGGTCTCGGTCTTGGGCACGCGCTGCACGCGGTGCACACCCGACTCGAACTTGAGGATGCCATAACAGCCGTTGCCTGTCACGGTGAAGTCGATCTCTTTGTAGCCGCCACTGGCACCTTCGCTGACTGAGGTCACTTCCACTTTCCAACCACGGTTTTCGCAGAACTTGGAGTACATGCGGTAGAGGTCTCCCGCAAAGAGGCAGGCCTCGTCACCGCCCGTGCCGGCACGGATTTCCATGATGGCGTTCTTGCTGTCTTGTGGGTCTTTGGGAATCATCATCACGCGGATGTCCTGCTCCAGCTGCTCGATGCGTGTTTGGGCGGTGTCCAACTCCTCCTGGGCCATCTTTCGCATCTCCTCGTCCTTCTCCGTGGCAAGGATTTCCTTGGCTTCTTCGACGTTGGCTTTCAAGGTCTTGTATTCCTTGAAGGCCATGACGATAGGCTCCAAGTCCTTATAGTCTTTGTTGAGCTTCACGAACTTCTTCATGTCGGAAGCCACGGCAGGGTCGGCGAGCTGTTCGCCCATCTCCTCCCAGCGGTGTCGAATAGTCTCGAGTTTTTCGGTAATGTCCATGGTTTAATAATCGAACGTTCCAAACTCGCTCTTGATGGTCAGTCGTTTCACATCCGAAGCCTCCACATGCCCAATGATTTGGCTATCAATGTTGAATTCCTTGGCAATAGCAATCATTTCATTGGCAGCCTTTTCGTTGGTGTAAATCTCCAAACGATGGCCCATGTTGAAGACCTTGTACATCTCGTGCCAATCAGTGCCCGAGGCAGCTTGAATCATCTTGAACAATGGCGGAAGCTCGAGCATGTTGTCCTTCACAATGTGCAGTTTGTCCACGAAATGCAGCACCTTGGTTTGGGCGCCTCCGCTGCAATGGATGACGCCGTGGATGTGCTTGCGGAAGTCCTTCAAAATCGGGATCATCAGCGGGGCGTAGGTGCGGGTGGGTGAGAGGATGAGTTTGCCTACGTCAACGCCAGGAACCTCAGTGGGGTCGGTCAGTTTGTGTGGACCAGAATAGACCAAGTCCTCGGGGATGCTATGGTCATAGCTCTCGTCATATTTCTCAGCCAAATAGTGGTTCAGCATATCGTGGCGCGCCGAAGTCAATCCATTGCTGCCCATGCCGCCGTTGTAGCTGTCCTCATAGGTGGCTTGTCCGTAAGAGGCGAAGGCCACGATGACATCGCCAGGCTGCAGGTTGTTCTCAATCACCTCGTCGCGTCTGATTCTCGTCGTCACGGTGCTGTCGACGATGACGGTGCGCACCAAGTCGCCCACGTCGGCGGTCTCGCCGCCAGTGAGGTAGATGCCGATGCCCAAATCACGGAGTTTTTGTAAGAAATGCTCTGTTCCATTAATCAAAGCGGAGATAATCTCGCCGGGAATCAGGCTCTTGTTGCGCCCGATGGTAGAGGAGAGGAGCATGTTGTTGGTCGCGCCTACGCAGATAAGGTCGTCGGTGTTCATCACAACGGCATCTTGCGCCACGCCTTCCCACACACTCATGTCGCCGGTCTCTTTCCAATAGAGGTAGGCCAACGACGATTTCGTGCCCGCGCCGTCGGCGTGCATGATGTTGCAGTATTCGGGATCGCCGCCGAGAATGTCGGGGATGATCTTACAGAAGGCGTTGGGATACAAGCCCTTGTCGAGGTTCTTGATGGCGTTGTGGATGTCTTCCTTTTCGGCGGAAACACCGCGTTGAGCGTAACGATTGTCCATATTTTTTGACTTCGGGACTTCGGGACTTCGGGACACGGGACTGTCTCGCGTCCCGCGTCTCGTAGTCTCGCGTCAATATTATTTGAACTTTAACTTTTTCTCGTTGGTGTCAAACTCGTAGTTACCGAGTTGCTTCATGTTCTTTTGGCCGATGACCCATTGTTCGATCATACGGCTGACGACCTTGCATTCCACGTTGTAGAGCGAACGGCCGGCGATTCTCACCTCCTTGATGACGAAGATGGCGCCGTCTCTGATGCCGTCGGTCGAGAGGATTTCCTCGACGTTGCCCCTGAAGTCGTCGGCGGTGATGCGGCCATCTTTGAGCAGCTGCAAGGCACGGCTCTCCGAGACGCAGAAGTCGGCGTTCTCGCTGTAGGTGAAAGGCTCGTTGTAGCCGTCCACGTTGGCGAAGAAGGTGAAATAGCCCTTGTTGTTGATCGTGAAGGTCTCAGTCTGGTCTTCCTGCGGGTTGATGGCGATGTTGACCACGCCGCCTTCGCCGATGTTGCCGCGCGGCACAAAGTCCTTGCTGAGGATGCGGAACTCGGTACGACGGTTCATCTGGTGAGCGGCCTCCCTCAATTCGAGGGTGGGCAGCGAGTTGATGAACTCCTCGGTGAGACGGGTCCCCGCCTTGAAGGTATAGCCTCTGATGACGATGTCATTCTGGATGGTGCGAGGCACGCGCTCGCCGTAGCCTTTGGCGGTCAGACGTAGCGGGTCGATGCCGCGGATGATGAGGTAGTCGACTACGCTTTGGGCGCGCTTCTGCGACAGGATGTCGTTGTGCTCATCGGTGTCGCGGCAGTCGGTGTGCGACGCCAACTCGATGGTAATGGTCGGGTTGATTTGTAGGGTCTCGATCAAGCCTTGCAGCGAGTCTTCAAACTGGGGCTTGAGGTCCCATTTGCCCAGATCGTAGAGGATGTCGGGCAGCATGATGGGCTCCTGCGGGATGGGCTCGATATCGTAGTCTTTCACGATGTCCTTGCTGAACTCCAGGCCGATGGTGGTCTCTTGCACACTCAGCGTGAAGTAGTTGTCCTTGTCGATAGTGATATCGTAGGTGGTATTCTTGTTGATTTGGCTTTCGCTGAAGTTGAAGTAACCCCTGTCGTTGGTTCGGGTCGAGATGTTGGAACCGTCGCTGCCCACTAGTCGTACCATGGCGTTGCTGACGTATTGCCTCGTCCTGGCATCTTTGACAGTGCCCGAGAAGGTGAACAATACGGGCGGCTCCTCGAAGTAGTAGATGTTGTCGATGCCACGGCTGTTGCCTCTGTTCGACGAGATGAAGCCACGCTCCTCGGTGGGGTGGAACATGATGGCGAAGTCGTCGCCCGTCGAGTTGATGGGATACTTCAGGTTGCGAGGCTCGCCCCACTGGCCGCTGGTGTCCATGGAGCTGACGAAGATATCCAAGCCACCCATGCCGCCGTGACCGTCGGAGGCGAAATACAGCACCGTGTCGTAACGCAAGAAGGGGAACACTTCGTTGCCAGGGGTGTTGATTCGTTCGCCAAGGTTGAAGGGATGCTTGAAAGGCTCATTGGCGTTGTCGCGCATGGCCACCCAGATGTCGTTGCCGCCAAAGCCACCTTTGCGCTCGGCAGCGAAGTAAAGGATCAGCTCGTCGCTTGAGAGGGTGGGGTGACCGACGATGTCCAAAGTGTCGACGCCTGCAATCTCAACGGGACGTGCCTCCGAGAAGGCGCCGCCGCTCTTGCTTGCCACCATGATCTGGCAGCCGTTCTTGCGGTGGGCACCGTTCTGGCAACGGGTGAAATAGAGCTTTGTGTATCTCGCGTTCATGAATGGCGTGCCTTCGCTGGCGTTGGTGTTGATGTTCTCGCTTTCATCGGCAAGCACAGGGGTGCTCCAGTCGCCGAGTCGGTCTTGCTTGGAGATGAAGAAATCGGCAAACTCCTGCCCCGTGATACCGTCCCTCTCTTTGCCGGTGGCGGCTTCACGTGTGGAGGTGAAGATGATCTCGTTGTAGTTGTTGCTGATCCAACAGGCGGCAAAGTCTGAGTCTCTCGAGGAGTTGACCTTTTTCAAGGGCGTGAGTTGGTATTTCGAAGGGTTCTCCATCCATTCCTGAATCAGTTGCACGGTCTCCAAGCCACTTGGCCCTCGTGGGTCGTCGGGCACCCTCTGGATGTAGATTTCATACATCTCGGCGGCTTCCCTGAACTTCTCGTTCATCTTGTAGGTCTCGGCCAGATAGAGATACACTTCCGGGTGGGTGTTGGGGTATTCGGTATTCAGCAGCCGCTTGTAGTAGGGCTCTGCACGCTTGGTGAGGCCAATAAGACGGTAGCACTCGCCCAACTGGAAGGTGACGCGGTTGCGTTCTTCCTTGTTGCGGCGCAGCTTGCGGTAGGCCTTCCTATAGCGGTCGGCGGCTTCGGTGTATTGCTTGCGTCCGAAGGCCAGGTCGGCGTTTCGGGCCGGATTTCTTCTTTGTGCGTAGAGGTCGCTGCTCATGAAGATGAACAGGACCGACAGGATGATCAGGATGTATCTTTTCATAGACATGGTTTCTCTATTTCCCTAACGCTCGGAAGGCGTTTTTATTATCGGACAAAGGTACAACAATTCCGTGAATAGGAAGGGGTTTGGAAACAAAAAAAATCCCGCTGTTTCCAGCGGGATTTTTGCAAGTGGTTGAGAAGGTTATTGATGAATCAATTTACTTCTTGATGGTGACGTCTTCTTCACCGTTTTCCTTTTCCTTGTTCTTGCCACCCATCAGGATGTAGGCGAAGGGCGAGGACAGGAACACTGACGAGAACGTACCGGCCAACACACCGACCAACAGCGCGAAGATGAAGCCGCGGATGGTGTCGCCGCCGAAGATGAAGATGGCGAGCAACACGACCAAGGTTGAACCCGAGGTGTTGAACGAACGGGTCAAGGTGCTGTTGACAGCGTTGACCATGTTCTCTTTCAACGAGGTCTTCGGGTGCAGGTTGACATTCTCACGGATACGGTCGAAGATAACCACCGTAGCGTTGATGGAGTAACCGATGACGGTCAGCACGGCGGCGATGAAACTTTGGTCAACCTCCATGGTGAAGGGCAGGATGTTGTAGAACAAGCTGTACATACCCAACACGATGATGGTGTCTTGCGTCAGGGCCATGATGGAAGCCACACCATACTGCCACTTCTTGAATCGGATGGCGATGTAGACGAACATCAGAGCCAGAGCCACGATGATGGCGATGATGGACTTGCGGGTGACGTCGCTGGCGATGGTGGCACCCACCTTCTGCGTACTCAGGATACCCACGGTCTCGTCTTCAGATGAGAACTGCGTCACGCTGAGCTCGTTGCTGTAGAGGCCTCTCAAACCGTCGTAAAGGATGACTTGGATGACCGAGTCGACAGCGGGGCTGTCGTTGTTGATCAAGAACTTGGTCGTGATCTTCACCTGACCGTTGGTACCATAGGTCTTCACCTCAGGAGCCGACCAGTCTTCAACCTCTTGGTCCTCTCTCATGCCCAGGGCAGCGTGGATGGCAGCCTTGTCGAGGTTGGCCGTCGACAAAGCATCGCGCACTTGCTCGACCTTGATGCTCGGGTCGTCGAATTGGACGACGTAGTTGCGACCACCCTTGAAGTCGATGCCGAGGTTCAGGCCACGGATGCCGAGTGAACCCAAGCTGACCACCAAGAAGCAGATGCAGATGATGAACGAGGTCTTGCGGATGCCGATGAAGTCGTAGTGCTTGTCCTGCAAGAAGTTGCGCGTCCAGGCAGTGCTGAAGCTGATTTCTCTTTCCTTATCCAGCATACGTTCGAAGATCAATCTTGAGATGAAGATCGAAGTGGCCAGAGAGGTCAGGATACCGATGCAGAGGGTGACGGCGAAGCTGTGGACAGGACCCGTACCCAAGACGATGAGGATGATACCGGTGATCAAGGTGGTGACGTTACCGTCGATAATGGCGGAGTAAGCGTTCCTGTAACCGTCGGCGATGGCGAGCTTGATGCCCTTGCCAGCCTTGATTTCCTCCTTGATACGCTCGAAGATAATCACGTTCGAGTCGACGGCCATACCCAAGGTCAATACGATACCTGCGATACCAGGCAGCGTCAGCACTGAGCCTAAGCAGGCCAACACGCCAAACAGGAAGAACACGTTGACCAACAAGGCGATATCGGCCACGAGACCCGACTTGTTGTAGAAGAACACCATGTAGACCAGCACGAGGATGAAGGCGAACACCATCGACCACATACCTTTCTGCACGGCTTCCTTACCGAGTGAAGGACCAACGACCTGCTCTTCCAGGATACGGGCGGGAGCAGGCAGCTTACCGGCCTTCAAGATGTTGGCCAAGTCTTGAGCCTCTTCGATGGTCATGCCGCCACCGCTGATGGACGAACGGCCGTTCGGAATCTCGCCGTTGACCACGGGATAGCTGTAGACGTAGTCGTCGAGGACGATGGCGATCTGCTTGTCAACGTTGTCGCCGGTGAGGCGCTTCCAGGCCTTGGCACCTTCGGGGTTCATCTGGATGGTGACCTCCACTTGGTTGCCTTGACCGTAGTCCTGACGGGCGTCGGTGATGACTTCACCACCGAGGGCGCATCTGCCATCGCGAGAGACCTTCAGGGCCACGAGGTCGAGGACCTCGATGTTCTCGCCGTTTTCGCCGGGGAAGACTTCAGGCTTCACCGTCCATGCGAGCTTCAGTTGGCGCGGGAAGAGGCCTCTGGTTTCAGCCAGCATCTGGTTGATGGCGGCGGTGTCTTTCACCTGGGCCATACCGACGCGAGCGGTGTTGCCGTTGACAACCATGAGCTTGGCGAACAAGGGGTGTTCTTCGGCCAGCTGGTTGGCATCGGGGTTCTCGGGGTTGATTTCTTCGTTGTTCTGGTTGGCCAGCTGCTGGGCGAGGTCGGTGGTGTCGACCACGGTGGAGTCGTTCACCAGCTCTTCGCCACCCTCTTCGGTGATGGCGGCAAGCTCTGCCTCGGGAGTCTCGTTGGCAACGGTGTCGTTAACCACCTCAGGCTGTTCCTCAACAGGGTTGCTGTTTCTTCTCATCTCAGCCAGTCTGGCGTCAGCAGCGGTGAGGGCTTGTTGGATCTCGGAGAAGTTGAAGGTCTCCCAGAATTCAAGTTGTGCAGTGCCTTGGAGGAGCTTACGCACACGCTCCGGGTCCTTGATGCCGGGAAGTTCGACGAGGATACGGCCAGAGTTCTCCATCTTCTGGATGTTGGGCTGGGCCACGCCGAAACGGTCGATACGGGTGTGCAGGATCTGATAGGAACGGTCGATGGCATCGTTGCTCTCTTCCCTCAAGATGCTCAGCACCTCGTCGTTGGTCGAGTTGAATTTGATGCCCTTGTCCTTGAATTCCATCAGGAAAATGGAGGCGAGACTTGCAGTGGAATTCCCTTGTTTTTGGGCCACTTCTTCAAAAGCCTGTCCGAACAAGGTGACGAAGTCGCCTTTGCTCTCTTCCTGTCTCTTGGTGGCCAAATCCATGGCTTCCAAGAAAATCGGGTCCTGTGAGTCGTGCGCCAGGGCTTTGACAATGTCTTTCACCGAGACTTCAAGGGTGACGTTCATACCGCCCTTCAAGTCCAAACCTAAATTGATTTCTCTTTCCTTAGCATCGCGATAGGTGTACTTCTTGAAAACGAGGTTGTACACCGTCACATTGCTGATCGAGTCGAGATAATACGTCTCCTTCTGATCTCTGAGAAGGTTGAACGCCGACTCGTCTCCATTTGCCAGGAGGTTAGCTTGCTCCTCGGCATATCTTGCTGCCTTGTTTTCCACACGCTTGGTCACCAAGGTGAAGGAAAGCTGGTAGATGAAGATGAGCGCGAAGATGATGGCTATCGTCCTGATTGCTCCTTTGTTTTGCATTGTAAAACTAATTTAATTATTTGACTTTTAATTTGTTAAATTTCAATTCAAGCCTTTTTAGGCCATTACGAGCCTGCAAAAATACGAAATATTTCTATTTATATTTCAACCACTTGAAAATTTCCTTGTAAGAAAGTTTTTTTCCATACATCAGGATGCCCGTTCGGTAGATCTTTGCCGCGATCCAAGTCATCAATACAAAGGTGCCGGCCAAAAGGACGACGGAAACCACGATTTGCCAGATGGGCACGCCGAAAGGTATCCTGACCATCATCGAGATGGGGGAGGTGAAGGGAATCATTGAGAACCAGACCGCTGCCGAGCTGTCAGGGTTGTTAACGATGTAGAACGACGAGATGATGGCGACCATCAGGGGCACGGTGACGGGCAGCGTGAACTGCTGCGAGTCGGTGTTGTTGTCGACCAACGATCCGATGGCGGCATAGAGCGTCGCATACAAGAGGTAACCGAGGATAAAGAAGATCAGGAAGCTCATGATGATGGTGCCGAAGTCGATGGACTGGACGATCTGCATGATGCTCTGCACGCTTTCGTTGTTCATGACGTCGTTGGCGGTGATTTCCTGGCTCATCACGGTGCCCGACGACAGGAGCTCGGGGCTGCTGAGTCCCAAGAAAGCCGTGAATCCCAAGTAAAGCGCCCCGGTGAGCAGGATCCAAAGGACGAACTGCGTGAGGGCTACCAACGAAACGCCGATGATTTTGCCCATCATCAGTTGGAAGGGCTTCACCGAGCTGATGATGACCTCGATGATGCGGTTGGTCTTCTCTTCCGAAACGCCCTGCATCACTTGTCCGCCAAAGAAGATGATGAACATGTAGACTAGCATGGAGAGGATGATGCCAAGGGTGAACTGCACCTTGGTGAAGGTCTCCTTCTCGTTGCCGTTCTCGTCCATCCGCATGATCTGAAGGTTGACGGCGGTCTTCACCGCGCTGACGATCTCGGGGTCGACGCCTTTGGCCATCAACTTCTGGTCCTCGATTTCTTTCCGCATCACGCTGCTGATGTAGGTCTCCACGTCCATCGGCACCTGCCTGATGCTGTAGACCACGGCGTTCGATGGGATGTTGAGTTGGGTGGGCGGCACATAGAGCGCCATGTCGAACACGCCGCTTTTCACCAGCTCTTTGACCGAGTCGATGGGCTGGCCTGGCATGGTGACGAAGGTGTGCTCGGTGTTGTCGGTGAAACGTTCCTCAAACCAGTGGCTCTCGTCGACGACGGCGATGCGCAGGTGGTCGGTGCTCGAGTTGAGGGCGAGCATGATGGGTATGATGTAGATGGCGGCCATCAGGATGGGGCCGAGGAAGGTCAGGATGAGGAAGCTGCGCTTGCGCACGCGCGTCAGGTATTCGCGCTTGATGATGAGTCCGATCTTGTTCATGAGTCTTGGTTTTGGGATTGCACTTCCTGGATAAAGATGTCGTTCATCGAGGGCAGCACTTCCTTGAAGGAGACGAGTTGCCCGACCTGGAGCAGCCGGTTCAGCAGTTCGTTGGAAGAGGCGTTGAAGGTAGTCACCCTCATCTCATCGGGCATATCGGTCGATTCCACCTTGATGTTGTCGCAGGTGTTGGTCAGGCCGTAGACGGACTGCGGGTCGTCGGTACGTATGACGATCTCCCTCTTCTGCGTGTCGTGTTGCCGCTTGATGTCGCCGACGCGACCTTGCAGGATGCTCTTACCTTTATTAATTAAGGTGATGCTGTCGCAGAGTTCCTCGACCGAGGCCATGTTGTGGGTCGAGAGCAGGATGGTGGCGCCTTTGTCGCGCAGGCTGAGAATGGACTCCTTCAGCAGGTTGGCGTTGATGGGGTCGAAGCCGCTGAAAGGCTCGTCGAAGATGAGGATGTCAGGCTCGTGGATGATGGTGGTGATGAACTGCACCTTCTGCTGCATGCCTTTCGAGAGTTCCTCGACTTTCTTGTCCCACCAACCGCCGATCTCGAACTTGTCGAACCATTCCTTCAGTCGTTTCTGCGCCTCGGCTTTCTTGATGCCTTTGAGCTCGGCCAGATAGGTGGCCTGTTCGCCGACTTTCATCTTCTTGTAAAGGCCGCGTTCCTCTGGCAGGTAGCCGATGCGGGCGATATGACTCTGGCACAGCTTCTCTCCATTGATGAGGATCTCGCCCGAGTCGGGGGCCGTGATTTGGTTGAGGATGCGGATGAGGGTGGTCTTGCCCGCACCATTGGGACCCAAAAGGCCGTATATGCACCGTTCGGGAATGTCAATGCACATACGGTCTAAGGCAGTGTGGTCAGCGTAACGCTTCGTGACCTCTTGGATGGATATTTTAGTCATTTAGTTGAAATAGTCTTTAATCTTACTGAAAAAGCTTCTCTCCTCGGCGGTGGGGTTGGGCTTGAAGTTCGGCGACTGGGCGAGCTGCTGTAACAGATGTTCCTCTTCCTTGTTGAACTTCTTCGGGATCCACACGTTGACGTTGACGAGCATGTCGCCGCTGCCGTAGCCGTTGAGGATGGGCAGGCCTTTGCCACGTAGACGCAGCACCTTGCCGCTCTGCGTGCCAGGGGCGATCTTCACCCGCACCTTGCCGTCGACGGTGGGCACTTCGGCCTGTGTTCCCATGATGGCCTCGGGGATGGTGATGAACAGGTTGTAGATCAAGGTGCTCTCGTCGCGCTCGAAGTCGGGATGGGGCTCCTCTTCGATCAGGACGAGCAGGTCGCCGTTCACGCCGTTGTGCGGGCCGGCGTTGCCTTTGCCTCGCACGGTGAGCTGCATGCCTTCGCCCACGCCGGCAGGGATGTCGATGTCGATGATCTCATCGCCTTTCGTGATACCCTCGCCGCCGCAGTGGGTGCATTTCTTCTTGATGACGGTGCCTTGTCCGCCACAGGTGGGACACACCGAGGCGGTCTGCATCTGACCAAAGAAACTGTTGACGGTCTGCACCACTTGGCCGCGACCGTGGCAGGTGGGACAGGTCTCGGTGGAGCCGTCTTCCGAACCGCTACCGTGGCAATGCGTGCAAGCCACATATTTGTTGACCTTGATCTTTTTCTTCGTGCCGTGGGCGATCTCCTGAAGGTTGAGCTTCACCTTCACGCGGAGGTTGGAGCCGCGCTGCTTGACGGTGCCGCCGCGGCTACCGCCGCCACCGAAACCGCTGAAGCCACTGAAGCCGCCGCCGAAGTCGAAACCGCGACCAAACACACTATTGAGGATGTCGTTCAGGTCGAAGTCGCCGAAACCGCCGAAGCCGCCGCCACCGCTGGCTGAGCCGCCGTCCATGCCGGCGAAGCCATAGCGGTCGTAACGCGCTTTCTTGTTGGCGTCGCTCAAAACGGAATAGGCCTCCGAGGCTTCCTTGAAGTTCTCCTCGGCGGTCTTCTTCTCGGCATCGGTGCCGTTCACCCACTTGTCAGGATGCCATTTGAGGGCGGCCTTACGGTAGGCGCTCTTTATCTCGTCGGGCGTGGAGTTTTTATTCACTCCTAGCACCTCGTAGTAATCTCTTTTTTCTGCCATTATCTATTATCCTTTCTTTCGTTGAAGTGGCTACCACATGTGGCAACCCTACAAATCAATTGCCGACGACCACTCTTGCGAAGCGGATCACCTTGCCGTTCAGCTTGTAGCCTTTCTGGATGACATCCATGACCTTGCCCTTCTTGTCTTCCTCGGGGGCGGGAATAAGGGTGAGGGCCTCGTGCTCGTCGGTGTTGAACTCGGCATCCATGGCCTCGATTTCCTCCAAGCCTTTCTTCTTCAAGGTGTCTTTCAGCTTGTTGAAGATCAAGGTGACGCCTTGCAGGTCGGCCTCGTTGCCGTTCTTCTCCATGTTTTGGAGGGCACGCTCGAAATCGTCAAGCACGGGCAGGATGTCCTTGATGACGTTCTCCGATGCCGTGGCGGTCAAGTCCAGTTTCTCCTTGGCGGTACGCTTGCGGAAGTTGTCGAATTCCGAGAAGAGGCGCAAGAATTTGTCGTTCAGTTCGGCATACTTGGCTTTTTCCTCTTCCAAGGCCTTCTCCTGGGCATGACGGATCTTGAACCGCTTTGACTTTTTGTCCGAAACATTGTCACTCGGAGCCTCTTTGGCTTCGACGGTTTCTTCTTGTTTCTCTTCTACGACAATGGGTTCTTGGTTTTCATCCAAGTCGGGATTGACGATGTCATATACGGCATCGTCTTGATTGTTAACGTTTTCGTTATCAGTCATGATATGTGTGTTTTGCTTTTGTTTCCTTTTTTTGCGCTATGGCACATCAAATCTTTTGCCAAAGCACGTGTTTTGACAAAATGGCAGGGTGGGATAGGTGTGGGCTTAGAGCCGCTCGATGATGGGACCGTTGAGGCTGAGTGCGTTGACGCGCTTGTCGATGTATTGGTAGCCGCGTTCGATTTGGTCGCAGTTGTCGATGATGCTGGTGCCGTCGGCAGAGAGGGCGGCGATGAGCAGGGCGACACCGGCGCGGATGTCGGGCGAGGCCATGCGGATGCCACGCAAGGCATGGGCCTTGTCGAGACCGATGACGTTGGCGCGGTGCGGGTCACAGAGGATGATCTGTGCACCCATGTCGATGAGTTTGTCGACAAAGAACAAGCGGCTCTCGAACATCTTCTGGTGGATGAGCACGGTACCTTTGGCTTGCGTGGCCACAACCAAAACGATACTGATAAGGTCGGGCGTGAAACCAGGCCAAGGCGCGTCGGCTACGGTGAGGATGCTGCCGTCCATGAAGGTCTGCACCTCATAGTGGTCTTGGGCAGGGATGTAGATGTCGTCGCCACGATATTCCATCTGTATGCCGAGCTTGCGGAACACATCGGGGATGATGCCCAGTTGGGCGATGCCTGCGTTCTTGATGGTGATTTCGCTGCCCGTCATGGCGGCCATGCCGATAAAGCTGCCCACTTCAATCATGTCGGCCCAAAGGGTGTGCTCGGTGCCGTGTAGGCGGCTCACACCGTTGATGGTCAGTAGGTTGGAGCCAACGCCTTTGATGTCGGCACCCATGTTGTTGAGCATGGTGCAGAGTTGGACGAGATAAGGCTCACAGGCGGCGTTGAAGATGGTGGTGGTGCCTTGTGCCATCACGGCGGCCATGACGATGTTGGCCGTGCCGGTCACAGAGGCCTCGTCGAGGAGCATGTAGCAACCTTTTAGGCCGCCTTGCTGCACCTTGACTTGATAGCTGTCGAAATCAAAGATGGCTCCGAGTTTCTGGAGGCCGATGACATGGGTGTCGAGTCTGCGACGACCGATTTTGTCGCCGCCGGGCTTGGGCATGTAGGCCTTGCCGAAGCGGGCGAGCATCGGGCCGGTCATCATCACGCTACCGCGCAGCTTCGAGGCGGTGCTTTGGTAGTCGGCGCCTTTGAAATATTCGAAGTTGAGACTTTTCGCCTGAAGCGTGATGTCGTGCCTTGTCGTGCGTTCCACGCTTACCCCCATGCCTTCCAAAAGGGCAATCAAGTTGTTGATGTCGAGGATGTCGGGCAGGTTATGTATGGTGACTTTCTCGTCGGTGAGCAGGCAGGCGCAGAGAATCTGCATGGCTTCGTTCTTCGCGCCTTGCGGGATGATTTCGCCTTGCAGCTTGCAGCCGCCTTTGATTTTCAGTGATGCCATAATTTTCAGCGTTCAGCATTCAGCATTCAGCATTCAGCATTCAGCGCTAAGGCTGACGGCTGATTGCTGATGGCTGACTGCTATTTTATAACTTTCCAAGTTCCTGCATCCGCTTTTTGTATGCGGGGTTGTTCGGGTTGTTCATGTTGGCCTTCAGGTTCGGCACTTTCTTCTTTTTCTTCTTGCCTTGCTGTTGCTGCTGTGGCTTGGGCTGCACCTTGCCGAGGATTTCACCTGTGGCATTCAGCTTCGACTCATCGTTGATGACGAGACGCCCGCCCGAGATGTTCTTCAAGTCGTCGAGAATCACTTGGTCGTTGACGACGCTCTTGTTCCATTCCAAGTAGTTGCGTTTCATCTGTCCGGCCAGCGAGTAGGCGAGGGCCTCACGAATCTCATCGTTTTCCTCCTGCGATGCGGCCTCAATCATCTTGATGAGATATTGCCCGTAGTGGCCGTATTTGATGTCATTGTTTTGATAACCAATATGTTGAGGTTTTCTTTGCTTTTCCATTGGGACGGGCGGAGCGTAAGGACTGTCCACATCGAGTTGGTAGCCCGAAATCATATAGAGATGGTCCCAAAGTTTGTGCTCATAGTCGCTTGATTGCTTGATGCTCGGGTTCATCTGCACCATCACGCTAATGATGTATTTGGCGGCTTCGGTGCGCTGTTCACGGTCTTCAATCTCAGGCAGTTTCTTGATCATCTCCTGTACGCAGCGGCCGTATTCCGAGATGACAATTTGTTCTTTTTCTGTATTGTAGGTTAATCCGGTTCTATCCATTGTTTGTAGATTTTGGGTGCAAAGGTAATGATTATTGTTGAAATGATTATAGTTGAATTGCTGAAAACTTTGTTTCGACGTAGTCATTTGTTAAAAAAGACGCAAAAACTGTCTTTTAATTTGATTTATTGCTATTTTTGCAAGCAAATCAATAAAAGTAAAACTCAAAACAAAAGGACAAAAAGCAAGAATAATATTGTAAATAACTATAATCAAAGCATTTAGACAAATTTCTTCTCATCGAAAATTTGGCGATTTTATGAGAGAGCACTTTATAGGATTTGTAGAAATGCTCATGCGAAAGCGTGAGCTAAATCATTTTCTGAAAGTGCAGGTTACGCCAAATACCTCGATGAGCGGGAAACGATAAGTTCACGCTCTTTTTTTTGTCTGGTGCTGGAAAGACAGCAAAACTAATCAATTAAATCTAGCTAATATGAACAAAGTAATGAAGGCAGCAGCAGCCTTAATGCTAATGGTGGCGGTGTTTCTTGCCGTGGGATGCACGAAAGACAACAGTGGAAGTGTAGCGACAGCCATTCCTCTTGTTGAGACTTCACAGGTGCATGACATTACGGAAACAAAGGCCATAGGTAGTGGTGTGGTCACTTCAGATGGAGGAGGCTCTATAATAGAAAGGGGTGTGTGTTGGAGTAAAAACCAAACACCGATTGTTAGTGGTAACCATGCTATTGCGGGTACAGGTGCAGGAACTTTTTCCTGCGAAATCTTCGACCTTGAGCCGAATACAACCTATTATGTTCGTGCCTATGCCATTAACAGCATGGGCGTCGGCTATGGGAATCAAGTGAGTTTCACTACACTTTCAGGTAGTGGAGGAGGTGTGAATGCACCAGAAGGTGCTGTAAAGGGCATCTATTCAGTGAGTGCTATGGAAAAGGTGTATTTCTCAATGGGTAACTTGCAATACCAAGCTTCTACGGGCACTTGGCGTTTCGCTGAGAAACAGTATTATACCGTTGGAGAAGATGGCAACCAGAATATCTCACCGACATATGATGGCTGGATAGATAGATTTGCTTGGGGGACAAGTGGTTGGAACAGTGGAGCCAACTGCTATCAGCCGTGGAGCATTTCAACAACTAATAGCGACTATTATCCAGGGGGAAGTGATACCAACAACTTAACAGGCAGTTACTCCAATGCAGACTGGGGAGTTTACAATTCCATTTCTAATGGTGGCAACCAAGCTGGAATGTGGCGCACATTGACGCGTCAAGAATGGGTGTTCTTACTGATGACACGATATACTTCATCGGGCATTCGTTATGCTAAGGCACTGGTGAACGGTGTAAAAGGTGTCATCATTGTGCCTGACGATTGGAATGCGACCACTTTCAGCTTGAACAATACCAATGAATTCGGCGATTTTGCCAGCAATGTGGTGAGCGAGATGGTTTGGCAAAATACTTTTGAGCCTGCTGGAGCGGTGTTTCTTCCTTACCAAAGATATTGGTCAGCCACTCATGTTAACCAATACAGCGCTTTCATAGTAGACTTGTATTATTCTTATATTGCAGACGGAGCTCATGCCGAACGTGGCGATCGTCTCTTTGTTCGCTTGGTCTGCCCGGTCGAGTAATATAACAAATGGTTTTAATGTGTAGAGACGGTGCATGCACCGTCTCTACTGTTTTTATATTGCTGTTCCTTCCGCTCCGCCGGGGCTTGCATTCGGTATTGTTTTCGTTTTCGGCAGATGGTTTCAACCCCTGCCGAAAAATTGTAAGCATCAAAGAATTATTTTTTCAAAAATATGTTGATTTTACAATATTTGTATTATTTTTGCAATTGAAATAACATACAAACCTATTCAATATGTCTACAGCAACATTACAAATTCGTGTCGAAGACAGTCTGAAGGAGCAGGCAATGGCTTTATTTGAACGCCTCGGCCTTGATTTGCCGACAGCCATTCGTATCTTCCTGAAAAAGTCAGTTTCGGAGAATGGTGTTCCATTTGAAATCAAGGAGAAACCTCGCGTCTCTGAAAGTGGGTTGGAAGCCTTGCTTGCACTCAATGCCGAGGCTGTGAAGAACGGCAAAGCAGGCATGACAGAGGAGGAGATTGAAGCGGAAATTGCCAAGGCTCACGCTGAAAACAACTGATGGCTATGCGTTATGTTGTAATCGACACCAATGTCATTGTTTCGGCATTGTTGGCCCAAGACCGTCAGCGTTCTGTGCCTTTTGCCATACTCGAAGCGGTTTTCTTGGGGAAGATAACCCCAGTGCTTTCAAAGGATATTTTGTCCGAATATGTTTCTGTGTTGAATCGGGAGAAGTTCGGTTTCAACAAGGAGGGGGTAAAGGTAATCTTGGCGGAGTTGACAAAACAGGCTGTAATAGTTAATCCTGCAAAAACGGAAATAGAATTGCCCGACCCTAAAGATGTCTGTTTTTATGAAGCAGCTGCCGTTTATGAGAATTTGGGTGGCTATTTGGTTTCGGGTAATATGAAACATTTCCCCGATTGCTCTTTTGCGGTGACTCCTACGCAATTAAAAGAGAAACTTGGCCTTTAAAACGAGCCAACTATTCCTTTAATATCGCCAACCGCGCAAACTTCAGCATCAGCATCTTCACGCCGCCGTGGTCGAAATGCACCGAGGCTTTCTTGTTGGCCCCAGCACCGTCGATGCTGAGCACGGTGCCTGCACCGAACTTGGCGTGCATCACCCTCATGCCTTCTTGCAGGAGGTCGGGGTTGGAAGGCTCAAGGTTCTGCGGGATGGGCGTCTCGCTGATGCTTGGTCTGGTTGAAGGCTTGTCCTCGATTTTACGGAAACCGTGCTGTTCAGGCTCGGCAATGGGCCTGCCAAAGCGTCCACCGCCGAAGATGCTTCTGCCGCCCATCGTTGAGGTGCCTCTAAACGAGGCCTTCTGCGTCTGCTCGATGAGGCTGGCGTCGATTTCATCCACGAAGCGTGAACGCTCGCTTAAAGTAAGGTTGCCATAACGGTAACGTTGCTCGGCATAGCTCAAGGTCAACTTGGTCATGGCACGGGTGATGGCCACGTAGAACAAACGGCGCTCCTCCTCCAATTCTTCTCTCGTGCTGAGACTGAGGATGCCAGGGAAGAGGTTCTCTTCCATACCCACGACGTAGACATAAGGGAACTCCAATCCCTTGGCGCTGTGTATGGTCATCAGGCTGACGTAGTCGTTGTCGCCGTCGTCTTTCTTCATCTCGCTGTCGGTGAGCAGGGCCACGTCTTCCATGAACTGCACCAAGTCGACGCGGGCGGTCTCGCCTGTGGTCTCGTCCACCTGGCGGTCGCTGAACTCCATGATGGCGTTGAGCAGCTCCTCCACATTCTCGACCCTTGAGACACCCTCGGGGCTGTCGTCTTCCTTCAGCACCTTGATGAGGCCTATGGTGTTGGTGATGTGTTTGGCCAACTCAAAGGCGTTCATCTTGGCTTGAAGGCTTTGGAAACTCTTGATCATCACCATGAAGTCGCGGAACTTGTTGACGGTGCCCATGTTGAAGTCTTGCGGGAACACGTTGCTCTCCATGCACTTCCAGATGCTCGTGCGTTGCTCGTTGGCCAGGACCATCATGCGTTCGATGCTGGTCTTGCCGATGCCACGGGCAGGGTAGTTGATGATGCGCAGCAGCGCTTGTTCGTCCTCGGGGTTGATGACGACGCGGAAATAGGCTAGCAGGTCTTTGATCTCCTTACGGTCGTAGAACGATAGGCCACCGTATATTTTATATGGTATGTTCTGCTTGCGCAGCGCCTCTTCCATCGAGCGGCTTTGGGCGTTGGTGCGGTAGAGGATGGCGAAGTCCTTGTTGGCGAGGTGGCGCGTCATCTTGTAGCCGAAGATGCTGTTGGCCACCATGGTGCCCTCCTCGGTGTCGCTGTTGGCGTGGATGAGGCCGATGAGTTCGCCCTTTTCCTTGTCGCTCCACACCTTTTTCTTTATCTGGTCCTTGTTGTGGGCGATGACGGCGTTTGAGGCGTTGACGATATTCTGGGTGGAACGGTAGTTCTGCTCCAGTCGGATGAGCTTATAGTCGGGGTAGTCGTTCTTGAAGTTGAGGATGTTCTGTATGTTGGCGCCACGGAAAGCGTAGATGCTTTGGGCGTCGTCGCCCACCACGCAGATGTTCTCGAAGAGGGCCGCGATGCGCTTCACGATGAGGTATTGGGCAAAGTTGGTATCCTGGTACTCGTCGACGAGGATGAACTTGAAGTGGTTCTGGTATTTGTAGAGCACATCTGGGTTGTCACGCAGCAGGATGTTCGTGAAATACAAGATATCGTCAAAATCCATGGCGTTGGCGCGGTGCAGGCGTTCGTTGTAGAGTTTGAACAGCTGTGCGATGAGGGGTTTGTTGGCCTTGCGGTCGGTTTCCTGAATCTCGGGGTCGTTGGCGTAGTCCTCGGGCGAGTATAGGCTCGACTTGGCCGCCGAGATGCGCGACAGCACCTGCTTGGCAGGGTATACCTTGGTGTCGAGGCTCAAGTCCTTCAAGATTTGTGTGATGAGGGCTTTGGAGTCGTCGGTGTCGTAGATGGAGAAGTTGGCCGTGAAGCCGATCTTTTCCGCCTCGATGCGCAGGATGCGGGCGAAGATGGAGTGGAAGGTGCCCATCCACACGTTGCGCGCGTCGCTGGCGTTGACGAGTTGCATGATACGTTCCTTCATCTCGCGGGCGGCCTTGTTGGTGAAGGTGAGGGCCATGATGCTGAAGGGGTCGACGCCTTCTTGTATCATGTAGGCGACGCGGTAGGTGAGGGCGCGGGTCTTGCCCGAGCCGGCACCGGCAATCACCATCACGGGGCCTTCTATAGTGGTTACGGCCTCTCTTTGAGGCTCGTTGAGGTCTTTCAATAGGTCAATCATTGGGTTGCTCGTTTGGAACGCAAAAATAATAAAAATTGGGAAAGGAAATTGTACTTTTTGTTTACATTTGCATCGTAAAATGCAATTGACTCTATGCCAGACAAGAAAATAAAAGGGAGCCTGAGCAGTATCGTCGACAAGATGAACAAAACCTATGACGGCCTGATAGGGGAGGGTTTCAACCTCGGCCTGGACCGCCGTGTCGTGCCAGTGATGGCCGATGGTGTGGTTGTGGGATGGAAGATGCAGCGCCTCGAGAACGATGTCTGGGTGGATCTGGATGAAAAGCCCTTCGCCACGATGGAGGCGTTGATTGTATTTTATAAAGGCAAGGAATAGGGCTTCAACGTAAAGAAAAATAGTCTCTTTGTTTTGTGTGTATTTCTTGAGGATTTCTCAATACAAAATCCCTTTCATTTTCTCCAAGTCACTCATGGTCATCTCAGGGTGCTGCGCCCCGATGCGTTTGATTTCCTCGAAGGACAAATCCCACCAATCTCTTTGGCCAAATCCTTTCTTGCCGTCGCCTATCATCTCCATGAACTCGGACTCCGACAGCACCTGAAGCGGTGCGCCTTTCTCAATCATCTGCATGGCCTTTTTCTGCTTGCCAGACATGCCTTCCTCGCCTACGATACGATAATCCTGCTGACCCACAACGAGGAAGTCCGTTGATCGGGTCAAGGTGTCTTTGGCGCGACCGCCAATGTCCAACACCATCCGCATCATGTCCTGGCGAGGCATGCTCATCGTGCCGGTGAACACCACCTCTTTGTCGTAGAACGGGTTTTCATCGTCGAAGCCTTCCTCGTCGGCTTCGTATTCCTTGGCGAATTGGTTGAGGCTGTCCCTGCTTGAACGCTCATGTAGCCGGTTAAAGGGCTGATAGGCGTTGCCATCGAAGCTGCCGAAACGATAATGGTACTTTTCAACAAGTTCGTCTATGCTGTCAACCTCGGCTTTTTCGCACAAGGCAAGCATCAGCTTGGCCGTCATCAAGGCATCGTTTCCGGCTCGATGATGTCCTTCAACGGTGATGCCGAAGTAGTTGCACAGCGATTCGAGGCCGTAGCTGTAAAAGCCAGGCAGCACGAATTTGGCGAGGGCACAACTGCACACAAAGCGGAACTCAGGATAGGGCAGGCCACGGAGGCTGCACTCTTCACGAATGACACCCATGTCGAATGGAGCATAATGCGCAACAACGATGTTGTCACGCAGCCTCTTGGCGAATATCGGCCAAACCTCTTCGAAACCATGGGCGTACTCGGTGTCGGATGGCCCTATGCCGTGGATATAGGTGTTCGATGGATTGTAGTGGTTGTTATCGGGGCGGATGAGGCTGGTGATGGTATCGGTGATTTTGCCATCGGCCACGGTAACTAGGCCGATTTCGCAAGCTGACGCTCGGCTTGAAGTGGCTGTCTCGAAGTCGAGGGCCGCAAAGGTGATGCCGTTCATTTCGTTTTGTTCCTTTTAGTTATGCCATGTGATTAGACAAAAAAATCAGCCGTAAAAGGCTGATTTTCAATCTTTGTGACCCGGCTGGGGCTCGAACCCAGGACCCCAACATTAAAAGTGTTGTGCTCTACCTGCTGAGCTACCGAGTCATCGCGGTTTTTTTGCGGCTGCAAAAGTACTACTTTTTTCGTTATGACGGCTTTTCAGCCTAAACTTTTTTTCATTCGTCAAGCCATCCCTTACCCTGGCGCACGATAACAATCTCATTGTCAGTGCAATCCACGACGGTACTCTCTTCGTTCTCGCCCGCGCCTCCATCGATGACGATGTCCACCAAATCCTTGTAACGGTCGTGGATTTCCTCGGGGTCGGTGAGGTAGGGGTTGATCTCGTCTTCCTCGTCGGACAACGAGGTGGTCATGATGGGCGATCCGAACTCCCTGACGATGTTGGTGATGATGGGCTGGTCGGGGATACGGATACCGATGGTCTTCTTCTTGCTCTGGAAGATGCGCGGGATGTTGTTGTTGGCCTCCAAAATGAAGGTGAACGGCCCTGGCAGGTTGCGCTTCATCATCTTGAAGACGTCGTTGTTGATGGGTCGGGTGAACTCACTCAACATGCTGAGGTCGTGGAAGATGAACGAGAAGTTGGCTTTCTCCTTCTTGATGCCCTTGATCTGGCAGATGCGCTCAAAGGTACGCGGGTTGTTGATGCAGCCGCCCAGACCATACAAGGTGTCGGTAGGGAAGATGATGGTGCCACCGTCGGCCAAACATTCCAGAATCATCTTGACATAACGAGGGTTCGGATTTGTCGGATAGAGTTTGAGTATCATGGCTTTACAAAAAATCGTGCAAAAATAATCAAATTGTTGAGAACGGAAACGAAAAACCCTTATTTTTGCAGTCCATCTACGGGATACTTTCCTTCGATAAACTCAGGAACCATCCCGCAGATGTTTTTTGTTTTTATAACCTAAATTGAATTCACTATGGGAGGCTTCTTCGGCACTGTACTAAAAAAACCTTGCGCCCAGGACTTGTTCTACGGCATTGATTATCACTCACATCTCGGCACCAAGCGCGCGGGCATGGTAACCCACGACGGCTCGGTGTTCCACCGCTCCATCCACGACATCGAGAACACTTATTTCCGCACCAAGTTCAGCGATGAGATGGGTGCGAACAAATTCACCGGAAACAGCGGCATCGGCGTCATCAGCGACACCGACGCACAGCCTATCATCGTCAACTCTCACCTCGGCAAGTTCGCCATCGTCACGGTGGCCAAGATCAACAATATCGATGAACTTGTCGAAGGCTGCCTCGAGAACAAGCAGCACTTTGCCGAGCTGAGCATGGGCTTCACCAACCCCACCGAACTGGTGGCCTTGCTCATCACCCAAGGCGAGGACTTCGTCGACGGCATCAAGAACGTATATAATAAGGTGAAAGGCTCCTGCTCGATGCTCATTCTTACCGAGGACGGTATTATCGCGGCACGCGACTTCTACGGTCGCACGCCCATTGTGGTCGGCAAGAACGACGACGGCTATGTGCTGGCCTTCGAGAGTCACAGCTACATTAACCTTGACTATACGACCTGCTACAGCTTGGGACCGGGCGAGATCGTCAAGGTGACGTGCGATGGCGTGCAGCAGATGCTGGCACCCAACCCGAAGAAGCAGGTGTGCTCTTTCCTGTGGATCTATTACGGCTTCCCCGCCACCGACTACGAAGGCATCAATGTGGAGGAGGCGCGTTACAACGAAGGCCGCGAGATGGGCAAGCACGACTATGTCGACCTCGACTACGTCTCCGCCATCCCCGACTCAGGCATTGGCATGGCCTTGGGTTATTCCAACGTCCGCAAGATTCCGTATCTGCGTGGCGTCGTGAAGTACACACCCACCTGGTCGCGCAGTTTCATGCCTGTCAACCAAAGTCAGCGTGAGCATGTGGCCAAGATGAAACTCATCCCCAACAGGGCCTTGCTTGAAGACAAGAAGGTGGCTTTCTGTGACGACAGCATCGTGCGCGGCACTCAGCTGCGCGACAACGTGAAGATGCTCTACGACTACGGCGCCAAGGAGGTGCATGTGCGCATCAGCTGTCCGCCTTTGATGTACGGATGCCCCTTCCTCAACTTCTCGGCTTCCAAGACCGTCATGGAACTCATCACACGCCGCTGCGTGAAGGAAATGGAAGGCGACGACAACAAGAACATCGAGAAGTACTGCGACCCGACGACACCCGAATATGCCAACCTCATCGAGATGCTGCGCAAACATGTCGGTGTGGACTCGTTGAAGTTCAACGCTTTGGACAGCGTGGTGAATGCCATCGGCCTGCCCAAATGCGAGCTTTGCACGCATTGCTTCGACGGTTCGAGTTACGGCCACGAATAAAAATTTGCGGATTTCGCTTGCCAATCCAAGAAAAGTCCGTACTTTTGCATCGGGTAAGTCTTATACGACCAGCTCCCTCTGAAATCCCCCAGGACAGGAATGTAGCAAGGGTAGGAGGTTGTAGCGGTGCGATATGAGTAGCTTACCCTTCTTTGTTTATAAACACGAAATACAACCGATAAAATGAAAAAACTGATGATTTGCATTGGAATGGTCGCTGCTTTGGTGGGTTGCACGACGAAGCAGGACGATACCGCCGAACAGGCCCAACCCCAAGAGGAGTTCAAGTACCTGGTGGACGAGTTCGCCGACTTGAGGATCATGCGTTACCAGATCCCGGACTGGGACCAACTGACGCTGCAACAGAAGAGTTACATCTATTATCTGGGCGAAGCCGCGAAATGTGGTCGCGACATCCTTTTCGACCAGAACTTCAAGTATAACCTGAAGATCCGCAAGACCATTGAGGCCGTGCTGAACTCGTATCAAGGCGACCGCGAGAGCGAGGATTTCCAGAATTTCGTGGTCTATGCCAAGCGAGTGTTCTTCAGCAACGGCATCCATCACCATTATGCCGAGGACAAATTCTTCCCTGAGATCAATGAGGCCTATTTCGCCGAGCTGGTGAAAGGCAGCGACGAAGCTTTGCTGCCGCTTAGCGAAGGCGAGACGGTCGATGATTTCATCGCTTTCTTGACGCCCGTCATTTTCGACCGCGACCTTTATAGGATACGGCGCAGCAGCGAAGACGACATCATCGTCAACTCGGCGGTGAATTTCTATCAAGGTGGACTCACCAAGCCGGAAGTGGAAGCTTTCTATGACCGTATGCGCGTTCCCAACGACCCCACCCCGATTTCCTATGGTCTGAACTCAAGGCTGGTGAAGGAAGACGGTCGCATCTATGAGGATGTTTACAGGGCCGACGGTTTGTATGGCGAGGCTATCCAAGCCATCATCGGCTGGCTTGAGAAGGCCAGCGCTGTGGCGGAGAATGACATCCAACGTGCATATACCCAGAAACTTATCGAATACTACACCACCGGCGATTTGGAGACATGGGATGCCTACAACATCGCATGGGTGCAGGATTCCGTTTCCCATATCGACTTCGTAAACGGCTTCATCGAAGATTATGGCGACCCGATGGGCATGAAGGCCACTTGGGAGGCCATCGTCAACTTTAGGGACATGGAGGCCACCGTACGTTCCAATACCATCAGTGAGAATGCCCAATGGTTTGAGGACAACTCACCCGTCGACCCGCGCTTCAAGAAAGAGGAATGCCGTGGTGTGTCGGCCAAGAGCATCATCGTCACCACCTTGGGTGGCGACTGCTTCCCCTCGCCCCCGATTGGCATCAACCTGCCCAATGCCGATTGGATCCGTAAGGACTTCGGCTCCAAGTCGGTGACCATCACCAACCTGATGGAGGCCTACGACAAGGCCGCCGACGAATGCCCGAGGAGCGTGTTGGCCGAGTTCGCCTACTCCCAGGAAGAGATCGACCTTTGCAAGAGATACGGCTCGGATGCCGATGTGGTGCATACCAATCTGCACGAATGCCTCGGCCATGGTTCTGGCAGACTGTTGCCGACCACTGCACCGAATGCTTTGAAAGAGTATAGCTCCACCCTTGAGGAGGCTCGTGCCGACCTCTTCGGTCTGTACTATCTGGCCGACCCGAAGTTGGTTGAGCTGGGTGTGATGCCCGATCCCGATGCCTACAAGGCAGAGTATTGCTCCTACATCCGCAACGGCATGATGTCGCAGCTGGCTCGCGTCGAGTTGGGTAAGGACGTCACCGAGTCGCACATGCAGAACCGCAAACTGATTGCTGAGTGGTGCTATGAACACGGCCAAGCCCAAAACGTCATCGAACGTAAGGAGCGTGACGGGAAGACCTATTTCGTCATCAACGATTTCGAGGCATTGCGCGGTTTGTTCGGCGAGTTGCTGGCTGAGGTGCAGCGCATCAAGAGCGAAGGCGACTATGCCGCAGGCAAGGCCTTGGTGGAGCGTTATGCCGTGAAGGTCGACCTCGCGTTGCATAGAGAGGTGAAGGAACGCTACGAGGCCCTGGGATTGAAGCCTTACGGTGGCTTCATCAACCCGGAGATTGTGCCTGTCGAGGAGAACGGCCAAGTGGTGGACTACCGCATCGAATATCCCACGGATTTCCTCGAGCAGCATCTGCAATACGGAAAGAGATACAGCTTCCTGAAGCCTTGATTTTATAGTTCACGCCATGAAAAAAGTCCATTTTATCGCCATCGGTGGCAGTGCCATGCACAATCTCGCCATCGCCTTGCACCGCAAGGGTTATGAAGTCACGGGCTCGGACGACGAGATCTTCGAGCCTTCCAAGTCGCGTCTTGCCAATGAGGGCATCCTGCCTCCGCAGTGGGGATGGTATCCCGAGAAGCTCGACAAGTCGTATGACGCCGTCATCCTCGGCATGCATGCCCGCATCGATAATCCTGAACTCGTTCGTGCCCAAGAGCTGGGCCTGAAGGTGTATTCCTATCCTGAATACCTCTACGAACAAAGCAAGGACAAGACGCGCATCGTCATCGGCGGCAGCCACGGCAAGACGACGATTACTTCCATGATCCTACACGTGCTGAAACAGGTTGGCATTGAGACCGATTTCATGGTGGGAGCGCAACTTGAAGGTTTTGACGTAATGGTGCGCCTCAGCGAGACGGCGAAATATATGGTGATGGAGGGCGACGAATACCTCACTTCGCCAATTGACCGTGTGCCGAAGTTCCACCATTATCATCCCCATATCGCTGTCATCAGCGGCATCGGCTGGGACCATGTCAACGTGTTCCCGACCTTCGACAACTATTTGGAACAGTTCCGTATCTTCGTCCGTACCATCGAGCCGGGCGGTTGCCTGATCTATGATCAAACCGATGTGGAAGCCGACAAAATCGCCCAAGGCGCACAATGCCAGACTTTCGGCTATGGTGTGCATCCTTTCGAGAGTGAAGGCGTCAAGACGACGCTGCTTCTGCCCGACGGCAGTAGGAAGGAAGTGGGCGTGTTTGGCAGCCACAACATGAAGAACATCAACGCGGCAAGGCTGGTGTGCAAGCAGTTGGGCGTCACCGACGAGCAGTTCTATGAGGCCATCGCCACCTTCAAAGGTGCTGCAAGACGTTTGGAGTTGCTGTTCGACAACGGCGACAACTACGTTTTCCGCGACTTTGCCCATGCTCCGTCGAAGGTGAATGCCAGCGTGAAGGCCTTGCGCGAGCAGTTCCCCGAAAAGCACTTGATTGCCGTGTTTGAGTTGCACACCTACAGCAGCCTCAGCGAGGTCTTCATCGACCATTACCGTGATGCTTTGAAGCTCGCCGACACGGCTATCGTCTTCTACGACCCGCATGCCGTGGCCATCAAGAAGCTGGAGCTGATGCGCGACGAGCGCATCGTCGAGGGCTTCGGTCGTCCCGATTTGAAGATCGTCCACAACAAGGCTGGGCTGGTGGAGTTGTTACAAAAAGGCCAACGACACAATGCCGTTGGCGCTTTCATGAGTTCGGGCGACTTCAACGGTCTGACGACCGATGACTTGAAGGCGCTCTATGCCTAAAACTGGAATCTCTGTCTGTCGATATTTACATTGTATTTGACATTCGAGATCGTGTAGGTGTCGACGTCGCCGCTGTAGTCGTATAGTACGATTTCCTTAAGCAACAGGCTGTCGGCATGGTACTTGAACACGACCTGCTTGTAGCCGATGCCGATGAGTTTCTTTCTCTTAATGGTACCTGTAATGATGTGATAGCCGCCCTCGGTCTTGGTGGTCAGGGCGTAGTTGTTTTCGTCGGCCAAGTCTTGGATGCGGCCTTGGAAACCATAGAGGAAGATGTTGCTCAGCGACTGCATCATGCCGCCGTCCCTCAGCCTGAATGTGCCGTGAAACAGCCCGATGTCCATCTTGATTTTCTTCTCGTTGACGATCATATAGCTGTCTTCGGAGAACAGCGCGGCGAATTCGTTGGGGGCAACGAAATAGAGCTTGCCTTGTTGCGAGGTGGTCTTGCTCGGCTTGACCATGGTGTTGCTCAAGTCGGCTTCAAACGAGGTGATTCTGCCATTGACGGCTTTGATCTGGTTCAGCAAGGCGACATCCTGGGCCTGCAACTGCAAGGCGAAAAGGATGGTTGTAAATAGAATGAGTGCTTTCTTCATCGGTTTCTTATTTATCCAAGCTCATCAGGAACTCTTCGTTGTTGATGGTCTTGGCCACACGGTCTTTCAGGAATTCCATAGCCTCAAGCGGCGTCATGTCGGCGAAGTGGTTGCGCAAGGCCCACACACGAGCCAAGGTGCGCTCGTCGACCAAGAGGTCGTCGCGGCGCGTGCCCGATGCCACGATGTCGATGGACGGGAAGATACGCTTGTTCGACAGGCGACGGTCGAGCTGCAGCTCCATGTTGCCGGTGCCCTTGAACTCTTCGAAGATGACTTCGTCCATCTTGGAACCGGTGTCGATAAGGGCGGTGGCCAGGATGGTCAACGAGCCGCCGTTTTCGATCTTACGGGCAGCGCCGAAGAAACGTTTCGGCTTCTGCAGGGCGTTGGCTTCCACGCCGCCGGTGAGCACCTTACCCGATGCGGGCGAGACGGTGTTGTAGGCACGTGCCAGACGCGTGATGGAGTCCAAAAGGATGACCACGTCGTGGCCGCATTCGGTGAGGCGCTTGGCCTTCTCGAGGACGATATTGGCAATCTGCACGTGCTTCGAGGCGGGCTCGTCGAAGGTCGAGGCGATGACCTCGGCATTGACGCTGCGCTGCATGTCGGTGACCTCCTCGGGACGCTCGTCGATGAGCAGGATGATGAGGTACACCTCGGGGTGGTTGGCGGCGATGGCGTTGGCCACTTCCTTCAGCAGCACGGTCTTACCGGTCTTGGGCTGGGCCACAATCAAGCCACGCTGGCCCTTGCCGATGGGGGCGAAGAGGTCCATGATACGCGTCGAGATGGTGCAGCCTTGGTGTCCCGTGATGTTGAACTTCTCGTTGGGGAACAACGGGGTGAGGTAGTCGAAGGGGATGCGGTCGCGCACCTCCTCGGGTCTGCGGCCGTTGATGAGGTCGACCTTGACCAAGGGGAAGAACTTCTCGCTGGCCTTGGGCGGGCGGATGACGCCGAGGACGGTGTCACCAGTCTTGAGGCCCATCAGCTTGATTTGCGACTGCGATACGTAGACGTCGTCGGGCGAAGGCAGGTAGTTGTAGTCGGAAGAACGCAGGAAACCGAAGCCCTCGGGCATGATCTCGAGCACGCCTTCGGCGCTCACGCTGCTGTCGAACTGGCTCAGCAGGTCGTCGCGGCGCGGACGCTGATCGTTACGGTCTTGCTTGTCTTGTTTCTCTTGTCTGTCTTGCTTTTCTTGCCTGTCTTGCTTCTCTTGTCTGTCACGTTTGGGAGCATTGGTCTCTGCAACAGGAGCCTCCTCAACGGTTTTCTCTGGCTCTGCGGCGGGGTTCTCTTTGGCGGGGACGGCTTCGGCGTTTTCGCGGTTGCGTTTGCGTTTCTCCTTGAAGTTTTCCTTCTTCTCGTGTTTGCGCTTCGGCTCGGGGGCCTCCTCGACGGGAGCGGCTACAGGCTCGGGCTCGGCCACGGATTCGGGTTTTGGTGCCGACGCCTCCGTTGCCTGGGGCGCGTTCTGGCGTTGCCACTCGTTGACGTTGGCTTCGGCGGTCTTGCTGATGCGCGGACGCTTGGTGCGCTTGGCTTGCGGCTCGTCGACGGGAGCCTTGTCTTGGGCTTCCACAGGGCGGGCTGCAGGCTCGCTTTTCTCTTTTATCTGTGTTTCGACGTTGGCAGGGAACTCAATGACGGGCTCGACTTTGGGCTCCGGCTTGTCGTTTTTCTTGGTTTTCTGTTTCTTGGGTTTCGCGGCCTTCTTGATGTCAGGGTGATCCACCTGATGGTCGATGATGTCGTAAATCAGCTGGGTGCGGTCACGGTTTTCATCATCGATGCCCATCTCGGTCGCAATGATTTTGAGGTCGTCCAACGACTTCTCGTTGAGTTCAAAAATGTTGTACATAAAAAATTGGTGTGATAAATTCCGAACGGAATATTAAAGGTGATACAATAAATTCGGGGAACACTTTGGATACGGCCATGGCTCTATTGGCTCGTAAAAGTGGCGCAAAGGTAGGACTTTTTTTTTGATTGGCAAGTTTTTGCGAAAAAAATCGTATTTTTGCGCCGAAATAATAAATCGAATCATCATGTCACAAAGATTGCAATCCATTTTCTTTTTCCTTTCAGCTGTGCTTTTTGCGCTGCTGTTTTTCCTTCCTCTGGCCGACTATTTCGGAGAGCTGAACATCCTGCGTTTCAATGTCTACGGTGTTGAGTCCAAACTGCCCGACGGCACTGTTCCGTTCAAGACGGCGTTCAGCCTGCCGGTGCTTATCCTGACGGTCACGGCGATGCTCCTCAGCGGCTATCTTGCCATGGGACTCTTCCGCGCCGTCAAGTTGGCTCAGTTCCAGAAGCTGCTGAAGATAGCTCATATCGACATCATCGTCATCGTGGCATGGATTGCTGTGGTGTTTGCCTATTACATCCGTGTCATCGGCAATCCGATCGGTGCCACCCCATCTTTCAAGGTGGGTGCATTCCTGCCTTTGGCCGCCCTGCTGCTGACGATTGCCGCTGCCTCTGGTCTGAGGAAGGATATCAAAAAGGTGCGTTCCACCGACCGCATCCGCTGATAAGTGAAAGGACATGACAAACGAAAGCCGACCTCGTTGCGGGGTCGGCTTTGTCGTTTCAGTAGAGTCTGTTTCTGTCGAGTTGGAAGATCTCCGTGTCCTTGAAGGTCTTCCCGTCGACGACCATTCGGATGAAAGTGATCTGCTTGTGGAAGCCCGAGTTGCCCGCCGCGCCCGGGTTGATGTGGAGCACGTTGAGCTTCTTGTCGTACATCACCTTTAAGATGTGCGAGTGCCCGCAGATGTACAGGTCGGGTTTCTTCTCTTCCAGGATGTATCTCACCTCTGGCATGTAATGGCCGGGATAGCCGCCGATGTGGGTCATGTAGACGTCCACGTCCTCAACATGGAAAAACAGGTCTTCGGGATACTGCAGGCGCACCACGTGGTCGTCGACATTGCCATGGACGGCGCGCAAGGGCTTGAATGCAGCCAAGGCCTCCGCCGTCTCTATATTTCCGATGTCGCCCGCATGCCACAACTCGTCGACATCCTTGAAGAAGTCGAACAACTGTGGGATGAGGGTGCAATGCGTGTCAGATAATATCCCGATTCGTTTCATGGTTACTTCAGATTCACCATAAACCCGATCGCCAACACTTCCTTGAACTGCACTTTGGAGCCTTCGATTCTCAAGCCAGCCTCGTCATAGAACGGGATGTCGTAGTCGTAGATCAGGTGCGTGGCGAGGTTGCAGTTGAGCCAGTCGTTGACCTTCAAGACGAGCATGTTCTGCCAGTCCACGTCGACGCGCTCGGGGTGGTTGAGGTAGTTGGAGAACAGCTCAAGCTTCGAGTTGAAATCGATGTTTTGGGCCAGGGGATATTGGAACTTGGCCACGGCGCGAGCACCAAACTCATAGCGGACTTTGGCGAAGTTGGTGTGTACAACGGTGTCGTTCTTGTCCAAATCGTTGACGCCGAAAGCGCCTTCTTCAGCCAAGCGGTCGTCGTTGACGATGGTCATGCGGCCGGTGACAGGGGAGAAGTAGAGTGAGAAGTGCGGGTTGGGTGCCCATTCAATACCAAGACCCAAGCTGACATAGGCCGGGGCGAGGAACTTTGAGATGTAATTGGTGGAGTCGTTCGCGTAGTCGAAGCCGTAGGCAAACTGCGAACGGAAGGCCAACTCAGCGCCGTAATTGAGGTGCTCGGTGGCTTTCAAGGCAGCCAAAGAGGTGAACTCGATCTTATCGTCGGTCTTGATGGGTTTGTGATTGAAATCGAAATAGCTGTACCCCAATGAGGTGTTCAAAGTGTTGTCCCACTTGAAGCTGCCATTCAGATAGTGGATTTCGTAGTTGAAAATGCCTTGTCCGCTGATGGTGTTTTGTCCGCCAGCAGCCCAGTTGGTGTAGGAACTTTGTCCGAAGTTCAAGCCGATGTTGCCCTTGTGGCTCCAGCCTTGAGGCAGTTCGTCCTGCGCAAAAGTGGCGATAGCGAACAAAAGCGCCACCGCAGTAAGTAAAACTCTTTTCATCATATTGATTATTAAATTGTTATAATTCTTCTTCAAACTTTAAACTCTAAACTTAAAACTACTCTCAACTCTCAACTCTAAACTCTAAACTAATAACTATTCCCGTCTTGGAAATTCCGGTTTCCGATGCTGAAAGTGATATCTTGCATGTTGCTGCTGCGTACGTATTTGCCGTTTTTCTCGGCAGGCAGCCAGATGGTGTTTTGCAGGAGGCGGATGGCTTCGTTGTCGCATCCACCGCCGACCGAGTTGACGACCACGATGTTAGAGACGCTGCCGTCGGTCTCCACCACAAAGCTCAGTCTGACCGTGCCTTGGATCTCCCGCTCTCTGGCTGCGGCGGGGAATTCAAGGTTGGAGACGATGTAGGTGGCCATGTTGCTGCCATCGGCGAAATAGGGTCGGGCAACCTCTTCCAGCTGTCGGCGCTCGTAGATGACATACGACGTGTCGGCTTCCAGCGAGAGTGGAGCCGTGAGGCGCGTGTGGCGCTTCCAATAACGCTTGTAGCTCTTGGCCACAAAGTCCACTTCATAGTCGAAGTCGTATTCGGCGGGCAGGCCGCTGATGAGGGCAGGCTTCCAAAGGATGGTCTTCGCCAGGTGGAGCGCGATGGGAGTGGCGGCTTCGCTGAAACTCGATTTCACCGTGTATTGGCTCGCCACACCTTGTGCGTCAGTGTGGATGCTGATGATCACCTTGCCGCTGTTGCTTTGGGCGAGGTCGGCTTCAGGATAGACAAGGTTCTGCGTGATGTATTCCTTAGTGTAGCTCCATCCTGCAATGGGTTCAGGGACAGTGACTTGAGCATGAAGATTCAACCCGAAGACGAGGACTGCGAGCACGAGGATGGCTTTTGTAGTTTTCATAGCATTCGTTTTTTATGGTTTTGATAATGCAAAAGTAGCAAATCTTTGGCAAAAATCTCTAATTTTGCCGAAAATTTGAAGCGATGGAAGACAATTACAAGAACAATATGGTGTTCGGCATCCATCCTGTGCTCGAACTGATTCGTTCGCAGAAGGAGATCGAGAAGGTATACATCCAAGGCGGCACGCGTGCGCCCGAGATCTCGGAGATCGCCAACACATGCCGAGCCAACGGTGTGCCTGTGCAGTTTGTGCCTATCGAGAAGATGAACCGCCTGACGCGCAAGAACCATCAAGGTGTGGTGGCCTTCATCTGTCCGATTGAGTACCAGCCGCTGGAGAAGGTGGTGCAGATGGTCTTCGAGGACGGCCGCGACCCCTTCATCCTGATGCTCGACCGTGTGACCGACGTTCGCAACTTTGGTGCCATAGCCCGCACGGCCTATGCCGCCGGCGTTGACGCCATCGTCATCCCCAGCCATGGCTCGGCCTCCATCAACGGCGACGCGATGAAGACCTCCGCAGGGGCGCTTTCCTTGATCAATGTGTGCCGTGTGGAAAACTTGAAGGATGCCATCGACTTCCTGAAAGCCAGCGGTCTGCGTGTGGTTGGCTTCACCGAGAAGGCACATGATAGTCTTTGGAAATCCGATCTCACAGGCCCGCTCTGTGTGATGATGGGCTCGGAGGAAGACGGCATCAGCCCTGCGTACCTCAAACGTCTTGACGGACATTTGATGATTCCCATGCCTGGCGACATCGACTCGCTGAATGTCTCTGTGGCCACGGGAATTGTATGTTTTGAAGTGGTGAGGCAGAGGGTGGGATAACCCTAATGAGATTGAAGGTCAAGGCAGAGGATGTCGCGTTCGAGTCCTCCGTACTTGTTGGCTCCCTTTTTTATCGGCTTGAATCCCTTGGCTACGAAATTGTCGTAGCTGAACCTGTTGGTAGGTGCCACGGTGCAGAGCATCTTGCTGGCGCCCATCTCCAATGCCTTTTTGGAAAAGATGTCGACGAGGCTTTGTTGTAAGCCGTAGCCTCGCCATTCAGGAGCGACCATCACCGCGTCGAAGGTGACGGTTTCCTGAGCAGGCAAACCGAGGTCGTCGGCAAGGTTGCGCTCCGATTTGCGGTTGTTCACCATGACGGCAAAAGCAGCCATGCTGTCCTCGCAGTCGATGACAAGGATTTGGTCAAGGTGCATCGATTCAATCAGTTCGTTGCGGCTCAACGGGAAAAAGATGTCCTTGTCGGCCAGGCCTTCCATGATGCGCTCCTGCAACTCCAGTATGGGCGTGATGTCCTCAAAACAAGCTTTGCGAACCTCGAAGGTCTTGCTTTTCAATTGGAGTGTGTTGACATGGCGATCACCTATGCCGGAATCACACATGAAGGTCTTGTTGCTGAGATAATTGTCGCAGAAACAGTACTCGTAGCCTACGACAAGATGGTGCTCTCCTTTGTTGTTGGCATTCTCTTCGTCTCGGTAGGCTTTCCAAACGGAATAGAGCTCGAAGATTTGGGCGTAGGATGAGGAGGTCGGAAGTAGATAGTGCTCTTGGATATAGGGGTTGTTGGCGAAAAGGAAGAAGCGGTAGCCGAAAAGGTCGTCGAGGTCTTTGATCTGGGCGATGTTGTGATGCACCAAGAGGTAAAGGTTTTCGAAGAAAGTGCAATAGAACGCGACCTCGGTGTCGTCGACGTCCTTCCACATTTCCTTTGAATTGTCTTTCGTGAAATAGGCTTTCTCCAACACTGCGTACACCTTCATCAGTTTGTCGTTCTCATGGAAGTAGTTGTTTTGGCTGATAAGCATGTCGCAGCAAGTCACTTCTTGTCCGTTGCGTAATTCAACGGCAATGAAAATCGTTCCAATCAGGGTGGCAGCCAGCGAGAAGACCCCCACGGCCGCCTCATCGCCCATCTTGATGTATGAGACTGCAAAGATGCTTGCGATGATCATGAAAATCATTGCGAAGATGATGGTCGTCTTCTTGAAAAGTAGTTTTTGCCTGCTTTTGTTTTTCATTGTGAGGGTCTCCTTGCTGTATTGCGTGATGTCATACGATTGATGACGTGTTATTTCAGGTATTTATCCAACCAGTTATAGAACCGTCTCTGCCAGAGAACGCCGTTTTGGGGTTTCAGCACCCAGTGGTTCTCGTCGGGGAAATAGAGGAACTCGGCATCGAGGCCGCGAAGGATGGCGGCATTGTAGGCCTGCATACCTTGCGTGAAGCAGATGCGGTAGTCGAGACCGCCGTGGATGACGAGGATGGGCGCGGTCCATTTGTCGACGAAGAGGTGAGGCGAGTTGGCGTAGGTCTTGCGGACGATTGGGTCGTTCCAGTTCCAGAAGGGGCCGCCGAGGTCCCAGTTGACAAACCACATCTCCTCGGTCTCAAGGTATTGCGCTTCGAGGTTGAACATGCCGTCGTGGGCAATGAGGGCCTTGAAGCGGCCGTCGTGGTGACCCGCCAGCCAGTACACGCTGAAGCCGCCGAAGCTGGCACCCACGGCACCGAGGCGGTTCTCGTCGATGTAAGGCTCCTTGGCAAGTTCGTCGATGGCGCTGAGGTAGTCTTTCATGCACTGCCCGCCGTAGTCGCCGCTGATCTCCTCAAGCCACTCTTGACCGAAGCCGGGCAGGCCGCGACGGTTGGGGGCCACGACGATGTAGTCGTTGGCAGCCATCATCTGGAAGTTCCAGCGGTACGACCAGAACTGGTTCACGGTGCTTTGCGGTCCACCTTCGCAGTAGAGCAGGGCAGGGTATTGTTTGTTGGCATCGAAATGCGGAGGATAGATGACCCACACGAGCATGTCCTTGCCGTCGGTGGTCTTCACCCAACGTTCCTTGACCTCACCCATGGTGAGTTGTGCGAAGATCTTGTCGTTGACGGTGGTGATCTGCGTGGCCTCGCCTGTGGCAGGATTCACGCTGAAGAGTTCCGTCGGGTGGCTCATCGATTGGCGGCCGGCGATGAGGTTGTCGCCGTTGCATTGCACAGAGATGTAGTTGTGGACACCTTCTGTCAGCTTTGCGATCTCGCCGCTTTCGATATTGAGGGCGTAGAGTTGGTCGGTGGCGTAGGCGTCGCTGATGAAGTAGAGGGTCTTGCTGTCGTCGGCCCAGCTGAAGCCCGTGCAGCACTGGTCGAACTTGGCCGAGTAGTCGGTCATTTCGCCCGTCTCGAGGTTCATCACGAAGAGACGTTGCTTGTCGCTCTCATAGCCGTCGCGTTCCATGCTCTCCCAGGCCATGTATCTGCCGTCGGGCGAGATGACGGGGTTGAGGTCGTAGCCCATCATGCCTTCGGTGAGGTTTCTGCACTCGCCGCTTTGGATGATGTATTGGTAGATGTCGGTGTTGGTGGAGAGGGCGTATTCCTTGCCCACTTTCTTGCGGCAGCAGTAGACGAAGCTGTTGCCGTCGGGCAGCCACTGCACCTGCTCCATGCCGCCGAAGGGACGCACGGGAGCTTCCCATTCCTCGCCGGCCATGGCATCGAACGAGGCCTCAAGCTTGCCGCTGCTGATGTTGCCCACGAAGAGGTGAGCATAGGTGTCCACCCATTGGTCCCAGTGGCGGTACATCAGGTCGTTGTTGATGCGGCCCGACGAGAGCGGCAGGTCGGGATAGATGTCGGCCACGGTCTCTCTCAGCTTCACCTCTTTGGTGAAGAGGACTTGGGCACAGTCGGGTGAATAGAGGAAGCCGTTGATGTCGTCGGCCTCGTTGGAGATGCACTCACGCCCTGTGCCGTCGGGGTTGATCTCCCAGATCTGCATGACACCGTCGCTGTTGGGGCAGAGGAAACCGATCTTTTTGCCGTCGGGACGCCATTGCGGGCTGTATTCACTCACGTTGGCATCGGAGAGCACGCGGTTGTTCGAGCCGTCGGCATTCATAATATATAAGGTGGAGCCGCTGCGGTTCTCAGGGACGCTGTAGTAGGTCACGTTATAGACGATTTGCGAATGGTCGGGCGAGAGGCTATACTCTCCGATGCGGCCCATGCTCCACAGCACTTCGGGCGTCATGATGTCCGACTGCAGGGTGAGTTCCTTGGGACCGATTTTGTCTTTGCCTTGCGGCTCAACTTCGGGTTTTTCTGGTTTTTGTGTGTTGCACGATACGATTGAACAGGTGATCATGGCTAACAGGAATAGTTTGGTTTTTCTCATATTGATAAGGTTTAGAAATTTGGGCGTAAAGGTAGGAAATAAAAGCGGTGGTTGTTTCGAAAAAAGCAAAAAAGTGCAAATTATGCATTGCTTTAAACTCAAAAACGTGTATTTTTGCAGTGGTTTTAAACTCAAAAACGTGAAAAATCAAGGGTGTGTTAACCTCAAAAACGTGAAATTTAATATATGAAAAGAAAGGTTTACAAGCAGTTACAAGAATGGAAGAAGATTAGTGGCGGTACAAGTGCCTTGATGGTGGAAGGAGCACGCCGTATCGGAAAGAGTTATATTGTGGAGGAGTTTGCCCGAAATGAGTATGATGACTACCTGCTCATCAATTTTCGATCGGCACCAAAAGAGGTGAAGGAATGGTTTGATCTGTATCTGGAAGACCTTGACAAGTTGCTTTTGAATTTGCAGCTGCATTACAACAAACAATTGAAACCTCGGCGGTCGGTTGTTATTTTTGACGAGGTGCAAGATTGTCCTCGAGCTCGTGAAGCCATCAAGTTTTTAGTGGCTGACGGGCGTTTCGATTATATTGAGACAGGGTCGCTCATCAGCATCAAAAAGAACGTGAAAGACATCGTGATTCCTTCCGAGGAAGAAACTCTCGAAATGTATCCGATGGATTTTGAAGAGTTTATGTGGGCGATGGGTAACGAAACATTGATGCCTTTTATAGAAGATTGCTTTGAACGGCGAGTGCCGCTCGGGCAGGCATTGCACAGAAAAGCCTTGGATTTATTTCGGCTTTATATGGTTGTCGGAGGGATGCCGCAAGCCGTGTTGAAATACAATGAAACCAAGGATTTTCGCAAAGTTGAGGCCGTCAAGAGGCAGATTCTGACACTTTATCGGAACGACATCCACAAATACGCCGACAATGCCGAAACAAAGGTGACGGCAATCTTCGACGAAATTCCCGGTCAGTTGCAGAAGCATGAGAAAAAGTTCCGACTTTCAGCCATCAGTTCTTCGGCCCGAATGCGCGATTACGATGATGCTTTTTTCTGGCTGAATGACGCTCGCATTGTCAATTGTTGCTACAACGCGACAGAGCCGAGTCTTGGTCTGCGTTTGAACGAGTCGCGAACCACCTTGAAATGTTATATGGCCGATACGGGTTTGTTGATCAGCCATGCGTTCAATGACAAAGGGACGGTTCCTGTGGAGGTTTATCAGAAACTGATATTGGGCAAGTTGGATATTAACGAAGGGATGTTGATGGAAAACGTTGTGGCACAAATGCTTGCGGCAGCAGGCCATAAGTTGTTTTTTTACAGCAAGTCGAGCAACGAGGATGCGGAAGAACGCATGGAGATAGACTTTTTGATTAGGAAATCGAAAATCACCAACCGACACAACATATCGCCCATAGAAGTGAAGAGCGGCAAACGCTTTTCGCTCATCTCGTTGGAAAAGTGCATAAAAAAGTATGCCGAATACCTTTCAACGGCATTTGTTCTCTACGATGGCGACCTGAAAGTTGAAAACGACATCGTCTATTTGCCTTTGTATATGACTCCAATCTTGAAGTGAATAACTAATCGGGCAAACACAAAATATTTCTGACGTTTTGTTTTAGAGTTTGGATAAATGTGTTATTTTTGCGTCATAAACAAACGGAATTCTAATCATAAAAATAAATCAAAAGACAAAGCAAAAAGAACTATAAATCATTATAACAAAAGCATTTAGACAAATTACTTCTCTTCGAAAATTGGCGTTTACGAGGGAATGCACGGTTTGATTTGAATAGATGCTCGCGCGATGGCGTGAGCTGAGTCATTTTCTGTGTGCATTAGGTTACGCCAATACCTCGAAGAGCGGAAAACGGATAGGTTCACGCTTTTTTTTGTCTGATGCTAGATAGGAAAATGAAAGTTTAATTTAAAAAATATATCAATATGAAAAGAGTAATAACGGCAATAGCTACTTTAATGCTAATGATGATTTGCTTGGTGAATTGTACAAAAAAAGCAATTGACAATAGTGGAAGTCTTAATGGCCATGATTTTGTTGATCTTGGCTTGCCGAGCGGAACCTTATGGGCGACTTGCAATGTGGGTGCCAATACACCAGAAGGTTGTGGTACTTATTTTGCTTGGGGTGAAACACGTCCTAAGAGATTATATGATTGGAGTACTTATAAGTATTGTAATAACGGTGATTGTACGCAGTTGACCAAATATTGTGACAAGTCTTTTTTTGGTTTCAATAGTTTTACTGATGATTTGACCCAACTTGAGCCATCCGACGATGCTGCAACAATGAACTGGGGTGATGATTGGTGCATACCTACATTTGACCAATGGAGGGAACTATGTGTGAACACGACAATTATTATTGATACGACTCTGAACGGTGTAAACGGGAAGCTCTTTGCCGCATCTAATGGCAATAGCATTTTCCTTCCTGCTACAGGAGTGTTTTGTGATAGTGTTTTGATAAATTCAACCAATTACAATGGCGATAGTTATTGTGGCAACTATTGGTCGAGTTCGCTCAATGGGTTTTCCCCAATTGGTGCTGAGGGCTTTTGGGAAACAGCATTCAGTCGGAAATATGGTCTTTCTATTCGCCCTGTCCGTTCCATCAAATAATTTCTATTGAAGTCATAACAGCGGAAGAGCCACAAAGTCACTCTCGAAAACTCTGGATAATAATGGAGTGTGAGGGTGGCTTTTAGTGTGCTAATGTCACTTTTTTTCATTATTCCTTTGCCATTTCCCTGAAATACACTACTTTTGCACCTTCATTTCATTATTATGGAATTGAATTTTGAATTTTAAATCTTTGAATCTTAAATATTTAAATCTGAAATACTATGTTAAGTCAAGATGTAAAGATTGGAAGCGCCGTCCGTCTGGATGGAAAGATTTATTTCTGCATTGACTTCCAACATGTTAAGCCTGGTAAGGGCAACACTATCATGCGTATCAAACTGAAGGATGTGTTGAGCGGCAACGTTTTGGAGAAGCGTTTCGACATCGGCGTGAAGCTGGAGGATGTCCGCGTTGAGCACCGTCCCTATCAGTACCTCTACAAAGAAGCTGAAGACTATATCTTCATGCACACCGAGACCTACGAACAGATCCCAATCTCTGGTGAGAACATCACGGGCGTGAAGTTCATGAAGGAAAACGATATCGTTGACGTCGTTGTCGACGCCAGCACCGAGACCATCCTCTTCGCCGAAATGCCGGTGAAGACCGTCCTGCAGGTGACCTATACCGAGCCTGGTGAGAAGGGTAACACCGCCACCAACGCCCTGAAGGAAGCCACCGTTGAGACCGGTGCCATGGTCCGCGTGCCGCTGTTCATCAACACCGATGACCTCATCCGCGTCGACACCCGCACAGGCGAGTACTGCGAACGCGTGAAGGCCTGATTGAATGGCTGAACATAAAAAAGCGCAAAGTCGATTGACTTTGCGCTTTTTTTGTATTTTTGCGCTTCATTCTATAATTTCTTTTCGATGAAAATAAAGAAAACTACCCTTAAAGCTATTGCGGAACTCATTGACGCCAAATATGTTGGCCCGGCCAACTTCCCTATTACCGGACTGAACGAAATCCACAAGGTGGAGACGGGCGACATCACCTTCGTCGACCATCCGAAGTACTATGCCAAGGCCCTCAACTCGTCGGCCACGGTGGTGCTAATAAATAAAGAGGTGGAATGCCCCGAGGGCAAGGCCTTGCTGCTGCATGCCGACCCGTTCGATGCCTTCCTGCGCATCATGAGGCATTTCCGTCCCTTCGAGCCACAGACGCAGCCCATCAGCGACTCGGCCAAGATAGGGGAGGGCACGCTCATCATGCCGGGTGCCTTCGTCGGACATCATACCGTCATCGGCAAGAACTGCCTCATCCATCCCAACGTGACCATCTACGACCACTGCGTGATTGGCGATAACGTCATCATCCATTCGGGGAGTGTCATCGGGGCCGACGGCTACTACTTCCAGCGCCGCAGCGAAGGTTTCAAGAAGTTTGAGTCCTTCGGCCGCGTGGTCATCGCCGACGACGTGGAGATCGGCGCCCTCTGCAGCATCGACCGTGGCGTCACCTCCGACACCATCATCGAAAGCGGCACCAAGTTGGATAACCACTGCCAGATCGGACACGACAGCTATATCGGCCACAACTGCCTCATCGGCGCCCATGCCGCCATCGCTGGTGTGACGCGCATCGAGGACGACGTCATCCTCTGGGGCCGTGTGTGCATCAACAAGGACTTGGTCATCGGCACGGGTGCCGTGGTGCTGGCCACCTCGGCCGTCGACAAGAACATTGAGCCGGGCAAGGCCGTCTTTGGCGTGCCGGCCCAAGAGGTGAGGAAGCAATGGCGCGAACAGGCCGCCTTACGTCAACTGCCTGAGTTCCTTAAGGAATACTATAAAACACACCAGCGATGAAGAAGATAGCCCTTTTACTCTTGTTTTTTGTCATGTTCGTGGGCGGCTTTGCCCAAAACATGCAGACCTATCAGTATGCCGAGCGCGACACCCTGCAGCTCTATATGGATTTCTATTCGCCTGAAACCGTGCATGATAGCACGATTTGTGTGGTCTATATCTTTGGAGGAGGCTTCATCGGGGGACATCGCGACGGTGACTTTGAGAAGGCCTATTTCCAACAGCTGGTTGACGAAGGCTTTCAAGTGGCAGCCATCGACTACCGTCTGGGTCTCAAGGGCGTGAAGAACCTCAGCATCACCCACTCCGAGCCTTTGGAGAAGGCCATCTACATGGCCACGGAGGATGCCATTGAGGCCATCGCCTATCTGCTTGCCCATGCCGTTGAGCTGAAGGTGAACAAGGATTATATTGTGATGGTCGGCTCGAGCGCTGGTGCCATCACCTCTTTGCAGACGGATTATGCGCTCTGCAACGGTTTCCTGAATGCCGACATCCTGCCCGATGACTTCCGCTTGGCGGGCGTGGTGTCGTACGCAGGTGCCATCTATTCCCACGAAGGGAAGGTGCAATACCGCAACCATGCTCCCGCACCTACCATGCTCTTCCATGGTACGGCGGACCGGTTGGTACCATACAAGAAGATCAGCTTCTTTAGGCTGGGCTTTTACGGCACGGATGCCTTGGTGGACCGTTTCGAGAAGTTCGATTATCCTTATTTCGCCCGTCGTTTCGAAGGCTATGGACATAGCATCGCCGCCGCCGGTCCCTTCACGGTCGACGATTTGGTGTGGTTCTGCCGCCATTACATCTACGACAAGGAGCAGTGGCAGTTCGACGGTCTGATCGAGAATTTGGATCCTGACGCCTTGCCGGCGTACGACATGTTCACTCCCGACGATTTGTACAAGTGATGAAAAAAAGAACGAGCGGCAATCGCCGCTCGTTCTTTTTTTTTGCGGAGAGAAAGGGATTCGAACCCTTGGAACGCAAAGCGTTCAACGGTTTTCGAGACCGCCCCGATCGACCACTCCGGCATCTCTCCTGACTTGCTTTGTCAAGCTTGGTCTGACATTATGAAGGCGACCGTTTCGCCGCCTAGCGGAGACAGAGGGATTCGAACCCCCGAAGCCTTTCGGCTTAACGGTTTTCAAGACCGCCGCTATCGACCACTCAGCCATATCTCCGCTGCAAAAGTACAACAATTTTCCGTTGGTTGAGAATTTTCGACGAAAAAAAACTTTTTTCCGCTGAAAAACCCTATCTTTGCAAAATGGAAAAAACCGCGAAATGAAGAGTGTTATGCGCGTCATATTGGCCCTGTTTTTGCCCTTGTCGGCGCTCCTTTGCGCCTGCACGGGGGAGAAGTCGGCTTTTACCGCTCAGAATGCACCCCGACATTTCAACGAACTGCGAGCCGTGGAGGTCTTGCTCGAAACCGACCCGGCCAAGGCTATGGACAGCGTGAACGCCTTGTCGACGGCCGCCGCGCCTTTTACCCTCATGGATTCCATCGAGTTGCAACTGCGCATGGTGCAAGCCCAATACAAGAACCGCTGCCTGACCGAAGACGGCATCGACTTGTCGCCCGTGGTCGGTTTCTACGATAGCCTGGCCGTAATCTATCCCGACGATGCCGACCTGCAGTTCCTTCGCGCCAATGCCTATTATTATAAAGGTGTGGAACTGGCATTCGCCAACGAGGACGTGAAGGCATTCGAGCACTACCTGAAGACCTTGGAGGTGATGCGGCAGCGTGACGATTGGACGGATCATCCTTATGCAAAACGTTTTATCGCTCTGGCTTACACACGTATATCCGAGATCCTTTACCGTTATGGCATCAACGAGGCGGCATCGGATGCCTGCCAAAAGGCTTCGTCGAACTACGAGTCCGACTCGGACCTCGCCGCCATGATGCGCTTCCAGGCCTCCATCTGTCAGGCGCAGAAACAGTACGACAAAGCCTTGGCCCTGTTTCAGGATGCGGAGAGCAAAGTGCCTGTGGGCGACAACCCCATACAATTGATTATTGGGACCAAATACTATGAGCTTCGGCAATATGACTCCGCCTTCCCCCATCTCGAAAGAGCTTTCAGAAGAGGCGACCGCCAGATGCGTGTCGACGCCGCCTCGAAACTGGCTGAGATCTGTCGCGATAGGGGATGGGACGAGGCAGAGCTGTCGTACACCCGTTTCTACGTGGAGAACTCGCTGATGGAGACGCGCATGGCCTCGCGTAAGATGGAGATCGAGTACCTTTACGACGAATTCAACCACCCCAAGCAGGAAACCGAACCGGTCAAGGGCGACAACAGACTTTCGTCGCTGGCGCTGTTGCTGTTCTTGCTGCTGGTCATCGCTTTCATGGCCTATATCATCGCTCGTAACCGTAAGCGTATCAGTCATATAGAGAACAAAATCACGGATATCGAGCAAAAGCACGAACAAGAGAACGCCGACAAGGACCACGAGATTGAACAGATCGCGCAAGAGCTGAACGACACCCGCGAGCAACTGAACGCCCAACGCGTCGGCTTCGACGAGGCATGGACTGCCTTCTCGTCGAGTGCCATCGTGAATAAGATCAGACGGTCTGTCGAAGGCAAAGACATCATGATTAAGAGCGTGGGCGTGTATCCCAAACTGAAGCTGAAGGAGATGGACTATATCGACCTCGTACAGGAAGCCAACAGGCGCTTCCCCGACTTCTCCTCGCGCTTCCTGAAAGACTTCTCCGACCTCAACGTGGCCGACCTGCGTCATGGCTGCCTTGGGCTTCTGGGCATGAACGATGCCGAGATCGCCGTGCTCGAAGGCATCTCCTACAGCGGCGCCAACCGACGTACCAACAAGATTCTGTCGGCGATGGACCTCGGAGAGAACCTCGAACAGGCTATGGTCAGTTATCTAAAAAGTAAAATGTAAATTATTGTAAATCAAAATATTGTTAAGTTATTATTGAGAATTGTTGAAAAAAGAGATACGAATTAATTTGAAATCAAGAATGTTGAGTACCTATTTTTGCTTCGTCAAAAAACCTAACATCATGAATACATCGACTTTTACTAAGCGGACAATTGTGACCTTGATGCTTGTGCTGGTCGCATTTGCGGGCAATGCCCAAACCAAGAGACTGAAATCCTACCTCTCCACGACGACCTATTGCGCGCCAGGGATGACACCCTATGTGGAAAACGCCATCGCCTTCGATTGCCGGTCGGCGGTATACAAACAGTTTGAGCCTGGCAAGTTCAAGGCCTCGGTCGAAATCACTACGGTGTTCAGGTCGGTAGGCGACTCGTTGGTTTGCAATTTCTCCAAGATTGCCTTGGACAGCCCTGTGGTGACCGACACCGCCCATCTCGACGGCGCTTTCATCGACCAGCAGCGTTTCTCGTTGCCCAACGGCACCTATCAGATGGAGATCAGCGTTACCGACATGAACAGCGGCGACGTGTTGCCCACCGCGGTAGTCACCGTTGAGGTCAACTATCCCGACAACCTGCCGGCGATCTCCGACATCTTGTTGTTCGACTCCTACACGAGAGCTGCGCAACCCTCCACCTGCACCAAGAGCGGCTACAACTTCATCCCCAGGGTGTATCCTTTTTATGGTCCCAATGCCGACAAACTGAATTTCTACGCTGAGCTTTACAACAGCGACAAGCTGTATGACGAAGGCAAGTTCTTGGTCAGCTATTATATCGAGACCGTCGAGTCGTCGAACAGGATGCAGAAATACACCTTCAACAAGCGCATGGATGTGGGCAAGGTGAATGTCTTGTTCCATACCATCGACATCAAGGACCTGCCTTCGGGCAACTATTTCCTCGTCGTTGAGATGCACGACCGCAGCAACGAGCTGATTTGCTCCAAGAGCTGGTTCTTCCAACGCAGCAATCCCAATGCCTCATACGACATGAATGACATTGCCGGTGTGAACATTGCTAACACTTTTGTGAGCAACATCACCGACCTTGACACGCTGCGCCAATACATCCGCTATCTCGACCCGATCTGCACCGAGATCGAGCGCGACTATTCTGCCAATTTGGTGAAGACCAACGACGTGACGACCATGCAACAGTTCCTCTTCAACTTCTGGAGCGCCCGTTCCCCGATGAACCCCAAGCAAGGCTTCCAGGACTATCTGGCGGCCGTCAGACGTGTCAATATGTCGTTCAAGACTACTTCCTTCCCCGGCTATCGTACCGACCGAGGCTATGTGTTCCTGAAATACGGTCAACCCGACCAGATCGTGGAAAGCCCCAACGAACCGGGTGCCTATCCCTATGAAATATGGCACTATTATCAGATTGGACACCAGCATAACAAGCGTTTTGTGTTCATGTCGAAAGACTCTGCCGCCAACGATTATCAACTCATCCATTCCGACGTGATCGGAGAGGTCAACAACCCCCGCTGGCAGCTCGAAATCTATTCGCGTGTCTATGGCCAGCCCGACACGGGTATCGACCGCACCGAGATCCAGGAAGGCTGGGGAACACATGCAGGCGACCTCTACAACAACCCGAGATAAGCGATGGCCAAGATCGGGTTTCATATTGTGAAACTTTGGGTGGCTTTTCTGTCCATCCATCCCTATTGGCTTCTCTATCTGAAGTCTGACGTCTATTGTTTTCTGGTCTACCATGTGTTCCGCTATCGACGCAATGTGGTCAGGCAGAACCTGCTGCGTTCCTTCCCGGAGAAAGATGCTAAGGAAATCAAGGCTATCGAAAAGCATTTCTACCGCAACCTGTGCGACCTGTTTGTGGAGGCCCCGAAGATGCTTCGGATGGGACCTGACGGCTACAGGAAAAGGCTTACTTTTGTCAATACAGAACTGATTGCCCAACTGGAGGAGCAACATAAGAACATTTTCTTCGCCATCCCGCATTCGGGCAACTGGGAGTGGTTCGGCAAGATGATTCCTGAGTTGTCGCACAACCAGAGCCTGGCCGTCTATAAGATGGTGAAGAACCCTGTCTTTGAGCGGCTTATGCTGTATATGCGCACCAAAGACACCAATCTGGAGATGGTGGAGTCAAACACGGTGCTGAGGCGTTTGGCTCAGTTGCGCGACAGCCAGACCTCCGTGCTGATGATGGCCGACCAGACCTCGCACGGGTTGGCTTCCGACTACTGGACCGAGTTCTTGCACCAAGACACCTGTTGGTTCACGGGCATCGAGCGCATCGCCAAGAAGTTGGATTATGCCATTGTCTTCGTCAGCATGACGAGGCAGGGCAGGGGACGCTATGAAGTGGCTTTTGAGTTGATCACCGACAGCCCAAAGGAGATGGGGAACGGAGAAGTCATGGAGCAATACGTGCGTTATGTGGAGCGGTTCATCCAGGCTAACCCCGACAATTGGCTGTGGTCGCACCGCCGCTGGAAACATGAGAGACCCAATACGGAGCAGTCGTGAAAGTCGCCGTCGTCATATTGAACTACAACGGACGGAAATTCCTCGAGGAGTTTCTGCCCAATGTCATTGCCAATTGCGACCCTGTCTTCACCGAGATCGTCGTGGCCGACAATGCCTCTACCGACGACTCGGTCGAATTCATGCGCAAACGCTTCCCCTGCATCCGTCTCATCGAGAACGGCAGCAACGGTGGCTTCGCCACGGGCTACAACCTGGCGTTGCGTCAGATTGAGGCGCAGTATTATGTGCTGCTCAACTCCGATATCGAGGTGACGCCCAATTGGATTGAGCCCATCATTGCCATGATGGATGCCGACCCGCAGATTGCCGCCTGCCAGCCGAAGATTCTGTCGTATTACCATAAGGAGCAATTCGAATATGCAGGTGCCAGCGGCGGCTTCATCGACAAGTACGGCTATCCCTTCTGCCGCGGTCGTGTGTTCCAGAACCTGGAGACTGACGAAGGCCAATACGACCAGCCGATGGAGGTCTTCTGGGCCACAGGCGCTTGCATGTTCGTCCGTGCCGACCTCTACCATCAGATTGGAGGCTTGGATGACAGCTTCTTCGCCCACATGGAGGAGATCGACCTGTGCTGGAGGCTCAAGAATGCAGGCTACAAGGTGTATTGTTGTCCGCAGTCGCGAGTCTATCATATCGGAGGCGGCACCTTGCCGAAGAACTCGCCACGCAAGACCTACTTGAACTTCAGGAACAACCTCTCGCTGTTGGTGAAGAACCTGCCCAAGCGTCGCGTGCACCGCACCATACTCTATCGCATCTTGTTGGACTGGGTGGCGGCGTTCAAGTTCCTCTTCGAAGGCTGCGGCAAGGACTTCTGCATGGTCTTCAAGGCACACTGGGACTTTTACAGACGCCTGAAGTCACTGAAGACGAAACGGATGGAGAACTCACACCAGCTGGTGAGCTGCATCTATCGGCGGAACATCGTCTTCGACAGCATCGTCAAGGGCAAGAAAAAATACAGCGAACTGAAATCAAGCGATTTCACTTTGTAGAGACGCGAGTTATCGCTTCTCCAATGTCTCAATGGCCTGCGCATATCCCTCCAGACCTAATCCCATAACGCTTTTAATGCATGCCTCGGCAGTATAGGAATGCCTGCGGTAAGGCTCCCGTTTCGAGATGTCGGAAATGTGCACCTCTACTACGGGGATGCCGATGGAACGGATGCAGTCGGCCAAGGCAATGGAGGTGTGGGCATAGCCTCCCGGGTTCATCACCACGGCATCATATTGGCCGTCGGCCTCTTGCAGCTTGTCAATCATGACGCCTTCGTGGTTGGTCTGGAGATAGGCGATCTCATGCTGCGGGAATCGCTCGCGGAGCTTCGGAAGGTATTCGTCGAAAGAGACATGCCCGTAAATCTCAGGCTCGCGTTTGCCTAAGAGGTTGAGGTTGGGGCCGTTGAGAATGAAGATTTTCATCTTGAAATGTTTTTGCAAAAATAGTGATTTTGGCTGTCTTACAGGCTTTTTTGTCCCGAAAAGTTGTTGTGTGTCAAATCTTTTTATATTTTTGTGCAAAAATCAGGCAGCCATGAAGATCATCACACTAGGGAAGACCAACTTGAAGGTGAACAAGAACGGCTTCGGCGCCCTCCCCATCCAAAGGATCAGCGAGAAGGAAGCCGTCTATCTGTTGCACAAAGCCTACGACAACGGCATCAACTTCTACGACACGGCGCGGTTCTATACCGACAGCGAGGAGAAGATGGGCGCTGCCTTCGCCGACCGTCGCAACAAGGTGATCATTGCCTCCAAGACGGGAGCCTCCACCATCGAGGATTTTTGGAGAGACTTGCACACCACGTTGAAGAACCTCAAGACCGACTATCTTGATTTGTACCAGTTCCACAACCCGCCTTATTGCCCGCGTCCCGGCGACAAGGAGGGCCTGTACGATGCCATGAAGGTGGCCAAGCGTCAGGGCAAGGTGCGTTTCATCGGCATTAGCAACCACCGTCAGAGTGTGGCCATGGAGGCCATCGAAAGGGATTGCTACGACACGCTGCAATATCCTTTCTCGTACCTCTCGTCGGAGGAGGACCAAAAGATCGTGGAGGCCTGCTTCAAGCACAACATGGGCTTCATTTGCATGAAAGCCATGGCGGGCGGCCTCATCAACGACTCGGCCTTGGCCTACGCCTTCCTCAACCAGTTCGACCATGCCTTGCCCATCTGGGGCATACAGCGTGAGAGCGAGCTGGATGAGTTCCTTTCCTATCAGGAGCGGGAGCCGGAGCTGTCATCCGCTTCTTGGCGCAAGATTGAGAAGGAACGCACCGAACTTTCGGGCAACTTCTGCCGTGGCTGTGGCTACTGCATGCCTTGCCCGGTGGGCATCCAGATCAACGACTGTGCCCGCATGAGCCTCTTCCTGAAGCGCGCGCCGTATAGCGTCTACCTCACCGAGGAATGGGCTGAAAAGATGAAACTCATCGAGAAGTGCAAGCACTGCAACAGCTGCCATTCCAAGTGCCCGTATGGCCTCGAAACGCCGACACTCTTGGAGAAGAACTACGAAGTGTTCAAAGAGTATTGGGCGAAGAAACAGGCTGGGGAACTGTGATGATTTGATGGATGAAATGAAAAACTCCGCTGCTCATCGAGCAACGGAGTTTTCTTTTTTTCTGGTTTGGTTGAGATGGTGCATGCACCGTCTCAACAAGTTAAATCATTCACCCTTCAAAGGGCCGGGCGTGTGATATTGGCGGGCGCCGAGCTCCTTGTCGAGCATGATCATGCCACCGATATGGTCGCCGATCATCTTGCAGTGGTTGACGAGGTCGCGGGCGTTCTCTTCCTCTTCCACCTGTTCGTCGATGAACCAGGCGAGGAAGTTGGCGGCGGCGCGGTCTTTGTCTTCGTCGGCGATGTCGCAGAGGTTGTTGATCATGGCGGTGACTTTCTTCTCGTGGGCGAGGGTGTCCTCAAAGGTGGCGAGGACGCTCTTCCAGTTGGTCTGCACCTTGGCGATGGGGGCCAGGATGACCTTCTCGTCCTGCGAGTGCAGGTAGTTGATCATGATGGCGGCGTGGGCTTGCTCCTCGAGGAACTGCACCTTGTACCAATGGGCGATGCCGTGGAAGCCCTTGGCGTAGATGTCTTGCGACATGCTCAGATAGAGGTAGGCCGACCACATTTCGGCGTTGATCTGGTCGTTGATGGCCTTGGCTAATTTCTTGCTTATCATAGTTGTTCGATTTTAAGGATTATTCACCAAAATAGCGTTTATACAGTCCCTCAAAGCCTTTGCCGTGGCGGGCTTCGTCTTTGGCCATCTCGTGGACGGTGTCGTGGATGGCGTCGAGGTTGCGCTCCTTGGCCACGCGGGCGATGCGCATCTTGTCCTCGCAGGCACCGCATTCGGCGATCATGCGCTTGTAGACGTTGGTCTTGGTGTCCCAAACCACGTCGCCCAGCAACTCGGCAAATCTGGCGCAGTGGTCGGCCTCTTCAAAAGCATAGCGCCTGAAGGCCTCGGCGATCTCAGGATAGCCCTCACGGTCGGCTTGACGGCTCATGGCCAGGTACATGCCGACCTCGGTGGCTTCTGCCATGTAGTGGGCGTTGAGGTCCTTGATCATGTCGTCGCCTGTGCCCTTGGCGATGCCGAGGACGTGTTCGGTGACGAAGTTCAGGGCAGCGCTCTCGTCAACGACCTTCCATTCGACGATTTGCTTGCATTGGGGGCAGCGCTCGGGGGCTTCCTCTCCTTCGTGTACATACCCGCAGATGGGGCAGATAAATTTTTTCTTCATGTTTGTTCTTATTTAATGAGTTGGTTTTCGAAAAAAATGCAAATGCAAAGATATGCATTTTCTTTCATATCTTTATTGTTGAGGAAAAATAATCTTTGTGAGGAATCGCATGAGTTTTTTTAGTACTTTTGCATTTTGATTCTATGCTAAACAACCCATCCTTATGTTGAATAGAAGATTCTTGAGAGTCAAGGCGCTGCAGTCCATCTACGCCTACCACCAGTCAGAAAGTACCAACCTGCCTCAGGCCGAGCGTCAACTGCTCGAAGGGGTCGACAATCTTTATAAACTCTTTGTCTATCAGTTGTCTTTTTGGGTCGAGGTGAAGCACTTCGCCGAACGTCGTATCGAGGAGAACAAGCAGAAGCATTTCCCGACCGAGGCTGACCTGAATCCCAATCTGAAGTTTGTCAACAATCGGATTCTCAAGGCCTTGGAAGATAACAAGCACTTGATGCAGCTTGAAGAGCAGTATAAGATCAACTGGGCTGACTCTCGCGAGGACTTCATCCGTAAGATGTATGTGAAGCTTACGGAGACGCCGGAGTACCAGGAATACATGAATGGCGAAAAAGACAGTTTCAGCGAAGACAAGCGTTTTCTGGTCACTGTGATCGACACTTACATGCCTGAGAACGGTCTGCTCTACGACTACTATTCCGATCGCGACCTTTCGTTCACCAGCGACTATCAGTTGGCCATCTACCTGCTTTGGAAGTTCATCAGCGAGCTTCCTGCCGCTTTTGGCGCCGAGTCCCAGCTGCCGCCTGTCTACCGGGATGAAGTCGATGACAAGGAGTTTGCCGTCAAGCTGTTCGAGAAGACCATCCTCCATGCCGATGAGTATATGGAATTGGTGAAGGCCAACATCTCCAATTGGGACTACGATCGTATGGCATTGATGGACAAGATCTTGATTTTCATGGCGATGACTGAGTTTATCGAGTTCCATTCCATCCCTGTGAAGGTCACCATCAATGAATACATCGAGATATCCAAGTTCTACAGCACGCCTGAGAGCCGCCGCTTTGTCAACGGCATGCTCGACCGCCTCTCCACGGTGTTGAAAGAGGAGGGTAAGTTGGTGAAGACTGGCTTGGGTTTGGTGGACAAATAATCGAAGTTGCGACGCAATAAAAAAGAAAAAGGTGCCGTTATTCTGAAAACCCCGAAATATGAAGCGAACATTTTACATCATATGCTCTTTGGTGCTGTCAATCATCGCTTTGCAAGCCCATGCACAGGTGACCAACGGGACCTTTAGGGCCTTGACCGACGCCAACTCGGCCCGTGTGGTGGCATTGGGCGGACTGCCGTTGCCCGTGCACGATGGCGATTTGCAGACCGCCGTGTTCAACCCCTCGGCCATCTCGCCGGAGATGAACAACCAGATGACCCTGTCGTATGTCGGTGACTTCCATATCGGAACGAATTTCGCGACGGCGCAATACAGCCACACCTTCGAGCGCTTGGGTAGCTTTGCCGCCTCGGTGCAGTACTACAACTACGGCAAGATGCTCTATGCCTCTGAAAGCGGGCAGACCGACGGCAGCACCTTCAATGTGTCGGACTATGCCATCACCCTCGGCTGGGGCCGTGAGCTGACCGACAAATGGAGCATTGGCGCCAACTTGAAATATGCCGGACTGCAATATGAAAGCGGTCGTGCAGGAGCCTTGGGCGTGGACGTGGCGGCCACCTATTGGTCGTATTCCAACTGGGCCTTTACCCTCGCCGCGCGCAATATCGGACGACAGTTGTACTGCCAGGAGATGTATCTCGACAACAAATGGCTGCCGTTCTCGATCGATTTCATGGCCTCCAAGAAACTCGACCACCTGCCGCTGACCATCATCTTGGGCTACAAGGACATCCAGCATTGGAATAAACTCTATGACGACCCATTGCATCTGTACGACACCTATGACCCTATCACAGGGGAATATGTCACACCCTCCAAGGCTTCGCGCTTTTTCACCAACTTGGGCTGCCATCTGGTGATTGGAGGCGAGATGGCCATCGGCAAGAACCTGTTCCTGAGGGCGTCATACAACTATGAGACGCACCATACCTTGGATGTGCCGGAAGAACGTACGTTGGTCGGCTTCTCGGCTGGCTTTGGCGTGAAAATCAAGGCGTTCCAAATCGACTATGCCCTGTCGAGGAACAATATCGTCGGCTCGCCCCATTTCCTGACCCTTCGCGTGGATTTGAGTAAGCTATAATCAGACTACGAGACTGCGAGACTACGGGACTATGAGACTGTAAACCCCGAAGTCCCGAAGTCCCGAAGTCCCGAAGTCAATAAACCATGTACCTCCACGAACTCAAACTGACGAACTTCAAGAACTGCGAATCGGCCGATTTGCAGCTGTCGGAGAATGTCAACTGCTTCGTGGGCCTCAACGGGGCAGGGAAGACCAACATCCTCGATTCCATCTATTACCTTTCTTTCTGCAAGAGCTTTTTTGGTGCCACCGACAAGCAGAACATCCGCCACGAGCAGGATTTCTTTGCTATCCATGGCGTTTATTCGCATGATGGCAAAGACGACGAACTGGTGTCGTGCGTGCAGAGGCGCGACCAGAAGAAATCTTTCCGTTTCAACAAGAAGGAATACGACCGTCTCAGCGACCACATCGGGAAGTTCCCCTTGGTGATGATCTCGCCTTACGACCGCGACCTCATCAATGAGGGCAGCGACCTGCGGCGCAAGTTCATCGACGGAGTGATTTCGCAGTTCGACCCCTTGTATCTCAACGCCTTGCTGAAATACAACCGTGCCTTGTTGCAACGCAACATGCAACTGAAGCAATTCGCCGAACGCCGCACTTTCGACAGAGAATTGTTGCGTCTTTGGGAAGACCAGTTGGCGCAACATGCCGATGACATCCATGCCAAGCGCAAGCTGTTTTTGGAGGAGTTCCTGCCGATTTTCCAGCATTATTACGAAATCGTCTCGGGCGGCACGGAGAAGGTGAATGTCATTTATCAGTCGCGCCTGGACGAGAAGCCGCTTAACGCGTTGCTTGAGGAAAGCCTGACGCAGGACCGTTATTCGGGCTATACCAACGTGGGTATCCACAAGGACGACTTGGAGTTTGCCTTGGACGGCCATCCTTTGAAACGTTTCGGTTCGCAGGGACAACAGAAGTCCTTTGTGGTGTCGATTCGTCTGGCGCAGTTCGAGTTTAACTACCAGAAAATTGGCTACAAGCCCATTTTGCTGTTGGACGACATCTTCGACAAACTCGATGACCAACGCGTGATGAAGCTCGTCAGGCTGGTCGGCGACGAGCATTTTGGTCAGGTGTTTATCACTGATACCCAGCAGGGTAGGGTGGAGAAGCTGTTTGAGAATACCGACATCGACCACAAGATCTTTGAGGTGGTGAAAGGAGAAGTCAAGGAGATAGGAGGCGGTGATGGTATACTATGACGTAAAGCCTTTAGGCGACCTCATCAAGGAGTTTTATGAGCTACACAAAGGCCATGGATACATTGACGAAGTCAAGGTCATCAATTCTTGGAAGCAGGTGGTCGGCCCTTTCATTGCTGCCCACACCATCGACCTTTCCATAAAAAATGGGGTATTGTTCGTTCGCGTCGACAGCGACGCACTCCGCAATGAGTTGAGCTATTCCAAATCTCTGTTAATGAAGAGCCTGAATGAGCAGGCGGGGAAGGAGATAGTGAAAGAGATCGTGCTGAATTGACTTAGCCTCTCTTGCAGGTCAAGTTAAACTCGCAATAACTGCATTTCTTGTCGTCTTCGGCCTGCATGAAGGGAGTCTCCGTGTCGAGCATCTCGTCCACCACGGCGGCGAGCATGGCCTCCATGTCGTGGATGAAGGTGGCATTTTCGAGAAACTCGGTGTCGGCGTCGGTGTCCGATTTTGTCGGGGTGGCCTTGTTGAGGCCGAACTCGATGGTGCTGGCGTATTTCAAGCCATGGATGGCGGCCGTCACCTGCTCGGGCGCAATGGTCGGATGCTCCTTGAGGAACATGTACTTGTATAGCAGCAGTTGCAGCGCTTTCTCTGGGATTTGCCTTAGGTATTCTAGGTCGCTCTCGCTTTGGTGACGCACAGGGACCTTGAGGTCGGCGCTGGCCACATGACCGGTCTTGTAGTCAATCACACGGATGAGGCTGTCGAACTGGTCGATGCGGTCGGTGCGGCCATAGAAATGGCTGTCGCCACAGGCGGATGGCAATTTCGCCCTCAATTCGCCTTCGGTTTCCAAGATGGTCAAGGTGCTATCCTCCAATTGCTTGGAGGTGTATCTCAAGTAGTTCTTCAACTGTTGTTCGATGGTGACGCGGTTCAGGTAATTGTAACCCACATCGGGGAAGCCGTTGGGGAATTTCTTGGCTATGGCTTCCTTGAGTTTCTCTGGCCATTTGGGCTGTATCACCTTGTCGAACAAGGTTTTGTCGATGATTTCTTGTTTGTCGTCATGGGGCAGATAGTCGGCGAACAGCAGCTCCAAGGTGTCGTGGATGACCGTTCCGATGTCGTTGACGCCTACGTCCTCCTCGACGCTATTGTCCTCGATTTGGGCGATATAACGAAGATAATATTTCAGCGGGCAGTTCAGGTAGGTGGACAAAGCCGAGGGGGAGAGTCCTTTCGCCTCGTTTTGAAGCAGATAGAGGAGGCGTTCGATGGCTTGTTCGGTTTTTTTTGCGTTGATGGCATCCGTCTCCATGGATGGATTGGCAACGCTGCTGAACGATTCTTCCACGATGTTGATGTTGGCGTTTTTGGCCAGTTCGTGCTTGATTTGCAGGATGAAACGGCTAGCCTCGCCGCCAAAAGTATCGCCCAGGTTATTGTAATACAGATAGATGTCGTTTCCGTTCTGTAGCAAGCGGTAGAAATGATAGGCCACCACGGCCTGACCTTCGGCATAGCCGGGCAAGCCACAGGCATGGCGGATGAACTGCGGGATGAAGCTGCCCTGCGGCTTGTCGGGAGGGAGCGTCCCCTCGTTGACGCTGAGCACATGCAACTGCTTGAAGTCGAGGTTACGCGTTTCGAGCAGACCCATGATTTGCAAGCCTTCTGTGCTGCTGCTGTTCAGCTTGACTGTGGCGTTGGCCGACAAGAGGCGGAAAAGGATTTCCAAGCCTTGCAAGTCTTTGACGTACTTGTTGTTGCGTTCTACGATTTGGGCCAGCCGGTTGATGGTTTTCCCGGTCTCGCTCAGCTGGTTCATGAGGAAAGTCAAGCGCTCCTTGTCGTCTCTGGCCAATAGGGTCTGTGAGACGAACGCCAGGATCTGGTTGATGTCGTCCAACACGCATTGGGGCGTTTTCTCCTTATTCTCCGAAAGCAGGGTGCGCAGGAAAGCCTGTATCCCAGGCGTCTGCCCAAGTTCGTCAAGGTCTTTTGTCTCAAAGATGAACTTCCCGGATCCAACGGCTTCTATTTTCCATTGGTTAAAGGCATCGGTCTCCGATTTCGGGAAGATGATTTTCACGATTTCGAGGTCCATGAGTCGGAGCACGGGCCAGATGTACCAACCTTCGGCCACGCGTTCGCTGCCATTGTCATTGACTTTCCGGGAGATTCTGTTACGCCTGCAAAGCGCAAAATACGCTTTTATCAGCTGGTTGACAGGTGTTTTGGCAATCGGATAGCCCATTGAGACCTTGAAGTTGCCGTAGGTTTCGTTGTCGGGGATGGCGTTGAGCACGGGGATGAGCAGGTGTTCGTCGGCGAGGATGATGGCCTGCTCCTTGTTGTCGCTTTCCTGTAGTCTGGCCTGCAAGGCCTTGGCTTGCAATGTATTGCCGCTGGCGCTGATGATATGGAAGGTCTTGGCCTCGGTGGTTAAGGCGTTTGAAATGCCGTTTTCCAGCCATTGGGGATGACGTTGCTTGTACCTGCGGGCGAAGAGTCCTGCTTCGTTGTTCTCGTCGTCGACGTAGTAGGCGTCATAATCGAAAAGGATCTCTGCCTTGCCATTCCTCATCAAAGTGTTGATGATACGTTCCTCGGTTGTAGTCAGGGCGTTGAAACCAGCGAAAACGATGCTCCTTTCTCCGATTCTGGTAATTAGGTCGGTCTCGGACAGTTCTGACAAGTACCTGGTAATCATTCCGTAATAGCCTTTGCCTTGTTCGGCAAACCTGTCGCGGAGCCTAAGGTAATAGTCGTACAGCGAATGGAAAAACTGCAGGTATTTTTGTTCTTTTTCCTTGCTTTTCAGCGTGTCGAAGTCCCAAAGCCCCAGTTTCTTGTTCTCCAAGACGTAGCTGAACAAAGCTTTCGCGTCGATGCCGTATTGGTCGATTTCGTCGAAGTCCTTAGCCATCTGTGCCGCCTGGCTGCCAAAGACGCTTAAGTCGCTGTTTTGCTCCTTGTGGAGCTGCGCGTCGATGTCGATGAGTTCGAAAAGCAGGTCAATATTGTCGGCAAGGGCGATGCCGCTCCATTGGGTGACGGCTTCCTGGATGGAAATCATTTGTGGCAGCCACAGGGTCTTCTCGCAATTTGTCTTGAAGGCATTGCGCAGATAGAAGGCCGCTCTTTTGTTGGGGAAGACCACGGTCAACTCCTGCTTCGTGAGGTCGTAGCAGCTTTGGATGTGCTGGGCCAACTTGGATATGAAGGTGTCGTGGCTCATTTTGCAAGGTTGTTAAGGTAGTTTTCGGCGGCTTCCAGTTGTTCGGGCTTGCCGAGGTCGAACCAATAGTTGGGTTGTATGGGTCTGGAAATGATGCGGTTTTGTTTGGCCAGATACAGATATAAGTCGATGACACTTTGACGCTTGACTTCGAACTCAGCGAACAGGTCGCTCCGGAAGAAGTGCAGGCCGCTGAATGCCATCTCTTGGAACTCGCCGAAACTGTCGTAGACCCACTTGAAATTGCCGTCAGCCTTGTTGCACCAGCCAATCAGTTGATTGTCGTCTCTGAATAACAACTTGCGACTGGTCTCTCGGTCCTGTGTGAGCAGCCAGGCATCATCGCCTGAAGCAAGGAACTGCCGGCTCATCTCTCCAAGATTCACGTCACTGATGATGTCCACATTATGCACAAGAACGGCTTTTGTGTCCTTGAAAAGGGGAGTAGCCTTGACAATGCCGCCGCCGGTGTCCATCAGCAGGTCGCGCTCGTCGGAGATTTGGATGTCAGCATCAAAGTGATGATTATTCACGAAGTCGATAATCTGCTCGCCGAAATGGTGCACGTTGATGACAATATGGTGGAAACCATTAGCTATCAGGTTCTCGATGCAATGCTGTAACAAAGGCTTGCCGTTGAGCTCAACTAATGCCTTTGGGCGGTCATGTGTCAGCACTTGAAGTCTCGTGCCGAGGCCGGCGGCCAATATCATGGCTGTGGCGTCGTACGTCATGCGTTGTGTTCCTCCTTGATTTTGCGTTCGATGTGGTTCAGCACCACGTGGATGTCGGGATAGGTTGCTTTCAGCCATTCGTAAATCGTTTGGGCGAAGAAGACGGAGCGGTGTTGTCCGCCCGTGCAGCCGAAGGAGACCATCAGGTTGCTGAAATGGCGTTCGCGGTAGTTGTCGACGCTTTGTCCGACGATGGCTTTCACATGGTCGAGGAAGACGTGGACGGGCGGCTTGGCCATCAGGTAGTCGATGACTTCCCAGTCGCGACCGGTCTTGGTCTTGAACTCGGGCTCACGGCCTGGGTTAGGTAAGGCGCGGCAGTCGAACACAAAGCCGCCACCGTTGCCGCTGAAGTCGTTGGGATAGCCTTTTTTGAATGAGAAGCTGTTTACCGTGACGATTAGTTTAGAGTTTAGAGTTGAGAGTTGAGAGTCAGTTGGGTAGTTGAGAGTTGAGAGTTGGGAGATGACTTTTTGGAGTTCGGGGTAGTTGTTTAAGGGGTGACTTTCGTTCCAGGTCTTCAACTCCTTCAGCGCGTAGGGGATGCTCTCAATGAAGTGGGACTTCTTTTGGATCAAGCCTCGGAAGCCGTATGCACCTAGGACTTGCAGCAAACGCAAATACACGAAATAAGGCTGGTAAGTGTCGAACTTTACTTCCTCGGGGTCGACGAATTGCTTTAATTCCTCTTTGTAATAATGGATGAGTTCGTCGCGGACAGACTGCGGGATTTGTGCCTTTACTTGATAGAGCAGCGAAACCACATCGTAGTTCAAAGGGCCTTTGCGACCACCTTGAAAGTCGATGAAATAGAGCTCTTCCTCCTTGACCATGATGTTGCGCGACTGGAAGTCACGGTACATGAAGAAGTCGCAAGGCGCTTGGCTGACGAAGTCGGCAAAAGCCTCAAAGTCCTTGCCCAATCGCGTCTCGTTGAAGTCGATTTCCTCGTGCGGCTTGACGAAGTAGTATTTGAAATAGTTCAAATCATCTATGATGGCTTGATGGTCGAAGCGCTCGGTGGGGTAGGCCTTTGAATAGTCCAAGCCTTGATGACCCAGCACTTGCAGCTTCACCAGATGGCTTAGTGCTTTTTTGTATAGTTCGATTAAGGCCCCTGAGCCCGTCGAAGGGCCGATAGATAGTAGCGCTTTCTGCACATGCGCAAAGAGATTGTCGTTGCCGAAATCGCTTTGCAGGTAGCAGGTCTTGTCTTCGTTAACAGCAAAGACCTCGGGCACGTTGAGTCCCAAGCCATGGAAATGCTGGCTAAATGTCAGGAAGGCCTCGTTTTCTTCCGTGTTCTCGCTGTAGGTGCCTATCAGTGAGCGCTTGTCGGTGACGATTCGGTAATACTTCCTCGCCGAGCCTGAGGCTGCGATAGGCAAAATCTCCAAGGGCGTTTCCCCGATGGAACGGGTGAGTTCTGCTAATATGTTTTGAATATCAGGGGTTTGCATGGAATTCCATTATTCTTATATCTTGCAAAGTTACAAAGAAAAATGTAAATATAGCAGATGTTTTTGATTCAGTGTTAGACGACAAATCGAAAAATGATTATCTTTGCAATTCAATACCTTAGATTTATATGGCAAACAAGAAAGAAACCGTCGAAGAGCCTTTGGAAAAACAACTTTGGAAGGCTGCCGACAAACTGCGCAAAAATATCGATGCGGCTGAATACAAACATGTTGTGTTGGGCCTCATCTTTTTGAGATATATTTCCGTTTCGTTCGAACAATTGTATGACGAATTGGTGAAGCAGCAGGCCGAGGGTGCCGACCCTGAAGATCGCGAAGAATATGCTGCCGAAAATGTGTTCTATGTACCTGCCAATGCGCGTTGGTCGTATTTAGTTTCGATGGCGAAAAATCCGCAAATCGGAAAATACATTGACGATGCAATGGATGTGATTGAGCGTGAAAACAAGTCACTGAAAGGTGTGTTGCCTAAGGTATTCGCCCGTCCGAACCTCGACCCTACGAGTTTGGGCGAGTTGATTGACCTGATTGGCAATTCCACCTTGCAAAACACCAGCACCAAGAGTGCCGATTTGTTGGGTCATGTGTTTGAGTATTTCCTCGGAGAGTTCGCCTTGGCCGAGGGCAAAAAGGGCGGACAATTCTACACGCCGCGCAGTGTTGTGGAACTGTTAGTATATATGTTGGAGCCGTATAAAGGCCGTGTGCTTGACCCATGCTGTGGTTCAGGCGGCATGTTTGTGCAGAGCGAGAAGTTTGTGAAGGAACATCAGGGAAGGATTGAGAACATCTCCATCTATGGGCAGGAAAGCAACCAGACCACTTGGCGTCTGTGCAAGATGAACCTTGCCATCCGTGGCATTGATGCCTCGCAGGTGAAATGGAACACCGAAGGCTCGTTCCTCAATGATGCGCACCGCGACGTGAAGGCAGATTTCGTGTTGGCCAATCCACCGTTCAACGATAGCGACTGGAGCGGCGACCTACTCCGCAGCGATGCCCGCTGGCAGTATGGTGTGCCGCCTGCGGGCAATGCCAACTTCGCTTGGATTCAACACTTTATCTATCATTTGGCACCGTCGGGACAGGCAGGTTTTGTGTTGGCCAAAGGCTCGCTGACATCCAAGACGGGTGGCGAGGGCGAGATCCGCAAGGCGTTGATTGACAAAGGAATGATTGCTTGTATTGTGAACTTGCCCGCCAAGTTGTTTTTGAACACGCAAATTCCCGCTTGCCTGTGGTTTGTGACGCGCAACCGCACCAAACGCGCTGGCGAAATCCTCTTCATCGATGCACGCAACAAGGGTCATCTTATTAACCGTCGCACACGCGAACTTTCGGAGGAGGATATTCTGGAGATTGCCAACACCTATCACTTGTGGCGCGATGAATCTGCCGACTATCAGGACATTGCCGGCTTCTGTGCTTCAGTGCCCGTGAGCCGCGTGGCGGAATTGGACTATGTGCTTACGCCCGGTCGCTATGTGGGTCTGCCCGAAGAGGAGGATGACTTCAACTTCGCCGAGCGTTTCACTGCATTGAAGGCTGAGTTTGAGGAGCAACTGAAAGAGGAAGAACGGCTGAACAAGCTGATTTTGGAGAATTTGGGGAAGATAAAAATAGAAAAGGATTGATTATGAATAAGATAACAAAAACAGATTTGGCCGAACGGATAGAACGGCTGATAACTGAGGCCAGAAAGCGTACCGTTGCCGCAGTGAACACGGCCATGGTTTACACCTATTATGAAATAGGGCGGATGATTGTGGAGGATGAGCAGCAGGGCGGTATGTATGCTGCCTATGGAAAAGAGACTTTAAAGAAGGTTTCTTCTTATTTAATACAGCGTTTCGGGAAAGGCTATTCTGTAGATAATCTTGAGCGGATGAGGAAGTTTTATCTCATCTATTCAAATTCCGCAACACCTTTGCGGAATTTTAAAAACACTCAAATAACATCCTTAAAATCAAATAATAAGGAGAATTCCGCAACACTGTTGCGGAATTCTCAGACACTGTCTGACCAATTGCATTTCACCCTCAGCTGGTCGCACTATCTGAAACTGATGCGTATAGACAATCCTGAGGAGAGGCGGTTTTATGAGATTGAAGCCACGGAAAACAACTGGAGCCTGCGTGAATTGCAGCGGCAGTTCGACAGCTCGCTTTATGAGCGTTTGGCACTCAGTCGCGACAAGGCCAGCGTGAAGGCGTTGGCGCAGAAAGGGCAAATCATAGAGAAGCCCGAAGATATGATAAAAGACCCGTATGTGCTGGAATTTGTTGGCTTGCCTGAATTGCCGCAGTACACTGAAAGCGAGCTTGAGCAGCGGTTGATTGACCATTTGCAGACCTTCCTTTTGGAGCTGGGCAAAGGCTTCACTTTTGTGGGGCGGCAGGTGCGTTTCACTTTCGATGAACAGCATTTCCGGGTTGATTTGGTGTTTTACAACCGATTGTTACGGGCATTTGTGCTTATTGACCTTAAGAGAGGCATCCTGAAGCATCAGGACTTGGGACAAATGCAGATGTATGTCAACTATTATGACCGTTTCGTGAAGTTGGAAGACGAGAATCCTACCATTGGCATTTTGCTCTGCACTGACAAGAGCGATGCCATGGTGGAAATCACCCTGCCCGAAGACAACAACCAAATCTTTGCCAGCAAGTACCAAACTATCTTGCCGAGCAAGGAGGAACTGCAACGGCTGTTGGAGGAGAATATCAAATAAAATATTTAAGAGTTAAATCAATTAAAACTAATCAATTATGGCATCAAAAGTATTTATTAGTTGGGGTGGTGACCTAAGTAAACAATTAGCAGAAGAAGTGAAAAACTGGCTTCCAAGCGTTTTACAATTTGTCAAGCCGTATTTTACACCAGATGATATCGAGAAGGGAGCTCGTTGGGAATCAAGCATAGCTCAAGAATTGGCAAATTCTCAAATAGGAATCATTTGCCTTACTAAAGATAATATTAGCAGACCGTGGATTTTGTTTGAAGCTGGTGCTTTGTCTAAGAACTTTGGTAAAGCAAATGTGTGTACGATTCTTTTTAATGTGGAAAGCACACAAATTACTGGACCGTTGACTTGTTTTCAAGCGACAAAATTTGATAAGGCAGACTTTAAAAAGCTTATAAAAACTATTAATGATACTGGTGGAGAGTCCAAACTGGATTCTAAAATATTAGATGAAGTATTTGAAATGTGGTGGCCTCGTTTAGAAACAAAAATTAAAAAGATAATAAAAGATTACAAAGAGGAGGTTCATGAGGATGAGCGTACCGAGAGAGATATGTTAGAAGAATTGCTTGAGTTGACTAGAATGACTGCGAAGGGGATTTCTCAAAAAACAGGACACTTATATCCTTTGTTTGAACAAATAATCCAAGGTCTAGATCATATTACAATGCAGTTGGTGATAATGGACGACGGGTATATGATCCCATTATATAAGTATTTTGTAAATGAATTGCTCCCATTATTAGAGGCACTTTTTGTTGAATCAGGGGCGTTAAAATACTCTGAACACATTCGCGAAATTAGAAATAGAATGAAACATGGGATAAAATAATATAGACATATAATGACCGAGTGGAAAGAATATAAGTTGGGAGAGGTTGCAGAGATAACTTCATCGAAACGTATTTTTTATTCAGAATACGTTCCGAATGGTGTGCCTTTTTATCGTTCTAAAGAGATTATAGATCTGTATAATAAGAGAGATGTTTCCACGGAATTATTTATATCTGAAAAAAGGTTTAAAGAAATAAGTGAAAAATTTGGTGCTCCCAAGGAAGATGATATTCTTTTGACTTCTGTTGGTAGTTTGGGGATTCCATATAAAGTGAAACCAAATGATCGGTTTTATTTCAAAGATGGAAATTTGACTTGGTTCAAAGATATAGATAAAGAAAAATTGTTGCCCGACTATCTAATGTATTGGCTATCAACTGGTGTTGGAAAGCAAAAGTTAGAAGAGATTACCATTGGCTCTACCCAAGCAGCATTTACAATTAGTGGGTTGAAGACAATAATTATAGAAATACCATCAATAAACACGCAACGTCAAATAACCTCAATCCTCACTTCCTTGGACGACAAAATAGACCTTTTGCGCCGTGAGAACGCCACCCTTGAAGTCATGGCCGAAACGCTGTTCAGGCAGTGGTTTGTGGTGGAGGCGAAGGAGGAGTGGGAGGAAAGGCCACTTAGTTCCATTGCAACATTTTTGAATGGTTTGGCATGCCAAAAGTATCCACCGAAGAACGGAATAGACAAATTGCCAGTCCTAAAAATCCGTGAATTATCAAGTGGAATAGGAAACGATTCAGATTGGGCAACAACAGAGGTTGGAGAAGAATATATTGTTCATGCTGGAGATGTGATTTTTGCCTGGTCAGCATCATTGATGGTTAAAATATGGGAGGGTGAAGATTGTATTCTGAATCAGCATCTATTCAAAGTTACGTCTGATAAATATCCAAAGTGGTTCTGCTATTTTTGGTGCAAGCATCATTTGAATGAATTCATTTCTATTGCCCAAAGCCATGCAACTACAATGGGGCATATCAAGCGTGGTGATTTGGATACTGCAATGGTATTAGTGCCATCTGACGAAGAATTGTTGTCAATGACAGAAAAAATGGAAGGCCTATTGAAGAAAATGGAAAACAATAACGAACAAATAAACACTCTCGTTCAAATTCGTGATGGGTTGCTGCCGAGATTAATGTCGAACGAAATCAAACTGTTGTAGTATGAAACCATTACAGATTATTCAAGAAAAAAAGTTGGACTTGTATAAGAATCTTTTGTTGGTAGCCTTACTATCAGCAGGAATATCTTTATGTGCCAATTATTTTTCAAACCAATATGTAGAAAAAAAGTTTCTGTTGTGGAGTGGCATTGCATGTGTCCTAATAGTAATAATAGCATATGTTGTTTCCTTTTATAACAGCAAATCATTTGTGATTAAGACAAAGAGCCTGTTTGTTACTGGTAAAGACGGATTGTTGATTCCTATTGAGAGGTATGGGATTAGTGAAGAAATGAATAGAGATTTATGCTCTGTTTTTTCTGAAAATAAGGTGTTTAAAAGCATGTGGGTTGATGCGTTTGCAAAATCCGTAAAAACGGAGGAGAGAAAAAACAAAATTGAGGGTGATTTATTTAGGAATAAAAAAGTGATAGATTTCGTAGGCGAGCTTATTGAATATGCGTTTATTGAGTGGTTGTCTTTAAAACAAAGCTCCTATTTCAATTCGTTTGATGATGATGATTTAGAAGTTCTTACAAGAGAAAAAATTTCTGATTACCTTTTGCAAAACAGGGTGTTAGAAATGATTTCCAAACCCTATGATGAAAGAGAACAATTTGTGAAAGATAATAGAGATTCAGACCCAAAGGAAGGAAGAATTTGTTCAATTTATAGCGGAGGTATCATTTATCATCAATTTGATTTACAGATGCCTAAAAAATCTCGATTATATAAAGATGGAAAGAAATTGGTAATCAAAAATAGAAATTATACTATAAAATTCACACATAATTTTATGGGATTCAATGCGAATACTGCATTTATGTTTGAACGTTTTTATCTTAATCGATCCATTAGGGATGTTAGTGCATATGAATTCAATCCTACATTAGAAATACGATTAAATCCTATCTTTTTCCTTTTTTGGAAAGATTGGAAATATATGAAATGGATGGATATTATATGCGAACAATTCACTGAATACTTTTCTTTTGAAAAGTTTATTGATAGGATCGGTTATGAAACAGCAGTAACATATAAGATTATCACATCAAATACTAATACTCAACATACTCCCAACTATACAAATCCAACATCATCAGCTGCTCACTAATTAATTGAGTTAGAGAATTGATTACTTTTGCAAAACCATAAGATGATTTGGCAGAACGCGCAAAGAGAACCAACGAATGTCACGAAAAAAAGAGAAATATAACGGATACAGACCTCCATTCACGCTGTCAGCAAAGGCAGTGGGGATGATTGCAGACATTTCCGCGCAGATAGAGCGCTTCGCCATTCGGATGGAGCAAAGCGATGCCCTGACATTGCGTAGAGCCAACCGTATCAAGACCATCCATAGCTCGCTGGCCATCGAAGGTAACACCTTGTTGGAGAGCGAGGTGGAGGACATCATCGACGGCAAGACTGTCGTTGCCCCTATCCGCGAAATCCAAGAGGTGAAGAACGCCATTCGGGTGTATGAGGCGTTCGACAAGCTTGATCCCTTCTCCATGGACGACCTGCTGAAGGCCCACGGACTGATGATGTCGGCCTTAACTGATGAGGCTGGCTGTTTCCGCAGGGGTGATGTGGGCGTTTACTCTGAAAGGGGATTGGTGCACATGGCACCCCCAGCCAACCGCGTTCATCCGCTGATGTGCGACCTCTTCGGATGGCTGAACCATGCCGACGACCACCTGCTTGTGCGCAGTTGCGTGTTCCACTACGAGTTTGAGTTCATCCATCCCTTCATCGACGGCAACGGCAGGATGGGACGGCTGTGGCAGTCGCTCATCCTTGGGCGGTGGAACCCGGCATTCGCCCATTTGCCGGTAGAAAACATGGTCTATTCCAACCAACAGGCCTATTATGATGCCATCGCCCAAAGCACCAAACGGGGAGAAAGCGGTCCCTTTATCGAGTTTATGCTGGGAGAGATTTTGGATACGGTGCGCAAACATAAAGGCGAACCGATAATCAAGGATGAGAATGTCGGTGTAAATGTCGGTGTAAATGTCGGTGTAAACGAACAGAGGATACTGGAAATGATTGCGGAAAACGGTAACGTGACAGCAAAGCAGATGTCGGATGCGATTGGCATTTCACAACGACAAGTGGAAAGGCTGCTCGCTTCGTTGAAAAAGAAACAGATCATTGTTAGGGAAGGCGCCGACAAAAACGGATATTGGAAACTGAATAATAAATAGCGAAATGACTCAACTCCACGAATCCGACATCGAACAGATGCTCATTGAGTTGCTCAAAGCCAAAGGTTATGAATACCTCTATGGTCCTGACATCGCGCCTGATGGCGAGAATCCGCTTCGTGAGAGCTTCGAGACAGTGGTGCTTCGCGGCAAATTGGAGAAGGCTGTGAAACGGCTCAATCCGGCTTTGCCTTATTCCGTGCAGGACGAAGCCATAAAGACGGTGTTGCGCATCGGCTCGCCTGACGTGCTGGTCAACAACGAGGAATTTCACCGCCTGCTGACCGAAGGCATTCCCGTGTCGGTGTTCAAGGAAGGTGTGGAGCGTGGCGAAAGGGTGTGGCTTATCGACTTCAACGACCCGTGGAACAATGAGTTTACGGTGGTCAACCAGTTCACCATCATTGAGAACGGCCACAACCGTCGCCCCGATGTGGTGCTGTTTGTGAACGGTCTGCCTTTGGTGGTGTTCGAGCTGAAGAACGCCGCTGATGAAAACGCCACGCTACAAAGTGCATACAGGCAGATTGAGACTTATAAGCAGCAGATTCCGTCGTTGTTCACATATAACGCTTTGGTGGTCATCTCCGATGGCTTGGAGGCGCGGGCTGGCTCGCTTTCGGCGGGTTTCAGCCGCTTCACGGCATGGAAAAGCGATGATGGCGAGAACATCGCCTCGCCACTCGTGGGCGAATTGGAAGTGCTGGTCAACGGCATGTTGAGCAAGGACACGCTGCTCGACCTCATTGGCTCGTTCACGGTGTTTGAGAAGCAGAAACAAGAAGACCTGAAGACGGGACTCACCACCATCAAAACGGTGAAGAAGATTGCCGCTTACCATCAATACTATGCCGTGAACAAGGCCGTGGAATCGACCATTCGCGCGACGGGTGTCAACCAAAAATCTGTGATAGCAGAGTCTCCGGCCAACTACGGCTTTGAAACCGTGAGAAGCCAGCAGGTGGGCGACCATCGCGCGGGTGTGGTGTGGCATACGCAGGGCAGCGGCAAGTCGCTGACGATGGTGTTTTATGTCGGCAAGATTGTGCAATGCCTCAACAACCCGACTATCGTTGTCATCACCGACCGCAACGACCTTGACGACCAACTGTTTGACACTTTTACGGGCTCAAAACAACTGTTGCGTCAGACCCCAGTGCAGGCTGATAGTCGCGAGCACCTGAAACGTTTGCTGCAAGTGCAGTCAGGCGGCGTGATTTTTACCACGATACAGAAATTCCAGCCTGAATCGGGCAACGTGTATGACCAACTCACCGACCGCAGTAATGTCATCGTGATTGCCGATGAGGCGCACCGCACCCAATACGGCTTCAAGGCCAAGACGGTGGAGGTGAAGAACGAAGCTGATGAGGTGATTGGTTCGGAAATCAAATATGGCTTTGCCAAATACCTACGCGATGCTTTGCCCAATGCCACTTATCTCGGTTTTACGGGTACCCCTATCGAAAAGGATGACAAGAATACTCCTGCCGTGTTTGGCAATTACATCGATGTTTACGACATTGCCCAAGCAGTGGAAGACGGCGCTACGGTACGTATTTTTTACGAAAGCCGATTGGCCAAGGTGGAATTGAGCGATGAAGGCCGACAGTTGGTGGCAGACCTTGATAAGGAGCTGGAAACCGAAAATATGAACGATGTCCAAAAAGCCAAAGCCAAATGGACGCAGTTGGAAGCGCTGATTGGCAGTCCCAACCGTATAAAGAACATTGCCAAGGATATCGTGACGCATTTTGAGGAACGCCAGAAAGTGTTTGAGGGCAAGGCGATGGTGGTGGCGATGAGCCGCCGTATTGCCGCCGAGCTGTACGACGAAATCATCAAGTTGCGCCCCGAGTGGCATTCCGATGACCTGTCGAAAGGCGCCGTCAAAGTGGTGATGACTTCTTCGGCCTCAGATGGAGCGAACATTGCCAAGCATCACACCACTAAGGAGCAGCGCAGGGCTTTGGCTGAACGTATGAAGGATCCTGATGACGAGCTGAAACTGGTCATCGTGCGCGACATGTGGCTGACGGGTTTCGATGTGCCATGCCTACATACGCTCTATATCGACAAGCCGATGCAAGGTCATAACCTGATGCAGGCCATCGCTCGCGTGAACCGCGTCTATAAGGACAAGCCAGGCGGTTTGGTAGTCGATTATTTGGGCATTGCGGCGGACTTGAAAAAGGCTTTGTCGTTCTATTCCGACTCGGGCGGCAAGGGCGATCCTACTTTGCAGCAAGAACAAGCCGTGGCGTTGATGCAAGAGAAACTGGAAGTGGTGGAGCAGATGTTCTTCGGCTTCGACTACAAGCAATATTTCACTGCCGACACCGCAGGGAAACTTTCATGGATTCTGAAAGCAGAGGACTTCATCTTGGGTTTGGACGATGGCAAAAAGCGTTTCGTGAACGAGGTAACCGCTTTGGGCAAAGCCTTCGCTTTGGCCATTCCTCAGGATGCTGCCATGGACGTGAAGGACGAAGTGGCCTTCTTCCAAGCCGTGAAGGCCCGACTTTGCAAGTTCGACCAAACTGGCGCTGGCCATTCCGACGAGGAAATCGAGACCACTATCCGTCAGGTCATCGACAAGGCGCTGGTTTCGGAAAAGGTTATCGACTTGTTCGACGCGGCAGGCATCAAAAAGCCGGATATTTCCATCCTTTCGGAAGAGTTTTTGCTGGAATTGAAGGGCATGGAACATAAGAATGTCGCCTTGGAAGTACTGAAAAAGCTGTTGGAAGACGAGATTAAGGCGCGTTCCAAGTACAATGTGGTGGAGGGTCGCACTTTGATGGAGATGTTGGACGGCTCCATCACACGTTATCACAACAAAATCATTTCGGCGGCAGAAGTCATCGACGAGTTGATCAAGTTGAGCAAAACCATTGTTGAAAAGGACAAGGATGCCGAGAGTATGGGCCTGACCACCTATGAATATGCTTTCTATTCCGCTGTTGCCGACAATGAGAGCGCGAAAGAATTGATGGGGAAGGACAAGCTTCGTGAATTGGCGGTGGTGCTAACCGAAACCATACGTAAGAATTCATCCATCGACTGGACCATCAAGGAGAATGTTCGTGCAAAGATGAAAGTGGCGGTAAAGCGCTTGTTGCGTAAATATGGTTATCCGCCCGATATGCAGCAGTTGGCTACCGAAACGGTTTTGAAGCAAGCGGAATTGATTGCTGAAGAGATTGCTAATCAGTGATTCTTCCCCCGCGTCTCAATCCACACCCACAGCCGCCACATCAAATAACCCCAGGCGAAGAAGAGGACGTAGAAAATCCATTTGGGAACGGAGGTCTGATAGGCGCCTTCGTGGTCGATTTTATCGTATTGCTCGGCAGGGATGTCGGCATAGTAATAGGCACCTGCGCCGAAGTCGTAGCCTTCGACGAGGCCGAGTTGGTTGGCCATGATCCAAAAAGCCAAAAACAAAGTGATTACCACCACGAAGATGGTAATCACTTTGAATATTTTGTGGTTTTTGTTCATCACTTGAACATGTCGAGGTTCGGAATCTCAAAGATTTTGCCTGAGAGAAGAAACCACACGGCAAACAAGGTGAGGAGGATGTTGAACACCTGGCCCACGATGTAGAGCCAGAGCACCTTGCCGCCTTGCATCTGCTTGAAGAGGCTCTTGAAGTTGGTGTCGAGGCCGATGCTGGTGAAGGCCAGCACGAAGGCCCAGTTCTTGTATTGGTCGAGGACACCCTTATTGATGGTGCTAACGGTGGCGCCATCGGTAAGCGGAAGGATGATGAAGGAGGCGACCAACGAGGCCACGAAGAAACCGATGATGAACTTCGGGAAGCGGTTCCAGATCTCGCCGGCACCGACCTTCTGGTTCGGGTCCTTGTCGACCTTGGTGGCGAAGAAGATGGCCACGAAGAAGGCGATGAAGCCGATGAGGATGTTCTGGATGGACTTCACAAGGACGGCGGCCTGCTCGGCCTCTTCGCCGAGGGCGTTACCCGCCAGCACCACAGCACCCGTCGAGTCGACGGTGCCGCCGATGAGGGCACCACCCATGATTTGGCTCATTCCAGCCCAACGGATGATCATGGGCTCGAACACCATCATGAGGATGGTGAAGATGATGGAGATGCTGATGGCCAACGAGAGGTCTTCTTTCTTGGCCTTGGCTGCCGCACCGGTGGCGATGGCTGCACTGGTACCGCACACCGAGGTGGCGGAGGCCAGGGTGATGACCAACGGTTTGTTGTCGAGTTTCAACACCTTGGTGCCGAACCACCACATGAAGATGATGACGATGGGCGTCACGATCCATGCGATGCCGAGACCGTAGAGACCGAACTTGGCGATGTTGCTGAACAGCACCGAGAAGCCCATGATGACCAGACCCGTCTTGATGTAGAACTCGGTACGGATGGCGGGTTTCAGCCATTCGGGCGTGCCGACGGTGTTGGAGATCAACAGGCCGATGAGCAAGGCCCAGAAGGCCCATTCGAGGTAACGGTTCAGCGTGAACTCGGCACTCACCAGGCGTACCACGATGCAGATGATGAACAGCACGATGAAGGCAGGGATGAACTTGCCGATCTTTTCGCCTTGCAGTTTGATGCCGATGGTAAACAAGATACCGAGCACCAGGAAGGTGCGGAGCAACTTGATCCAGAAGGCACCGTTGAATTGCTCAATCAAGGATTTCTTTTCTTCTACGTTTTCCCACCAGTGCCAGGTGCTGAACTTGGCGGCGGAGAAGTCGAAGCTTTGGGTGAGGATGGAGATGCAGCCGATGGCGATGACGATGAAGCCGATCCATACGGCCAGCCAGTCTTCCTTTTTCCAAAGGTTGGATGCTTTATTGTTTGACATGATTCGTTTATTTATTGTTTGACTTCGAGACTTCGGGACTTCGGGACTTCGGGACGACGGGACAATCTGACTCGCAGTCCCGTAGTCTCGTAGTCCATCAGTCAAATTAGAACTTATAGCTCAAGATACCCACTACGCGGTGTGAGTTGGTGCCGCTTTCCTTCTGGACCAGTGAGTAGTCGAGCTTGAAGTTGACCGACTTCAGTGGCCAGTAGTTGATACCAGCGGTGTACCAGTTGGTGCCGCCATTGCCGATAGCTTGGTCGGCGGTAAAATGTTCGTAACGAAGGACAGGCATGATTTTTTGCTCGCCAGCCTGGAAATAATAACCGGCTTGGGCATAGTAACCATTGCTGTTGAGGAAACAATCTTGGATGGAAAGCTCTCCGATTTCTCCATTAAAGTAACCTAACTGGTAGTAAGTTTCACCGGCAATGTATTCGCCACGGAGAACGAGTTTACCGTCGTTATATTGAGCACCAGCGGTCCAACGGTTACGAACGCCATGACCGAAATTGGTCTTGCCTTCTTCGAGTACGGCAGGATCAGAACTGCCCTTGTACAGGCCATAATAGTACGATCCGCTCAAGGTCAGGTTCTCCAAGCCAGGATGGATGTCCATGCGACCCACGATGTCCTTGCGGTTGTTGTTGTCGGTCGTGGTCGGGCCATTGCCGTTGAACACGCCGATGGAGTATTCGACGAGGCTGTACTTATAGCCTTCCTCGCCTTTTACGGGGAAGAGGCTACCTGTGGCCATGATACCGATGTCACGGCCGAGACCGCCGACACCGCAGACGTCGCTATAGCCGCTGAGCTTTTGGATGATCTCGCCGTAGTCGAAGATCTCGAGGTTGACGGGGTTGATGGGGCTTTCAATCGTGAAGGGAGTCTTGAACTGACCGACTTGGATGCCAAATTCCCTGCAAGGTTGGTACTTGATAAAAGCGTCAACCAACATGGGGCTACGGCTGAAGTCGCCCTGGATTTTGTAGGTCACTTTGCTGCCAAGGTTTCCAGAAGCCGACAGACGCACGCGACGCATTCTGAGAGTGTTGCTGACGAGTTCGCCATCTTCGCTTAGGTTGGCCTGGTACATGCCTTGAACGAAACCGGAGAACTTGATGGCGCCTTCTCTAGGCTGAGGGGCACCGTCTCTCGGTCTGGGAGGGTTGCCGTTAGGGTTCTGTGCAATGATGCTCATCGGAATAGCCAATGCCAGTATTCCGATCAAAATAAGGTGTTTGTGTTTCATAGTAGTATGTTTTAAAACGTTTTCAATTAAAATAACGCGGCAAAAATAGTAAAAATACTTATAGTAAGTATATTTACTAATTATTTTCGATAAAAATAGTGGGCACCCAAACGCCAATGGATGTTCGGATCCTAGATTCTGCCTAGAACTTCAGCGTGATGCGTCATTTCCTCGAAGGTGATCTTGAACCACTCGGTGTAATGCCCCGGATAAAGGGCGATATCTTTCGACAATTCGTCGATGCCCATGTATTTCCACGAGGCGACCTCTTCGGTGTCGATGCAGGGGATGGCGTCGCTTTGTCCGATGAAGACATGGTCGAACTCATGCTCTGTGAGACCTTCGCCGACGGGGGCCTTATAGATAAAGGAGTAAGCTTCGTGCATCTCGCATTTCATGCCCATCTCTTCCATGAGGCGGCGCGAGGTGGCTTCTTCCAGCGTTTCGCCGACGCGTGGATGGCTGCAACAGGTGTTGGTCCACAAGCCAGGGGAGTGGTACTTCGATAGGGCGCGTTGCTGCAACAGCAATTCTCCTTTCGAGTTGAAAATGAAAATCGAGAAGGCACGATGGAGGTGCGGCTCGATGTGGGCCGCTTGTTTCTCCATCAGGCCGATGGGATGGTCTTGCTCGTCGACGAGGATGACCTGCTCCATCACACGTTGAATCTGATGTTGAGGATGTCTCCATCCTGTACGACGTAGGTCTTGCCTTCAACGCGGAACTTGCCTGCCTCCTTGACGGCGGCCTCCGAGCCGTATTGCAGGAAGTCTTCCGTGCTCATCACCTCGGCGCGAATGAAGCCGCGCTGCAGGTCGCTATGGATGGCGCCGGCGGCGATGGGGGCCGTGTCGCCCACATGGATGGTCCAAGCCCTCGTCTCATCGGGACCGGTGGTGAAGAAGGAATGCAGGTTCAGAGTGTGGTAGGCGGTGCGCACCAGTTTGTTCACACCAGGTTCGGTCAGGCCGGCGTCTTCCATGAAGAGCTGACGGTCGTCGGCATCGAGTTCGGCGATCTCGGCTTCCAACTTGCCTGCCACGACCACCATCTCTTGTCCTTCCTTCAAGGCGGCCTTCACTGCGTCGGAGTACTTGTTGCCCGTGGTGGCCGACTCGTCGTCAACGTTGCAGACGTAGATGATGGGCTTGGCAGTGAGCAGTTGGATGTCTTGCACGAACTTCTTGTCTTCCTCGGCCACCTTGGCGTCGCGGGCGTTGCCGAAGTTCTCCAAGGTCTCTTTGTAGACCGTCAGCACGTCGAAGGCTTTCTTGTTGTCCTTCTCGCCGTTCTTCAGCAGTTTCTGGACGCGTTCCAGTTTACGAGTTACTAGGTCCAAGTCGCGCACCTGAAGCTCTAAATCAACGAGTTCCATGTCGCGCACGGGGTCGACACTGCCCTCACTGTGGGGTATGTTGGGGTCGTCGAAGCAACGCAGGACATGAATCAGGGCATCCATGGTCTGCACCTCGGCGAGGAGCTTGTTGCCCACGCCTTGGCCGCCTTTGCTCAGTCCGGGCAGGTCGACAATCTCGACCGTGGCGGGCACGATGCGCTTCGAGTGGGAGATGTTGTCGATCTTCTTGAGACGGTCGTCCACCACCTCGCACATGCCGATGTTGGACTTCGAGGCAAACCCGATCTCAGCCTTGGTGTTTGAAATACAATTGAATATAGTGGTCTTTCCTACACTCGAAAGACCGATGATACCACAATTCAGAGCCATATTACGATAGTTTTATTTTGCTGCAAAAGTACAATTTTATTGTTTATTCCCCGCGTTCCAGTCAATTTGCTTGTATTCCGTGTCGAATTCATTGTCCGACAGCTGGAAATCAGGGTCGTTGGCATTGGCTTGCTCCAAGGAGTTCTGCTGTTGCCTTTTGATGTATTTCAAGCCAAGTCGCCACAACGCGATGTCGCCGGCAAGGAAGAAGGTGTAGATGATGCCGCCGACATAGGGCACCCAATTGGCGAACATCAGGAGCCAGTCGAAAAGGCCGTGGGCGAGCATGGCCAGCAGCAGGCCTGACCACAGGTACTTGCCGCGTTGATCCGGACGGAACTTCGCCATGGAGAGGAAATAGCCCATCAGCACGCCGAAGAGGAAATGGCCGGGGACTGAAAGCAATGCCCTGACCACGCCCGTACCGAAGCCATATTGGAACACATACTCGATGTTCTCCACACAGGCAAAACCCAATCCGATGAAAGTGGCATAGATGATGCCGTCGAAATACTCGTCGAAGTTCTTGTCGCGCCAAATGAAGATCATGAAAATGATGAACTTGCATAGCTCCTCTGGGATGCCGGCTTCCATGAAAGAACTGAAAAACACGGTTTCGGAGAACTTGGTACCGTTGAAGATGACGTCAATTACCAAAACGAGGAGGATGTCGAGAGGAATGGCTATGATGCCTCCGACAAAGGCCTTGATCAGCGATTTGACAGGCTCCTTTTGGTATTTGTCCTGACGATAGATGTAAACCATCAACAGCACTACGGGAAGGACTGCGATGGCTAAGAGTACGAGGTAACGTAGCATACTTTGATTCTTTTCTGCAAAAATACGTTTTATCAATGAAAAAAAACTACTTTTGCACAAAATTTTCGTTTATGCAAGAAATGATTCTCATTCTCGACTTTGGTTCGCAGGTGACCCAACTCATCGGCCGTCGCCTCCGCGAGCTGAATGTCTATTGCGAAATCCATCCCTACAACAAGATTCCTGCCATCGGGCCTAATGTCAAGGGCATGATTCTCAGCGGCAGCCCGTTCTCGGTGCGCGATGAGAAGGCGCCTAACCCCAATCTGGAAGGCATCAAAGGGAAGCTGCCCCTGCTGGGCATTTGCTATGGTGCCCAGTTCATCTCCCATCGCTATGGCGGTGAGGTGAACAACAGCATCGCCCGTGAATACGGTCGTGCCATGCTGACGGTGGTCGATGAGCAGTCGCCGTTGTTCAAAGGGGTGAGCAAGACCTCGCAAGTGTGGATGAGCCATGGCGACACCATCGCCAAGTTGCCTACGGGTGCCCGTGTCATCGCCTCAACCGACGATGTGGAGAACGCCGCGTACAAAATAGAAGGGGAGGAGACCTATGCAGTGCAGTTCCACCCTGAGGTGTTCCACACCAAGGAAGGCCCGCAAATGCTGGCTAACTTCGCTCTGGGCGTCTGTGGCTGCAAGGGCGACTGGACGCCGGACTCCTTCATCGACAATACGGTGGTGAGTCTGAAACAGCAGTTGGGCGACGACAAGGTCATCCTCGGCCTCTCGGGTGGCGTCGACAGCACCGTGGCTGCCGTGTTGCTCAACAAGGCGATTGGCAAGAACCTGACCTGCATCTTTGTCGACAACGGCCTCTTGCGTAAGAACGAGTTCGAGGATGTGCTTGACTCATACAAGGAAATGGGCCTCAATGTGATTGGCGTCCACTCCGGACATCTGTTCCTCGAAAAGCTGAAAGGTGTCACCGACCCTGAGGCAAAGAGAAAAGCCATCGGCTCTACGTTTATTGACGTGTTCGATGCCGAGGCACAAAAGATAGAAGGCGCGCGTTGGCTGGCGCAAGGCACCATCTATCCCGATGTCATCGAAAGCGTGAGCGTCAACGGGCCGAGTTGCAAGATCAAGTCGCACCACAATGTGGGCGGCCTGCCTGAGAAGATGAACCTGAAGATTGTGGAGCCGCTGCGTTCGCTCTTCAAGGACGAGGTGCGCCGTGTGGGCCGTGCCTTGGGCATCAAGCGTGAGCTGATTGGTAGGCATCCTTTCCCGGGACCGAGTCTCGGCATCCGCATCTTGGGCGAGGTGACCGAAGAGAAACTCCGCATCCTGCGCGAAGCCGACGACATTTTCATCAAGGGCTTGCGCAACTGGCCTTGTGAGCTGCCGAGCGCGTCATATCCAAACGAGATGGCCGACAACCTGTACGACAGCATCTGGCAGGCGGGCACCATCCTGCTGCCCGTGAAGTCGGTCGGCGTGATGGGCGACGAGAGAAGCTACGAATACACCATCGCCTTGCGTGCGGTGATCTCCACCGATGGTATGACCGCCGACTGGGTGCATCTGCCTTACGACTTCATGGCTAAGGTGTCGAACGACATTATTAATAAGGTAAAAGGCGTTAACCGCGTGTGCTACGACATCTCATCGAAGCCACCGGCGACCATCGAATGGGAATAATTGATTATCAATAGCATATCATCATGAAGAATAAACTCATATTGTTTGCATTTCTCCTGTTCGGACTGTTTTTGGCCAGTTCCGAGCTGCAGGCTCAGGTGGCGGTGGAGCGCTCCACCAACATCACCCGAATCGGCGGTAAGGAGTATTATATGCACCATGTGAAACAAGGGGAGACACTATGGGCTATCGCTCGGGTTTACAACGTGTCCATCGAGGAGATTGAAATGTTGAACCCAGAAGTGAAAGAGGGCTTGAAGGCTGGGCATGTGTTAGGTATTCCCGTCCGTCCGTTGCCAGAACCGCAGGTGGAACCCGAACCTGAACCGATAGTTGAGCCTGCCCCCGAACCGATAGTTGAGCCTGAACCTGAGCCGGTTGTTGAGCCCGAACCCGAGCCTGTTGTTGAGCCCGAGCCTGAACCGATAGTTGAACCCGAACCCGAACCCGAACCGGAACCCGAACCGGAACCCGAACCGGAACCAATTGTTGAGCCTGAACCCGAGCCAATAGTGGAGCCAGACCCCGTCCCATCCCATCCTGAGTTGTACTCATCGGAAGGTAGGGTGGTGAGAGCTGGTGAGGATTTGTACGACATCGCCAAGGAATTCGGCATCGACGTGGCTGATTTCAAGGCGGCCAATCCAGGTCTGACGGATGAGCCTGCCCCGGGTACACGAATCGTCATTCCTGCCATCGCCAACCCAAACGACTATATCGTCCACTATTGCGAAAAGAATGAGCGTGTTTCGTCGCTGCTGAGACGTTGGAAGGTTGACGAACGTGTCTTTAGGGCGAAGAATGTCTCTGTTGGTTCGCATGTGTTTGTCAATCAGGTGGTTCTGATTCCGATCCAGCCGATCACGGATTTCTATTGGATTCAACAGGAGTCCAACGAAGTGCCTGAAGAGGTGCTGGAGGAGCCGATTGAGACTCCTGAAAATGAGCCAGTGATCAGTTTGGACTTTGAGGAGGAGCTGTCGCAAATTCCAGTGTGTGTGGCTTCGCCCGAGAATGCCAGGAGGCGTTATCGTGTGGCCTTGATGGTGCCCTTGTATCTCAATGAGATCGGAAACATCACGCTTTCGAAAGATGCCGTGGCCCGGGCACGCAAGTCACGCCCGATGCAGTTCCTTCAGTTCTATGAAGGCTTCATCATGGCTGCCGAGGCTTTGGAAAAGCAAGGGCTGAAGCTGGATCTGACCGTGCTTGACGTGACCGACAATGTGGCCACTGCCGATAATGCACTTGAAGAGATTCGGAACAAGGACTTTGATTTGATCGTGGGTCCTTTCTTCAGTAGGTCGTTCTCCATCATCGAGGCCTATGCCAAGGCCAACGGAATCCCTGTCGTCAACCCCTTGTCGACGCGTGAGACCGTCATCGAGGACAGCCCGAATGTGGTGAAGGTGAAGCCCAGCGACATGGGCATGATCCTCTCCATCTCCAACTTGGTGAGAAACCGCTATCCCGACGCCAATGTATTCATCGTCAGTCGTGAGAAAGACGCCGACAGCGCTTTCCTGACGCAGTTGGAACACCATCTGAATCTCGCTGTCAATAGCGAGGTGACGGTGACGGGCGACGAGTTCCTTCAGTTTGCGCGCAACGAAAGTGCACGCCTGGAGATGGGCAGCCGTCTGACCCCCACGCTCAATGTGGAAGGTCAGGTGTATTCGGTGTCGGATTTCGAGAGCGGCGCCATGGACAGGGTGGTCCTCGACAACCCGGTCAAGCGCTATGCCTACAGCGATATCGGTAGTGTGAAATCCCAACTCTCTGGTGTGCGTCCCAATGTGATCATCGCTTATGGCGACGACAACGTGTTTGCCACCCAGATGCTGAACTCGCTGACGAGGGAAGCCGACCGTTTCCCCATCACGCTCATCTGCGCCCCCGATTGGTCTAAGTTTGAAAAGCTGTTGGTCGACAACTTGCTGAAAATGAATGCAATCTATGTCAGCGATTTCTTCGTCGACTATCAGAGTGATCCAGCCAAGAGCTTTGTGTTGCGGTTCAGGAACAAGTATGCGGCCGAGCCCGAGGAATACGCTTTCGAAGGCTACGATCTGGGCTATTATTTCCTCAGCGCCCTCATGCGGTATGGCAGCGACGACCTGATCGGTTGCCTGCATTGCTATGAGGCCTCATTGTTGCACACCACGTATCGCTTCTACTACAAGAACTATCTGAAGGCCGACGAAAACTATGGCAAGGAGAACTTGTATTGGAGCATGTTCCAGTATGATAAGGATGCCATCGAATTGGTCCCTGTCAACCCCTTCAAGAAAGCCGACGACGATGAGTAGACTGGGTAGTCTTTCCCTTTTGTTTGTCTTTCTGGTCCTCGCGTCGTGCGACGACGGCGTCCAGCGTTCCTATTGGGACAACGGCAAGTTGAAGTCCGAGCTTCGCTATGTCGACGGCAGACTCAACGGAGTGTGTGTCTGGTTTGACTCGAATGGACGGCGGCAGACCCAAGCCTGCTATCGTAACGACACCTTGGAAGGCCAGTATCTGCGATGGTATCAGAGCGGACAATTGGCCGAAGAGCGATGGTACAGGGATGGCATGCAGGATAGCATCTGCCGTAGCTATTCCGAAAAGGGCAATCTGGCTTCAGAGGACCATTACGTGGGCGGCAAACTCAATGGCGAGACCAAGAAATGGTACGACAACGGACAGGTGTTTCAGGAAGGCCAATACGTTGACGGTATGATGGACGGCATGTGGCTCATTTTCTATCCGAGCGGTGTGCTTGCGAGCAAGGCTGAGTATAGGATGGGCACTGGCAAGCAGGTCTGCTATGACGAATCGGGCTACAAATGCCTTGAGGTGTCGTATGCCAACAACCAGAAACACGGTAGGGAAGTCTATTACAATCCCGACGGAAGGGTGACGAAAATCGTTGAATATGAGAATGGTGTGGTGGTTGCGGAAGACAACGACCCGCAAAACGTCGGTTTTTGAAGCGGGGCAAAGAAAATATTTCAATTAATTTGGAAATTGTTCAAATAAAAGTCCTAACTTTGCACCGCTTTTAAATAAAGAAGCTTTCTAAAACACATTCAATAAACCTTTAATTAAAGTCAAAAAATGAAAGTTAATGAAATTATGACCGCTCTGGAAGCCAAGCATCCGGGCGAAAATGAGTATCTGCAAGCAGTGCGCGAAGTTCTCGAATCCATCGAGGAAGTCTACAACCAGCACCCTGAGTTCGAAAAGGCCAAGATCGTCGAAAGAATCGTTGAGCCCGATCGTATCTTCACGTTCCGCGTGACCTGGGTTGACCGCAACGGCGAAGTTCAGACGAACCTCGGCTACCGTGTCCAGTACAACG